>ENA-UEQB01001596-UEQB01001596.1-human-gut-metagenome-genome-assembly--contig:-NODE-1596-length-18570-cov-3.833450_pt1 | contig 18570 bp, 15 predicted proteins | sample MGYA00242901_ERZ507918 | MGnify/ENA primary metagenome ERZ507918 (study PRJEB26167, sample SAMN06115405) | human gut metagenome | host: Homo sapiens | place: China:Sichuan | collected 2016-04-06... | reverse complement strand
TTAGCAGTGTATAATTTGCATTGTGCAATGATGTTTTTATACATTGCCTTAACTAACGCTTTCCCTTATTTTAGGCTGCTGTGCGCACATCTTTCCATGTGTGCGGCAGCCCTTTTTTATGCCAAAAATATTTTATTATGGTACAATTAAATAAAGCAGACTGACAGGAGGCAGATAATATGGACCAACAGGAATGGATGGGTTATGTTTCCCGTTTGGCTAACGGAGAATACCCTGTGCCGGTAGGCATGATACAGGATTATAACGACTGGCGCTGCCGCTCGATTGTAGGGCGTGCGCTTTACTGGATGGGCGATACCGAAAGCGCAATGCGAGTTTTAAGCACGGTTGTAAATGTAGAGCCCAATATGGATGACGACCCGGAATATGGTTTAAGCGAAGCGGAGCACAAGGTTTTGTGCCTGCGCGATATTGCTGAAATAGTTTGGAAACTGGCAAAAAGCGAAGAAGCGGCTCTTACCTATTTAAAAGAAGCATACGACTTGAGCCGTGCTTATAAACACAGCTTTCACAGCTGCGCCCGCGGCGATATGTTTTACCGCAGGCTGATGGTGCTGAGCGAAGCAGGCAAAACGCAGCAGGCTGTTGATGAAGCCAAGGCAATGGTTGAAGCTGAAAAGGACAACAATGGTGTGAACCCGTATAAATATTTTGCACTGAAGTTTTTGGCAGAAGATGCGCATAACGCAGGCGATGACGCTAAAGCAAGTGAAATTTACGCCGAAGCCTTTAAGTATTACCCGCAAAACGATATCGCTGAACGCGACCTGGCTAAAGCCGCAGCGGAAGAAGACGCCGCAAAACGCTATAAAGCCTATGAATTTTGCAGCACCGTGCAGTACAAACCGTGGGAAAAACAGCGCCCGATAGTGCTGCGCCGCGGTATTGACGATAAATAAAGAACTTTGTACGCCCCTTATTTAATGCAGGGGCGTATTTTTTTGTAGCTAAAAATTCACAAATCTGTTACAATAGTACCAGCTGCTAATAATTTTAACAGAGGTGACGATGTGAATTTAAAAAATAAAGTTTTAGCATTAGGTATTTTATGTGCTTTGGGCTTGCCGCAGGCTGCCGGAGCAGAAGGCTTTGCCATTAACGAATGGAGCGCCGAAGGCGTTGCCATGGGCGGGGCGCGTATGTTTGCCGAAGGCGACGCTGCTAACGTGGCTTACAACCCGGCATCTATCACTAAGGTGGACGGCGAGGCGTTTAAGGTAAGTGCAACCTACATCAGCCCGCATGGCGAATATGATTTGTATAAAGATAATATTCATGAAAATGGGCACAACCGTGTGCATTTTGGTTTTGCGCCGGGTACTTACTATGTAAAAAAACTGAATGACAAAGACTGGTTTGGCATTGGTGCGTTCAGCCGCTTTGCCATGGTGTCCGAATTTGAACGCGATTCTGCCGTTTCAACTAATGCGTTTTTATCACGCTTAAACGGTGTAAGCGTTACGCCGACTTTTGCACATAAGTTTGACGATAAATGGAGCGCAGCTGTGGGTGCGGAAATTAACTATGTTGGATTGACAATGGAAAAAAATGCTATGCCTGGTCCAAGTGTACCCACTCATACCAAAGGTGAAAGCTATGCTTTAGGATGGAATGCTGCTGCCAACTATGCCTTCGACGATAAGAATGAAATCGGCGTAGTATACCGCAGCCGCATCAAGCATTCTATGGAAGCTGATTTTCATGCGTATAATGGTCCTGTAACTCTTTCTGGCGATGCTTACGGCGAGGTAACGCTGCCGGAGTCGTGGCATATCGGTTACAGCCATAAATTTAACGATAAAACCCGCGTGGAATTAAATGCTGTGCGTACAGGTTGGGATACCTATAAAAACCTTAATATTATGTTAAGTAATGTAGGGTATGGTTTTGACGGACCGCAAAACAATCCTAAAAACTGGGAGGACGGCTGGCGTTATGCTATCGGCGTGGAGCATAAGTTAAGCGATAAATATACGCTGATGGCAGGCTTTGCTTATGATGAATCTTCCATTCCGTATAACGGCGGTGATTTTATGGTGCCGACCGGCAACAGAAAAACTTATTCCATCGGCGCACGCTATAACTATAGAGACCAGACGCTGGCAATCGCTTTGGGCTGGATGGATGTAGGAGATTTGCGTTTTGCGTTTAGGGAAGGCAAGGATATTACCGGTCACGCCCATACGCACGACAGCTTTACCAAAATTATCGGCATCAGCTACCAGCGCAATTTTTAATTCAATGTAAAATTTTTAAAATCCCTGTTTTTTAGCAGGGATTTTTGTTTACTTTGACATCTGTAATTTTGAAATTCATGCAGTTTTGTATTATAATTATTAAAGATATGTATTTTACCTGCCTGCCATTTTGGCGGCAGTTATGGAAGGATGATGAAGTATGAAAACTTATGCTCCTGTTACCGAAGAAGTAATTGAAGCATTAAAAGGTGTTATAGGCGCTGAATACGTTATGACTGACGCTGAAACACTGGAACACTATCAGACTGACGAAGAAACAGACCCGCGTAAATTCCACAAGCCGGAAGTTGTTGTAAAGCCTGCTTCTGCCCAGGAAATTGCGGAAATTATGAAACTTGCCAATAAATTTGATGTGCCCGTTACCGTACGCAGCGCAGGCACGAGCCTTGCCGACGGTGCAATTCCTGTCTGCGGCGGCATTGTGCTTTTAATGGAACGTTTGAATAAAATTATCGAGCTGAATACCGAAGGCATGTATCTTGTTACCGAAGCCGGTGTGCCTACCATTGAAGTTCAGCGTGTTGCCAACGAAGCAGGTTATCTTTATGCAGGCGACCCGTGCAGCGCCGACAGCTGCCTTATCGGCGGCAACCTGGCAACTAACGCGGGCGGCAATAAGGCAGTGCGTTACGGCACTACCCGCGACCAGGTACATGAAATTGAATTTGTAAGCCCGACCGGTGAGATTATTGAAGTTGGTGCTCGTTTGAAAAAATGTTCTACCGGCTACTGCCTGGAACAGCTTATTATGGGCAGCGAAGGTACTTTGGGCATTATTACCAAAGCAACCCTTAAGCTTTTGCCGCTGTGCCCGTATAAGTTCGACCTTGTTGCCGTGTTTACCGACCCGGACAAAGCTATTGATTTGGTGCCGCTGCTTTTAAAGGCAGGCATTGACCCGACCAGCATTGAATACATGGATAATACCTATGTACGCACCACCGCAGATTACTGCGAATATAAAAATGTGCCGCATTATGAGGATGGCATTTATGTTATCGTTACCGTTGAAACCTACAACGAAGACGAACTGGATATGAAGATGGAACGCCTTGACGAGCTGTGCACCGAAGCAGGTGCGGTAGAAGTGCTGGAAGCAGACGAACGCATCTGGAAAATGCGCCGCAACTGCCAGGAAAGCGTGCGTCTTATCAGCCTCGTATCCCTTACGGACGATGTTGTTGTGCCGCGCGATAAAGTGGCCGATGCGGTTAAATTTGTTATGAAAACCGGCGAAAAATATCCGTTCACGCCGCTTATCTGTGCCCATGTAGGCGACGGCAACCTGCATATTGTATTGTGCAAATGCGATTTGACCGACGAAGAATGGGAAAACAACGTACAGGCATTCCACGACGAAGTTTATACCTATGCTTACAGCATTGGCGGACGCCTTGCCGGTGAACACGGCATTGGTGCCAAGAAACTTGCCGAAATGGAAAAATATACCCGTCCGGGCGAACTGAATTTAATGCGTACCATTAAAAAAGCCATGGACCCGAAATGTATTTTGAACCCCGGTAAGATTTTTAATGTAGATTAAAAATCTTAAATGAAGAACAGCAGAAAGGATTTGAGAAAATGATGAACTACAAACCGGTCACCGAAGAAGTACTGGAGGCTCTGCGCAAAGCAGTAGGCGCTGAATATGTAATGACCGACCCCGAAACTCTTGATAAATACAAAACGGACGAAGAAACCGACCCGCATTACCATCATCTGCCGGAAGTTGTTGTAATGCCTGCCAATACTGAAGAAGTGGCAACCGTTATGAAAATTGCCAACGAATTTGATGTGCCGGTTACCCCGCGCAGCGCCGGTACCAGCGTATCTTGCGGTGCAGTGCCCGTTTGCGGCGGCATTGTGCTTTTAATGGAACGCATGGATAAAATTATTGAACTTAACAAAGAAGGCATGTACATGGTTGTTGAAGCCGGTGCCAGAACTTTGGAAATTCAGGAATACGCCAATAAAGAAGGCTTTTTGTATGCAGGCGACCCGTGCAGCGCCGACAGCTGCTTAATCGGCGGCAATATTGCAACCAACGCCGGCGGCAACAAGGCTGTGCGTTACGGCACTACCCGCAATCAGGTTTACTCTGTTGAAGTTGTTACCCCTACCGGCGATATCGTAACGCTTGGCTCCACTCTTAAAAAGAACAGCACCGGCTACTGCCTGGAACAGCTTGTAATGGGCAGTGAAGGCACTTTGGGCATCATCACCAAGGCCACTCTTAAGCTTTTACCGCTGTGCCCTTATAAACTGGATATCCTCGCTATCTTTACCGAGCTTGACAAAGCCATCGGCGTTGTGCCGAACCTGATTAAAGCAGGCCTGAACCCGACCAGCGTTGAGTTTATGGACAACGGCTTTGTACGCAGCGCCAGCGATTACTGCGAATTGAAGCTGCCGCATTACGAGGACGGCTATTATGTAATTATTACGGTTGAAACCTTTAACGAAGAAGAACTGGAAAGCAAAATGGAGCAGCTTGACGAAATTTGCACCGAAAGCGGGGCAACTGATGTTCTGGAAGCTGACGAACGCGTATGGAAAATCCGCCGCAACTGCCTGGAATCTACCCGCGTGCTGAGCCTAATCAGCACTTCGGACGATTTGGTTGTGCCGGTTGATAAAATTGCCGAGTGCATTGAACATCTTAACGAAGTTTCCAAAAAATACAGCTTTAAACTGTTGTGCCTGGCGCATGCCGGTGACGGCAACCTGCATTTTCAGATTCTGAAATGCGATTTAAGCGAAGAAGAATGGGAAAAACAGCTCAGTGAGTTCCACGCCGAAGCCTATGCTTATGTTTACAGCCTTGGCGGACGCCTGAGCGGCGAGCACGGCATTGGCGCCAAAAAGCTGCCCGCTATGGAAAAATATACCGACCCTGTCGAAATGAAAATGATGCGTGCTATTAAAGCCGCGCTTGACCCGAAAGGAATTTTAAATCCGGGCAAGGTATTTAACGTTCGTTAAAAAATAAAATCCTCCGCTTTGTGGCGGAGGATTTTTTAGTTAGTAACAGTAATGTTTTCTTTTGGTATTTTCTGCCAGTCAAATGAAGAAAGAAGTTCTGACGCTTTTACAGGTTCTTCTTTATCAATCAGCCCGGATAAAAAGGCGAGCCTGCCAATAACTTCTTCCGGCGTATAACGGCTGCGAAGAGCGCCCATGTCCAAATCCATGTCGCGTTTGGCAAGGCGGCGGCCGTCGGGCGCGGTTAAAAGCGGCAAATGCCCAAACTGTGGTGGCTTAAAGCCCAAAAGCCTGTATAAATAAAGCTGCGGCGCGGAAGAACTTAACAGGTCGCGCCCGCGTATTACTTCCGTAACTCCCATAAGCGCATCGTCAATAACAACGGCTAACTGGTAGGCATAAATGCCGTCGCTGCGGCGCACGATAAAATCGCCCCATTCGCGGGCAAGGTTCAGGCTTTGCCTTCCGTAGTGCCTGTCGTTAAAGGTTATGGTTTCATCCGGTACTTTAATGCGCCAGGAATGTTTATGGCTCTGCATTTTACTGCGGCGTTCATCTTCCGTTAAATTGCGGCAGGTGCCCGGGTAAATAAACTGCCCGTCGCTTGTGTGCGGCGCGCTTGCGGCGTGCAGCTCGGCGCGGCTGCAAAAACAGGGGTAAATTAAATTTTGTGCGGCCAGTTTTTCAAAAAACTCTTTATAAATTCCGCTGCGGCGGCTTTGGTAAAATTCATCTGGCGCTTTGCCGGGAAAGGCGCCGCTGTCCCAGTCAAGCCCCAGCCACAGAAGGTCATCCATTAAAAGGCGCGCTTTTTCTTCCGTGCAGCGCGAAGTATCGAGGTCTTCAATGCGCAGGAGCATGCTGCCGTTTTGCGCGCGTGCGCTCAGCCAGGCCAAAAGTGCGCAGAATATATTGCCGAGGTGCATTCTGCCGCTGGGTGAAGGGGCGAAACGCCCGCAGATTTTAGCGTCAGCCATTGTGTCAGCTCCTTTTTGTTTTAATTATATTCATTGTAACATTGATTAAACTAATTTTACAGGTTTTTTGCAGCTTACTTTTACTTTGCTTTTTTGCCTTTTTGCTGTAAAATATAATTATGTGGGTGTATGCCCGTTGATATAAGGAGGAATATTTTGGTAAGAAAAACTTCTGAAATGGTAGAAGCCGGCATTTTGGCGGCTATTGCCGTTTTGTTTGCTATACTCGGCACTTATCTGCCGGTGCTTGGCGTTATTTTTAATTTTCTGTGGGCAGTTCCGGTAGCGGTTTGCGGCATGCGCAACGGCCTGCGCTGGAGCATAATGACTTTAATTGTAGCTGGCGCGGTTATAGGTTCGCTGCTCGGGCCGGTGCAGGCTCTTTCCGTAATGGCAATGTTCGGCCTTTTGGGGCTGGCTCTGGGCGAGTGCATGTACCGCGGTTACACGCCTGCCAAAACTCTGGTATATAGTTCTGCGGCAACCTTTGTTTCCATTTTATTAAGCATGGGGCTGGCAATGCTTGTAATGGGCACCAATCCCGTGGATATAATGTTCAGCGGCCTTGAAGAAGCCTTAAATGAAACTCAGGGTTATTACAGGGCTGCCGGAATGAGTGAGGAGCAAATTGCAGCGGCTGTGCAGTCCAATAAAGATATGATTGAGCTTATCCGCTTAATCCTGCCCGGCTCGCTTATTGTATGTTCGCCGATAATTGCTTTTGCCAATTATATGGGTTCGCGTAAAGTGCTTTCAAAAATGGGCGTTGCTTTTGCGCCCCTGCCGCCGTTTAAAAACTGGCGTGTATCGGAATATTTAATCTGGCCTTTCGCGCTTTCCATGGGCTTTATGGCAACTTATCCGGACGCTCCGAAGCTGGCTTTTGAAATTGCCATCAATATTCAAACCGTAACCAGCGTAGCCTTTTTATTTCAGGGCTGGGCTGTAATTTACTGGTGGCTTGAGAAAAACGGCAAGCCTTTATGGCTGGGAGCAGTAAGCGTAGTGCTGGCATTGTCGGTGCAGTTGGTTTCTACATTTATTGTACTTCTGGGTGCGTTTGAATCTGTGTTTGACAATCGTAATTTAAAAGAACGCAGCCTGTAAAGGGAGCGGGTAAAATGTTTAACAAAATCTGGAACTTCTGGAATGATATGAAAGTGCCGTTAGGCATTATCGTTGGCTTTACTGTTGTACTGGCCTTTTACGGCTGGTGGTGGCTTGCCGTTGGCCTTGCGGCGATTGGCTGCTTTTACTGGTATGCCAGACGGCAGTTTTACAGCAAAGAAGTGCAGTTTAACGGCTACCTTGATACCATTGTGCGCAATATTGAGCGCACCAGCCATTATGCCGTAAGAAACCTTGACGTGGCTATGGCCGTATTCGGGCAGGACGGCAAATTGCAGTGGAAAAACGAGTTGTTTGTGGAATATGCCGGTTTTGCCGGAGTGAAAAATGTAGACGGCAAACGCCCGGAAGAAATTTTTGACCTGCCGGAAAACGCCTTTGACGCTTTAAGCATTAAAGACGGCGAACGCCTGCTTTTAATTAACGGCCGTTATTACCGCCTGCGCCATTGCCGTGTGCTGGCAGGCGAAAGAGCCGGTAAAAAAGAAAGCAAAGGCTACAGCCTGATATTTTATTTAACGGATGTTACGGATTTTGAACTTTTGCGCCAGAAATACGCCAACGAAAAACTCTGCCTTGCTTATGTGCGTTTTGATAATTACGAAGACGTAACCAAAGGCATGGGCGAAAGCACGCGCGCCAATATCTCCGGCGAAGTTAACGAAGTTCTCAGCAAATGGGCCGAAGAAGAAAACGGCTTTATTCTTGCCAACAATAAAGAAAGTTTTCTGGTCGGCATCAACCAGGCTTCCTTGCAGGACTTAATGGAAAAGAAGTTCCCTGTTTTGGATAAGATACATGAAATACAGGTAGGCAATAAAATTACGCCTACTATCAGCGTGGGCATTGCCTGCGACGGCCGCAGCCTGGAAGAAGTAAGCCTTAACGCTGCCAAAGCGCTTGATTTGGCGCTTGGGCGCGGCGGCGACCAGGTTGTTGTGGCAATAGGCGGCAGCTTACAGTTCTTTGGCGGCATTACAACCGTTACTGCCAAAAGCACGCGCGTGCGTGCCCGCATTGTGGCGCATACCGTGCATGAACTGATGGTTTCGGCCGAAAAGGTTTTTGTAATGGGCCATACAATGGAAGATTTCGACGCTATCGGCAGTGCTATCGGTATGGCAAAAATGGCCCGCAGCCTTGGCAAGGAAACCTATATCGTTGTCAGCGGGCAGAACGAATCGGTGCGCAAAATTGCCGAAACGCTGCGCAGCAACGATATGAAACTGATGGATGAAGACGATGTTTATGCGGACATTATGGTAGAGGAAGAAGAAGCGCTGAAGCATATTTCGCCCAAGTCGCTTTTGGTTCTGGTTGACCACCACCGCAAAATGCTCTGTGCCAGCCAGAAGGTGCTGGATGCTATTCCGTGGCGCATTATTATCGACCATCACCGCCGTGCGGAAGACGCTATTAAAAATACTACGCTGCAATATATGGAACCGTCATCGTCATCTACAAGCGAACTGGTAACGGAGCTTGTGGGCTACTTTAACGACAGGCTGGAATTTACCAAAGGCGAGGCAACTGCGCTGTATGCAGGTATTGTTGTTGATACCAAAAACTTTGCCGTGCAGACCGGCGAGCGTACTTTTGAAGCGGCAGCACTTCTGCGCCGCAGCGGTGCCGACCCGAATATGGTGCGCCAGCTGTTTAAGGATGACCTTGATTCCGTACAGGTTAAATCGCGCCTGGTGGCAGAAGCCGAAATGCCGGAACCCGGCATGGTAATTTCTGTTTACGAAAATGCGCCGAAAGAAGTTAAATCGTCTGTTATTGCGGCTCAGGCTGCCGATACAATGATTAATATTACCGGCGTTTGCATGAGCGTTGTTATAACCGAATATTCCGTTGACGGTTCCTTGGGCGTAAGTGCCCGCAGCGACGGTACCGTTAACGTACAGATTATTATGGAAGAACTGGGCGGCGGCGGACATCAGACAGTAGCCGGCGTACAGCTTAAAAATATCAGTGTTGAAGAAGTTAAAAAACAAATTATCGCGTTAGCGAAAAAACAGTTAGAGGAGAATGATAATAATGAAAGTGATTCTGCTGCAGGACGTTAAAAATTTAGGCAAAAAAGGCGATATTGTAGAAACCGCGGAAGGCTATGGCCGCAACTACCTGCTGCCGCGCAAAATGGCAAAGGAAGCCAACGCAGCCAACTTAAACCAGGCTAAAAAAGACCAGGCAACGCAGGCACACCGTGCCGCTCAGCGCAAGGACGAAGCTGTAATGCTTGCTGCACAGCTGAAAAAAGTACACGTAGTTGTTAAAGTGCGCGTGGGCGAAAACGGCAAAATGTTTGGCAGCGTAACCAGTAAAGATGTTGCCGAAGCATTAATTGAACAAACCAAACTTGATATTGACCGCCGCAAGGTAGAGCTGAAAGGCGCCGTGAAAGGCATTGGCGAATACACCGCTGTTGCCAAACTGCACCCGGAAATTTCTGCCGAGTTTGCCGTAACCGTAGCGGCAGAATAAGGCGTTTGCCATGATTGACAGAGTACCACCGCAGAACATAGAGGCGGAACAGGCCGTTTTGGGCGCAATGCTGCTTGAAAGAGAAGCCATTGCCAAAGTAATGGAAAAGCTGCGCTCTGAAGATTTTTACCGCGAGGCGCATAAGGTTATTTTTAACGCCATGCTGGAACTTTATAACCGCAATGAAGCAGTCGATTTGGTAACGGTAACCGAAGTTTTAAAAAAGAACGGCAAGCTGGAAGATGTTGGCGGCATTGCCTATGTCACTTCGCTGGCTAATTCCGTGCCGACGGCCGCCAATGTGGTTTATCACGCCGGTATTGTCGAAGAAAAATCCATTCTGCGCCAGCTGGTGCGTTCTGCTACGGAAATTGCGGAACTTGGCTACGAAGGCAGCGAAGATGTAAGCGATATTATTGACAGCGCCGAAAAGAAAATACTTGATATTTCCAACCGCAAAAAGGATACCGACTTTGTGCCGATTAACAACATTGTTATGGATTCTTTTAAAGATTTGGAAGCATTAATGAATAACAAGAACGGCTTAACAGGCCTGCCGACCGGTTTTGTTGATTTTGACAACCTTACCAGCGGCCTGCACGGCAGTGATTTTATTATTCTGGCAGCACGCCCTTCCATGGGTAAAACGGCACTGTCGCTGAACATTGTGCAGAACGTTGCTATCCGCAGCGGCAAGCAGACGGACGGCAAGCCGAAAGTAGTTGCTTTTTTCAGTTTGGAAATGAGTAAGGAGCAGCTTGTACAGCGTATGCTTTGCGCCGAAGCGAATATCGATTCGCAGCGTCTGCGTATCGGTGAACTGCGTGACGAGGACTGGATTCAGCTTATACAGACAGCCGATTCTTTAAGCGCCGCGCAGATTTATATCGACGATACGGCAGGCATAACGGCTATGGAAATGCGCAGCCGTGCGCGCCGCTTAAAAGCTGAACACGGGCTTGATTTAATCGTTGTCGATTATTTGCAGTTAATGCAGGGCAGCGGCAAGCGAAATTTAAGCGGCGACCGCCAGCAGGAAGTTTCCGAAATTTCCCGTTCGCTGAAAGCACTGGCGCGTGAGCTGAATGTGCCGATTATCGCACTGTCGCAGCTCAGCCGCAGCGTAGAATCGCGCCAGGTAAAACGCCCGATGCTTTCTGACCTGCGCGAATCCGGCTCTTTGGAGCAGGACGCCGATATTGTAATGTTCCTGTACCGCGAAGACTACTATAACCCTGAAACCGAAAATAAAAACATAACGGAACTTATCGTCGCCAAGCACCGTAACGGCCCGGTTGGCACGGTAAACCTGTTCTTCCACAAGCAATTTACCAAGTTTGTAAGCCTTGCTAAAAGGGAAGAATAAAAAGCATAAATATAAAAAACTCCCGTACATTATGTGCGGGAGTTTTTACATACACAAACAAAGGCAGCATATAATATGCTGCCTTTAAAAATTAATTTTGGTGGAGACGAAGGGGATCGAACCCTCGGCCTTACGGATGCGAACCGTACGCTCTCCCAGCTGAGCTACGTCCCCATATAAATAAAGTATAGCACTTTGCATTTGTAGCTACAATATAAAATTTAAAATTCTGCTTTGGCAGATGTTTTTTGCTGGCGGTGTTTTGCCGCTTCGAGCAGTGCTGCACGTTCGTTGGGCAAATTGCCGCTGCGGACACGTTCCAGCAGGTATTTTAAAAATGCGCCTGTTTCCGCGCCGTCCGTTATAATTTGCGCAAGGTCTGCTCCGTTTACGGCAAGGTCGGCAGTATGCACCGGCATTTTATTGCGGGCAATTTCTATCACGGCATCTGCCAGTTCGCACCCTTCTGCCATCAGCTGCGGGTTGTTGCCGGCGTGCGTTGCGCCCATGTCTGCCAAAAACACTTCTTTCAGCTGCGAGAAGGCTTCCGTTAAATCTTTGGAGGTACGGAATTCGCCGCCGGCTGCTTCGGCGCGTACCCAGCGCGTCAGCGTGCGTTCTTTGGTAAACATCATCGGCGCAAAGCGCATATGGCGCGATACCAGCCATACAACGCGCTTGGCAAAATCTTTGGGGTAGCGCAGGCGCGCCATTACGTCCTGCGCCATAACTGCGCTTAACGCTTCGTGCCCGTGGTCACTGGGCGAACCGTCCGGGTGGATGCCGCGGATGCCGGGCATGCCTTTGCCGAGGTCGTGCAGCAGCATGGCCCAGCGGATTGTTAAATCGCGCGGGCTGTTATCAACTGCTTTTAATGTATGCTCCCAGGCGTTGTAACAGTGAAAGCGCCTGTTTTGCGGCAGTCCTTCCAGGTGGCGCAGTTCCGGCAGAATATCAATTTCATGATATGTGCCATTTTCTTTTACGCGGCATTTGGCGTCTGTCAGCCCTGTTGCCATCAGCAGCATCAGTCCTTTGCCTGCATATTTGCCTGTAAGCAGCTTGTCAAGTTCGGTGCGCACGCGTTCAAGCGATAAACCGGCGCAGTTTCCGGTGGGAAAACTGAAATTGCGCGGCATATAGTAAGGCGTATTTTCTTCGCCAAAGGGTGGCAGCACGCCGCTTTCCTGCACATAGTCGAAGCCAAGCCGGGCAACAAAACGGCAGGCGCGCAGCATACGCAGTGCGTCTTCGCTGTAACGCTGCCCGGCGTCGCCTACGGTGCGCAGAATGTGGTTCTGTAAGTCTTCCATGCCGTTATGGTAGTCGTATATTCTGCCGTTTATATCCATTGCCATGGCGTTAACGGTAAAATCACGGCGGCTTAAATCTTCGCGCAGCGATTTGCTGAACCATACTTTTTCCGGCTTGTGGGCGTCACTGCCATAGCTTTCTCCGCGGAAGGTGGTAATTTCCGCAGCTACGCCGTCTACAACGGCGACTACGCAGCCAAAGTTCTGCCCGAGGTTATCAATGGTTTTAATATTGTTGGCACGGCATACTGCGCTGATTTCTTCCGGCGTGGCGCTGGTGGTAATGTCAAAATCGCCGGGCGGCAGTTTTAAAAGCAAATCGCGCACGGCTCCGCCGACGATGTAAGCCTCGTAACCTGCTTCTGTAAGCATATGCAGTATTTTTTTTACATAATCCGGTATTGCAGTCATTTTTACCTCATTCGTAGTCCATACCGTCATTTTTCAGGCGGTATTCCACATTAATGCCAAAGTATTCCCACAGCACCTCTTTTAAGTCGGCGCCGTTTTTTATTTTATAGCGGTATTTAACCCTGCCGCTCAGGTAAAATTTTAAAAAGTTGCCGCGGATGGTGATGTTGCAGTCCTCGCGGAAGATGGAAAGCTCTTTTTCTTTGTTAAAGGGCGAATCGGGATGGGCGTCGCACCAGAACGAAGGGAAAACGTAATCTTTTTCCAGCTGCGGTTCTTCGGTAAAACCCAGCATGCGTTTCCACGGTTTGCCTTTTTCCTTCTGCCACAGCAGCCAACCCCAAAACTCGTCGCGCGTAAATTTGTACTGGCTGATGCCGTCACTCTGCACGCGCTGTTCTTCCAGCAAAAGCGGTATGCGCGGGCTTTCGCTGTTGACGCCGACGTCGGTGATATAGCGTTTGCCGTCGATGGTTACGCACATGTTGCGGTGCTGGCGCATCTGGTACACGTTTATCTTATTAATGAAGCGCCCGGCGAAGCTGACGAAATTAAAGCCCAGCGATTCGAGCAGCCAGGCGTACAGCCCGTTCAGCTCAAAGCAAATGCCGCCGCGGTTGTGCAGGATGAGTTTATTAAACATGTCCTCGCGCTTCAGCGACGTTATTTTGCTGTTAAGGCAGTCAAAATTATCATAGGGGATGTATTTTAAATGCGCGTCGTGCAGTTTATGCAGTGTTGCTAAATCAGCCCTGGGCGTAAAATTTTCCAGCTGGAGCTTATGCAGGTACTGCTTTATTTGTTCTTTGGTCATTGGTTTAGAGCGCAGTTTCATAGGCTTCATCTCCAATCGGCTTTCCTATATTTATTGTAGCATGGCAGAAGTTTAATTAAAATGTTTTTGTTATTATTATGGTAAAATATAAAGCGGCGGAGGTGTAAAATGGTAATTTTAATGGGAAAATGCAGCTAATTTACGTTTGTGCCGTGAATATGGCTGTAAGTATATTGTAATTGACGGAATTTATGACGCAGCGCAAATTGCCGCGCAGATTAAAATGCTTTAATTAGGCGGCGTGCTGTGATAAAATATAAAGATAACATGGGTTAATATGCCTTGGAGGTTGTTTTGCAGAACAGAATGCCGCTTGTTGAAGCGATGCTGAAATATAAAAACGAAATGGTTTATCCTTTCCATACGCCCGGGCACAAGGGCGGGCGCGGAATGGAAGCGCTTTTAAAAAACGAACTCGGCGCAGGAGCTGTGGCGATGGATGTATCGCTGATGAGCGAACTGGATGATATTCATGCGCCTTCTTCATATATTATGGAAGCGCAGAATTTAGCGGCGCAGCTGTATGGCAGCGACAGGTGCTTTTTTGCCGTTAACGGCACAACGGGCGCTATTCATGCCATGCTGATGGCGGCCTGCAAGGCAGGAGATAAAGTTTTAGTGCCGCGCAACGCTCACCGCAGTGTGGCAGGCGCGCTGCTTCTGGCAAATTTGGAGCCTGTTTTTGCAATGCCGGAATATGACGCGGTATTTGGCATTAACACACAAATTACGCCGCAGGCAGTACAGGACGCCTTTGCGCGCCATGTGGATATTAAAGCCGTGCTGGTGACAAGCCCCAATTATTACGGGCAGGCTGCGGATTTAAAAGCCATTGCCGGAATTGCCCATGCCCATAATGCCGCCCTTTTGGTGGATGAGGCACATGGGCCGCACCTTGGCTTCAGCAGTAAGCTGCCGCCTTCGGCTTTGCAGTGCGGGGCGGATGCCTGCGCACAGAGCACGCATAAAATTCTGGGCGCTATGACGCAGTGCTCGCTGCTGCATGTGAAGGGCGGGCGCATTAATTTAACGCGTGCCGCGGAAGCGGTGAGCCTTTTGACAACTACAAGCCCCAATTATTTGCTGATGGCTTCAATAGACGCCGCACGCTATACTTTGGCTGTGCAGGGCGAAAAGCTGATTGAGCGAGCGCTGGCAGCGGCAGAAAAGCTGCGCAGCTGCTTAAGTAAATTTGCCGGGCTGAAACTTTTGGATGCAGACCGCACAGGCAAAAACGGCATAGCCGGGTTTGACTGCACCAAAGTAACGGTTAATACGGCGGCGTGGGGTTACAGCGGTACGGAAGCTGGCGATGCCCTGCGCAAGGCAGGAATTGCCGTGGAGCTTACCGACGCGCAGAACGTGCTTTTTTTGGTAACTTTTGCGGATGGCGGCGCAGAATATGATGCCGTGCTTGAAAAAATAAGCCGTGTTTTTGCAGGCTTGGAGCAGCATAAACGCGCTCCTTTAAAAGAACAAAACTGCTGGAAGCTGCCGGAGTTTGTTACGGCAGTGCCGCTGCGCAGCGCGTTTGACGCGGAAACGGAAAGCCTGCCGCTGCAAAAGGCGGAAGGCAGAATCTGCGCGGAGCAGGTGAGCTTTTATCCGCCGGGCATACCGGTGCTGTGGCCTGGCGAACTTGTTACGGCAGAAGTAATTGACTACTGCCTGCGCATGAAAAAGCTGGGGCTGCCTGTAAGCGGGCCGGCCGATTATACATTAACAGAACTGCGGGTGATTAAATAAATGGCAAAAGGTTATTTTATCAGCCTGGAAGGCGCAGACGGCTGCGGCAAAACCACGCAGCTGGAGCATGTGGCTGAAGAATTGAGAAGGCTTGGGCGTGAAGTTGTATGCACACGCGAACCGGGCGGTACGAGGCTGGCTGAAAGCCTGCGCGCAATGGTGCTTGACCCGGAACTGATAATGAATGCCCGTACGGAAACGCTTTTATATATTACGGCGCGTGCCGACCATGTTGCGCGGGTAATTAAACCGGCGCTGCTGGCGGGCAAAATTGTGCTGTGCGACCGTTTCAGCGATTCTACCGAAGTATACCAGGGGATTGTACGCGAGCTGCCCTTGCAGGCCATTCACGGCTTAAGCACTTTTGCTTCCGGCGGTTTGGAGCCGGATTTGACAATACTGCTTGACGGCGACCCGGACCTTTTAGCGGCAAGGCGTGCTTTGCGCGGCGTTGAAGACCGCTATGAAAATGCCGGGCTGGAATTTCAGAAGAAGGCATTTTTAAAATTAATGCCTTGCAGGATGAACAGAAGGTAACTGCTGAAATTATGCGTGTTATTAATACTACCATTAAAATATGAGGTTAATTATGTGGGATGAAGTGCTGGGACACCAACAGAATAAAGAGTTTTTGCAAAAACTGCTGAAACCCGGCAGCCGCCCGCATGCCCTTTTGTTTTATGGTATGGGCGGCATTGGCAAAAAAATGCTGGCCCTGCATTTTGCAAAAACGTTTTTATGCAAGTCTGCGGCCAAAAAGCCCTGCGGTATTTGCGAAAGCTGCCGTTTGATGGATATTGAAAACAATAGTTTTGCCCATCCGGATTTTTACCTGCTGACGGCAGAAGAAGCAGGCAAAGACATCAAAATCGAGCAGGTTAAGGAAATGGCAAAGCAGGCGGCATTTGCGCCGGTGCTTTCCGAACATAAAGTATGCATTATAGACGATGCCGGGCAGATGACGGCAGAAGCGGCCAACAGCCTTTTAAAACTTCTGGAGGAGCCGCCTCCGGGCTGGCTGTTTATTTTAATTACGCAGCAGGCAGAGCGTCTTTTGCCGACGGTGCTGTCGCGCGTGGTGCGCCTGCGTTTTGACGCGCCGGACAACAGTGCCGTCCAGCAGATACTGAAAGCGAAAGGCATCACTCAAAACACACAGGTACTGACGGCTCTTGCAGGCGGTTCGCCGGGCAGGGCGTTAAGTTATAATCAGGCAGATATTTTTGCAATCCGCCGTGAGGCGCTGGATTTACTGAAAAAACTGCCGCTGCAAAACCCTTTTGGTTATATTGCGGCGCTGGGCTGGGGTGAAAAATACGACCGCGCGGCCGCGCTGCTTTTAACGGAACAGTTTATTTACCTTCTGCGCGATGTGCTGCTTTTGCAGAGCGGTGCAGGCGGGCAGGTTTACAATACGGATATTATGGCCGGGCTTGACGGCATTGCCGCAGATTGGCCTTTACATACAGCCAGGCAGGGCGTCAACGCTGCGCAGGAAGCCTGGCAGAACATTAATAAAAATGTAAGCGCCAAAAATGTTTTGGAGGCGCTGGTTTTGAAACTTGATTTACTGCGGAAGGAGTGAAAATTTTGCTGAAAGTAGTAGGCATTAGGTTTAAAAAAGCAGGTAAAATATATTATTTTGACCCGGTTGATACCGGCGTTGAAGTTGGCGACCACGTAATTGTGGAAACGGTGCGCGGTTTGGAATACGGAACGGTTGTTATCGGCGCGCGTGAAGTTGAGGAGAACAAGCTTGTTTCTCAGCTGAAGCCCGTTATGCGCAAGGCAACCGAGCAGGATGCGCTAAAGGTGCAGGAAAATAAAGTGCGCGAAAAAGAAGCCTTTAACATCTGCCTGCGCAAAATTGCCAAGCACGGGCTCCCCATGCGGCTGATTGACGTGGAATTTACTTTTGATGTTAACAAGATTATTTTTTATTTCACGGCAGACGGGCGTATCGATTTCCGCGAACTAGTTAAGGATTTGGCGTCCGTATTCCGTACCCGTATTGAACTGCGCCAGATTGGCGTGCGTGACGAAGCGAAAATGCTGGGCGGCATCGGCAGCTGCGGCAGGCCTTTGTGCTGCGCTACCTTCCTCGGCGATTTTGAGCCGGTATCCATCAGGATGGCCAAAGACCAGAACCTGTCGCTGAACCCGGCCAAGATTTCCGGCGTGTGCGGCAGGCTGATGTGCTGCTTAAAATACGAAAACGATGTGTATTGCAGCGGCTGCTGCGGCAAACGTTCCGTGCCGGAACGCGTGGAAGCACCTAAGGTTGGCGTTATGGTTGTTACGCCGCTCGGCGAAGGCCGCGTTATGGGCGTTAACCGCGCTATGCGCACTGCTTCCGTACAACTTACGCCGGACAATACCATTCAGGTGGAATGGGACGAAATCGTGGATGCTTCCAAGGCGGATAAAATTTAATGGTACACAACGGAATCAGGCGCGATTCATTGCCGGGCTGCGGGTATGTAGTCTGGCAGGACGCCGGTGAATTTACTTTTACAACGGATTCTGTGTTCGTGGCGGCATTTGCGCATCTGGTAAAAAAGGCGCAGGTGCTGGAACTTGGCAGCGGCACAGGGGCGATAAGCTTGTTTTTGGCGGCGCGCGGCGCGGAAAAGGTAACCGGGATAGAGTTTAACCCCAAAGTTACCGCCCTTATGGAGCGCAGCATTAAAGATAACGGGCTTGAAGAAACAGTAAAGGTAATTGGCGGCGATTTGCGCGAAATTAATAAATATTTTAAAACCGAAAGCATGGATTTGGTAATTGCCAACCCGCCCTACCGCAACAGCGGCAATACCCGCAAAATTGGCACTGCCGCCTGCCACGAGGTAACGGCTGATTTGCGTGACTTTTTTAAAGCGGCGGCGTATGCCGTGCGCTACCGCGGGCGTTTTGCCATTGTGCAGCTGCCCGACCGTTTTGCCGAGTGCATGCAGCTGGCGGCGGAGTTTGGCTTGCAGCCCAAACGTTTGCAATGGGTGCACAGCGCGGTTGACAAACCTGCATGGATATTTTTAATGGAAATGGT
>ENA-UEQB01001583-UEQB01001583.1-human-gut-metagenome-genome-assembly--contig:-NODE-1583-length-18652-cov-8.686460_pt1 | contig 18652 bp, 15 predicted proteins | sample MGYA00242901_ERZ507918 | MGnify/ENA primary metagenome ERZ507918 (study PRJEB26167, sample SAMN06115405) | human gut metagenome | host: Homo sapiens | place: China:Sichuan | collected 2016-04-06... | reverse complement strand
GAATCCATCGCCAGTTTTTCACGTAAAAACTGTCCCGTATAAGATGCCGCACATGCTGCAACCTCTTCCGGAGTGCCTTTCAACTCTTTGTAGTGTACACCGTCTTTGGTGATTTCAGTTTCCATTGCCATCATGATGTGGTCGAAACCATGACTGTGTACATACGTACCTGCAGGCCAACGGAATGGTTTACCACCCATGGCGGCAGCAATCATTTCTATGGAAACGTATGCCGGGCTTTGGAAAGAAGAGCGTCCGCGAAGATTGATGATGTTAGCGCCACCTTTGGTTACCTTGCTTTGGATTTCAGCCCATTGTTCAGCAGTAAGGGCAGGTGTGCCGATGATTTCCAACAGAGGTTTACCATCTACTTTGGCAGTTGAAGCATAAACAGCCATCTGTTCTCCGTGACCGCCATACGTACGGCAATTTTCTACCTTATCAGGAGAAATGTGGAAATGCTTGGCGAGTTCACTACGCAAACGGGTACTGTCGAGAGCTGCGAGAGTAGTTACCTGTGAAGGTTTCAGACCGGAATACAACAGAGTGATCAATCCGGTTATGTCGGCGGGATTGAAGATAACTACTACATGTTTCACGTCCGGGCAGTAAGCTTTTACATTTTTACCGAACTCTTCGGCAATGGCAGCATTACCTTTCAGCAGGTCTTCACGTGTCATGCCGGCTTTGCGGGCGGCACCACCTGAAGATACAATGTATTTGGCTCCGGTCAACGCTTCTTTGATGTCGGAAGTATACGTAAGGTTCAGTCCTTCGAAACCGCAGTGAAGCATCTCTTCTGCTACACCTCCCAGTCCCGGTCCATACGGATCGTACAGGCAAATATTGGGTGTCAAATGCATCATAATGGCAGTCTGTGCCATGTTAGAACCAATCATTCCGGCGGCTCCTACAATCGTAAGTTTTTCGTTTGTTAGAAATTCCATAACTTTTATGTATTTAAAAGGTGAATATAATTTTTCTTATCTTTAGTTTCCCGATACAAAAATAACTGTTTTCCAAGAGATTTGTTCATAGAAAAAAGTTATGGATTAGATTGAAAAGTTATGCCTTATGCTTAATCTTTGCTTAAAAGCGAAGATAAGCTGCATCTTAGCATTAAAAATAATCAAGCTTATTTTGTACTGCCTTCGGTTTGCATTATCTTTGCCCCAAACGAAAGAAATTATGAGCATCGAATTAGGTAAATTCAATATCTTGCAGGTAGTCAAGGAAGTGGAGTTCGGTATGTATCTGGATGGTGGTGAAGATGGAGAAATCCTGCTTCCTCTGCGTTATGTGCCCGAAGGTTGCCAGCCGGGAGACGAATTGAATGTATTTATATATCTGGATAACGAGGAACGCCTTGTAGCCACAACATTGACACCGTTGGTACAGGTAGGTGAATTTGCCTGTTTGGAAGTAGCATGGGTAAATGAGTATGGAGCATTCTTGAACTGGGGATTGATGAAAGACCTCTTCGTGCCTTTCCGTGAACAGAAGATGAAGATGCAGGTAGGAAAGAAATACGTTATCCATGCTCATCTGGATGATGAAAGCTACCGTATCGTAGCTTCGGCCAAAGTAGACCGCTATCTTTCTAAAGAGGCAGCGCCTTATGAAGCCGGAGATGAGGTGAATATCCTCATCTGGCAAAAAACGGATTTAGGCTTCAAGGCGATCATTGAGAATAAGTATGGTGGCTTGTTGTATGATAGCGAGATATTCCAATCCTTGCATACCGGCGATCAGGTGAAAGCTTTCATCAAGCAAGTACGTGAGGATGGTAAGATAGACTTGATACTTCAGAAGCCGGGCTTTGAAAAAGTGGATGACTTCTCGAAAACCCTGTTGCAATATATAAAGGATAATGGCGGACAGATATCTCTGAATGATAAAAGTCCGGCAGATGACATTTATGCCACTTTTGGCGTTAGCAAGAAAACTTTCAAGAAAGGTGTAGGCGACCTCTATAAGAAACATCTCATCATTTTGAAAGAGGATGGCATCATATTGGCAAAATCCCCAAAGTCCTAAACAGATTAGGGAAATCCCTATATAAGAATAGAGAGAAACAAATGGATAGGGGATAATCTTCCCCTATTTTTGTTTCCAACAAAGAATAGACAATTCATAAACTAAGTAAAAAACGCTATCATGAAACGAATATTATTTATCCTGCTTGCCACTTTGAGTACTGCTGTTTGCAGCGCAGGCACGAATGCTATGAGTAATAGCAAAGTACGTAAGGAGACTCGTTTCCTCACAGATAAAATGGCTTACGAGCTGAACCTGAGCACCGAACAATACAATGATGTATATGAAATCAATTATGACTTCATTTCCGGTGTACGCTATGTAATGGACGATGTGCTATATGGTAATGAGTGGGCACTCAACCGATATTATGACTATCTGGATGTACGTAATGACGATCTCCGCTGGGTGCTTAGTAGCCGACAGTATGCCCGCTTTATGCAGGCGGAGTATTTTTACCGCCCCATCTATACCAGTGGAAACCGTTGGTACTTCCGTGTTTATATCACGTATACCAACCACAATCATTTCTATTTCCCTCGTCCGTATCACTACCGTACGTATGTAGGAGGGCACTATCGCACGCATCATAATAATGTGAGCTATTATCGCGGACGCTACAAACATCCATACTATAATGGTTCGTATCGAATTCGTGATACAAAATCCTATACAACACACCGCCGTTCGGATTTTGGCTCTGTAACTGTACGTCCCGGCTCTGACCGTGCGCCGTCGAGAGATGATGTGTACACTACCCGTCGCAGTAGTTCAAGTAGTAATCGCACTACCACTCCAAGCACTACCCGCAGGGAAAGTACGAACAGCAATGCAGCTACTAATACCAGCAGCAGTTCACGTCGTACCAACAGTAGTACGAAGAGTAGTGCTACTGACACTAGTAATAGCTCGCGTACCAATAATAGTAGTTCACGTAATAGTGGCAGCTCTCGTACTAACAGTGGCAGTACGCGTACCAATAGCAGTAGTGAAACGAAGAGCAATACAAGCTCTTCCCGCCGTAGCAGCAGTACTACACCGAGTACCGGACGTAAGGAAAGCAGTTCTTCTAGTGTACGGAGTTCTTCCGGAAGCAGTACACGCAGCAGCGGTTCTTCTTCAACAAGAAGCAGCAACTCCGGTAGTTCCAGCCGTTCTTCAGGTGATCGTCGCTAAGCAAAAAACGAGCGAATTATTTGTGTATCTGCCGAATAATTCGTTCCTTTGCACCGCTTTCGCGCAATCGCTGTCAGGACCTACGAGAGAAGCCTGGTATGTTGCGTTGTAACGATCAAACAATTTAAGAATAATAACAATGGATTTAATTAAAATTGCAGAAGAAGCATTTGCTACCGGTAAACAACACCCGAGCTTCAAAGCAGGTGACACTGTTACAGTAGCATATCGTATCATCGAAGGTAACAAAGAACGTGTACAGCTGTATCGTGGTGTTGTTATCAAGATTTCCGGTCATGGAGACAAAAAGCGTTTCACTGTACGCAAAATGTCTGGTACCGTAGGTGTAGAACGTATTTTCCCAATCGAATCACCGGCTATCGACAGCATCGAAGTGAACAAGGTAGGTAAGGTTCGTCGCGCTAAATTGTACTATCTGCGTGCTCTTACCGGTAAGAAAGCAAGAATTAAAGAAAAAAGAGTTAATGGCTAATCAGCTATACTCTAATTTCGAGATAAAAAGAGGAAACTTCAATGGAGTTTCCTCTTTTTATTTGATTTAAGTAAACGATTCATGATGAAACTACTACATATTACATATTAAAAATGAAAAGGATTATCTTGTCAATGCTTTGCTTAACTGCATGCATCAGCCTTATGGCACAAAATATCAGTGGAAAACTGGTGGATGAAGCGCAGCAACCGCTTCCTTATGCTAACGTAGTGTTGCAAACCGTAGATTCTGCCTTTGTAACCGGAACTACTACTGGTGAAAAGGGTGAATTCAAACTTCAGAAAATCGTTGCCGGAGACTATCGGCTGGCGATTTCCAGCATCGGTTATCAATCGTTGTATCTTTCTCTCCAAGGCTTTGAACGTACTGCTGATGTAGGTACGCTAACTTTGGCAGACGCTTCGCAAGAGTTGGGTGAAGTAACTGTTACCGCTTCCAGCAGAGTGAGTCGGGCAGATCAGAAATTGATATTTCCCAGTAAAAAACAAATTAGTGCATCAAACAATGGTGTGGACATGTTGCGCCATCTGATGTTGCCCCGGCTTCGTGTCAATAGTATGGATGGCAGTGTAGGCATGACCGATGGTAGCAGTGTACAACTCTGTATCAATGGACGAAAAGCTACAAAAGAAGAAGTCACTGCCCTGTTGCCTGAAGAGGTTATACGTGTTGAGTTTCAAGAAGATCCAGGTCTGCGCTATGGCGATGCAGGTGCGGTGGTAAATTACATCGTTCGCCGTTATGAAGTGGGAGGCTCTTTCGGTTACAATGGTATGCAAAGCCTGAAGAGTGGCTTTGGCAATCATAATTTGACGGGAAAAGTAAATTTCAAGCAATCGGAGATTAGCTTTTACTACGGTAACCGCCTGCAATATTTCAACGAGATATGGTTCGATAAGAATGAAACGTTCACTTTTGAAGATGGTAGTCAGTACCATCGCAGCCAGTATGCTGAGGCAAACAAAAAGAAGAACTTGCAACAATGGGGTGCTGTAACCTATAATCTGCAAGAGACTGACAAGTATATGCTGAACGCTACCGTGGGCTTTTCTCACTATAATGATCCTGATTTACGAATGAAAGGCAAACTGTATACCGAAGAATTTCCCAATTCCGTAACCGATCGTGAAGAGTGGAATCATGACCGCAACCTCAGTCCTTATCTAGATCTTTATTTTCAGAAAAAACTGAAGCATAAGCAATTCCTGGCTCTCAATGTCGTAGGTACATATATTAATACCAAGAATCGTAGCAGCTATACCGAATTGTTGTCCGGAGAGCCGGTAGTAGATTACTATTCGGGGATACGCGGTAAAAAATATTCGTTGATCGGTGAAGGTATCTATGAGAAAGCTTTTAAAGATGGAGGAAAATTGAGTGCAGGCGTACGTCATACTCAGGGATATACGGATAATGATTATAATGGTACGCTGCAATACAGTTCGCAGATGAAACAGGCTGATACTTATGCTTACGCACAGTATAATGGTAAATGGGGTAAACTGGGTTATCGTCTCGGAATGGGTGTCACCCGCTCATGGTTTCAGCAGATAGGGCAGGAAGATTATGAAACCTATTCTTTGAACCCGCGTCTGAACCTGACGTATGCCTTCAACGATCAGTGGAGCATCTCACTGAATGGAAATGTCAATACAATGAATCCTTCGCTCTCGCAGTTAAGTGCTGTAGAGCAACTGACCGATTCTTTGCAGTCGGAACGTGGTAACCCGAACCTGAAACCTTATTCTTATTACCGTTCTACTTTCCGTTTGGATTACAGTAAGGGCAAATGGGATATCGGATTGCGCAACCAGTATAACTACCGTGATAAGGCCATCATGCCTCATATTTATCGTGAGGATGATAGATTTGTCCATAGTTACGCTAATCATTCCAGTTTCCAGGACTGGACTGTAGGTCTGGATGGACGTGTAGGTATGCTTTGGAATGTGTTGCAACTGAGTGGAAGCATCGAAAGTCGTAAATATTGGAGTAACGGTATTGATTTTCGCCATACACAGCACAGCATCGGTTGGGATGTAGCTGCTACCTTTATGTATAAAAACTTCACAGCTTCTGTTGAATTCCAGCATAATAGTGATTATTTCTTTGGCGAAGTTCTGGCTACCGGTGAAGAGGCACATGCAATTGACCTTCAATATCGTTGGAAACGGTTGAATGTCGGACTGCGTATGTTCAATCCTTTCCAGAAGGATTACAAACGCAATGAGGAGGACTGGAACAAATATGCAGGATACAGCTATCAGTATCACATCGATGATGTTGCCCGCATGATTTGTGTTACATTGTCATGGAACATCAACTTCGGACGCGACTACAAGAGTAATAATAAAAAAATGCAGAATAGCGATACTGACGCGGGGGTCTTGTAAGCTGTAAAAACTATCAACAGGAAGTTAATACCTTGTCGGCAAGGAGTTAACTTTTTGTTGACAGGATATTGGCTCTTAGTGCGCAGGGAATTAAGGGCAGCGGAGCCTGGGGTGAAATATCGGTCTATTGTGGTGGCTTGAACTTCCATGTCCGAATGTCCTTGGGGGGAGCGTATGATGAATTTTGTTTTATAGTTTTTAGGAATTGGTTCTGTTAGTATTTCTATCTCATTTTCCGGTGTGTCAATTACAGAAACCGACAGGCGAATGCTATTGGCTATAGTATTTCCATCGGCACTGCAAAAACTGAGATAAGCTATTAGCTCATCGTCTTGCCAGTCGGAAGGAAGTTGTAGTTCAGCGTGTTGGGAAGAGCGCAGTGCAGTTTTCGTATCATAAACGGCCGTTTCTTTGTCTTTGTTGTATACCAGTAACATAGCAATATCTGTATCTTCTGCATTCCCCATACCGCTATTGTCCTGCCAGTTGAAGTACATCTTATTTCCGTTTTGCGTAGCTGTACCTTCAAATATCGGCATTAGGGTTCCCATAGAAACCAATGCCCGGTCAAAGTCAATCCTGATTTCTTTTCCACTGCCAGTCACGGCTCTTTTTAGAGTATAGGACATAGCGGCGTTGAAGGCGGATTTATCCTGTGTAAATTCCTTGTAACCAATACGTATGAAAGGTTTTATAGCTTTCAGGAAGCTGAATGCCGTGGCAAATTTGCCACGTTGTTCCTGTTGCTTCGGTGTACGCGGATTGCTGACTTTGGCGGCCCGTGCGCGTATATAGTAGTTTGATTTCCAACGGAACCCTACTATCGGTCCCACTTTACCGGAGAAACCTCCGAGAATGCCCTGGTTGATAATTCCCATGATATCGTGTTTTTAATTACTTGTTTCTGTCACTGCGCAAATATATGGAAAATAAATCTCTTCAACCCGCTTCCTGTGATTTTTGCGTTCATTTGCGTCAATTTGCGTAGATAACTCTTTGATCTTCTTTATTGTATTATGACCTGTCTCCGTTACACCCGGAATGCACTTGCTCCGTATCAAGGCCGTACTTTCTTCGGTCAGAGGTACCTGTGAGTGGAGATGGTACGGAGCAAGTATCTGCTACATTTGGGCAGGCGCTGGAATTGGAATTGCAAAAGCGCGATACGGTTTTGGTATTTTAGGATCGTACGTCAGTTGCTCATTCAAAATATATTTTTGAAATAAAAAATCCCCCTTTCCCGTTTTACCGGTAAAAGGAGGATTTCACTTAAAATTATGATGGACTTTTTATTTCAAGTCTCTCAGTTCCCAGCCCAGTGCACTGGCACCTAAAACAGCTGCATCAGAGTCCTTCAACTCAGACATCAACAATTTGGCTTTACCTTTATAGATGTTCAGCACATTGTCATCGATAGCTTTCTGGATGGGTTTGAAGATATAATCTCCGGATTTGGCCAATCCGCCAAACAGGATAATAGCTTCGGGGCTTGAGAAAGCGATAGCATCAGCAATAGCTTCACCCAGAATGTTGCCTGTGAAGTCGAAAATATCTTGTGCCAGTTTGTCACCTTGAACCGCTGCATCGTATACGTCCTTTGAAGTGATATTCTCAGCAGGGATAGAGCGAAGCAAACTTGGTTCGGTACGTGCAGTCAGGAATTCGCGGGCTGTACGTGCTACACCGGTAGCCGAGCAGTAAGTTTCCAGACAGCCGTGACGTCCGCATCCGCAAAGACGACCATTTTCGCGGCGTATGATAACGTGACCTAATTCTCCGGCAAAACCGTCGTGGCCATAAACCATCTGACCGTTGATAACGATACCGCTACCTACACCTGTACCCAGAGTAATCATGATAAAATCTTTCATACCACGTGCAGCACCATAAGTCATTTCACCGATAGCTGCGGCGTTAGCGTCGTTAGTCAATGCAGTAGGTATACCCAAGCGCTCCTCGAACATGGCTGCCAAAGGTATTACACCTTTCCACGGCAAGTTGGGGGCAAATTCGATAGTACCGCTGTAGTAGTTACCATTGGGAGCACCGATACCGATACCTTTGATTTTATCTACACCGCCATTAGCGATAATCAAAGGCAACAGATTCTTGCAGACTGCATCTACATAATCATCTGCTTGATCGTGAGCGCCGGTTTTGATGGAACCGCTTGCAATAATAGTTCCGCGTGCATCCACAATACCAAAGACGGTGTTTGTTCCGCCTATGTCAATACCTACTACGTAGGGTTTTTCCATGCTTGAATTCATGATATTAATGTTTTGTTTAAAGGGTTAGTTAATTAGTATTATGGTTACAAATTACACAAAGAAAAACGACACTTCAAAATCTTTTTGAAAAAAAGTTCACCCTCTTTGCAACTTTTCGTAACATAGCTGCGTCTAATAGTGAAAATTAATAAGAAAACAGACTAAAACAGAGGTATACGTGATACAACTGAAAGACATTAACAAGACCTACAACAACGGAGCACCCTTGCATGTGCTCAAAGGCATCAACCTCGATATCAAGCGGGGTGAGTTTGTTTCCATCATGGGAGCTTCGGGTTCCGGTAAATCCACCTTACTTAATATATTGGGTATTTTGGATAACTATGATACCGGTGAGTATTATCTGAATGGTACACTGATCAAAAACCTCAGTGAGACTAAAGCGGCTGAATACCGGAACCGTATGATCGGGTTCATCTTTCAGTCGTTTAACTTGATTTCCTTTAAAAATGCAGTAGAGAATGTGGCGCTTCCGCTTTTCTATCAGGGAGTAAGTCGCCGCAAGCGCAACGCCATGGCACTGGAATATCTGGATCGCTTGGGATTGAAGGATTGGGCGCACCACATGCCGAATGAAATGTCCGGTGGACAGAAACAGCGTGTTGCTATCGCTCGTGCCCTTATCACTCAGCCTCAGATTATCCTGGCCGATGAACCTACCGGTGCTCTTGATAGTAAGACTTCCGTGGAAGTAATGCAGATTCTTAAAGATTTGCACAGTACGGGGATGACTATCATAGTGGTTACCCACGAAAGTGGTGTAGCCAATCAGACAGATAAGATAATCCATATCAAGGATGGTATTATCGGCAGCATCGAAGAGAATCGTGATCATGATGCTTCTCCATTCGGAAAAGACGGATTTATGAAATAAAAGAATGTACAATGTACAATTTACAACGTACAATTGAAGCTTCGCCAACATTCCGGAAGGCAAATTGTAAATTGTAAATTGTCAAATAGTAAATGAATATATGTTTGATATTTGGCAAGAAATATACGGAACCATTAAGCGGAATAAGTTGCGTACGTTCCTTACAGGGTTTGCCGTGGCATGGGGCATCTTTATGCTTATCGTGTTGTTGGGTGCCGGAAATGGTATCATCCACGCCTTCGAGCAATCGTCCTCAGAACGTGCATTGAACTCTATCCGCATTTTTCCGGGATGGACTTCCAAGCCTTATGCAGGATTGAAGGAGGGACGTCGTGTCCGTTTGGAGAATAATGACCTGGAGGCTACTGAAAAGTATTTTCCGGATTATGTAATCAGTGCCGGTGCTACCGTGCGGCAGAGCAATGTAAACGTCAGTTTTGGGCAGGAGTATGTGAATATCTCCCTGATGGGAGTACACCCCAACTATACGGAGGTAGAGACGGTGAAAACTGCTGACGGGCGTTTTGTTAATCAGAATGATTTGAAAGAACGCCGCAAGGTGATCGTTATACATAAAAAGACTGCCGATATTCTATTTGGCAAAACTCATACCGAACCTATCGGGCAGTTTGTCAATGCAAGTGGAGTAGCATATCAGGTGGTAGGTATTTATAATGACCAGGGAGACCGCGAAGCCAGTGAGGCCTATATTCCTTTTTCTACTTTGCAGACTATCTATAATAAAGGCGAACAGCTGAATAATATTATCTTCACTACTAAAAATCTGGAAACAATAGAAAGTAATGAGATCTTTGAGGCCAACTATCGCAGGGTAATTGGTGCCAGTCGTCGTTTTGATCCTCAGGACAACAGTGCCATCTGGATATGGAACCGCTTTACCGATTATATGCGGACACAAAACGCCATGGGGATGCTTCGTACAGCTATCTGGGTGATTGGTATTTTCACCTTGCTGAGTGGAATTGTAGGGGTTTCAAACATCATGTTGATTACGGTGAAAGAGCGTACGCGTGAATTCGGTATCCGTAAGGCTCTTGGGGCGAAACCATTATCTATCCTTTGGCTGATTATTGTGGAGAGCGTTGCTATCACTACTTTGTTCGGGTATATAGGGATGGTGGCCGGCATTGCCGTTACGGAATGGATGAACTCGGCTTTCGGTAATCAGACTATGGATGCGGGTATGTTCCAGCAAACCATGTTCTCGAATCCGACTGTAGATTTGAGTGTCGCCATTCAGGCTACGCTGACCTTGATTATAGCGGGAACGCTGGCCGGTTTCTTCCCGGCAAAGAAGGCTGTAAGCATCAGTCCGATAGAAGCATTGAGAGCGGATTAGTGGCTATATTATGAATCATTTATCACTAATCACTAAACATTAATCACTATTAACATGAGAATAGATATAGACTCTTGTGAGGAAATCCTCATCACGATTACAAGAAACAAGACGCGAAGCTTGCTGACGGCATTCGGTGTATTCTGGGGTATCTTCATGCTGGTGGCGCTTATCGGTGGCGGGCAGGGGATGCAGCAGGCTATGAGTTCCCAGTTCGAAGGCTTTGCCACGAATTCGGCTTTCCTGGTTTCGCAGAAGACGGGAGAGGCGTATAAAGGTTTCCGGAAAGGACGTTGGTGGAATCTGGAACTCTCTGATATTGAGCGTCTGCGCAATGGGGTGGCGGAAATTGATATCATTACTCCTTCTATCGCCTATTGGGGAAGAACGGCAGTGCATGGAGATAAGAAATATGAATGTAGCGTAAAGGGATTGTATCCCGAATATGAGCATATAGAGCACCAGGAGATGGCGTATGGACGCTTCATCAACGATGTGGATATTAAGGAAGCACGTAAAGTCTGCACAATAGGTAAACGTGTGTATGAAAGTTTGTTTCACCCGGGAGAAGACCCTTGTGGAAAGTATATCCGGGTAGACGGTATTTACTATCAGGTGGTGGGTATGTGCTCGTCCGAGGGCAACATGAATATTCAGGGACAGGCTTCGGAAGCAATAACATTGCCTTACACAACCATGAAACAAGCCTATAATCTGGGCAACCGGATACATGTGGCATGTTTCACCGTGAAGCCCGGTGTCAAGGTGACGGATATTCAGGATAAGGTGGAGCACATAGTAAAGGCGGCTCATTACATCTCTCCGGATGATAAGCAGGCAGTGATGATGCTGAATGCGGAGGCCATGTTCTCTATGGTGGATAATCTGATGACGGGAGTCCGAATATTGATCTGGATGGTAGGTTTGGGTACCTTGTTTGCCGGAGCTATTGGCGTATCGAACATTATGATGGTGACAGTGCGTGAGCGTACCACGGAAATTGGCATTCGCCGCGCCATCGGAGCACGTCCGAGGGATATCTTGCAGCAGATTCTTTCTGAAAGTATGGTGTTGACTACTATTGCGGGTATGGCAGGTATCTCTTTTGCTGTATTGGTATTGCAGGTATTGGAGGCTGCCGCCAATGATCCGGGGCATATCACTACTCATTATCAGGTTTCATTTGGCCTGGCTATCGGTACCTGTGCGCTGTTGATTGCTTTAGGAGTGCTTGCAGGTTTGGCTCCGGCCTATCGTGCCATGGCAATTAAACCTATTGAGGCTATCAGGGATGAATGATAAGAGGAGCGATAACTCCTTAATTTCCTAATATAAAAATAAAGAAACAATAATATAATAATAGTATGAAAAAGTATCTGAAAATCGCGTTATTGGTAGTTGTAGCTGCCATTTTCATCTTCACGTTTGTATTCCTTTACCAGAAGTCTAAACCCAAGATTACGGTGTATGATACAGTAACTCCGACAGTGGCCGACCTGGAAAAAACGACTGTGGCAACCGGAAAGGTAGAACCAAGGGACGAGATTCTCATTAAACCCCAGATATCGGGTATCATTGACGAGTTGTATAAAGAAGCGGGACAGACTATACGCAAGGGAGAAGTGATTGCTAAGGTGAAAGTGATTCCCGAACTAGGTACGTTGAACTCTGCCGAGAGTCGTGTGCGTCTGGCGGAACTTAATGCGAAACAGGGCGAAACGGACTTTGCCCGCATAGAGAAGTTGTTTGAAGACAAGCTGATCAGTCGTGAAGAATATGAAAAAGCCGAGGTAAGTGTAAAGCAGGTGCGTGAAGAGTTGCAGACTGCTAAGGATAACCTGGAAATTGTGAAGGAAGGTATTACAAAGAGCAGTGCTTCTTTCTCAAGTACGTTGATCCGTTCCACAATTGATGGTTTGATACTGGATGTACCGGTAAAAGCCGGTAACTCGGTGATCATGAGTAACACGTTCAATGATGGTACGACAATCGCTACGGTTGCCAATATGAATGATTTGATTTTCAGAGGTAAAATTGATGAAACGGAAGTCGGTCGTGTTCATGAAGGTATGCCTGTGAAGTTGACAATTGGTGCTTTGCAGAATCTTTCATTTGACGCTACACTGGAATATATCTCGCCGAAGGGGGTAGAAGAAAACGGTGCCAATCAATTTGAGATAAAGGCAGCTATACAGGTGCCCGATACGGTGATGATTCGTTCGGGGTATTCTGCTAATGCGGAAATTGTACTGGAACGTGCACAAAAGGCGCTTACTTTACCTGAAAGTACTATTGAGTTCAGTGGAGACAGCACATTTGTATATGTGATGACGGATAGTGTGCCTGCCCAGAAGTTCGAGCGTAAAGAGGTGAAAGTGGGTATGAGTGACGGTATCAAGATTGTTATCAAAGACGGTGTGGACGGCAAAGCCAAAGTGCGCGGTGCAGAGAAGAAGGATAAATAAATGCCGGTGAAGTAACCTTGTATAATTCAATAATAATAGATTATGAAGAAGAACTTAATAATAGGATGCATGGCTGTCTTTGCTGTCTCGGTGCAGGCACAGGAGGGCTGGACATTGCGCCAATGCATCGACTACGCTATAGAACATAATATCAGTATCCGTCAGAGTGCTAATACAGTGGAACAAAGTGCCGTGAGTGTGAATACTGCCAAATGGGCGCGACTCCCGAACCTGAACGGTAGTGCAGGGCAAAGTTGGAACTGGGGACGTACGCAGACGGCCGTAAAAGATAAAGATACAGGTGATTATTCTACTGTTTATGTGAATACGAGCAGCAATAGTACCGATATGTCCTTATCGACTAATATACCTATATTTACAGGTTTGGAGATTCCAAACCAATATGCATTGGCTAAATTGAATCTTAAAGCGGCTATGGCCGACTTGGAGAAGGCGAAAGAAGATATTTCCATTAATATAGCTTCTGCTTATTTACAGGTACTGTTTAATCAGGAGTTGCATACGGTTGCTCTTGGGCAAGTGAAACTGAGTAGAGAGCAGTTTGCTCGCATTTCCCGCCTTGCAGAGTTGGGCAAAGCGTCTCCCGCGGAAGTTGCTGAGGCCAAGGCCCGTGTGGCTCAGGATGAGATGAGTGCTGTGCAGGCTGATAACAACTATCAACTTGCTCTATTGGATCTTAGTCAGCTTATAGAACTGGAAACTCCGGAAGGATTTACATTATCAGCTCCGGCTGTAACGCTGGATTTGATTCCTCTGACTCCTCCGGATGAGGTTTATCAAACGGCGTTAACGAATAAGGCTTCTGTAAAGGCAGCGCAATATCGTTTGGCGGGTGCCAAGCATAGCATTCGTATTGCCCAGAGCGATTTCTATCCGCAATTGAGCCTTGGTGGTAGTCTTGGGACAAGATATTATTCTACTATTGACCGTAATTTCAGTCAGCAGTTGCGGGATAATTTCAGTAAGTATGTAGGATTTAGCCTGAGTGTTCCTCTCTTTAATCGCTTCGCTACTCGTAACCGTGTGCGTACGGCACGATTACAGCAAGAGAACTACTCCTTGCAATTGGACAACACCAAGAAAGTGCTCTATAAAGAAATTCAGCAAGCCTGGTACACTGCACTGGCTTCCGAAAGCAAGTATACCAGTAGTAGTACGGCAGCCAATGCCAGTATGGAATCTTTCAAGCTGATGAGTGAGAAGTATGATAATGGCAAAGCTAATGCCGTAGAGTATAATGAAGCGAAACAGAATTTGATGAAAGCCCAGTCTGATGAGTTGCAGGCCAAATATGAATATCTGTTCCGTACAAAGATATTGGACTTCTATAAAGGAATACCGATTGAATAACTTTTTTAGTGTCTTTCTCTTGAAAATCCTTCTTTGGCTGCGAGGCTGGGGGAGGATTTTCTGTATATTTGCCACATGACTCCTTTTATCAGTATAATTATTCCTTTTTATGGTACAGCAGATCCGGTATTGCTGCAACGCTGTATTACTTCTATCCGTGAACAGGGAATGGAAGAGGGGGGGTATGAAATCATTGTAGCAGATGATGAGAGTCAGACTACGGGGGGAGCACGTAATCGTGGAATGCAACAAGCGCATGGTGAATATCTTTTTTTTGTAGATGCTGATGATATTTTAGTACCGAATACACTTCGTTCTTGTTTACCTTTGTTGAAACTATACTCTCCTGATATTCTGAGGTTTGGTTTTAAGGAGTTTACCAGTGCCTCTTCGTTGGAGAAGCAGAATCCGACCAATCAACTGCCGTCTTATGTAGAATACTCATCCGGTGCCCACTTCATGGCATTGAATAATTTTACGGGAGTTGTTTGGGCGCATTTCTTCCGTCGAAGTTTATTGGAGACGTCTTCTCTTTATTTTAGTAAGACGAGCCTTTTTGAAGATGAAGAGTTTGTTGCCAAAGCTTACTTCTTCGCCCGAAAAATGTTGGTGACTTCTTATAAAGTGTATGGTTATTACTGTTCATCTTCTTCTTTAACGAGAATGATTGCTGAAGATGAATGCCGGAGGAGGGTATCTGATTTTAAAGAAATGCTTTTTCGGTTGAAAGCGTTTAGTCAGGCTTGTCAGTCTGACGCCTCTGTTGAGCGTTTGGAGGCATTGAATAGACGAATCCATTTTCTTGTTATCGACTATATCCGTCAGATGTGGCGGAATAAATGTAGTATAAATGAGATGAACCGGCAATTAGTTATCCTGAAACAAGCGGGATTAGTACCTTTGCCCTATAAAAAGTATTCTTGGAAGTATCGTTTGGTTTGTCCTGCCATTAATGTTTATATTCGTTTTGTTATATGAAGATATTGTTACTTGGAGAGTTTAGCGGGCTGCATTGGAATCTTGCGGAAGGACTTCGGGCATTGGGGCACGATGTCTGTGTTGCTTCTGATGGTTGTGGTTGGAGGAACTATCCGCGTGATATAGCTCTTGACCGGCCGACGGATAGTTTGCGTGATGGTATCTGTTGCCTTCTCCGTATATTGCGTCATTTGCCGGGTTTTCGGGGATATGATGTTGTGCAGATTATCAGTCCTTATTTTTTGCGTTTACGCAGTGAACGTACTTTGCCTGTTTACCGTTATTTGCAACGGCACAATGGCAAGGTCTTTTTGGGAGCTTTCGGGACCGACTATTATTATATTCGTGCTTGTATGGAAACAAGCACTTTTCACTATTCGGATTTTAAGATCGGAGACCGGTATCGTGATACGGCTTTTAATCAGATTACTCTTCAGGATTGGTATTATGGTGGGGCAGCTCGTGCCACTCGGGCTATAGCCGAAACTTGTAATGGCATTATCGCCTGTTTGTGGGAGTATTACGCTTCCTATCAACCTTACTTTTCAGATAAGACAGCTTTCATTCCTTTACCTATCGATTTGCGTGAGGTAACATCCCGCGTTCGCGGTGTGCCGGAGAAACTGAATTTCTTCATCGGTATTCAGTCTGCCCGTAGTAATTTGAAGGGGACTGATGTTATGCTGCCCGTTTTGCAAGAAGTGCAGCGCAAGTATTCTGAGCTTTGCCGCATCACTGAAGTGCATGATGTGCCTTATGCCCGCTATCAGCAGTTGATGGATGATGCTGATGTCCAGTTAGATCAGTTGTATTCGTATACCCCTTCCATGAATTCACTATTGGCTATGGCAAAAGGAGTAACGGTAGTGGGAGGCGGTGAGCCGGAGAACTATGAGATATTGAATGAAACAGAACTTCGTCCCATTATCAATGTCCTGCCCGACGAGCAAGATATTTATCAAAAGCTGGAAGATATAGTGTTTCATAAAGAGCGTATTCCGGAATTGTCGGCGCAAAGTATTGAATATGTAGCCAAGTATCACGATCATGTGAAGGTGGCCCGCCAATATCTGGACTTCTGGGAAAAACATTAATCATTCATTAGCCGAAATGTATATTGCAGGATGGCTACACCCTTTCCCATGGATGGCTACACCCTTTTGTGCAAAGGGCTACACCATCCGAGTGAAAGGGTGTAGCCCTTTCTTTGTCAGGTCAAGGGGCTGATCCTTAGCTGTTTCCGCAACGCTCTTTTCGCAATGCCGCAATGATGTATTTCCCTTTTGCCAGGATTGTGCTCCATCGGGTGGAGCCGATCACTCTGAAGATATAGCCTCCGAGTCTTCCGTAATCCGAAAGCCGCAGGATGGCGTTGATTTCATTCGGATCTACGATGTGCAATTGATTCAGTTCCAGCATCAGGCCTTCCAGATTATGCGTCTTTTTGTTGTAGGCGTAGCCGGGAACGTCGAAAGAAGGACTCCCCGCCACTCTCTCTTCTCCGTTCTCCCCTTGGGGAGTTAGAGGGGGAGTTTCTTTACTTTGCTTTTCTTTACTTTGTTCGGAATTGTATGCATTTTGAGGCTGAAACAATACATCCTGTACTACAATTTTCGCTTCCGGCTTCACATCCTTTACTTCTACGAGGAAATAGGGGAGAGTTCTTAGGTCTTTCTTTCTTCGCTTCGTGGCATCCAGCCACACTTTTTGTATGCGTTCGGAAGTCAGCACATGGTGTTCCGCGTACATTTTCCGGCTGAATATCTCTTTTTCAATCAATAGTTCTATAATTTCCTGTATTTCCTCGTAGGATAATTCGTTTCCTAATTTGCGGGTAAAGAGCATGCACTGCTCTTTACCCCATGACATGTAATACCCTTCTTCCTTATAAACTTTGCATAACAGCTTTATAAATGCCGCCACCCCTTTCAGCCCGAAGCGTGCTTCTATCAGTTCCAGCGCAATACCTTCGAGTACACTGATCGTTATGGGGAAATATAATACCCCTGTACAATTCATAGCCATTTTCTTTAGTGATTAATGATAAGTGATTAGCAGAATGGGCGCCATTCCAGTAGATTTTCCAGTTGGAAGCTTCTCCAGGCCTGTGAGTCTACGTCCCAGTAAACGACGGTGGCTTCCAAGCGTTTTACGTCATACTTCCGGTGAAAGAAATTCTCATAGGGGAGAAGCGTTGCTTTTGCGAGCTGAAATGTTGCGTCCTGCTTGTAGAAAGCGACGAGCACATGGCCATACTGCATGTGGTCAATCAGTTTAGCCAAGCTTCTTGCCAGCCACTCAGACAATTCTTCAGAATACCCTTTTTCGAGAATAAATCGTTTTTTCCATTTTTCTACTAATGCTTCATTGAGTGAAACACACTTTTGATTTCCATGCTTTTTCATCTTACGATAAATTGAATTAATATTATTGTTGATTGGGTTTTTAAGATCATGTCGGGACATAAAAAAACAAGATGTCACTTCGCTGAAGAGGAAGCGGCATCTTGTTTTTACTGACGTCTGACTTGGTCTTGTTAACGTGGGGGCAAAGGTAAGTCTTGCATATTTAATGCTATCTTTTTAATTCCGCCCGCTTTTTCGCAGTGTTTTTTCATGATGCTTTTCATTGTGTCTGACCCTATCGTCTTTTTGCCATATTTCCTCCGCTATTTTAGTTAAAGTGCTCTTTGACATAGGAGTTTGATTATCGTTCAGAAAGAGTTTGGTCTTTGCAATGCGGTCTATGAATGGAGATAATTCCAGCTTTTTAGGAAGCGTTTTTTTACCGTTTGCGATAAGGAAACTGCCTTCGATGTATTCATCCAAGAGGGATCCAAGTATGCTTTCCCGATTATTGTTAATACCTATAACTTCTTTCCCTTTTGGGCGTCCTCTACGTGGCGTATTCTCCTTTTGTTCAGTAGATTGTACTTCTTCTTCACTCTGATTTTTTAACTCGTTTTCCTTGTTTTCAAGGCCATTTTTTTTGATTTATACATATTGATTATTTGAATATTTAAATTCAGTTAAATTGTTAATAAGAGTGCAAAGGCATTGAGTTTGTTGAAGTATGGAACGAATGGTGGAGAATAAAATGAAAAATAAGCTTTTAAGTACGGATAATGATTTGTAAATGAGTGTAATAGTGCGAAAAATAGGGGGGTGCGCAAAAAACGTTCGTTTAATGTGCA
>ENA-UEQB01001560-UEQB01001560.1-human-gut-metagenome-genome-assembly--contig:-NODE-1560-length-18859-cov-4.773560_pt1 | contig 18859 bp, 14 predicted proteins | sample MGYA00242901_ERZ507918 | MGnify/ENA primary metagenome ERZ507918 (study PRJEB26167, sample SAMN06115405) | human gut metagenome | host: Homo sapiens | place: China:Sichuan | collected 2016-04-06... | reverse complement strand
CTAGACGAGTACAGAAGTATCGAAGCCGTAGCCATGACCATGACGCATCATCTCTGCATGGATATGTGGCGTGCCAAGCGACCGGACACTTTATCACTCGACCGGGTACAGGCTCCCACCCCTTCGGCTACTCCGGAGCGATTGCTGGAAGAGAAAGATGAGTTCAGACTGATGCGGGAGATTATCGACTCCTTGCCTACGCTACAACGAACAATCATCCGCATGAAAGACATCGAAGAGTACGAAACGGAAGAAATTGCCGAAATCACCGGATGCAATGCAGAAGCCATTCGCAGCAATCTGTCAAGAGCCCGCAAGAAAGTAAGAGAAGTCTATTTGCAAACAATACAAGAACGAAAAAGGAGGAACAAAGCATGAAAGATATAGAAACCTTGCTCAACAAATATTTCGAGGGAGAAACCACCTGCGAGGAAGAACGCAGACTACGACGTTTCTTTGCTGAAGGCCTTGTACCGGAACATCTGGAGGTATATCGCCCGATGTTTGCCTTCTTCGAAACAGAACAGGAGGAACTTACGGAAGTCTCCGGTCAATGTAATACCGGTGAAATGCCTGAACTTGCCATATTCGAGAAAAAGACAAAAACGGTCAGAAAGTATCTGACTTACAGCCTCGGTGCTGCCGCTGCCGCCCTCCTGTTATTACTGGGCATATCGGGCATCTACCGCCATATATCCCCCGCACCGGCAAACTATGTGATCATTGACGGCAAGGAATATACGGACGTTCATTTGATCCGCGAACAGGCGATGGTCGCTTTCCGTGACGTCAGCCTCAGCGAGGAAGAAATATTCGCTACTTTATTTGATGAATAATATAAAAACAGCATATAATTATGATGAATAAAATCATTCGTACCACACTAATCGCCCTGTTACTTACATTCGCTGCCCATGCAGCCGCCCAACAGGGACTACAGATTGCCACCGTCTTTCAGAAGTACGGAAAGCAAAAAGGGGTGACTATGGTAGAGCTATCCAATGAAATGCTGGAAACTTACCAGATGACTCTCTATAAAAGTCTGGTTTTCAAGGATGTCAACGATGCACTTCCCACTATTCTCCGTTGTCTGGAAGCCGATAAGAAGAAAGCGAAGAAAGTGAAAGAAGTTGTTTCCAACGGACAAATCAAATCCGGTTATTACCAGCTTCCCCAACTTAAGGAGGATGTGAACCGGTTTATCCTCTTTAAAACCGGAAAGAAAGATTCGGCTACCCTGATCTATATCGAAGGGGAACTGGATGCCGACGACCTGATTACCATGCTATTCATGAAGAAAGAATAAAAACAGATTAAGAAATACAAATATGAAAAAACTATTATTACTATGGCTCATGATAGCTCCAATGAGAGGCATGGCACAAAATGAAAGCACTCCACAGGATACAACACTTTACGTCAACGGACGAAAGATCGTTATCAAGGAACAAGGTGACAAAATTAAAGTGAAACTCTACGAAAGCGCATCGGGCGGAGATACGATAACGAACGCACAAATCTTCGAAGGAGTCTACCTGAATGGACAGAGTACGGAAAGCCGCACCGTACTGAGCGCCCTCCCCTTCTCCAAAAAGAACAACAAGAAAAACAGATTCGAACCTCATGCCGGCGGATTCTATATCGGCTACACCCGACTGTCCAACGACTTTCTCTCATTCAATCCGTCGAGTGGTGCCGATCTCAACTCCAGCCATTCGTGGGAAATAGGCGGTAATCTGTTTACCGGTTCGCACGCCTTTGCGCCTACCTATAACTGGGGAATTACCATCGGATTGGGATGGGGATACCGCAGTATGCGTCTGGATGGCAATTATGCATTCCGTGAAATGGACGGAGTGACCGAAATCTACTCCGGGGAAGAGGCAGAAGAACCTACAGAGTACAGTAAAAGTCGTCTGCGTTATTTCTACTTCCGTATTCCGCTCTCTATCGAGTGGCAAACCCGGCTCAATGGCAAAGGTCCTCTGTTCTTTGCTGTAGGTCCCGAAGCTGAAATCCGTCACGGATTCAGATCGAAAGCAAAAGTTAACGGGTCAAAGAAGACGATTGACAAGGGACTGAACGGACGTCCATTGGGTATCAATTTACTTGCGCAAGCCGGTTATGCAGATCTGGGTGTATATATGCGTTACTCTACATACGGGCTTTTTGAGAAGAACAAAGGTCCCGAACTTTATCCGTTCTCTTTCGGAGTATGCTGGTACTGGTAAAGTAAAACTCATCCCCTTACCTATTTCTGACAGTTAACAATCAATAAAGTTGTTCTTCATAAAAAATAGCTTTATCTTTGGGAGTTATTAAAACAAGCACAATAGGTATATTATGAGTGAAAAGATGATTAAATGGGGCTTCATCGGCTGCGGAGAAGTAACCAAAACCAAAAGTGGCCCCGCCTTTCAAAAGGTAGAACATTCTGAAGTAGTAGCTGTAATGAGCCGCGACGGCGCCAAAGCAAAGGCTTATGCGAAAGAAAGAGGAATCAAGAAATGGTATGATGACGCCCAGGAACTGATTGACGATCCGGAAGTAAATGCCATTTATATCGCTACTCCTCCTTCTTCACACGCTACCTACGCCATTATGGCAATGAAAGCAGGAAAACCTGCCTATATTGAAAAACCAATGGCTGTCACTTATGAGGAGTGTACACGCATCAACCGTATTTCTCAGGAAACAGGGGTTCCCTGCTTCGTAGCCTATTACCGCCGCTATCTTCCCTACTTCCAGAAAGTGAAAGAAATGGTGGAGAATGGCTCTATCGGTAATGTCATCAACGTACAAGTCCGTTTTGCCCAGCCGCCACGTGATTTGGATTACAACCGTGAAAACCTCCCCTGGCGCGTACAGGCTGATATTGCAGGAGGCGGTTACTTTTATGATCTTGCCCCGCACCAGATTGATTTGTTGCAAGACATGTTCGGCTGCATCCTTGAAGCCAGCGGATATAAAAGCAACCGCGGAGGGCTTTACCCCGCCGAAGATACACTGAGCGCTTGCTTTCAGTTTGATAACGGATTGGTTGGCAGCGGCTCCTGGTGCTTTGTTGCCCATGATTCTGCCCGTGAGGACCGTATCGAAATCATCGGAGATAAAGGAATGATCTGCTTCTCTGTGTTTACTTACGAACCGATCGGTCTGCACACCGAACGAGGGCGTGAAGAAATTTGCATCGGCAATCCCGAACATGTACAACAGCCACTTATCCAGGCAGTAGTAGATCATCTGCTGGGTAAGTCCGTTTGTTCCTGCGATGGAGAAAGTGCTACCTTGACTAACTGGGTAATGGACAAGATATTAGGGAAGCTTTAAGAGGAAGCCTGCCTTTTGTTTGTTTCTTAAAATAATTTAATCACTATATTCTATCGTTAGTTTTCTTTATATTTGCGAAAGGTAGCAATAAAAGCAAAACTAACGATATTATTTTTTATAACTATGACCAAAGAAGAACTAATGAGGAAAGCAATCGAGCTTTCCAAAGAAAACGTTGCTAATGGTGGAGGCCCGTTCGGAGCTGTCATAGCAACCAAAGAAGGGGAAATTGTAGCTACAGGAGTCAACAGAGTAACCTCTTCGTGTGACCCCACCGCTCATGCCGAGGTAAGTGCCATACGTGCCGCAGCCGCCAAATTGGGAACATTCAACCTCAGCGGATACGAGATCTATACTTCATGCGAACCTTGCCCCATGTGTCTGGGTGCCATTTACTGGGCAAGACTGGACAAAATGTATTATGGTAATAATAAGACGGATGCAAAGAACATCGGTTTCGACGATTCCTTTATTTATGATGAACTGGTTCTAAAGCCTGCCGACAGAAAACTTCCCTCCGAAGTGCTGCTGCATAACGAAGCCATTACTGCCTTCGAAGCCTGGATGTCTAAAGAAGACAAAGTAGAATATTAGCACCTAATCTCACTTAAACTCACTAATACTTAGTAAAATGAAAAGAAAAAACTTTTTAGTTCTTTTAGCCGCAGGATGTTTGTTCAGTTGCCAGCAACAGGATGAACTGCAAGAAACAAGTAAAGAAGCAACCAACTTCTCAATCTCTATCGACGACGCCCTTTCTGACCCGCTTACCCGCACCAGCAGTGATCTGTTTCCTGCCAAAAACAGCATCACCACAGGAGAAGTTATCTCTATGGCTGCTTCCAGTCAGAACTATACCCCATTCATTGTCGGCCAAGATAGCCGTACCTGGAGTGAAATAGGTGCTACAACAAGCACAGTTACATTCTACGCCCATTATCCTGCATTGACGGATAGAGCCGCTACCAGATCAAGTGGTAACAAACGCTTGTTAAAAGGAGGACAAGAGCATTTGTTCGGAACAGCAGAAGCCGCTCCGGGTAGTCGGAATGTATCCCTGAAATTCAAACGAATGACCGTACCGGTTATTATACTGGATGAAAATGATAATCCGTATGAAGGGGAAGCTAAAGTCGAACTTAACCTGAAGAACGAAGGTACACAGGATTTATTGAACGGTATTATTGAAGTCAACGAGAATGCTTTATCAGAGAATATCGAAGTAAAGAAAGTATCCGAAGGTGCTGTTACCAATGTGCTTCCGCAAAAGATCAATGCCGGAGAAGAAATCGGTACTATCACTATCGGAGGAGTAGTTCAGAAAATCAGTGCGGTGGAAGATCTGGATTTAAAAGCAGGAAGTACACTTTCTGTCAGACTGTCAAGAAGAATCGGGGGCGGTATTATCGATGGTAATGTTCCATTGTACAGATAACATTCATGAAATCTTTCTGATTATATTCATAAAAGAACGGGACTCATCACGAATCCCGTTTTTTTGTTTATACCTAAAAACTATACAATAAGCCAGCTAGTTCAAGGCGAACCGACTGGCTTATATATTTCATTTATTGTTTATCCCACCATATGCGTGATGTCATCTTATCCCCTCCGCTAAGTCTCTTTACGGCATCGTTGTAATTAACAGGGTTAGCTGTTATTTCACTTGTCGGATAAATGAAACGACGAGGAATCTCTCCATTTGTCACATTATTAGGATAGCTGGCTGCATTTTGGGACGGAGTCAGCTTAGGATATCCAGTACGACGCCAGTTTGCAAAGGCTTCATACTCATTACAGAATGTGTGGATATAATATTCTGTATTAATCTGTTCCAAAGCCTTTTCCGTATCAGCGTTCAATGGATTAGCATCCAGATAGGCGGCTATCTCAGCATCCGTAATCGTAGTAGTGGCTTTTTCATAATAAGAGAATTGCTTCATGGCGGCAGTCACCCCCTCTTTATAAAGGGTTTCTGCATCTCCTGTATATAATCCACGTTTCACCGCATCTGCCAATAACAACAGATTGCCGGCATGAGTGACAAGCATAGATGGTGAATCCGGACGTGCATATACTGTGCGATTAGGAACAGAATAAGTTTTTCTCCAATCATCACCCGGATAGCCAGGAGCCTTACTGATATCCCAGTCTCCTCCTTTTGAATCATATCCAACCGGCATACCTTTCTGTTTATCAGAAGCATTATCTCCCAAATCAAAATCAGCATCACCCCATCCTGGCTTCGGGCCTTTGGTACAAACCGTAGCAATCAAAGGAAGGCGAGGATCGTCTTTCAATATTTCTATAAAAGTTTCACTGATAAAGAATGCCTGAGTATCCAGACTGGAAAATACTTTTCCATAAGGTTCTGCAGAGTCATCACTCGGCGAACCATTGGCATGTCTGACGATTGCATTATCATCGTTACTTACAAACAAACCATTCGCTACTGCTTTAGCCACCCATGTCTTCGCTTTATCAGGAGCAACTTTGGTCAAGCGCATTGCTACCCGAAGCATCAGTGAGTTCGCAAACTTCTTCCACTTTGCAGCATCACCTCCGTAGATAACGTCCGCAGCTCCTATTGTATTACTGGCAGAGGTACTCAATGCGGCTTGTGCCTCATCAAGTTCTTTCAGCAAATCATTATAGATTGATTCTTGCGTGTCATATTTAGGATACGGAATCGGATTTGTAGAATATCCCTGACCTGCTTCAGAATAAGGAACATCACCGTAAAGATCGGTCATATTCTGGAACATATATGCTTTCATAATACGGCACATCTGATACTCATTTTCATAAGCGGGATTTCCTTCCCAATTATTCATCACATCTATTATATTACGAATAGCCGCACGACCACCGGAATAGAATCCTGTCCAATAAGCACCACTATACTGATCACTCCATGTATAAAAAGATCCATACACCCAGTCCACCGTAGCTGTATGCTGTATCATATTGGCTGTGTAGATACAGCCATTACGCCACACATCCCAGTCGGAACCACATATCTGCGCCTGTACTTGAGTAAACTCCATCTTATAATCCACTACTCCGGGATTCAGGTTCATAGGGTCATTATTCACATCCCCAAAATCATTACAGCTCGTCGTCAATCCCATCAGACTGAAAGCTGTCAAAATATATAAGGTAAACTTTTTCATTGTTACAGTATTTAAGATGTTAGAACTTAACATTTACATTGAATCCCACATTTCTCGTAGCTGGATATCCGTTCAATTCCAAACCTTGAGCATTACCGTTATTATAAGCAGATTCCGGATCAATATTATCTGTATGCTTCAAAATAGTCCAAAGGTTACGACCTACGAAAGAAAGAGTCACACCTTTTATAAGTGTCTGCTTATTCAACCATGCCTGCGGCAAAGTATATCCGATTGAAAGTTCACGCAGTTTTATGAAACTTGCATTATAAACAAACTCTTCAGCAATATTCTGATTGGTAATAGCCTGCCAATAGTCTTGTGCAGAAACAGCTACAGTATTCTTCACATATCCGCCTTTACCGTCAGACATTACACCATCGCCTACCATTGTTCCCTTGCCGTCAGCGCCACGTCCCTGCAAAGTATTCTTGTGCAAACCATTGCTATAAAGAGACAAATTAGTTCCGGAGAATAATTTAGCACCTGCCTTGAAGTCAATCAAGAAAGCAAGAGTTATATTCTTGTAAGTAAATTCATTGCGCCATCCACCGGTTACTTTATAAACACCGTTTCCTAATACTTGAACTTCATCAGAATGTACGGGAAGCCCGTTTTCAAAAATAACTTGACCGTCCGGAGTACGCTTGTACTCATAACCTACTAATTCACCATAAGGATGTCCCAATATATTCTGAACAGAAACATTTCCTAAACGTGAGGTAGCTCCATCAAGTGTCAGTCTCTTTATGTTTTCTCCCGTTCCGTCTTTTCCCAAGTATTTTACATCACTGCTGTTATAAGCTATATTGAATGTAGAATTCCAGTTGAAGTCTTTCGTATGAATAGGAACAGCATTCACCATCACTTCCACACCACTATTTCTGATTTCTCCAACGTTCTGAATCGCAGATTCAAATCCGGAAGCACCACTGGTGGTCACCTGTACGATATCATCTTTGGTTGTCTTCTTATAATAAGCAGCATCCAATGATAAACGGTTGTCCAGGAAAGAAAGATTCAAACCAATTTCCCATTCGGAGATTTGAACAGGTTTCAAGCCTTTATTGGGTACGGTAGAGTTATTGATCGTCACCACAGGCTGTCCGTTAGACTGGTAGTTATCTACTTTATAGGTAAGAAGATTCTGATATGCTTTTGTTCCGTTAGATGCAGCAGCATAAGATGCCCGGATCTTTCCGAAAGTAAACCAGTCGGGAGTCTTGAATGTATCGCTAAATACCCATGACATACCAATAGAAGGATAGAAATAATGATTATTATCCGGGTCCAGAGTGGAGAACCAGTCATTACGTCCTGTTAAGTTCAAGAAAACCTGATTCTTGTAACCAAGATCTGCGGTACCATAAATTGAATTTACCCGGTATTCTGTATATTCCTTCTTGTACAGATGCTTCGCTGTGTTACTGCTTGAATAGAAATCAGGAACAAAGAAGGAAGATGCCTTATCGTCCAGACCATATTTCTTTGTAATGTTCCTCTGACGGTTTCCACCAAAAGTAGCACCGACACTCCAGTCGCCAAATGTCTTATTGAATCCGATCAAATAGTTCAGGTTCATTTCAGAGAAGTTCTGAGTATATTCCTTTATATAACCACGCGGGTCTTCCGGAGAAGCAGAACCGATTGGCTTCACTTCAGAATATTCCAGATTATAACCGTCACGTGTTACGGCACCCTGGATGTATAACCAATCAAAGATATCATACTTCAAAGTCATACCACCAGTCAGACGATTACGGTTTGTTTCATTGGTAACTCTATACTGCAACCAATACGGGTTATTGAAATAACCGTTTGTACCACCTAACAGTTCTTTACCGTCAGCACCGGTACCCCAGTCACAATCCGGATTTTCGCGTTCCAACCAACGGATATCAAAAGAATTAGCATGATAAAGAAGTGCGGCATTTGTATTACTGTTACCATCAGATAAGTTTGAACGACCTTTATTCTTGTCAAATACATAATTAGCATTCACCATCAAATGAACTTTCGAAGAAATGTCATAAGTCGTATTCATATTGATACCTTGCTGACTGATACTGGAGTTAGGAAGTATACCCTTTACCGCCATATTGGAAACACCAAAACGATAGGATATCTTATCGGAAGCACCGCTCACAGCCAAGGTTGTCGTATTGTTAATCCCTGTACGATAGAAGTTCTTCCAGTTATCAACAGGAGAATAAGCATATTCCTTGCCCAAGAAGTTTACAGCCTTTCCTCCATCCATTATTTCACCCCAGCTGGATGTTTCAGTTGATTTTGCCACATCCGCGGAAAGCGGGCGATTGCCCTGCGTTCCTTGCCCGTAGGTATCCTGGAAATCACGGTAATCATAAATCACATCAAAAGCCAGGTTATTATTGAATTCAACAGAAACCGGTTTCCCTTTCTGACCCGATTTAGTGGTAATCAAAATAGCACCGTTACCACCGCGGTATCCATAAAGCGCAGATGCAGCAGCACCTTTCAGCACCTGAATATCAGCAATATCATCCGGATTGATGCTTGACAAACCATCACCCATATCTTTACCACCCCACTGACCGGCACTACCGATATTGGTATTATCAAACGGAACACCATCAATAACATAGAGTGGCTGGTTGTTTCCTGTCAATGAAGCATTACCACGAATAACGACACGGCTACTACCACCCGGGCCGGTTGCATTTCCGGAAACGGAAACACCGGCAATCTTACCGGAAAGAGCATTACCAATGTTCGTAGTACGAGCTTCGGTAAAGTCTTTTCCTCCTACTGTCGTAGTAGAATAACCGAGAGACCTTTTCTGACGTTTAATACCCAAAGCTGTTACTACAACTTCATCGAGTGTCTGCGTATCTTCCTGCAAGATAATGTCTAAAGGTTTGCCCGTGTATTTAACTTCTTGGGGGCTATAACCTACATAAGAGATTTGAATAACTGCCCCATCAGGAACATTGGATAGAACAAAATTACCGTCAAGATCGGTAATTACACCATTTGTAGTACCTTTGACTACAACTGAAGCTCCGATAACCGCTTCACCTGTTTTGTCTTTTACTACACCTTTACACGTACCGTTTTGCTGTGTGACATTCACACTTGTTGCTCCATTGTCAGAGGCTGCATAGGAAATTGCTGCCGGCATGGCACACAAGAGCAACAGCACACTTACTGATTTGAGTGGTTTAAACATAATACTGCTCTTTTAAGGTTAATAAAAATAAGTTTGTGTGTAGAGAGGACGTCAATATTTCATAGTTTGGTTCTGACTACGAATACAAAAATATGAAATTATTTTAAATAACAAGAAAATAAGTAGTTTTTTTTCTCTAAACAAAAAGAATAATTATATCGGCTAGCACAATTACGATATGCGAAACAGCAACAATACACTTTGTCAACAAAAGGAAATCTAAAAAAGAAATCCCTGGAACCGCTGTAGACACTCAGCATTCCAGGGACTCTAACACACAAAAGTTATTATTGAAATTGAAAACAGTTTCTAATTAAAAGCGGAAACCTAAAGTCATCAGTACTTGACTACGTGTATTGGTTACTTTGGTTGCCTGTGGCGTTACTAAAGCCCATTCGCCAGACTTAGCATCCTGAAATTCATTAAAGAAAGGATAGAAGTCTTCTTTATATGCAGAAAACTTATATGCTAAATCCGCCTAAAATACACTTCTCCTATACCCTATACCTAATGTAAATACATTCTGTGACATTTTATTAGAGAAATCAGTATCAGTCATAATAGAATTGGAAGGAAGATATTTCACAGCCTCATCTTTAAAAGCTGATGACGTATAGTTATATCCTAAACGGAATGCAAATTGAGGAATTACTTTATATTCGGCTCCTAAACGGAATGTATGTGTACCTTTCAGACAGTTCTTAGCTTCAGCTGTCTCAAATTCCATATCTCCTCCTCCTTCATTACCGGGATACTTAAACTTCATTGTAGAATAATCTTCATATTCATATTCTGCACCCAAAGCTAAAGAATTTCCAACTGTATATCCCATATTTACATCAAATGTCCATGGAGTATTCAAGCGGTAATCCCGTTCCATATCGCCTACATAATCATAAGTATCTACGATTATACGATCCCAATCACCTGTTGACGCTTTGTAATCAGTAGTCATACGAGCACTTGTTGCATAAGTCAACTTATAAAAAGTCGGTGTATGTACGGCAAAACCAACTCGGAAAGGAGAATTCTCAAAGGGACGAATGATCGCTCCCAGCTTTACATCAAATCCCGATCCTTTGATCTTGCTATAGCTATCCAGTAAATAACCTTCATCATTATCATACGATTCATCATAGCCTGAGTACTTTTTATAATTAACGTCATAGGCTCCGACAGTCACACCTAAATAAACACGATCACTAATATTAAAAGCAATATTAAAATCATATTCTCCAATTCCGCCTTGTTCTCTAGAATTGAAAACTGAATAAGGTTCTCCATAATTTAACGGATGATATAAATTTTCATCTTTACTATCCTTCTCTATCATTCCACCTTGAAATCCTATTGCTCCAAGCCATCCTGCTTCATTATCACTATAGATATTTCTGTTACTATAGTCCAGATGTTCTCTATATGAATCCCAAACATACTTTGCAGCATCAGTAGCCTGTTGCGCCATGTAGTTAGCTTGTGATACAGGTCTATCACCATATACGCCCATAAACCCAGCCATTGACATATTCTTATACAATGACTTCGAACGTTTGTAATTGAAACCAAAGTTCACATAACGCAATGGAGTTTCATTGCCAACTTTGGTAGAGAAAACAAAACCAATGTTATCAAACGACCACCGATTCTTATCATTATTAAAAGTTTCTCTGTCATATTTACTTTCTGCACCATAAGCAGAGAAACTAAATGAAGTCATCACATCGTTACTTCTATATATACCAATACCAGCAGGATTTGTCCCCATTGTAGTAATGTCACCTCCTAAGGCTCCCATTGCTCCACCCATTCCGACGAAACGGGCTGTACCATTCAAATCCTTCTGTGCAATATTCGCTGCATCATATATCGTCTGTGCCCCAGCACTTACAGTCGTAAGCACAGCAAGGGCTATCATCGTTATTTTCTTCATAATTCCTCAGTTTTGTTAGATTAAAACATTTCTTGTATTATCTTCTTCTGGAGCCTCCGCCGCCACCGCTGGAACGGGTAGCACTACCTCCGCCACCACCGCTGGAACGGGAACTTCCACCGGATGAGTAACTGGAAGAAGAACGGCTGCTACTACTGGACGAACGCGCAGGAGCAGAATAAGAACGGGTACTACTGCTACGGTTATTACTATTAGAATAGCTTCGTGCCGGTGCACTGCTTGAGCCTCTATTGTAAGTAGATGATGTTCTGCTACTGTTACCTGACGTTCTTACGGAAGAGCGGGTAGCCGATGAAGAGCGGCTGCTGCGAACCCCTTCCACATTACTATTGTAAGAACTGCTGCGCGTGCTGCTGGGTCGGGTGTAAGTAGAACGACGAGTTGAGGTTGCACCCGAACGTTCTACACTTGAACGAGTGGCAGAAGAACTTGAACGGACAGCCGAAGAACCCGAACGGGTAGCCGAAGCACCTGAGCGAACAGCAGAAGAAGATCTTGTGCCTACCACGCGACCGGTGGTTGTCCCGCTGCTACTACGTCTTACCTGTGCGGAAGTTGCACTACTACCGCGACGCACCGTCTGTCCGCCATTCACAGCAGAAGAGCGACGGGCTGCAGAAGAAACTCTGCCACCGCCTCCTACAGAAGAACGGGTCGGGCCATAAGAACGTCTGTTAGTATAGGTATTATGCGCCCAATGTCCGCCACCTCCCCAGTGTCCGCCACCGGGATACCAGCCGCCACCGGGATAATAATGGTGATGGTGTCCCCACCAGCCGCCGCCATACCAGCCGCCCCAACTGAAGCCGAAGCCCCAACTCGGGCCATACCAGCTGTTCCAGCCGTAGCCATAGTAAGGATATCCACCCCATCCATAGGAGTTATAACGCCAATCCCACCACAAGCGGTTGGGGAATGTCGGGAAAGCATAAGCATACAAACCATCGGTATATACGTTCCAGTCCCAAGAGTTCAGACCATACACCACATCCCAGTACAACGGGCTGCTGATGCTGATGGCATAACGCGGATTACGGAAACGGATGATACGGGTGGCATACTCATAATCATCTTGCGAACCGTCGAAGCCGCTTACCCATTCACCGGGCAAGTCGGGTTGCTCCTTTTCTTCGATGTACAAAGTGTCGTCCTCCATCACAAAGTTATTGTCACGGGCATCATAACGACGGTTATATTCGTCCACATCACGGGTTTTCCCTTTGCGGTCTTTCACCACAACGGTTGTGTTTCCAGGAGATGTATAGACTGTGGTCGGTGCATTCGACTTTACTACGACTTGTTCCACCGGAGCAGCTACAACTTTCTCCTGCTTCACTTCCTTTTTCTCTTCTTTCTTCTTGGAAGGGATGTAGTAAAGGTCGTCATCTACACTTTGTGCCGCCAGTGTCCAAGGAAGGCACAAGGCAAAAAGCGATAAAAAAACAATCTTTTTCATATTCGTTGGGTTTATAGATTTACAATTGTATATTTCTTCACGTCACAAAGATAGTGGCGGAATTTGTCCCATGCAGCAGATTTTCCCCAAAGATTTATAGGGAATTCCCTAAATGCCCTATCTTTGCACTGTCTTTAAACAGTATAAACAAATATATGCAGAAATAGGTTTTTCTCCTAAGAACGCCTTCCGCATTTAACAAACAATCATATTCCGATGAAATATTTAGAATTTACATTCCGCACCACTCCGTGCACCGAAATAGTAAACGACGTGCTTTCCGCGGTCTTGGGGGAAGTAGGTTTTGAGAGCTTTGTAGAACAGACTGACGGCATCACCGCCTATATACAGAAGGACTTTCACAACGAAACGGCACTTGCAGAAGCGCTTGCCGATTTCCCCCTGCCCGATGCACGGATAGAGTACAGTTACATAGAAGCGGAAGACAAGGATTGGAACGAGGAATGGGAAAAGAATTCTTTTCAGCCTATCGTCATCGGCGGACGCTGTGTGATTCACAGCACCCTTCACAACGATGTTCCCGAGGCGGAGTATGAAATTGTCATCAATCCGCAGATGGCATTCGGCACAGGGCACCATGAAACCACCAGTCTCATCATCGGAGAACTGCTGGACGGCGAACTGCAAGGCAAGTCCGTGCTCGATATGGGCTGCGGCACTTCCATCCTCGCCATACTGGCACGCATGCGCGGTGCGGCTTCTTGTACTGCCGTCGATATAGATGAGTGGTGCGTGCGCAATTCCCTCGAAAACATTGAACTGAATGGTGTGGATAATATCTCCGTATTTCAAGGTGACGCCTCTGCCCTCAAAGGCAAAGGTCCGTTCGATGTAGTGATTGCCAACATCAACCGCAACATCCTGCTGAATGACATGAAGCAATATGCAAGCTGCATGCATCCTGGCTCAGAACTCTATATGAGTGGTTTCTATGTAGAAGACATCCCCATAATCCGGGCAGAAGCAGAACGCAACGGACTACACTTTGTACATCATCAGGAAAAGAACGGATGGGCGGTAATAAAGGTGATAAGGTGATAGTATCACATTATTTATCATTCGTCTTTAAGCGCTTCCACCGGTGAAATCCGGCTGATGCTGCGTGCCGGAATATATACTCCGAGCCACGTCACAACCAGCATCACCGCATACACCAATAGCGAGACAATGCAGAAATGAGGCAGGAAATGGTTCGTCAGATACAGGCTGTTGTTTCCCGGCACACCATCATCCAGCACATAAAAGCCTTCGTAATAAACCCACTGGAAATATAAAAAGCATCCGACAAGCACGGCTACCGTCGTCATCACAAAAGCCTCGCCAATCAGCATCCGGCAGATTTCTCCCGGCGAGGCGCCATAAGACAGCCTGACGCCGATTTCCTCGCGGCGCATACGCGTATGAAGCCAAAATGTTCCGCTAACCGCCAACAACAGATTAATCATAAAGAAGTACGCCAAAGCATACTTCATGCGTATCTCGCTCGTCACGCCTTCCTGCAAATCGCTATCCTTCTGCACTGTATGAAAAGGAGTCAGCTTATTGAACACCAGTGAACCGGACGAGAGATTATCATCCACCCACCGCATAAATTCCTCTATGAAACGCCCTTCCGGCACTCCCGCCTTGGTACGGAAAAAGATACGCATACTCCGACTGTACGCCCAGTCCGGCATCTGGCTTTCATCGCCATAAGAGACCAGCCGTACCATATAAGGTTGCATACTGTTGCGCATCTTGATGGGCTGCATCACTCCCACAACAGGAATCTCCGTACTATCATAAACACTATATACGCTCTGTCCCACCAGGTCGGTACCGCCCGAAAGCGACATTGCCGCATCTTCCGTCAAGATCACACTGCCGCCTGGTACTTCCAGATTTTCAAGTGACTCCCAAGTTCCGTCCTTTGCCGAACGAAAACGCCAGGTCTGAAAGAACCCGGAATGGGTAAAAAAAGGAATATACGTCATACGCACCCTGGTTGTATCCTTGAATACCTGGTTCATATTATTGCCCGGCGAACTGGGATAAGCACCCGAAAGGACACAAGTGGCGGATTCTATATCTTTATGGCTGCGCAGTCCGTGCATAATCCGCGCATAGTCCCGGACTGGGTCGGCAACGGTATCCATCTTGTTGCGTGTCAGTTCCAAACGATACAAGCCATCCGATTCATAACCGTCCGGGATGGATTGATTGTAATTCAGCACAAACAACGGGTCGATGACTGCCCAACTGACAACGGCTATCACCACCAGTTCCAACATGATCCAAAGATTATGCCGACGTCCGTTCCACAGAAGCTTTATGATTTGTTGCAACATACCTCGTTATTTTTGTTTGTTGAGCGAATAAACAATATCTTTCTTCAAAGCGACGCAAGCCGGTATCAGTGCCGAAAACAGATTCAGCACGATGCAGACCACAAACGTGGTTACAAACAGAGCAGGATTGAACAGCATATCGGTGGTGATACTCATCTGCACACTGTCGGGCAACGGGCTCGTTCCCCCATCCAACATGGTCAGCAGCCAGTCTTTGGCAAACACCACCATACCGTAAGAGAGCATCAACCCTATGATACCACCGAGACACGTCAATAAAAGGTTCTCCCAGACAATTTGTGAAAAGAGGCGTCTTCCGGTAGCCCCGAAGGCTTTACGCAGCCCCATCTCGGGCAACCGGCGCTCCATGCGCGAAGAAATCATTCCCGACAGATTGAGTGCCGGCACCAGCAACAACATCAGCAGCCACAAACCCATCTTCCTGACTATCATAAAGAAATCCAGGTCTTCCATATCATTGGCATAAAACAGCGTTTTCCAATACAGATAAGGCTGGCCATGCATCACCAGCTCGTAGTCATCATGCGGCAAGGCGTTGAACTTGCGTACATACTCGTCCACCTGCGATTTCACCCTGTCGGCATCCATAGCCGAAGGCAGCAAGATAGCTACTTGGAACGGCCCGATGACTCCCCACTGATTGTTCTCTTCCACATAGTTCGGAAGACACGTATAAGGCAGCCACACCTGTGCATAGCTCAGATTCATGGCATAACTCGGTGACTTCACCACGCCGCAGACGCGATAATCGGTATAGTTCAGCTTTACGTACTCTCCCACTACATCTGCCCTTCCAAAGATGCGGCGTGCCATATCTTCCGTGATAACCGCCGTACGGATGCCACTCTGGAAATCGGCATCCGTAAAAGGTTGCCCGTGAATGAACGAGAAATCGAATACTTTCCAAAAGCCCGTATCAGTCAACTTCACCAAAGCCGAAAGAGGACGCTTCACGCCTTCTACCTTCACAAACCAACTTTCTGCATCGTTCACAGCAGTAACCGCCTCTACCCCGTCGAGGGTATAGAAGCACTCTTTGACAAAAGCGCCGGAATACTTCCAGGTCGTATTCCAACTGGTATCTTTAGTATATTGCATATGTGCCGTGGGAGCAACGAGCATACGGCTGCGATGAGTTTCGGGATAAATATCTCCTATCTTTATATAATAGAGCACAGCCAACACCATGACCATAGAGATGGCCAATCCGGTGCCGACAATATAAAAGCCGCTGAACAACGGATTCTGTTTCAGCATCATGAAAGACTGCCGCAAGTATTTCCCTATCATACAGATATGTATTAACTGATTGATTGATAGGAAGCAAGAAATAAGCCAAAACGGTAAGAATCAGATTATCAGAAGAAAACGGAAAGGAAGTACTGTCCGATAATGAACACTTGTCCGATAGCGGACACAGAAGGCTGTATCAAAACGCACTTATTTTGTTTGTAGCGTGAGCGCTTGCAACTCTTCCAGTGTTCCGTTGAACACGTTCAGATCGACTTCCTCTTTAATACCGGGCACTGTACCTACATCGGTATGCTGCCAGAAGTGCCACTTGCCTTCGTACTTCACCGAGTCGACGTAATAGTGGGCTATCCAGTAGGGATAGGTATTGAAGATAGAATCGTTGAGATAGCGCATCTTGAATTTATAGGAAGTATAGAGAATGGGCTTCACACCATAGTGAGCCTCTACCTGGTCGAGCCAGGTCTTGACGGCAACTTTCAGTTCCTGAGACGACTTCTTGCCGGTAGTCTCCACATCGAGCACCGGTGGCAGATCGCCTTGAGAGAGTTTCACGGTACGGATAAAGAAGTCTGCCTGCCTGCGTGCATCGGTTCTGGGCAGGAAGTAATGATAAGCACCGCGGATGAAACCGTGCTTGCGTGCCTGATCAAAGTTGCGGGCAAAGGTATCATCGCCGTGGTCGCCCCCCTCGGTAGCTTTCAGGAAGATGAAGTGAAGGGGAAAACGGGGGTTCTTGTCATATGCCAATTTCTCCCAGTCGATATCGCCTTGATAGTGGGAGATGTCTATGCCGTGCACCTCGTAGTCGCAAGGCATACAAACGCCATAACCTTTCTCACCGGGACAAGACTTCCAGCGGTAGGCATAAGGACGGATGCAGAACCAATAGAACCCGGCAGAGAATACGAGTATAATGCAGGCCGACAAGAAGATGCGCAACCATGCGGGCATGGTACGGGCTTGCGGCTTCTTCGCCTTCTTCCTGCCCCGCGGGGACGAAGAACGACGGGCGGCAGTAGTCTTGCGACGAGTGGCAGTATCGGTTTTAGTTGGCATCTATATATATGTATTAAAGAAAAGAACACAAACTACGCAAATTACACAAAACCAAAGAATGGAGAACGGTTGCGTAATTCGTGCAATTTGTGTTCCAACTATCACAACAGGCAGTAGTGTTTACTTACCTTGTTCCAATTGCAAAGTCTTGGTAGGCTCGTCGCAAACTTCTGTCGGACCGAAGTACTGGATAGGACCCGGATAAACATAGTCTGTTTCCATAGCCCAACGGTCGCGCTGAGCAGCAAATGCCTTGAAAGGAGCACCGTCCAGTTTCACCAAAGCTTTCTGGATTACCGGTTTCATTTCGCCGTGACGACGTTCCATATTCATCATCATAGTGATGGGCACACCGCCTGCAATCCATTCTTCGGCAGGAGCAGTAGTGTTGCGTACGGATGACATATATCCGGTCTTTCCGTTAGCAATCAGTGCAGAAGCTGCATAACCCAGAGAGTAGCAGTAGTCAGCATCGAAGTTAGACGGAGCAGCGCAACGGCCTTCGTAACCGAAGAAGTGGTGCTGGGCAGCAAACTTGCCTACGAACTTGCCTTCTTCTTTCCACTGGGCCAGCTTAGTACCAACCATTTCGGACAGCAGTTTCTCTGTTTCGATCAGTGATACCTGTACGTTTCCGTGCGGGTCGCGGTCCAGTGACAACTGGCGTGCAACGCCTTCGGGAAGGCTGGCGTAAATGGCAGCGTTCTCAGGAGAGAGCTTGCGGATGATATAGTCGCGTTGGTGAGATTTCTTGATTTGAGAGAATTCTTCGGCATTGGCAGCCAGGAAGTCGTTCAGCTCAGCGATCAGGCGTTTCATAGCCGGAATGAACTCAACAAGACCTTCGGGGATAAGAACCGTACCGAAGTTATTGCCTTGTGCAGCACGATCGGCAACCACCTGTGCAATGTAGGTTACTACATCGTCCAAAGACATATCTTTCGTTTCTACTTCTTCAGAAATGATACATACGTTAGGCTGTACCTGCAAAGCACATTCCAGTGCGATGTGAGAAGCCGAACGACCCATCAATTTGATGAAGTGCCAGTATTTACGTGCAGA
>ENA-UEQB01001557-UEQB01001557.1-human-gut-metagenome-genome-assembly--contig:-NODE-1557-length-18877-cov-4.696809_pt1 | contig 18877 bp, 17 predicted proteins | sample MGYA00242901_ERZ507918 | MGnify/ENA primary metagenome ERZ507918 (study PRJEB26167, sample SAMN06115405) | human gut metagenome | host: Homo sapiens | place: China:Sichuan | collected 2016-04-06... | reverse complement strand
TAATAAAGCGTTGATAGTAGGAAAGCATCAAGGTAGTCAGAGGTAAGGCGATAATCATGCCGAGCATTCCCATTAATGAACCCCAGATAGAAAGAGATAAAAGGATGATGGCAGGATTCAGTCCGGTAATCTTTCCCATGATTTTGGGGACAAGGAAGGTATCCTGTATGATTTGTACGATTGCAAAGACAGCTAATGCACATGCAATGATAATCCAGAAGTTCTGTCCGGTATCGGCAGCTTTGAGGATCGCCAATAAAATGGTGGGAAGGAAACCGATGATTTGCAAGTAGGGAACCATATTCAATGCTCCGATGAAAAGTCCCAGAGCGATAGCCATGGGGAAATCGATAATCAGGAAACCGATGCTGAAAAGAATGCCTACGCAGAAAGCAACCAAAGCCTGTCCACGGAAGTATCTGTTCATACCATCCTGTACGTCGTGAACCAGATTGGAGGCAAACGTACGGTATTTATTGGGTAGCAGATGCAACCATCCTTCAGCTATCGCTTCGTAATCCAATAATATAAAGATTACATATAATAATATAATGAAGGAGGCAAGGATGCTGAATAGAATGTTGAGAGATTCTGCAAGCAAAGTCCACACTCTGGGGACGGTATCCTTGATTGCCGCCAGGATATTCTCTTCACTTAATACACGGTTCAACGCCTGAAGATCGATGTTCTCGTGGATAAATTCAGAAAGATTCTTAGGCACATTGTTTCCAGCTCCATTGGTGAGGTAAGTCACCAGCAAATCGTTCATTCTGCCTATTTCCGAAATCATCGGTGGCACTAATAGGTAGAATAAAGTGACTCCGATAACCGTAATGAGGAATAAGGAACAGAAGATGGAAATAATGCGGCTTTTTAATCGTAGCTTATACTGGAAGAATTTGACTAACGGATAGACCATATAAGCTATCAGCCACGCAATAAAGAAAGGTAATAACACTCCGCTAAGGCGTTCTACAAGCATTAATATTCCTACAACTAACACACATCCGATAGAGCCGCGTATAAAACTGTCGAATGTTATCTTTTTCCTTTCCATAATCTTTTTCTTTTATAGAGTTTATACTTTCTGCTCATCTTCCCCTCGTGCACGGAGATAACATTCCCTGCACAGAGGCTCATATTCGGCTGTTTCGCCTAAAAGAACCTGTTTCTCATTCTTGACTGTACGATGTGAGAAAGAAGCCAGCTGACCACATTTCACACAGATCGCATGAACTTTGGAGACTTCATCGGCAATGGCGCACAATTGTGGCATAGGTCCGAACGGATTTCCTTTGAAGTCCATATCCAATCCTGCAATGATAACACGGATTCCATTGTTGGCAAGCTGGTTGCATACATCAATCAAACCACTGTCGAAGAACTGTGCTTCATCAATACCTACTACATCTATCTCAGAAGTAAACAGTAAAATGCTGGCTGACGAATCGATGGGAGTGGAGGCGATAGAATGGCTGTCGTGAGAGACTACGTCTTCTTCTGAATAACGGGTGTCGATAGCAGGTTTGAATATCTCGACACGTTGTTTCGCGAATTTCGCTCTCTTCATTCTGCGAATCAATTCCTCTGTCTTTCCGGAGAACATAGAACCGCAGATTACTTCGATCCGCCCTCTTCTTCTAGTCTCCTGTATGTGGTCTTCTGAAAATAATACCATGAGATTTTGTGTTTTCTTGATTAAGTAAATATGTGGACAAAGGTAAGCAATTCAATGTGCAAGAACTGTTAAATTATCCATTATTTTAAGTTATTGCATAAATTATTCCTACATTCGCACCGTATAAACAATGGACTGACATGAAACAGAAGCTATTAACAGATATTGAGTTGGATGTTCATGAGTTGAAGTATCTCATGGATTCATTTACCAAGGAGCCGACTCCGACTTTGTCTGAACTGTTGAAGCGGAGCATTACACGGATGCAGGGGCGTTTGGACGAACTGCAGCAGGAGGTGGATGCTGTTCAGGTAATTTCTCCGTCAGCTGTGGAAGAGACAGCGGAAGAGGAGGATGAAGTTGCCGGGTCTGAAGAGGATTCCCCCGTGATTATACAATCTCTCGAATCGGTTGTTGTGAAAGAAGATGAGGAAGGAGAAGCCATTGTTGCGGAAGAGAAACCTGTCGTAATAGCGGCAGCTGCAGAGACAGCAGCAGCAGCAGCAGAAGAAGAAGAAGAAGAAGAAGAAGAAGAAGAAGAAGGGAAAAAAGAGGAATCGGCAATTGTTGAGGAACCTGTCGTTGAAACTGTTGTGAAAGAGGAAGAACCTAAATCGGCTGTGTTGGGAGAAAGTCTCAAACTGTCTGCCGGCTTGCGACATGCTATCAGCTTGAATGATTCTTTCCGTTTTTCTCGTGAACTGTTCGGAGGCAACACTGATCTGATGAATCGGGTTATCGAACAGATATCAGTAATGAGTTCCTACAAGACTGCAGTCGCATTTCTGTCCTCGAAAGTCGAATTGAATGAAGAAAAGGAGGCGGTGAACGACTTTCTGGAGCTACTAAAGAAATATTTTAATCAATCAGCATAAAACAAAAACAAGATGGGAAAGCTATATGTGGTGCCTACGCCGGTAGGGAATCTGGAGGACATGACTTTTCGGGCTATCAAAGTCCTGAAAGAGGTCGATCTGATTTTGGCGGAGGATACACGTACTTCCGGTATTTTGCTGAAACACTTTGAAATAAAGAATGCAATGCAATCCCACCACAAATTTAATGAACATAAAACGGTGGAAAGTGTTGTTAATAGAATAAAGGCAGGTGAAACGGTGGCACTAATTTCGGATGCCGGAACACCTGGAATTTCCGATCCCGGATTTCTGGTTGTTCGTGAATGTGTGCGCAACGGTATTGAAGTGCAGTGCTTGCCGGGAGCAACCGCTTTTGTTCCGGCACTCGTTGCATCGGGATTGCCGAACGAGAAGTTCTGCTTCGAGGGATTTCTCCCCCAGAAGAAAGGACGGCAGACACGACTGAAGACATTGGCGGAAGAACACCGCACGATGGTGTTTTATGAATCACCCCACCGTCTGTTGAAGACGTTAACACAGTTTGCCGAATATTTCGGTGCTGAACGTCAGGCAACCGTGTCGCGTGAAATATCCAAACTCCACGAAGAAACAGTTCGGGGCAGTTTGGCTGAATTGATAGAACACTTTACCGCTACCGAACCCCGGGGCGAGATTGTGATAGTATTAGCAGGAATAGATGATTAAATAACTTCATTAAAAAACGTAAAACGTAAACGTATGAAAAAGTTAGCTGTTTTATTTGTATGCGTCGCCTTGTTGGCTTCGTGTGATGGCTTTAAAGGTGGAAGTAAAGACCTGAAAGCTGAAAATGATTCTCTTTTGATGGAACTGAACCAGCGCAACGCTGAACTGGATGATATGATGGGGACTTTCAATGAAGTTCAGGAAGGTTTCCGTAAGATCAATGCTGCCGAAAGCCGCGTTGACTTGCAGCGTGGAACCATCACTGAAAACTCTGCCAGTGCCAAGCAACAGATTGCTTCTGACATCGAATTCATCTCCAAGCAAATGGAAGAAAACAAAGCACAGATTGCAAAGTTACAGGCACAGTTGAAGAATAGCAATTACAATTCTGCACAGATGAAAAAAGCTGTTGCCGCTTTGACTGCTGAATTGAACGCTAAACAACAGCGTATCGAAGAGCTTCAAACAGAACTGGCTTCCAAGAATATCCGTATTCAGGAATTGGATGCTGCTGTCAGCGATCTGTCTGTAGCAAAAGAAACTCTGGCCGCAGAAAACGAAGCGAAAGCTAAAACCGTTGCTGAACAGGAAAAGAGCCTGAATGCTGCCTGGTTCGTATTTGGTACTAAATCTGAATTGAAAGCTCAAAAGATTCTTCAGAGCGGAGACGTGTTGAAGAGCGCTGATTTCAATAAGGATTATTTCACGCAGATCGATATCCGTACAACCAAAGAAATCAAGTTGTACTCTAAACGTGCTGAGTTACTGACTACTCATCCGTCCGGTTCTTATGAATTGGTAAAAGATGACAAAGGCCAGTTGACATTGAAGATTACTAATCCTACTGAATTCTGGAGTGTATCCAGATACTTGGTTATCCAGGTAAAATAAGGTAGGCATCCCTTTTTGAATTGCCAATGTGCTGATTCCTGGATTCAAGAAATTAGCACATTGGCTTTTTTATTTCCTATATACGCTAACTACTGATGAAATATAAAAATCTCTTTTTTGATCTTGATGATACCATTTGGGCTTTCTCTCAAAATGCCCGTGATACTTTTGAAGAAGTATATCAGAAATATTCGTTCGACCGTTATTTTGATTCGTTCAATCATTATTATACCCTTTATCAGCAAAGAAATACCGAACTTTGGATTGAGTACGGCGAAGGAAAAATAACGAAAGATGAATTGAACCGTCAACGTTTCTTTTATCCTTTGCAGGCTGTGGGAATGGAAGATGAAGCGCTTGCCGAACAGTTCTCGAAAGATTTTTTCGCGATTATTCCCACTAAAAGTACTTTAATGCCTCATGCAAAGGAGGTATTGGAATATCTTGCTCCTAAATATAACCTCTATATCCTTTCCAATGGATTCCGTGAATTGCAATCACGCAAGATGCGTTCGGCAGGAGTGGACGAGTATTTCAAAAAAGTGATTCTTTCGGAAGATCTCGGAGTGTTGAAGCCTTGGCCGGCGATATTCAATTTTGCCTTGTCTGCCACTCAATCCGAATTGCGCGAATCCTTGATGATTGGTGACAGTTGGGAAGCGGATATAACCGGAGCGCACGGAGTAGGGATGCATCAGGCTTTCTACAATGTGACAGAACGGACAGCTTTCCCTTTCCTCCCTACTTATCACATCTATTCCTTGAAAGAATTAATGGATTTATTATAGGTTTTCTGGATTAAGTCGTATTTTTGTTGCGTTTTAATTTTGCATAAAATACGATATAATCATGGATAGTACGCTTCTGCCTTTTGCCTTACTTTGTTTCACTTCATTTTTTACATTGACCAACCCATTGGGAACGATGCCTGTCTTCCTTACCATGACCCATGGTATGACGGATAAGGAACGTCAGTCTATCGTACGTCGCGCCACCATTGTGTCGTTTATTACAATAATGGTATTTGTCTTTGCCGGGCAGTTTCTTTTTAAGTTTTTCGGTATTTCTACCAATGGCTTCCGTATTGCCGGTGGGGTGATTATCTTCAAGATCGGCTTTGATATGCTTCAAGCCCGTTATACACCGATGAAACTGAAAGATGAAGAAATCAAAACGTATGCGGATGATATCTCCATTACTCCTCTCGGCATTCCTATGTTATGCGGTCCCGGAGCGATTGCCAATGCTATTGTCTTGATGCAGGATGCACATTCTTATGAAATGAAGGGAATTTTGATCGGCACTATTGCCCTGATTTATCTGCTGACTTTCTTTATTCTTCGTGCTTCTACGAAATTGGTAAACGTATTGGGCGAGACGGGAAACAATGTAATGATGCGCCTCATGGGATTGATTCTGATGGTGATTGCGGTGGAATGTTTCGTCAGCGGATTGAAACCGATTTTGGTGGATATTGTGAGAGAGGGGATGCTTCCTTGATGATAAAAGATAGAAGGGTTGAAGAGTCCTTAAAATGAAATTTATCTTTGCTGTAAAAAATGAACTACCCTTATAGAAGTTAATAGGATATATATAAATAAAGCCGTAAATGGATGACAACTATCAGGAATATTTTATTTTAAATTACTTTTGTAAAAAATAGATTCCCGAGTTTTTTTATAACCCCCTTAATAGAAATGAGACTAAAACTCCAAGGCTTGCCAAAGAGTTTAGTCTCATTTTTACCTTTATAAATCAGTATCTTTTTTATATCTTGGAATTGGATATATTGTATCTACTCTTTTTTATTTCATTAAAAAGAAGTGAATTGTTTATGGATTCTGATCAGTGGCAATATTTAAGCTTTCATTACCGTCGAACTCTGTCATTGGAATCATCATCGTCATTTCCCAGTCTTCCGGATCAATATAACGTCTGTAGTCTAATAGACGTGCTCCTTCTCCCCATTATTCGATACGATGTTGAAGTAAATGTTTCTTACGTAAAACTATTTATGTATATATTTATAAATAATAAGACCTGCAATTTCGATTAATTCTAAAATTGCAGGTCTCATCTACTTATTTAAAACTTATCCTTATATGGAGGCAATATTAAAAAATGTTTTATCGAGGTAGATTATCACTCCATCCCTCTGTTTGTATAACTCCAAAACCTGAATTAACTTCAAAAGAAGGTATTGGGTACACAAATTTGGCAATGTTGAAATTAGTATACGCTCCATCTGCCACACTAATAATTTTGCCTAATCTTCTTGCATCAAAGAAGCGATGTCCTTCTTGAACCAGTTCTAATTTTCTTTCTTTGTCAATCACATCAATAATCGTCTGATCCTCTGCAATTTCACTATCATCCAAATCCGGGTTTCTTTTTGCCGCTACTTCCAACAGTTTTTCTTTAGCTTTACCATAATCAGGAGTTGATTGTTTTGCATATGCTTCTGCCTGTATTAAATACATTTCAGGCAGTCTGAAAACCGGCAAGTTAGAAATCTGATTATTGGTTGTGATACCACGCATTTTTCCACCAGTCCACGTACCGCCAAGAAGTGCCAGACGAATATCATTAGATGAATATTCTGCTATTGTTGCGCTGTTAATAGACAAACCGTATTTATTCCATAAAGTATTCAGAGCATTAGCAGATAAATAATCATCTTCGGCTTTTGCTATAAAGAAAATGTCTTCTGTCGAAACAGCCAATGTCGTGTACATATTCTTATAGTCTTCTTTGGTTGATACAATTGTACCACCACTTAGGGTTATTGCCTCTTGAGCCGCCGTAATAGCCCCTTCGTAATTTTTCATATAGAGTTTTACGCGAGCTTCAAGTGCAGCAACTGCAGCCGTATTCATATACTGTTTACCTACATTTTCAACACCTTCTTTAGCATAATATTCTTTAGCCTTCGTTATATCATCAAGAATCAGGCTATAATTTTGTTCTACACTAACTCTTGACACCTGTGAATAGGCAGGGACGGGCTCAGTAACGTTTACGATACCTAATGTCGTTTTGTTGGCTTCCGAATATGGCAAACCAAACATGTTAGTCAAATAGAAAGAACAGAGGGCTTTAATTGCATAGGCTTGAGCGATGCATCCTTCCACTTCTGTCAGATCCCCCTTTGTTACTTCTTTAAATGAAGCACCTTCTTTAATGATACGTGCACAACGGTCGATAGCCCAATATCCGTATGCCCATATTTCTTCTATGTATGAATTAGTATCCAGTATCTGATAGCGGAAGATGTCATAGAAATGGGACGTTGCAACGGAATGTGAAGTGATATCCGTTGGCGCATCTCCAATTGCTAATACATCACGTCCCAGAAAACGATATGAACCTAATGTGTAATATACACCATTTAAAGCATTCTGAAAATCTTGGGTAGTAACCAAGGCTTCTTCTGTCGGAACAGAAGTTGATGGCGTTTCTGTCAAGAAGTCATCGCATGCGGTGAATGAAATAGCCATCCAACCGGTTAATAAAGCAAATAATATTTTCTTCATTGTCATAAATTTCTAAAGTTATTTTTTAGAAGCTAAGATTAAGACCGAACATGATATTTCTAGGTACAGGATATGCCCAAGACTGCATACCGGTAGATCTAGTTTGTGGATCAAATCCTATAAAATCTTTAGCAGTGATAGTGAACAAATTGTCAGCAGAGATATAAACTCTTAAATTGTCAATAGCCACTTTATTCATAAGGTTCTTCGGAAGAGTATATCCTAAAACCATGGATTTCATTCTCAAATAAGAACCGTTCATTAAGAAACGGCTGGAATTAGTTTCTGCTCCCGAGTTGTCTCCAGCTACAAATTTGGGTACGTCGGTTATATCTCCCGGCTTTTGCCAGCGGTTGTCATAAACATAGTTAGATACCGGACCTAAGAAATAATGTCCAACCTGCATATCAAATGCAAATCCGGAGTTATATACTTTATTTCCCAAGGTGAAACTGGTATCAAAAGAGAAGTCAAAACCTTTGTATTTGAAATTCATTCCAAAGCCACCATAAAATTTAGGATCGGCAGAACCTACAATTCGCTGACCGGCCTCATTTACATTTTTTGTTTTCTCATCCCCTTCTTGTCCTTTATACCACATTGCTTCTCCTGTTTCAGGATCCACTCCTGCATATTCCGGCATATAGAATGTATTATACGCCTCGCCAACTTTTCTGATAGTTAGAGTATTTTCAATTGGTTTTTCTGTGGCAAGTTTTATGATTTTATTTTTATTTGCCGTACCAGTGAAACGAACATCCCAACTGAAATCCTTATTTCTAAGTACGTTAGCGTTAATCAAGAATTCTATACCTTTGTTTTCCATCTCACCTACATTTTTTAGGATAGACCCGAATCCAGTTGTGTAAGAAAGTGGTACATCAAATATCATATCTTTTGTCCGTTGGTTATAATAATCTACTTCGAGTGTCAGTCTTTCAAAGAAAACAGCATGGATACCGATATCGGCTTTTGCAACAGTCTCCCATTTTAGATCCGGATTGGCTATTTGGTAAGGAATAGCTCCTGGTTTACCATTATAAGAATATCCATAATTATATAATCCCATTGCTGCATAATAACCAATATCCTGATTACCTACAGTTCCATAACTACCTCTGATAGTCAAATCTGTCAACCAACTTTTGGTATTTTCCATAAAGCTTTCGTTAGAGATGCGGTATTTTGCTCCTATAGACCAGAAAGGAGCCCATTTGTTGTTTACACCAAATCTTGACGAGCCGTCATAACGGAAACTGCCTGACAGATAATATTTATCATTCAAGTTATATTCTGCATTCATAAAGAATGAAGAAAGAGTGCTTGCTTTGGTTGAAGACCCCGCCCCTGTTGGCTTGGAAGCATTGTCCAATTCAAAAACAGCATCACTAGGATATCCACTGGCAGCTGCATAAATTGTTCTATAAGATATTTTCTGTGCTTCTTGTCCCAACAATACATTCAAATGATGCATGTCTTTGAAAATGCGGTTGAAGTTTACGGTATTGGTAATGGTCAAGGTTGTTGCCCTTTCCTGATTTCTTTGACCAAGCATACCGCTACCGGAAATGGAAACAAAAATGTAACAGTCAAAGCCTATCCGAACTTAAATCATCTGTTTCAGACTTGTGAAAAAGGGACATTGACCGAATACGGGCAACTGGAAGAAACAATCAATCCGGAAGTCCTGAAAGATATCATTGAATGGATAAGAAAACAATAAGCCTATTAATTATATACTTTGCAAGTGCACATTTCTCTATATCACATTCTTTTCTTTCCAATTCTTGCAAATATTTGAAGAATTTGCAAGAATTAGCAAGAAAAGAATTATATTTGTAGACCCAATATAATATAAACAGATGGTATTATGATTGAATTCCCTCCTCAAATAAGTCAGGAAGAATATTTAAAAGTTCTTCTCACTGATCCGCTTGAAAAACTCAAGGCAATCCGGATAAATATATGGAAGTGAATGTTATGAGTGTAAGTCCCAATTTCATGTCTTTCATGCAAATACCTTTGTTGGCCGGACGGAATATGGAAAGTGATAGTGACATGTTGGTAGATGATGTATTCAGAGACAAAAATGGAAAAGATGTATTGGGAATGTCTCTTTATAATTATCAAGACGGATATACAGTTTGTGGTATACTTCCTTCTTTCAATCCTTCAGTCTATAATTATGGGGAAGAACAGCCTGGGTATGTATTTTTACCCTCTAATTTTAATTATTATGTAGGCCATTGCTATATAAAGTGCTATTCAGGGAAAGAGAAAGAAGTCACTCAATGGGTTTATCAAACCTTGCGGGACGTGTTGCCGGAAAGTATTGATCCTGAAGTATCCACTTTTCTGGAAGACATCAATGAAGAACAGGCATTAGAAACCAAACTCAAAGATATTATCCTGTTTTTCTCTGTAGTAAGCCTGATTATAACCTTGCTGGGAGTATATGCAGCTATAACTCTTGACACCGAGCGCAGGCAGAAGGAGGTAGCGATTCGTAAAGTGAATGGGGCCGGGATAAAACAGATCATTGTGCTGTTTGCCCGACTATACATGTTGCTTTTAGTAATAACCGCCATATTAGCATTTCCTGTCATATGTGTAATCCTTCAGATGTGGAAGGATATGTATCAGGTATTTTTTAATTATGGAATCTTATATTGGAGTGGTATATTTGCAGGAGTAACCTTATTGACTGCTACAACAGTTCTCTTCAGGATATTGAAGATTGCCCGTCTTAATCCTGCGGAAGTAATCAAAAATGAATAAAAACAAAAACTTTTAATAATACAATTATGATCAGAACTATTAATTTACAGAAGATTTTCAAGACCGAAGAGGTAGAAACTTGGGCATTGAATAATGTGAGCATCGAAGTGAAACAGGGTGAGTTCGTTGCCATTATGGGACCTTCCGGTTGTGGAAAGTCAACATTACTCAATATTCTTGGACTATTGGACAATCCGACAGGGGGGGAGTATTACCTGAATGGAACCGAAGTATCCAAGTATACAGAATCGCAGCGCACCAGTCTTCGCAAAGGGGTAATCGGTTTCGTTTTTCAGAGTTTCAATCTGATAGATGAATTGAATGTCTATGAAAACATTGAATTGCCTCTGCTCTACATGGGTATCTCAGCTTCCGAACGTAAAAAGAGAGTAGAGACTGCTATGGAACGGATGGCTATCACTCATCGTAGCAAACACTTCCCGCAACAGCTTTCCGGAGGGCAGCAACAACGTGTTGCCATCGCCCGTGCAGTAGTTGCCAATCCCAAACTGATCCTTGCCGATGAGCCTACCGGTAATCTGGATTCAAAGAATGGCAAAGAAGTGATGGGGCTATTGAGTGAGTTGAATAAAGAAGGAACCACCATTGTTATGGTGACACACTCACAGCACGATGCAGGTTATGCCGACCGTATCATTAATTTGTTTGATGGTCAGGTAGTAACGGAAGTCAGCATGTAATATATGAATAAGGTATCATGATAAAACACTATTTGAAAGTAGCCTTTCGCAATTTGGCAAAATACAAGACACAGAGCCTTGTCAGTATCATTGGATTAGCTGTCGGTTTCACTTGTTTTGCGCTGTCTGTCTTATGGATTCGTTATGAAATGACTTACGACACTTTCCATGAGGGAGCCGACCGTATCTATATGGTACGTGCGCATTATACTGATTCTCCGGGTAGCATATCCAATTCCACTCCTTACCCTTTATCGAGTTATTTGCAGGAGAAAATGCCGGAGATCGAAGCTGCTGCTTCCACTTCCATATATCGGGAAATGAAATTTCGTATGGGAGATAATGAGCACGAAGTAGTAATGGCTGCGGCAGATTCTGTTTTCATGAACTTTTTCAATATACAGTTACTGAAAGGTACGGTCAACTTCCTGAAGGAGAATGACCCGGAAATTGCTATTACAGAGGAGTTTGCCCGAAAACTTTTCGGTAATGAAGAGGATGCTTTGGGAAAAGAAGTGGAGCTGAACGGACGTTCCCGTAAGATAGGTGCCATTGTGAGCGGATGGTCCCGTCATTCTAATATACCATATAGTGTATTGGTTTCGGCAAGACATTATCCACGTTGGGGCAGCAAAGGAGAACAGTTGTTTGTTCGTGTTCGTGCAGGAGTGGACAGGGATACTTTTCAAAAGAAGATAGATAGCATCGATTTGTTGAATATCCCCAAAGAAAGTGAACTCTCGAAACTGCTGATAACACCTGTTTCAGCTTTGCGTTATTCGGATTATGTTTCCAAAGTAGATGTCGTCATTTCTTTCAGTTATATCTTTTACTTCTCATTGGCAGGCGGATTGGTTATCATCTGTTCGTTATTCAATTACCTGACGCTTTATATCAGTCGGCTCTGCATGCGCAGTCGTGAGATGGCACTTCGTAAAGTAAATGGTGCGAGTAATGCCTCTTTGTCGGTTCAGTTTGGCATTGAACTGTTCCTGATTTTATGCATTGCCCTGCTATGCGGACTGTTGATGATAGAACTGAGTATGTCCCGATTCCTGAATTTTACGCAGATAGAGGCTGGTTCCTACTACGGGGAGATTATGGTGTATCTTCTGATTGTAATCATCTTGTCTTTCCTGTTTGCGCAGATTCCGTTATCTTATTTTCGTCGTCGGACGTTGCAGGAAGCGATCAAAGGGAAGGTGGTAACTGCCAGACCTTATTTGTTTCGTAAGATAGGAATCATCATGCAGCTGGTTGTCAGTCTTGCTTTTATCTTTTGTACGGTTGTCATGATGAAGCAGCTTTATTTTCTGAAGAATACGGATTTAGGGATGGAGCGTCATAATATTGGCAATGTAGCCTTGTGGAATGGAGACATTAAGCAATGGCCGGGAAAGATAGCGGCTTTGCCTATGGTAACGGAGACTTTGCCTCCTTCATATTTCCCGATTATTCCTACAGGACCGATGATGTATGTCGAGATAAACAACTGGGATGATTCGCCGAAAGTGGTGGAAGAAGCTGTAACTGTCGGCATGTTACCTGGCAAAGAAGAGTTCTTTCAATTCTATGATTTGAAATTACTTGAAGGGGAGTTTATATCAGACAAGAATCAAGGAAATGAAGTTGTGATAGATGAGAATACGTGCCACAAGTTTGGGTGGAAACAAGCTTTGGGCAAAAGCTTCTATTATGAGCAGAATGGTCAACGCCGTGGATACAAGGTCGTTGGAGTAGTCAGGAACTTAAGTTACCGGCCTCCTACGAGTGAACCCGGGCTGGTTGCCTTTCAGCATCCTAAAGCACAAGAATATCTGTTGAATCGTGCCAGCATTCTTTTTAAATTTAGAGAAGGTATGTGGAATGAATGTCGTGCGGCTATAGAGAAGCTGCACAAAGAAGAATTTCCGAATGCCTATATGCGGTTGTTCAATGAAGAAGAGGAATACAATAAACATCTCCGCTCTGAAGATGCACTGATGAAGCTGTTGGGTTTTGTATCGTTGGTTTGCGTTATTATTTCTGTATTCGGAGTTTTCTCATTGGTGACGCTCTCTTGTGAACAACGACAAAAAGAAATAGCTATACGAAAGGTGAATGGAGCACAAATTCGTCATATCCTCCATCTGTTTTTCCGGGAATATTTATTGTTGCTGATCATTGCTGCTGTTATTGCATTCCCTGTAGGATACGCTGTGATGAGGAAATGGATTGATAATTATGTAAGGCAAACGGCAATAGATGGCTGGATATACATAGGTATCTTTGTGGTGGTAGCTATTATTCTTTTACTTAGCATCATCTGGAGAGTATGGAAAGCTGCCCGCCAAAATCCGGCAGAAATAATCAAAAGCGAATAACATAAACACAATGCTATGATATATCATTATTTGAAAATAGCTTATCGTAATCTGATAAAGTACAAAACGCAGAGTATCGTAAGTATTGTCGGTCTGGCAATTGGTTTTACCTGTTTTGCGTTATCAGTGCTGTGGATACGTTATGAAATGACGTATGATGACTTTCATGAGGGATCAGAACGCATCTACTTGGCAGGCAATAAATTTGCATTGCAGGGAGATGGCTTTTCTTATCTTTCATCCAGTTTATTGGCAGATTATTTGGATAAGAACTGCCCGGAGGTGGAGAAAGCATGTCATGTGATGGCAGGTTCTGAAGCAGAGCCGGTACTATATCAGAAGACAGAGTATCAGATGATGCAGTTAAATGTCGATTCCAGCTTTGTCTCTATGTTCAACATAACTGTGTTGAATGGAGATAATCAGTTAAGGCTGGGAAAGAACCAGATTGCTATAACTGATAAAGCGGCCAAACGAATATTCGGAGATGAATTACCAATTGGCAAGCAAATAACCTTACCGGAAAATGATCATGCGGAAATGACAATTGTCGCGGTTGTGAAGTCGTGGGAAGGGCATTCTATATATCCTTTTGATATCTTACTACCTTATCCAGACTGGGGAGCAGATTGGGGAAGGCAGCAATGTCATACTCTTTTCCGTGTTTACCCCGATACCGATATAAAAGCGTTGGAACAGAGACTGGCAAAATATAAGGTACAACAAGATTCGCATGAGCAGACCATATCTACACCTATTGCTCTCTTGTCAACATTACGAAGTACTCATCCACAAGAAAATGTGAATGTCAAGTTGAATCATGTGCGTCTTTTTGCATGTATTGGGGTTTTAGTTATCATCTGTGGACTATGTAATTATTTAACGATGCTGATTACCCGTATTCGGATGCGTAAACGTGAATTGGCATTGAGAAAAGTGAATGGGGCTTCCAATGCCGGCCTGTTGTCATTGCTTCTTTCTGAATTGATATTGTTACTTGTTATATCATCGGGCATAGGAGCTATGTTGCTCGAACTGATCCTGCCGGTTTTTAAACGCTTGTCGCAGATTGACGAGAGTACTTCATTTTTCTATGGTGAAGTAAGTCTGTATATCCTGTCGTTGCTCGTGATGACAACGGGAATTGCTGCCATATTTGTATACTATGCCAACAAACGGACTTTGCTTGACAGTATCAGACACAAATCAAATCTTCATCTTTCCGGTTGGTTTTATAAAGCAAGTATTTTGTTTCAACTCTTTATTAGTATCGGTTTTGTATTTTGCACTTTGGTCATGATGAAGCAGTTAAACTATCTGTTGAATTCTAATGAGCTCGGACTGGAAAGGCATAATGTAGGAGTAATTGGTTCTACTTATGGATTTGAGAATGTTCCGTTTGAGAAAATACTGGATCAGATGCCTGATATCACAGAACGTCTGTATGGCTTTTATACTCCTATCCCTAAAATGATATTTTCTACACATGAAGTAAATGAATGGGAAGGTCAAACAGATAAAGAACAACGCGTAAATGTAGAGAGTGAAACAATCAATCAGGAATTTGCAGACTTTTTCCAGGTCGGACTTATTGAAGGCAGTATGCTGGATGAGAAAGACGGAAAAGAGGCGGTTGTAGTGAATGAGTCTGCTGTAAAGGCTTTCGGATGGAATCAGCCGATAGGAAAGAAAATACGTATGGGCATTGATGAGGTATGTACGGTAAAGGGAGTTATTAAGGATATCTGTTATAATGCTCCCATACATCCGGTGACTCCCGCTGTTTTCTCTTTGGGTAGTAATAAGGATAGAGGGAATTTCATTTTTAAGTTTAAGGAAGGTACATGGAGTACCGTTTCTAAAAAACTAAAAGAAGAGGCACATAAGGTCAATCCGAATGCAGACCTATTTCTGATTAATATGGAAGAGAGGTATAACGATTTTATGAAGTCGGAAAATACGATGATTAAGTTGCTGAGTGTTGTTTCTTTTATCTGTATCATCATTGCCGTATTTGGTATATTTTCCTTAGTGACGTTATCATGCGAACAGCGCCGGAAAGAAATTGCTATTCGGAAAGTAAACGGTGCAAGTGTAAAGGTTATTTTGAATTTATTCTTTAAAGAGTATCTGATTCTCCTTATCATTTCGTCATTCACGGCCTTCCCATTAGGCTACCTCATTATGAAACACTGGCTTGAAGGATATGTAAAGCAGACGCCGATAAGCTTTTGGATGTATGGAGGAATATTTGCCGGTATGCTACTTATTATATTTCTTAGCATCATCTGGAGAGTATGGAAAGCCGCCCGGCAAAATCCGGCAGAAGTAATCAAGAGCGAATAACATCATTATTAAATAAAAGTAATATGAAGAACCAATTGTCTGCTATCAGGACTTTATTCCGCTTCAGAACTTATACGATGATTAATATTATCGGGCTTGCAGTCAGTGTAGCTGCAACGCTGATAATAGTACGCTATATTCATCAGGAGATAACAGTTGATCATTTCTGTAAAGACCTGGACCGATTGTACTTACTGACTCTTCAAAGGAATAATGGTAGCATTTCGATTACAGATAATACAGATAGGAATAATGACCCTAATTTTATAGATCCTTTAAAGAATCCGGAAGTAGAAGCATATTCTTATAGTGTTTCTTTTGATGATGATTATATTGTAGTCGATAATCATCGTTACCGGGCCAATGTTTTGGTAACTGACAGCTTGCTTTTGCAGTTAATGGACTATCCGATTGTATCAGGAATTAAAACTATTCAGAAGCCCGATGATGCAATTATTACCCGGAAATATGCTCGGCATATTTTTGGTGATGAAGATCCGATAGGGAAACAAATAACTTCATCGTCAGGTTCTGTACTTACCATTCGTGGCATTGTGGATGAACCGAGTACCAAGGCATCTTTGCAATTCGATCTGATAGCTCCGGTGAATCAGGGGAAATATACGGACTGGAGTCGGATGGGATTTTGCATGGTTCGGCTGGCAAACGGAACAGACCTGAAAAAGTATAATGAAAAGATTTCCAAGCCGCAGTCATTAATCTGTTACAGTCATTCACCTATACAGTATGGGCTTACTCCCTTGAAAGGATTGTATTTCAATAAGATTGTCGAACCTTCGGCAGCTTCTTTTTTGCGGGGGAATATCAACCATGTGACGATTCTGACTGTAGTGGCCTGTATGCTGCTGTTAGTGGGAGTCTTTAATTTTATCAATATCTACACGGTTATCGTTCTAAAGCGGGCACGTGAGTTTGGTATAAAAAAAGTATATGGCGCAAACGGCTTTCAGATATTTACCCAGATTTATGCAGAAAATATATATATGGTGGCAGTTGCCTTGCTTATCATCTGGATGCTGATCGAAACCTCAGCTGGTATATTCGCCTCGGTATATGCAATTCCTGTAAAACCGGATATCGCTTTTGATCTGTCACTGTCTCTCATTTTATTGTTCGTATTGCCGTTGGTGACGTCTGTCTTTCCTTTCTTACGTTACAACTATTCTTCTCCGATCACTTCTTTACGTTCTGTAAATGTCGGAGGAAATTCGATTGTTTCCCGTGCAGTATTCTTATTTATTCAGTATGTCATTACGTTCGGCCTGATAGTAGTCGCGCTGTTTTTTGTTCGCCAGTTGTACACAATGCTGAATGCGGATTTAGGATATCAGGCAAAGAATATTATTTCATGCCAGTTCCTGTCATTCGAGACACAAAACAGAAGATATGCAAATGATGAAGGATGGCAGAAAGAACATGACCTGGAACGGCATAAGGTGCAGGTTATCAAGCAGAAGATGGACGCATGTCCTTTATTCATTTCATGGGGATACGGGGAAGCACCTATCAATATGGAACCATACATCAATGTGGAGAGTAACGGAGAGAAACACAAAATGGCTATCATGTATGTCAATAATAATTATATGGACATGTTTGGTCTGAAGCTGAAAGAAGGAAGAATGTGGAATGATAAAGACCAGTTTGCTCAATATAAAATGATGATAAATGAAACAGCCAGAAAGCTCTTTCGAATAAAGGATATTAATGAGGCTTCACTGCAAACCGAATCCCGTTTATGGTGGAGTGTGGGGACAGATGAAAGTAAAAATCCTGCTTATCAGGTAGTAGGTGTGATAGAAGACTTTCGGACCGGACACTTATCTATGGGGGATGCACCACTAGCTATTCTGTATGATGAAGGAGAAAACCCTACCGAACCTTTAATGGCTAAAATAGCCGAAGGTAAGCGCAAGGAAGCCATTCAATTCTTGAAGGAACTCCACAACGAAGTAATGGGTGAGGGAGAGTTCAATTATTCCTTCGTCGAAGATGAAGTTGAGAAGCTGTACGACGATGACAAGAGAACGACCCGCATCTACGTCACCTTTGCCGGACTGGCTATCTGTGTCTCCTGTCTTGGACTATTCGGTTTGTCATTGTATGACATTCGTCAGCGCTACAGGGAGATTGCATTGCGTAAAGTAAACGGAGCTACGGGTAAACAGATAGCTCTGTTATTGGTCAGGAAGTATCTTTATATTTTGGGAGCTGCCTTTGCTGTCGCTATTCCTTTGGTCTATTATATGATTGATGACTATACCAAAGACTTTGCAGTGAAGGCTCCGATAGGAGCAGGGATTTTTGTGACAGGCTTCATCCTTACTTTGTTTATCTCTCTGGGTACATTACTCTGGCAGGTACGCAAAGCTGTCCGCATTAATCCGGCATTGATAATGAAAAGTGAATAAAGTAAGATACTACTGGAAGATAAAAACGTCCTTTTTTGCCGTCATTCGTCACTCTTCTTACTAAATCTTTATAAATCAAATAAATGGGAGTAATGGCAAGCGGTGACGGCAAGGTGATGGTAACATCTGAGAGGATTCTTACCGTCACTTTTGCTACCTTGTTTTGTTTGCTGGAACGACTGTATTTACCGGAGACCAGCTACGACATTTAGTACTAAATGATCTGTTCTTTAAGGTGTTATCAATGCTTGTTTATTGTTTTTTGCCAGTAACATCGCTTCGTTTCACGTACGTGGTCCCATCGTTTCACGTGCATGATCCTATGGGCTCACATACGTGATCCGAATGCTTCACGTACATGGAACGAGGGTATATACCTTACAAAATTTATTAATAAGGCTTTGTTATACTATTAAAGCCCGTATCATATGGGTTAATATACAGTAGGTTGGATGGTGCGTGTCCGGTAATGGCGGTACATTGGCAACTTATGCTTCCATGAGTTATTTCGTATTTAAAATGAAATGATTTCCTGCTTTTATAAGAGAAGATCATTAGAAAAAATTATCTTTGCAATATTCTTTATTTTATTT
>ENA-UEQB01001556-UEQB01001556.1-human-gut-metagenome-genome-assembly--contig:-NODE-1556-length-18877-cov-6.521543_pt1 | contig 18877 bp, 10 predicted proteins | sample MGYA00242901_ERZ507918 | MGnify/ENA primary metagenome ERZ507918 (study PRJEB26167, sample SAMN06115405) | human gut metagenome | host: Homo sapiens | place: China:Sichuan | collected 2016-04-06... | reverse complement strand
AATAACAAAGCCCGGGCTTGGGAAAGTCTGGGCTTTGCGCATAAAAAAGGTTGTGCCAGCATTTTGACACAACCTCTTCTTATTTTCATTCTTCATTCTTCATTCATCATTCTTCATTTAAATGATGTATTGTGAACTGATTGATTCGTTATTCATTACTCGTTTGATTGTTTCAGCAAACATCTCGGCGATGCTCAGCTGTTTCACTTTCGCGCATTTCTTAGCGTATGGGATGCTGTCTGTAAATACCATTTCGGTCAGTCCGGATTCCTGCACACGGAAAGAAGCTGGGTCAGACATTACACAGTGGCTGGCAATAGCACGTACGGATTTAGCTCCGGCTTCTATCATGATATTGGCAGCTTTGGTGATTGTTCCTGCTGTATCTACGATATCATCGATCAATACTACATTTTTGTCTTTCACGTCACCGATGATTTGCATAGAAGCGACTTCGTTGGCTTTTTCACGTGACTTGTTGCAGAGTACCAGAGGCACACCGAGATATTTGGAGAAAGTGCTGGCACGTTTTGAACCACCCACATCCGGTGTAGCAATTACCAGGTCTTCCAGTTTCAGTGACTGGATATAAGGGAGGAATACGGCTGATGCATACAGGTGGTCTACGGGGATATTGAAGAATCCCTGAATCTGGTCTGCGTGCAAATCCATGGTAATCAGTCGGTCGATCCCTGCTACTGAAAGCAGATCGGCTACCAATTTTGCTCCGATAGAAACGCGGGGTTTGTCTTTTCTGTCCTGACGTGCCCATCCGAAATAAGGGACAACGGCAACAACGCTCTTTGCAGATGCACGTTTTGCAGCATCGATCATCAGGAGAAGTTCCATTAAGTTGTCTGAGTTAGGGAAAGTAGACTGCACAAGGAATACATGTGCGCCACGAATTGATTCTTCGTAAGAAACAGCAAATTCACCATCTGCAAAGTGGGTGATATTCATGTTTCCCAAAGGACAATTGAGACTTGCGCAGATTTTCTCTGCAAGATATCTCGAGTTAGTTCCCGAGAATACCATAAAGGGTGCTTTTTCGCTCATTTTGTAATAGATGTTACCTATTTGTTAATTTGCCTGCAAAGGTAGGAATTTCTCTTATTATTTAGAAGGACTTATTGTAGAAAAAATATTTTTCTCTCCAACTTATCGGAAATATTTGTAGATTTGCAAGTAAGAACGAAGAACTGAGAATGAAGAATGAAGAATTATGGACGAAAAACAGAAAATGAAGAGCGAAGAATGAAAGATAGTTATCGCCTGTCTTTTTATTCTCCATTTTCCATTTTCCATTCTCCATTATATATAATAGGAGTATTGTTGCTTTCCTCCCTTTTTTCGTGTACCGACATGGTGCCCACAAAAGAAGTGAGGCTTATCGACTCGCTGAATGGAAAAGCGTATGCTTATCGTTACCGTAATCTGGATTCTTCCTATAAATATGCCTACAAAGCATATCGGCAGGTAAACCTTTACAAGTCGGGGAAAGCCGAGGCGTCCAACAATCTGGGTTTCTGTGCCTTCATGAATATGGATTTCGACCGTGCCGAGGCGTATCATAAAGAGGTGTACAAACTGACTAAAAATGAACTGGAACTGCTGATTGCCGATATCGGACTGATGAAGATCTGCCAGCGGACAGCACTCAACAAAGAGTTTTATGATTACCGTAACAGTGCCCTTCGCCGGATGAAACGTATCCGCGAGGAGAGCGATTTGTTTGCCGACCGCCACGAAGCACTCCGGCTGGATTATGCATTTACCGAATTTTTCCTCGTTTCCTCCATTTACTATTATTATCTTCAGCAGCGGCAGGAAGCGATAACTTCTATCGATAATATTCAGGAAGACGAGGCATTGGGAGATACCAATCAACTTCTCTATTATCATTATCTCAAAGGATCGGCTTCTTTAGTTGAAACGAATACTCCGGAAGAACGGAAGCTCCGTGAATTTGACGAACTCTATCTGACTTGGCGGACTGCCGTTAAGAGTAAGCATCCGTATTTCGAAGGAAATGGAATGCAGGGACTTGCCAATCTGATGGCATCCCCGGCCAACTTCGAGTTTTTCAAGACAAGGCGGGTGCATGCTTTGGATCAGTTCGATTTTCCGGTGGATTCGCTGTTTCCTTTGCGTCTGGCTCAACTGGCACTGGAGAAGTTTCGGGAATATAACGACTTGTACCAGATTGCCGGAGCTTATGTGTCCATCGGCAAATACCTGAATGCGCACGGATGCTATCAGGAAGCACTGGATACCTTATCAAGAGCATTGGACTGCGTAAACCACCATCACATGCTCTATTATCATAATGAAGTGGACACACTGGATAAATTATATACGTTTGCCGAAGGAGATACCACTTATACCGGAGTTCCGTGGATTGCTCAGGAGAAAGTGAAAACCGTTCCCGAATGGATTTCACGGATTCGGGAACAGTTGAGCGTTTCATACGCCGGACTGGGAATGAAGGATGCCTCTGATTATAACCGGAATATCTATCTGGATATTCTGAATTATACCCGTCAGGACAAGGAGCTGGAAAGCCGTTATCAGTCTTTGGAAGCGGGTTCGCGACAGATGACTGTGGTTCTTTCTCTGGTTATCGTCGGACTGGTGCTGGTGATTATCCTCTGGTGGTTTTTCAACAAACGTTCCAAAATCAGGAACCGGGTGGATGTGGAGCGCCTGCAACGGATTTTATCTCTTTGCCGGGATATTACTTCTTCCATACCGATGAATGTACCTTTGATTCAGCAGGGCATCGACCAGTTGTTTGGGAAAGGACGACTGACACTGGAAATACCGGAAGAAGGAAAAGCGACATTGGTACCTTCTTCCCACCGGCTGAACCGGGACGAGAAAGCATTGGTACATGTATTGGAACCTTATATCGTGTGGGCTGCCGAGAATGAACAAATGGTGGCTGCATTGAGCGACGAGCGGATTCAGCTGGAGAAACAACGCTATATTTACGAGCAGCATATTGCAGGAAACAAACGTCAGAATCTGATAAAAAAAGCCTGTATGGCAATTGTGAACGGGATCAATCCTTATATTGACCGAATCCTGAATGAAGTGCATAAGCTGACGGAAAAAGGATATATTGATGATGACAAGATAAAGAAAGAGAAGTACCAGTACATTGATGAACTGGTGACTACCATTAACGAATATAATGATATCCTGGCGCTCTGGATCAAGATGAAGCAAGGAACGCTTAGTCTGAATATCGAGACATTCAGCCTGAATGAATTATTTGATTTGTTGGGAAAGGGGCGGCGTGCCTTCGAGATGAAAAAGCAGAAGTTGGAGATTGAACCGACTGCGCTTATGGTGAAGGCTGACCGTGCGCTGACCTTGTTTATGATTAATACACTGGCTGAAAATGCCCGTAAATATACTCCCGAAGGAGGAACGGTGAAAGTATATGCACATGCTGCCGATGCGTATGTGGAAATATCTGTGGAAGACAACGGCAGGGGGATTTCTGCGGAAGATATAGCGCATATCATTGGTGAAAAGGTATATGATTCGCGTGCTATCGGCATGAAAGATGCGACAGATCCGGAAGAACTGAAAGAGAACAAGGGAAGCGGTTTCGGCTTGATGAATTGTAAAGGAATCATTGAGAAATATAAGAAGACGAATGAACTGTTCCGGGTATGTGTGTTCGATATAGAAAGTGAGCCGGGAAAGGGAAGCCGTTTCTATTTCCGCTTGCCTTCAGGGATACGTAAGGTGATTGGCGTGTTGCTTTGCCTGTTGCTCCCGGCGGGAATGACTTCTTGTTTGCACGACCCTCTTCCGTCGATATTGCAGGATAGTGATTCCATCGCTATTACTACTGATTCCACTTATGAGGATTTGCTCGATGCGGCATCGGATTATGCCAATGCAGCTTATTTTGCGAATGTGGATGAGAATTACGAGATCGCTTTGCAATATATCGATTCGGCAATGATGATGCTGAATGAGCATTATAAGAAATATGCGCGTACCACACAACCGCACCGGTACATGAAACTGGTCGGTAAGGGGACACCTGCCGAACTTTTCTGGTGGAATGAGCTTTTTGACTCGGATTATCATGTGATTCTCGATATCAGGAATGAAGCGGCAGTAGCTTTTCTGGCTTTGAAGCAGATTGATGCATATAGTTATAATAACTCGGCCTTTACGGATTTATATAAAGTACAGGGTGAAGACCAGACTTTGGAGGGATATTGCAGGCAGCTGGAGCGGTCGAACACCAATAAAACGGTGGGAATTATTCTTTGTTTCGTCTTGCTGGTCGTTTCTCTGATAGGCTATTATCTCTTGTATATGAGGAAGATGTTACAGAATCGTTTGAATCTGGAACAGGTGCTTGAAATTAATCAGAAGGTATTTGCTGCTTCTCTGGTCAGACCTCAGACTCAGGAGAATGAGGAAGCCCTTCAACGGGAGGAGAATACACTTAAAGAGATTCCTCAGCGCATTGTGAATGAGGCTTTTGGATCAGTAAATGAGTTGCTGACAATCAGCCTGATGGGAATTGCAGTTTATAACGAAACTACGCATCGGCTGGAATATGCTTCCTGTCCCGGACAGGAAATGCCGGAGATGGTACAGCAATGTTTTGATAGGGGGGAATATCTCTCCGCACAGAATCTCCAGGCGATTCCGCTGATGGTGGAAGCCGGTGGTGAGCATCAGTGTGTGGGTGTGCTCTATCTGGAACGCAGGGAAGGGACACAACAGGAAACGGACCATCTTCTTTTTGAACTGGTGGCGCGTTATGTATCGATTGTGGTGTTCAATGCGGTGGTGAAGCTGGCTACTAAATATCGGGATATCGAATCGGCACACGAGGAAACACGCCGCGCTTCGTGGGAAGACAGCATGCTCCATGTGCAGAATATGGTGCTCGACAATTGCCTTTCGACTATAAAACATGAGACGATTTATTATCCGAACAAGATAAAACAGATTATTGGCCGGCTGAATACGCAGAATCTTTCGGAAAAAGAAGAACGGGAAGCTGTAGAGACAATTACGGAACTGATAGAATATTATAAAGGGATATTCACGATATTGAGCTCGTGTGCTGCCCGACAGCTGGAGGAAGTAACTTTCCGACGGACTACGATTCCGGTACAGGAACTGTTTGATGCTGCCGGAAAATATTTCAGAAAGGTGATGAAAAACCGGATGGAAAAAATAGAGCTGATCATAGAACCGATGGAAGCCAAGGTAATTGGTGATGTGAATCAGCTGCGTTTCCTGTTTGAGAACCTGATTGATGAAGCATTAGCGGTTCATGAAGAAGGAGTGATACGTCTGCAGGCCCGTAAGGATAATGAGTATGTCCGTTTCCTGTTTACGGATACAAGACGCGAGAAGAGTGTGACGGAGCTGAATCAGTTGTTCTATCCGAATCTGGCTCGTATGACTTCCGGTGAGAAAGGGGAGTTGCGGGGAACGGAATATCTGATATGCAAACAGATAATCCGTGACCATGACGAATTTGCGGGGCGCAGAGGATGCCGTATCAATGCCGAACCGGCAGAAGGAGGGGGATTTACGGTTTACTTCACCATCCCGCGTAGATAAGAGAAAACACATAAAAGTTATTAGATAAATAAAAATGGAAGAACAGAAGTTTAAAGTTATTATTGTAGAGGACGTAAAACTGGAATTGAAAGGCACAGAAGAGATTTTTCGTCATGAAATACCCAACGCAGAAGTGATCGGCACGGCTATGACAGAAAGTGAGTTCTGGCCGCTGATGGAAGCACAGCTTCCCGATCTGGTTTTGCTGGATTTAGGACTGGGAGGTTCTACAACGATTGGCGTTGATATCTGCCGGAACATTTTCAAACGTTACAAAGGGGTTCGTGTATTGATCTTTACAGGGGAAATACTGAATGAGAAATTGTGGGTGGATGTGCTGAATGCAGGAGCGGACGGCATTATTCTGAAAACAGGGGAACTACTGACCAAGACAGATGTACAGGCTGTAATGGATGGCAAGAAACTGGTATTTAATTATCCGATTCTGGAGAAGATTGTAGACCGTTTCAAAAAGTCGGTGGCAAATGACGCCAAACGTCAGGAAGCGGTAATCAACTATGATATTGATGAATATGACGAGCGTTTTCTTCGCCATCTGGCCTTAGGCTATACCAAAGATATGATTGCCAGTCTGAAAGGAATGCCATTCGGTGTGAAATCATTGGAAAAACGGCAGAATGACCTGATCGGTCGCCTTTTCCCGAATGGAGAACGGGTAGGAGTGAATGCGACTCGTCTGGCTGTCCGTGCATTGGAGTTACGTATTATCGATCTGGATAATCTGGAAGCTGATGAAGAGTAAATGGCGAATGCCGCATCCCGCTACGATGTTCCTGCTGCTGACAATGGCGGTGGTCTTTCTTTCGTGGATATGTGATATCTACGGACTGAAAGTAACACTGCCGCAATCAGGAGAGGATATTCGGGTGCAAAGCCTGCTGAGTCCTGAGGGAATCCGCTGGTGGTTGCGGAATGCTATCAAGAACTTTACCGGCTTTGCTCCGTTGGGCATGGTGATAATTGCCATGTTCGGACTGGGCGTGGCGCAGCATTCCGGGTTTATTGATGCGTGCATCCGTCTGGGAGTGGGCAATCGTAAGGAAAAAAGAAAGGTCATCTTGTGGGTGATCGTTCTCGGATTGCTGTCGAATGTCATTGGTGACGGTGGATATATTATTCTGCTTCCCATTGCCGCTATGCTGTTTCAATGGGTAGGTCTTCATCCGATAGCGGGGATTGTGACGGCTTATGTTTCCGTAGCATGCGGATACAGCGCCAATATCGTATTGAGTACGATGGACCCGTTGCTGGCACATACTACTCAGGAAGCCGCGCTTACACTGATGGGATATCAGGGAAACACGGAGCCATTGTGCAACTACTTTTTTATGAGTGCTTCGACGGTAGTTATTACGGGAATTGTTTATTGGGTGACTCAGAAATGGCTTCTCCCAACCTTAGGAAAATATGAAGGCAGTGTAAAGGTGGAAGCCTATCGCCCTTTGTCACGTAAAGAACGTCGTGCAGTGATGGTGGCTGTCACAGTAGCAGGGATATACGTAGCTCTTATTTTGTGGCTTACTTTCTCTTCTTATGGTATTCTGCGTGGTGTGAACGGAGGTTTGATGCACTCACCCTTCATTGCCGGTATCCTGTTTCTGTTGTCTTTGGGCGCAGGTTTTACAGGGATGGCTTACGGATTCAGTTCCGGTCGTTACCGTAGTGACAATGACGTGATCGAAGGACTTACTCAGCCGATAAAACTGCTGGGCGTATATTTTGTTATTGCTTTCTTTGCTGCCCAGATGTTTGCCTGTTTCGAGTATTCTCATCTGGACAAATGCCTTGCGATTATGGGAGCTGACCTGCTTTCTTCTTTTGAACCGGCTCCTTTGTCCGCACTTATTTTATTTATCCTGTTTACGGCGTTTATCAACCTGATTATGGTATCCGCTACTTCCAAGTGGGCATTTATGTCTTTCATCTTCATTCCGATGTTTGCACAGATGGGGATTTCGCCGGACGTTACGCAGTGTGCTTTCCGTATCGGAGACAGTTCGACGAATGCCATTACTCCATTCTTATTTTATATGCCTCTGGTGTTGACGTATATGCGGCAATATGACAAACAGATCACTTATGGATCATTGCTGAAATATACTTGGAGATATTCGTTATGCATTCTGGGAGCGTGGACATTGCTGTTTATTGTCTGGTATCTGTTGAAGATACCGATGGGCTTATAATTCATGATTCAAAATTCCAGTTTTAACAACCGGAATTTTGAGTTTCTGAATTAATCGCTATATTTGCACCCATTCCTTAAAGAAAAACAACGAATGAATTTACCAGAAGTCTCGGAAAAACTAATCGAACAACTGAATCGCGGTAGCACAAAAGCATTTGATAAGATTTATCATACGTACTATTTATATCTGTGTGCGATAGCTGTCTACTACGTACACGACAAGAGAGTTGCTGCTGAAATAGTCAACGATGTATTCGTTTCTTTCTGGCAGAATCGCCACCATATCACTTATCCTGCCCTTCCGTATCTTCGCCGGGCTATTCAGAATGCAAGTATCAGTTATTTGCGGTCTTCCGTTTTTAATGAGCGCATGATGACTGAGCAAATGGAGGAGATCTGGGCTTTTCTTGAAAATCATATTCTTTCTTCCGACAATCCGTTGCAGGCATTGGAGAGCAGCGAAATGAATGAGATCATTCTGCGGAAAGTAGAAGAACTTCCAGCGAAATGCCGTGCAGTTTTTAAGGCAAACCTGTATGAAGGCAAGTCATACAGTGAAATTGCAGAAGAACAGAATATCAATGTCGCAACTGTAAGAGTGCAGATGAAAATTGCGCTGACTAAGCTGCGCGAATCCCTTGGTACCCCCTATATGATCGCTATTTTGATGTTTCTTTAAAAAAAATCGGTTTTCTTTTAAACGTTTCTTTTTTTATTGCGTATCTAGTTATATACACCCATAGAAAAAGAACGATTTATGATAGAATATTACGATAAAGAAGAACTGGAATTACAGATAAGTAATTACTTGTCGGGCAATAGCACCGATGAGGAAAAAGAAGCATTGCTCGCTTTTCTGGCTTCCAATGAAGAAGCTGCCCGCACTTTCCGGGAAATGTCTGCTGTATGGGCTCTTTCTTCCGTACCGTCATTTGCCGCGTCGGAAGATTCCAACTTGTCACTGATCAAAGAAAGGATGAATGTTTCCGGCCTCTCAAAGCCTGTCCGGAAGTTGATGCCTGTCTGGTTGAAAGTGGCTGCCGCTGTTATTCTGCTGATCGGCTGCAACTATTTCTGGTATACATATACGGAAAACCTGACAGAAGTATATACCAATGCCGATTCTCCTTATGAAATCAAGGTTCCTGCCGGATCGAGGACAACTATCGTTCTTCCTGATGGGACAGAAGTCTCTTTGAATGCAGGCTCTGTGTTGCGCTATTATCGTGGTTTCGGTATCCGTCAACGTAATGTGACACTGGACGGCGAAGGATATTTCAAGGTAGCGAAAAATGCGGAGGTTCCTTTCTTTGTGAAGACGAACGATGTACAGGTGAAGGTAGTCGGTACGGTATTCAATGTCCGTGCGTATGATGATGATAATTATGTGATGGTATCTCTGCTGGAAGGCAGGGTGAATTTATCAGCGTCTTCAAATTCCGTTATGAAATTATTCCCCAATGAACAGGCGCTGTATAACAAGAGTACCGGACGCATGGAAAAACTGAAGACCAATGCGAGTAAAGCCTGTGACTGGCTGGATGGCGGACTGTCTTTCGAGAATGCTCCGTTCGCAGATATAGCGCATCGTCTGGAGCGTAAATTCCAGGTGAAGATCAGTATAGAGAGCGAACGTCTGAAGGCTGAGCACTTCTCCGGTTCCTTCGACAGCAATCAGAATATAAATGATATATTACGCGAAATCAACGTTGAGAAACAATACACGTGGAAAGTCAGTGGTGACACCATCTTTATTACTGATAGAAGAAAGGGGGTAAGATAAAAAGAAGAAGGAAGAATATGGACACAGCCGATAGATATATGGGCGGTCCGCAGCTACGATAAATAACTATATGTTAACCTTTAATAGTGAAAAAAATGAGATTGATAATAAGAAAAACATTATTAATGTTTCTGCTTTTGTCTATATGTAATGTGCTGACAGGTTTTCAACTTTCGGCGCAGGAACAAAATAAGAAGTTCAGTGTGAAAGCAGACAATGTTACTTTGAAAGAAGCGATTGAAATAATCAAGAAACAGGGAAATTACTCTTTTCTGATTCGTAACAATGATATTGATTTGAATAAGAAAGTCTCTGTGAATGTCAATAACGGTTCGATTAATGATGTGATGGAACAATTACTGGCCGGTACCGGTATCAGTTATGAAGTGAACGGAAATCGGGTCATCATATTCCATGCCGCAGCACCTGAAAAGGAACAGGGGAAAGCGTTTACCCTGAAAGGCAAAGTGACCGATCCAACGGGAGAAGGGGTGATTGGCGCCAATGTGAAAGTGCTGAATTCTACGGAAGGTACAATTACGGATATGGACGGAAACTTCTCTCTGCAGGTGACAATGAATGCACGTTTGTCCGTATCATACATCGGATATGCTACACAGGAAGTATTGGTCAAGGATCAGCGTTCTTTACACATTGCTCTGAAGGAAGACAGCCGGCTGATTGACGAAGTGGTGGTAGTAGGCTATGGTGTGCAGAAGAAAGCGAATCTCACCGGTGCGGTAAGTAGTGTGAAGATGGATGAAGTATTGGGAGACCGTCCGGTAGTATCGGTCAGTGACGCTCTGAAAGGAGCAATGCCCGGTTTGCAGATTACGGGTAACTCCGGAAGGCCCGGCGAAGAAATGAGTTTCAATATTCGCGGAGTCAACAGCCTGGATAAGAATGGGAAGCCGTTGGTGCTGGTAGATAATGTAGAAATGGATATCAATATGCTCGATCCGAATGATATTGAATCTGTCACAGTATTGAAAGATGCTGCCTCCTCTGCCATTTATGGAGCACGTGCAGCATTCGGTGTCATTCTTATTACGACAAAGAAGGGAGCGGATTCTACCCGGCTTTCTATTAATTACTCCAACAATTTCTCGTTTAGCAGACCTGCCAATATGCCCCGGAAAGCAACTCCGCTTCAAACGGTGCAGGCATATAAGGACATGGGAACCATCAACTATCAGAGTGGACAGAATGTGGATACATGGCTGGATTTATTGAAAGAATACAATGCCAATCCCTCAGCTTATCCCGACGGGTACGCGATGGTGGACGGCCTGCGTTATAGCCTTGCGGAAACCAATCTGTTCGACGATATGATGGAGACGGGGTTTCAGCAGACACATAACCTTTCCGTGGGAGGTGGCACGAAGGATATATCCTATCGTTTCTCTTTCGGTATGGTCGATGAGAATGGGGTGCTGGCTTCGGACAAGGATGCGTATAAGCGTTACAATGTATCTTCTTACATCCGTTCGGATGTATTCTCATGGATCACCCCGGAACTGGATATTAAATATACAAACTCGAAATCAGAACTGCCGGAGACCTCGGGAGGATATGGAATCTGGGGAGCAGCCGTTGCCTTCCCGTCTTATTTCCCTACCGGAACGATGAATATTGATGGAGAAGAATTGCCGATTAATACTCCCAGAAATCTGATTAATCTCGCTTATCCAACCACTATTCAGAAAAACAATATCCGTATTTTTGGAAAGGTGACGATCACTCCTTTGAAGAATATAAAACTGGTGGGCGAATATACATACAATCATCTGAGCAATGAAAAGACCAAGTTTGAAAAGAAGTTCTATTATGCTCACGGAGGTAACTTTGTGAAAGAGACTTCGACGGCAAACTCTAAATATGAAAACTCCAACGGCATTACAGATTATAATGCTCTGAACTTCTATGGCAACTACAATAACACATGGGGAAAGCATGAGGTTACTGTGATGGGTGGTTTCAATCAGGAGAGCAGTGACTATCGCTATGCGGAAATGTCACGTATGAATATGATTAACGAAGATCTTCCTTCCATATCGCAGGCTACGGGAGATTATTTCGCCAAGGATAAATTTGAACGCTATACGGTCAGAGGCTTGTTCTATCGGGTCAACTATTCATTTGCCGGAAAGTATCTTATTGAAACGAACGGACGCTATGACGGTTCCTCCAAATTCCCGAAAGACAGCCGTTTCGGATTCTTCCCTTCTGTCTCTGCCGGATGGCGTGTGAGTGAAGAAGCGTTTATGAAGCCGTTGACATCCGTACTGTCTAACCTGAAGTTGCGTGCTTCGTGGGGAAATATCGGAAATCAGAGTATCGCTCCTTACGCTTATATTCCGGGCATGGATGCCGAACAGGCTTATTGGACGGTTTCGGGAATTAAAGTAACTACACTTAAACCTGCTGCATTGGTAAGTAATAGTTTTACTTGGGAGAAAGTGACGACTATTGATGTCGGTTTTGATCTGGGCTTATTGGACAACAGGCTGAACCTAATATTTGACTGGTATCGTCGTGATACGAAAGGTATGCTGGCTCCGGGAGCTGAATTACCAGCCGTGTTAGGCGCAAGTGCTCCTTTGCAGAATACTGCCGATCTCCGTTCCAAAGGGTGGGAGGTGACTGTAGACTGGAATGACCAGATCGGAAAAGTAAAATACAATCTGGGCTTTAATCTTTATGATGCCAAAACTAAGATTACTAAGTATAATAACGAGACAGGTCTGTTCGGTAAAGATAAGAATGATAAGGATACCTACCGTGTAGGTATGGAGTTGGGTGAAATCTGGGGATATGTTACCGACCGGCTGTATACTGTTGACGATTTTGATGCCGACGGAAAGCTGAAAGCGGGTATTCCCAAAGTGGAAGGTTACAATCCGAACCCGGGAGATATCCTGTATAAGGATTTGGATGATAATGATATTATCAATGGAGGTACAAGTACGGCGAAGGACCCGGGAGACCGCAAGATTATCGGCAATAGTACCCGCCGTTATCAATATGGAATTCATGGTGGTGCAAGCTGGAATGGTTTTTCTTTGTCTTTCCTGTTGCAAGGAGTAGGCAAACGTGATTTGTGGATTATGAATGACCTGTTCTACCCGCATTATGATGCATGGACTACTGTATATGACACACAGTTGAATTACTGGACACCGGAACGTACAGACAGCTATTTCCCTCGTCTGTATGAGAAAGCTGCCGGAAATACAGCTGCCAATACACGCGTTCAGACCCGTTATTTGCAGGATGGTTCATATTTGAGCATCCGCAACATCACATTGTCTTATAACTTCCCGTCCAAATGGATGAGTAAGATTGGTGTCAGCAAATTGGCTGTCTTCTTTAGTGGTGAGAATCTTTATACATTCGATCATTTGCCGAAAGGACTCGATCCGGAACGTTCGGTAACGGATGACTTGGGGCAGCGTGGTTTTACCTATCCGTATATGCGACAGTATTCGTTTGGTATCAACCTTTCATTCTGATTGTTTCACAATATAAAAGAGTAATTGTTATGAAGAAATATATACTAGGTACGGGCATTAGTCTCTGTTTGCTGATGTCATCTTGTTTGAATGACTCTTTTCTGGAAGTTTATCCCAAAGGACAACAGACGGAAGCGACAGTCTTTACTACCTATGATAACTTTAAAACGTACGCATGGGGATTATATAATGTATTCTTCGGTTATACGTATAATACAGGGCAGACGGATGAAATCTTCCGCGGAGACTTTGAGTCGGATAATATGATCAAAGGTTTGTCCGGATACGAAGGGCAGTGGGCATACCAGAAAGCAAAAGCGACCGATGAATCCAAGGAATGGGATTACGACTATATTCGCCGGGTCAATCTGATGCTGGACAATATAGACGGCTCACAGATGAATGATACGGAAAAGGAGCACTGGCGTAGTGTCGGCTATTTTTTCCGTTCCTATAAATATTTCCAGATGCTTTCCCGCTTTGGTGATATCCCTTGGGTGGAAAATGCTTTGAAAGAGACTAGCCCGGAGTTATATGGCAAGAGGGATAGCCGTGATCTGGTGGCTTCGAATATCTTGTCCAATCTGAAATATGCGGAGACACATATCGGTGCGGATGACGGGAAAAATACCATCGGCATATCGGTAGTACAGGCGCTTATTTCCCGTTTTGCATTGTTCGAAGGTACTTGGCGGAAATATCATGGACTGTCTGACGCCGAGACTTATTTGAAAGAATGCGTGCGTGCATCGGAGGAAGTCTTGAAGGTTTATCCGAATGTACATCCTCAGTATGATGAGCTCTTCAATTCGGAATCCTTGGATGGGGTGACAGGTATTATATTGTACAAAGCCTATGAAACCGGACAGTTAATGCATGGCCTGACACGTATGGTACGTACCGGTGAATCTTATATAGAAGCAACAAAAGATGCGGTAGACAGCTACCTGTGCACGGATGGCCGTCCGGTGAGTACAACAACCAGCCGTTATGGCGGTGATAAGGAGATTTACGGACAGTTCCGTGACCGCGATTACCGGTTGTACCTCACGATATGTCCTCCCTATATGGTAAAGAAAGAAAATGGTCCGAGCACAGCCGACTGGAAATATACGGATCATGCGCAGGACAGAGAATTTATAGATCTTCTCGCGACGATCTCCGGTGAGACTTATCATCGTCTGCCATCTTCCAATTTCAAAGGATTCACGGTGCAGGGACAGCCACACTTCAAGAATCAGAACTGGGGACAGGGCTGGAATGCTTCCCAAATGGGATTCTGGGTATGGAAGTATTACAATACGCATACCGTGGCTACCAATGCCAACGGAGTGAATACGACAGATGCACCTCTGTTCCGTGTAGGAGAGGTGATGGTAAATTATGCGGAGGCAATGTGTGAATTAGGCAAGTTTGATCAGACAGCTGCCGATAAATCCATTAATAAACTTCGTGCACGCGGGCATGTAATGAAAATGACGGTTGAAGACATTACGGATGATTTTGACACAGCGCGTGATCCTTCCGTTCCTGCTCTTTTGTGGGAAGTGCGCAGAGAGAGACGTGTGGAACTGATGGGTGAAGGATTTCGTTTGGATGACCTTCGCCGGTGGAAGAAAGGCGACTATGTCAATAAACGCCCGCTGGGAGTATACGTGAAGGGAGCTTCGGCTAAAAATCTGAAGGTGACCGGCGGGCCGAGTAATGACGAAGGCTATGTCTGTTTCTTTGATACTCCGCTCGGATGGCAGGAACATTATTACTTGTATCCGCTGCCTCTGAAGCAACTGGCGTTGAATACGAATCTGGAACAGAATCCGGTATGGACTAAATAATTTTTTGAGTAAAAACACAGACAAGACCTGTAATATTTTGCATATTGCAGGTCTTGAAAATTTAAACTATAAAATGAAGAACGCAATTTCGGTAAAATATACTCTCCTCTGTGGGACAGCTTGTTGTTTTTCCTCTGCTATACAGGCACAGCACGCTGCTTCCGGTGTTTCCAGAATGAATGTTCTTTTTCTGATGGCTGACGATATGCGTCCGGAGCTGGGCTGTTACGGAGTAGAGGCAGTCAGGACTCCCCATATGGACCGTTTGGCATCGAGCGGGGTTTTGTTTCAGAATGCTTATTGTAATGTTCCGGTGAGTGGAGCCTCCCGTGCCAGTCTTCTGACGGGGGTATATCCTCATTATCCCGACCGTTTTGTGAATTTCTCGGCTTATGCCAGCAAAGATTGTCCGGAGGCAATACCTATTTCCGGTTGGTTTACACAAAATGGTTATCACACGGTTTCAGATGGCAAAGTTTTTCATCATATGAGTGATCATGCCGCTTCATGGAGTGAGCCTCCATACCGGAATCATCCGGATGGATACGACGTTTATTGGGCGGAATATAATAAATGGGAACTTTGGATGAATTCAGAATCGGGTAAGACGATCCATCCTAAAACCATGCGCGGACCGTTTTGTGAGTCGGCAGATGTTCCGGATACGGCATACGATGACGGTAAACTTGCGGAACGTGCCATCCGTGATTTGAAACGAATGAAAGAGATGGGCAAACCTTTTTTCCTGGCATGCGGATTCTGGAAACCACATCTGCCGTTTAATGCTCCGAAGAAATATTGGGATTTATATAAACGGGAAGAGATACCTTTGGCTTCCAACCGTTTCAGACCGGAAGACTTACCGGAACAGGTTCGTAATTCGAGCGAGATATATGCTTATGCACGGGTGACTGATACGAGCGATGCTGATTTTCAGAGGGAAGTGAAACATGGGTATTATGCGTGTCTGAGCTATGTAGATGCGCAAATCGGAAAGGTGCTGGATGCTTTGGATGAATTAGGTTTGGCAGAGAATACAATTGTAGTACTGTTGGGAGATCACGGCTGGAATCTGGGTGAACATAATTTTGTAGGTAAACATAATCTGATGGACCGTTCTACGCATGTGCCGTTGATCATCCGTGTGCCGGGAATGAAAAAAGGAAAGACCCGGTCGATGGTTGAGTTTGTGGATTTGTATCCTACTCTGTGTGAGTTATGTCAGATTCCACAGCCTGCTGAACAATTGGACGGACAGAGCTTCGCGAAAGTTTTCAGCAATCTGAAGGCTAAGACCAAGAACGAAGTCTATATTCAGTGGGAAGGGGGAGACAATGCTGTTGATCGACGCTTTAGTTATGCCGAATGGATGAAGGGAGACGTGAAAAAAGCCGGCATGCTGTTTGATCATCGGATAGATAAAGAAGAAAACAAGAACAGAGTCAGTGAGAAGAAATATAAGAATAAAGTTGAATCACTCTCTTCTTTTATCAAAGAGAAAAAATCATTATTAAAGAAATAATATGAGAACACAAGTTATGCAATGCTGCTGTTTGACGGCAGTTGCTTTATTCCTGTTTTGCAGTATGCCGCTGCTTGCCCAACGGCAGGACATCTTATTAAATAATAATTGGAAGTTCCGGTTTTCGCATCAGGTGCAGAAAGGTTCGGAAGTAAGAGTTGATTTGCCCCATACCTGGAATGCTCAGGATGCGCTATCCGGGAAAATAGATTATAAACGGGGAATCGGCAATTATGAAAAGAAGCTGTTCATTCGTCCTGAATGGCAGGGCAAGCGCCTTTTCCTCCGTTTTGAAGGAGCGAATAGTATTGCAGATGTTTTTATCAATCGCCGTCATATAGGAGAACATCGTGGAGGATACGGAGCTTTTGTCTTCGAAATAACCGGAGAAGTGGACTATGGAAAAGAGAACTCTATATGGGTGCGGGTCAATAATGGAGAACAACTGGATGTGATGCCTCTGGTAGGCGATTTTAATTTTTATGGTGGTATTTATCGGGATGTGCATCTGCTTATTACTGATGAGGTGTGTATTTCTCCTTTGAATTATGCTTCTCCGGGAATCCGTCTGATACAGGACAGTGTCAGTCGTCAATATGCGAAAGTGAGAGCCGTTGTTGACTTGGCGAATGGAAATAATGCCGGTCAGGAAGCAGAGCTGAGCATCCGTCTGCTGGATGGCGAAAAGGTGGTGGCGGAGCAGAAACAGAAACTGTCTCTTGCCGGAAAGAGTTCGGTACAACAGGAGCTTACATTCGAAATAAATAATCCTCATCTGTGGAATGGCCGTCAGGACCCGTTTCTTTATCGGGCGGAGGTCTCTTTATGGAAAGGAGGGCAATTGGCAGATTGCGTGACACAACCTTTAGGGCTTCGTTATTATCGGATTGACCCGGATAAGGGATTCTTTTTGAATGGCAAACATTTGCCTCTTCAGGGTGTTTGCCGTCATCAGGACAGGAGTGAGGTGGGCAATGCTTTACGCCCGCAGCATCATGAAGAAGATGCAGCCTTGATGCTGGAAATGGGAGTGAATGCGGTTCGTCTGGCACATTATCCGCAAGCTACTTATTTCTATGATCTGATGGATAAGAATGGGATCATCGTTTGGGCGGAAATACCTTTTATCGGTCCCGGAGGATATGATGATAAGGGATTTGTGGACTTGCCTTCTTTCCGTGCTAATGGCAAAGAGCAACTGAAAGAGTTGATTCGCCAGCATTACAATCATCCTTCTATTTGTGTCTGGGGACTGTTCAATGAACTGCTTGAATCCGGTGATAATCCGGTGGAGTATATTAAGGAATTAAATGAACTGGCCCATCAGGAAGATGCTACCCGGCCAACCACTTCGGCAAGTAACCAAATGGGAGAGTTGAATTTCATAACGGATGCTATTGCGTGGAATCGCTATGACGGCTGGTATGGAGGAACTCCGGCAGATTTAGGCCGTTGGCTGGACGCTATGCATAGAGATCATCCGGAAATCCGTATTGCTATTAGTGAATATGGAGCCGGTGCCAGCATTTATCATCAGCAGGATTCTTTAGTTAAAACGGTACCCACAAGCTGGTGGCATCCGGAGAATTGGCAAACTTATTATCACATAGAGAACTGGAAAACAATTTCTTCCCGTCCTTATGTATGGGGCAGCTTTGTCTGGAATATGTTCGATTTCGGTGCAGCCCACCGTATGGAAGGCGATCGTCCGGGAGTGAATGATAAAGGTCTGGTTACATTTGACCGCAAAGTACGCAAAGATGCTTTTTATTTTTATAAAGCTAATTGGAATAAGCAGGAACCCATGCTTTATCTGGCTGGGAAACGTAATATAATGCGTTCTCAACGACTGCAAACCATCATTGCGTTCACTAATCAACCCGAAGCGGAATTATTTGTAAATGGCAAAAGCCGGGGTAAGGTAAAAGCTGATCCATATGCTATTTTGGAATGGAAGAATGTGGAGTTACAGCCGGGAGAGAATGAGATAAAGGTCGTTTCAGGCAATAAGAAGATTCCATTGGTGGATAGTTTTCATTGCAGATTCTGATGAATCTGTTGATGCATTTAAGTATTATTTTGCTTGGAAATTTTCATTCGCATATACAGGATTCAATCATACGATTATTCGAAGAGTATTCGGGAGAAGAAATAGAATTTGAGGAAGAGGAATATTGAATAAGTGGGGGAAGACACTTATAACTGAATCCTGTTTTCATTTACACAAAATTGTGGATAGTGCCAATTAAAAAGTTGATATATATACCATTGTCCATAATTTTGTGTGTAATCTCAGCTTATAATCACTTTATATAAAGTTCACTAGAATATTCTTTTGTAATTTGTTTATTTGTTTTTTCATCCTTAATAAATGCGACTAGTTGCACTTGACTTTTTATTGGGTTG
>ENA-UEQB01001542-UEQB01001542.1-human-gut-metagenome-genome-assembly--contig:-NODE-1542-length-18977-cov-3.230370_pt1 | contig 18977 bp, 17 predicted proteins | sample MGYA00242901_ERZ507918 | MGnify/ENA primary metagenome ERZ507918 (study PRJEB26167, sample SAMN06115405) | human gut metagenome | host: Homo sapiens | place: China:Sichuan | collected 2016-04-06... | reverse complement strand
CAGATTTCTTCTCTCTTTCCCCAATTGGAAAATATCCAGCTTGTCGGAGCCAAAGGCCCCCAGCAAATTTTCACAGCTACCCTGAAATCCAACTTTGCTCCCGTCATGCTGCGGGTGGTTCCCACGGAAGAAGCCGGCATCTTCGGCTGGGATCCTGAATTCATCGTCCGCTCCCTCACCATCGTGGAACAATCCCACCAGGGACTCCTGCGCGTTTATGAAGTAGGACAGGCGGGGCCGTTTACTTTCATCATCTCCGAACACTCCCCCTATCCGCGTCTGGCGGATATGGAAACCCTTCCCCAAATATCTCCCCAGGCGGCGCTCAACCTGGTGCGCAACATGGCGGAAGGACTGCTGACGCTGCACCGGAAAAACATTTTTCACGGGGGTATCACACCCAAGCTGATTTGCCTGCGCGAAGACGGCGGAGACGCCCTGCTGCTGCCCATCAACATTTATCCCGCCCAACCTCCGGTGGACATGGGGGACTTCGCCTCTCCGGAGTGGGTCACCGGAGCGGAAACCACGTTCACGCCGGGCATGGATATTTACGCACTGGGGCTGGCGCTTTACATTCTGCTTACCCGCAAAACGCCGATGGAAGCAGGCTTTGCCATGCCCTCCTCACTAATCAAATGCAGCGATGCCGTGGATTCGGCAGTCTCCCGCGCCATCAATCCGGATACCCGGGAACGCTACCGGGACCTGGGGGATTTCATCACGGATCTGGATAAAGCCATTGCCAATCCTGCGGGAAGAAATGCGGCCTCCATCCCTCCGCCGCCATCTTCCCCGGCCATTCCGGCCCTGAACATGCAAAAAGGGCAGTCCAACATCTATTACTATCTCATTCCGGCCCTGATCGTGGGCATTGTGCTGACCTATACCTGCATCCTGTATAAAAAGGATGTCGTTAGAATGCGCAATGATTATAATGAACAGGTGCAAAAGGAAAATAACGCGAAAGCGGAAGCGGCAAGACAAGCGAACAGGGACGCGCGCCGCCACGCTCCGGCCACCGCGCAAAACGCCGCTGCGGCCATTCCTTCACCTGTTCCGGCCACGCGTCCGGCGCAGGCGCCGGCAGTTCCCAAAGTTTCCGCGGAACCCGGCAAAGTCAATTGGAGCCTTCAACCCGGCGTCAAGGTTCGCCAGAGTTCCAACCGCAACATGCTGGGAGCTTACGGTCCGGAAAAGGCCGTTGACGGCAATACCAGCTCCAGGATTTCCGACGTTTCAATCAGCGCCACAGGCGTGGTTGAGGGAAAAACCGCCTGGTTCGGCATTGACTTCGGCAGGGAGACCAACCGCACCATAGAAAAGGTGGTCATTTACACGCCGGCCAACCTGACGCTGCTGGGCACCATGGAAAAATTCAAGGTAATCCTCTACGGCAATGACAAAAACGTGCTGGCGGAAAAAACCTTCAGCACCACCCCTTCGGAAAAATCCACCAACGTCACTTCCTGGAAACTGGACGCTCCGGTCAAGGCGCGCGCCCTGCGCGTGGAATCCGCAAATCCCTCCCAGCCGCTGGCGTTGACGGAAGTGGAAGCGTACGGACCGGAAGATGCGGAGGACACACCGGTTCCCGCACCTGCGGAGTAATAATTATCCGCGCCGCCCTGCCCCCGCTCGCCCCCCTCCGGGGGCCATGCTGAACCCTCCGTTTCCTTTCCCCCTCCCGGAAAGCAGGTTGGGGCAGGGCCTGATGGAATGTCACGCGCTAAGTTCCTGGTTTGGCTTCGCATATGAAATTTTCCGGTTTCTGCTCCATTCTCCGGGAGCCATACAGGCCCGGACGGAGGAAAATCCGAAAAACGTATTTGCTCCGGACCGGAAACAGCCGCCCTTCTCCACCTTCCCCACCCCGGAAAAACGCTCTCATCCCCATATGGCTCCCGGGGAAATATCCTGAAGCGGCTGTCGTCCCTGTGGCCCCCTTTCCCATTCAGGAAAAACAATACTCCGGAAATAAAAAACCCGGCGCCGCCTCACGGCGGGCCGGGCCAGCAAAATAGCAATTCTTCCGATTACCGGTTGGCAGACTTCACAATCATGGCATCCTTGCCGATGCGGCCGCGCAGATAGTGAAGTTTGGCGCGGCGGACTTTGCCGCGGTTCACGACTTCAATCTTGGCAATGCGGGGAGTATGCAGGGGGAATACGCGTTCCACGCCTTCACCGTAGGAAATTTTGCGGACGGTGAAAGCTTCATTGATGCCGGAACCGCGCTTGGCGATCACAATGCCCTGGAAAATCTGGATACGTTCCTTGCCGCCTTCAATAACACGAGTGTGAACCTTGATGGTATCACCTACGTTAAATGGGGTCACATCCGCCTTGAGTTGCTCTTGCTCGATTTTGTTGATAATGTTCATCTTGTGTTATCTATTGCTGGTGAATATCAGTAAAAGGAAAACTTACGGGACGCAGAATATGAGCCATAATCCCCTAAAAGGCAATCCAAATTTGCCGTACGTCCTTAATTTATTTTTTCGGCGGGTCCGGCGGCGGAGCCACCCTGGCAAGCCATTCCTCCAGCGCCGGAAGAAAAGCGGAGGAAGACATGAGGCCCCGGATGCCGTCCGCCCGCTGCAGAAAGGCCTTGTTGCCGCCCCGGGCCCGTTCCGCCATCAGGATTTCCAGCAGCAGGCGCGCGCGGGTGCGGGCGTCAGCCGCGCCGTCCAGGGCGGAGGAAAGGAACTCTCCGGCGCGGGCCGGTTCCTTCCGGTACAAGCATTCCAGCGCCAGAGCTTCATAAAGGCAGGAAAAAGGGGCCTTCCGGGCGGACTCCATCAAACGCGCGGAACGGTCCTTCCAGCGGTCTCCGAACTGCACGGAGGAAGCCCACCACCCCTGGAAATAACGGTCTTCTTCCGTCGGCTCCACGTCCATATCCTTCATACGGGCGTATGGACGGTACAGGGGGTCTCCGAACACCACCCCCTGCCAGGACAGCACAGGCATGCTCATCCAGGAAGCCTCCGCCACGGTATAGCCGTCCAGGAGGCGGTCCACAAAAATATCAAAGCGGTGGCAGGCGCCCAGGAACGGCTCATACACGTTTCCCACCGTCACAGCAGCCCCCTTCTCCAGCAGGGCGGAACTCCACCCCCTGCCGGGGACCTTGAAATCGGCGGCGCTGAAGGAATGCAGATGCATGGCTATCGCCCCGGGCCGGAAGCGGAACGAAGGATCCGAAAACGGTCCGTTCGCATTCCCCGCATACCACCCGCAGTAAAGAGCCGTATCCCGGCTCAAGGGGAATTTTTCCGGCAGAGTCTGGGGCCAGTCATCCAGATAAGCGGGAATGCCCGCCTCCCTCACGCGCTCGAACACGTCGTCCAGCCACCGGTCCCCCTGGGTATAGGGACCGCCCCGGTCCACAACGGCCCACCCCCATAAACCTTTTTTCTCCACGTTCGCCGGTTCCGTCACCAGCCGCATGCAGGTATCGGGCGTCAGTCCGTCCAGGCGGCATACCAGAAACGAAGGAAGGCCGGAACCAACAAAATCCTCCCTTTTATTAAAATAGGGATTCACCTGCCAGGACTTCCGTTCATAACCGCCCACCGCCAGCAGAGCCAATTCGGAATCCACCGCAGCGCGATCCGTCTGCATCTGGTTGACGCCTTTCCCGGGAAGGGGAGCGGGCGTTTCATGCCGTATCTTCATCGGCAGATCCGCCATCAGCACCAGCACAAAAATCTTCCGGTTCATCAAGGGGGAGGACGCAATGCCGGAAGGCACCCACCACCGTTGTTTCCGCGCCGTCTCCAGCAGCGGGACGCGGATCGTATCCTCATACTCCTTCCGCGAAATCTCGCTGGTCATGGGGCAATCCAGGGAAACGAGATTCCCTTCCGGAACGCCGCGCACCCGCGCATACTCCCTGGCCATGCGGCGGCTCAGCTCGGATTTTCCGTTATAAACCACGGCCACATGAGCGGGCAGCAGCTCGTAGGCACACGCGGCGGAAAACCACGACGCCAGCAGAAATAACACGGCTAATCCACTCTTGAACATGCCCCTACCATACCTCATCTTCCGGGGCAATCAAGCAGGTGAAAGGAGCGGCCACGAATTCGCCATTTTTCCGCTTTTCGCTTCACATCCTAAAAAAATACGCTTTAATAACTCTTGATGTATTGCAGGCCTCCCCCCTGCATTCCCTATAACCATCACACGCATATGATTCAGCAAATTGACCATATCGGCATCGCCGTCAAGAGTCTTGACGCCACCGTCCCCTATTACCGCGATGCGCTCGGGCTCGGAGAGCCCCACATTGAGGAAGTTCCCACTCAAAAGGTCCGCGTCGCCATGTTTGACGTTGCCGGAGTCCACATCGAACTGCTCGAACCCACCTCTCCGGAAAGCGCTATCGCCAAGGCTATTGAGAAAAAAGGGGAAGGCATCCACCACATCGCTTTCAAGACCAATGACATCGCCAGAAATATCTCCCAGGCCAAGGAAGCAGGCCTTACCGTGCTGAACGACCCGCCCGTCCCCGGCGCTCACAACACGCAGGTCACCTTCCTGCATCCCAAATGCACCTTCGGCGTCCTGACCGAATTCTGCCAGCACCCCGGCGGCTGCGAATGCGGCAAGTAACATTCTCCCTATTCACCATACCACTAGACCAATGGCTATTGATCCCAAATTGATTGACGATCTGAACAGCCGCCGCAAGAAGGTCATCCTCAGCGGCGGTCAGGAAAAGATCGACAAGAGACATGAAAAGGGCGAAATGACAGCCCGCGACCGCATGGGGTACCTCTTTGAGGAAGGCACCTTCTCGGAAATCGGCATGCATGTGCGCCACAACTGCCACAACTTCGGCATGGGTAAGAAGGAAATCCCCGGCGACGGCGTCGTTTCCGGTTTCGGCCTGGTGGACGGCCGCCCGGTAGCCTGCGCGGCTTCCGATTTCCTGGCCCAGGGCGGTTCCCTCGGCTACATGCACGCCATGAAAATTGCGGATGCTCAGAAGTATGCTCTGAAAGCCGGCATCCCGATGGTGACCGTGAACGACTCCGGCGGCGCGCGCCTCCAGGAAGGAGTGGCGGCCCTTTCCGGATACGCCCAGGTGTTTTACAACAACGTGCTTGCCTCCGGCGTGGTTCCGCAAATCTCCATGATCCTGGGCCCCTGCGCGGGCGGCGCGGCCTACTCCCCCGCCCTGACGGACTTCATCATCATGCGCAATTCCGGCAACGCGGGCATGTACATCACCGGTCCCAAAGTGATTGAACAGGTCACGTATGAAAAATGCACGATGGACGACATCGGCTCCGCCGCCATTCACGCCACCGTGTCCGGCAATGTCCATTTCGTAGCGGACAGCGACGCGCACGCCATGGACATCCTGAAGAGGCTTCTTTCCTTCCTTCCTTCCAACAACACGGAAGAACCGCCCCATAAACTGGACACTCCGCTGGACCTGAGCGCTGACGAAGGCATGAGCGACCTGATTCCCGGCGATAACCGCACGCCGCTGGACGTCCAGCCCATCATCAGCCGTCTGGTGGACAACGGGGACTTCCTGGAAGTACACAAGGACTTCGCCAAAAATGTCGTCGTCGGATTCGGCCGCATCTGCGGCGTGGTGGTCGGCATCATCGCCAACCAGCCCAATGTGAAAGCCGGCTGCCTGGATATCGATTCCTCCGACAAGGCCGCGCGCTTCATCCGTTTCTGCAACGCGTTCAATATTCCGTTGGTGAACCTGGTGGACGTACCCGGCTTCCTGCCCGGCAAGAATCAGGAACGGGGCGGCATTATCCGCCACGGCGCCAAACTTATCTTCGCCTATTCCCAGGCCACGGTGCCCAAAGTCACCCTGATCATGCGGAAAGCCTACGGCGGCGCCTACATCGCCATGTGCTGCAAAGACCTGGGCGCTGACGCCGTCTTCGCCTGGCCTGGTGCGGAAATTGCCGTTATGGGTGCGGAAGGCGCCGTCCCGGTACTCTACGGCCGCGAACTGAAGGCTGTGGAAGACCCGGCGGAAAAAGCCAAGCGCCAGGGAGAACTTCTGGAAGAATACCGGGAAGCCTTTTACAACCCGTATGTGGCGGCCGGCATGGGACAGATTACGGAAGTCATCAATCCGGAAGAAACCCGCGCCAAAATCGCCTTCGCACTGCGCACCCTGCTGAACAAGAAGGAAGTGCGCCCTGCCAAGAAACACGGCAACATTCCGCTCTAACATCCATCCCAACGGATTCATATGTTACTTACAACACTCGCTTTTGCCTTCGCACAGGGCATCGCCAACATTATGGACAATCTGAACTATCAGGTTGTCGGCATTATGGTGGTTATGCTGTGCCTGGGAGGCATGGCCGTCATTCTGACCGTCAGCGGCTCCATCGCCGCCGCCATTCAGAACAAGGCCAAAGCCAAAACAGCCGCTCCCGTAGCCGTGCCTGCCGCCGCTCCCGCTGCGGCGGGCAAACCGGGCATGACTCCGGAAATGCTCGCCATCCTTTCCGCCGCCGTGGATTCCGCCATGACGGAGCTTACGCCGGAAATGGTGGCCGTCATCTCCGCCGCCGTGGACGCAGGCCTGGACGGCATGAGCCACCGCATCGTGGAAATCAAGCAATCCCCGGGTTCCGGCTATGCGGCCGCGGGCAGGGCGGAAATTTTCGCCTCCCACCGCATCCGGCCTTCCCGCTGAACTACTGCATTATTCACCCTTACCCCGCCCAGGCGGAACCATTTAACTTAATATCCCATACCACACACTATTATGAAGAAACTTCGCATCACCGTAGACGGCAAAGTATTTGACGTATCCGTAGAACTTCTGGACCAGGTGTCCTCCACCACTGCGGCGCCGGCCCCCGCACCTGTGGCCGCTCCCGCTCCTGCGGCTTCCGCACCCGTAGCCGCTCCGGCCCCGGCTCCCGCACCTGCTCCGGCTCCGGCCGCCGCCGGCGCAGGAGACGTTCCCAGCCCGCTTGCCGGTAAGGTCGTATCCCTGGACGTGGCAGCAGGCACCCCCGTGAAGGCCGGTGACCAGATTCTGACGCTGGAAGCCATGAAGATGAACACCATCATCTACGCTCCCGCCTCCGGCACGCTCACCGCTTTCTGCGTGAACCCGGGCGACACGGTTCAGGAAGGTCAGGCACTGGCCAAAATTGGTTAATCGCGGCGGCGGCAGCCCGGAAACGCCAACAGTACCGGGCTCCGGCTCAGATAATAAACCGCTACAAAAATATTCCCTATGCGTCTTTTTGCTTCATTAATCACCTTTTTACAGGGGATGGGCGTCTTCTCCCTATCATGGCAGATGGTAGGGATGTGGGGCATTGCCATTCTCCTCCTGTATCTGGGTGTAGCCAAGCAATACGAACCGCTCCTGATGGTTCCCATTGCTTTCGGCGCCCTCATTGCCAACATTCCGGATAACGGAATGCTCATCACCCAGCTGAACCAGCAGGTCATCTCCTCCAATGAACAGGGGGAAGTAACCGCCACGTCTCTGAACAACGTGGGGTACCTGCGCGTTCACGTGGCTCCGCTTCAGCAGGCTCCCTCCAAGGTGCCGGCCAACCTGACCACGCCTGAATCCCGTGCCCAGTATCAGGAAATCATGCAGCAGCCCATGCAGGTTTACCCCGGCAGCCAGCTGACCGTTTCCAAGATCAAGTCCGTGCGGGAATCCCAGGAAAAAGCAAAAGCTGACGCGGCCCGCCTGGGCGACGACAGCCTGACGGTGGACCCCAACCTGAAGGATTTCCAGAACGTGACGGAAGACAACGGCAATGAACCGGTCTTCCTCCTCACGAACGGAGAAGGAACCACCGTCGTCCGCCAGCAGGGCGTCAATTACTTTGACACCAGCGGCAACCGGATTCCGGTGGATCTGAAAACCCAGAAGCTGGAGCCCCTGGTGGTTTCCGCCGCAGGCAAATACGTGGCCGTAGGCCAGCATACCCAGGAACTGCTGGTCACCTCCATCCACGGGGGCCTGTATGACTGGATCGGGCTGGGCATCAAGGCTGAAATTTTCCCGCCCATCATCTTTCTGGGCGTAGGAGCCCTGACGGACTTCGGCCCGCTGCTTGCCGCTCCGCGCACCCTGCTTCTGGGCGCAGCGGCCCAGGTGGGCGTAGCCGCCACGTTCTTCATGGCCCTGTTCATGGGGTTCACCCCGAATGAATCCGCGTCCATCGGCATCATTGGCGGCGCTGACGGCCCCACCTCCATCTTCCTGACGATGAAGCTGGCCCCGCACCTGCTGGGCGCCGTGGCCGTGGCCGCATACACGTACATGTCCCTGGTTCCGCTGATACAGCCGCCCATCATGGCGTTGCTGACGACCAAGAAGGAACGCCTCATCCGCATGAAATCCCTGCGAACGGTCAGCAAGAGCGAAAAACTGTTTTTCGCCGTGCTGGTAACCATTGTCACCATTTTGCTGATTCCGGACGCATCCCCGCTGATCGGCATGCTGATGCTTGGCAACTTCCTGCGCGAATGCAAGGTGACGGAACGCCTGGTTCAGGCCTCCCAGAATGAAATCATCAACATCGTCACCATCTTCCTGGGGACCTCCGTGGGGCTCACGATGCAGGGCGACCGCTTCCTGCAGTCGGAAACGCTGCTGATCATCCTTCTGGGTATCGTCGCCTTCGGCGTGGCAACAGCGGGCGGAGTGATTGCCGCCAAGATTATGAACCTCATCTGGCGCAAGAATCCGGTCAACCCCCTGATCGGGTCCGCAGGCGTCTCCGCCGTCCCGATGGCAGCCCGCGTCTCCCACAATGTGGGCCAGAAGTACGACCCCTCCAACTACCTGCTCATGCACGCCATGGGTCCGAACGTTGCAGGCGTGATCGGCACCGCAGTCATCGCGGGTTACTACATCGCCACTCTGGCGAAATAACCAGAATTGAAAATTACTCCCGGCCTCGGCCCGTCCCATGAATTCCGCAGCCTCATTTTCCACCCCTCCGGAGGAGGAAGGACCATGCGGCGACTGGACTTATCATGAATGGGCCGAGGCTTTTTCCACCAATGATCTGGCCCGAGCCCTCCCCCCGGGGCATATTGCCGTCTGCCGCGTTCAGACAGGAGGCCGCGGCAGGTTCAACCGCAAATGGATAGGGGAGGAAGGCGGCCTGTGGGCATCCTTCACCGTCCCCCTGTCCGCTCCTGAGGATACAGCGGCCGGCGTGCACTGGGGACATTTGCCCCTGGTTGCGGGGCTGGCCCTGTTCAACATGCTCCGCGGCATGGGGCTGGATTCCGTGCGCCTGCGCTGGCCGAACGACCTGCTGACGGGCAAATCCAAACTGGCGGGAATACTGGTGGAACGCCCGGCGGAGAACATGGCCGTCATCGGCATCGGCATCAATGTTTTCAATGATGTATCCTCCATCGCCGGGGAAATCAAGGACCCTCCGGCAAGGCTGGCGGATCTTGTTCGGGACTGCCCTTCCCTGCACGCCGTCATGGCTTCCCTGGGCAGTCATTTGAACCAGGTCCTTTCCGTCTTTTCCCACGGCGGCGTCCCCGCCCTTCAGGAGGGGCTGTCCCGGGCATGGGCCGGAGAAAGGCCGGTTTCCATTCTTACGGATCACGAAACCATCCGGGGCATTTTTACAGGGATTGACGATCAGGGCAATCCTGTGCTATCCCTTCCGGCCGGCACCGTCCGCACCATTCCGGCGCACCTGATCAACAGGCTCCTCGAAGAATGAGCCTGCCGCTCCGTTTTTACACGGGGTTTCTTTCTTTTTTCATCCAACAAAAATCACTGACATGAGTTACAAGGTACTGACACCAGAAGAAGCAGCAAGCCTGATAAAGCATGGCCACCATATTGGACTGAGCGGAGTCAAGCCCGCCGGCACGGCCAAGGCCGTTACGGCTGCGCTGGCAAAAATCGCAGAAGCGGAACATGAGAAGGGGAACCCTTTCCAGGTGAGCGTCTTCACCGGTGCTTCCACCGGCGATTCCTGCGACGGGATCCTTTCCCGGGCCAAGGCAATCCGCTACCGCGCTCCCTACACCACCAACGTTGATTTCCGCAAGGCGGTGAACAACGGAGAAATCGCCTATAATGACATCCATTTGTCCCAGATGGCCCAGGAAGTGCGCTACGGGTTCATGGGCAACGTGGACATCGCCATTATTGAAGCCTGTGAAGTCACGGCCGACGGCAAAATTTACCTGACGGCCGCGGGCGGGATCGCTCCCACCATCTGCCGCCTGGCAGACAAAATTATCGTGGAATTAAACGCCGCCCACAGCAAGAGCGCCATGGGCCTGCACGACGTTTACGAACCCCTGGATCCTCCCTACCGCCGCGAAATCTCCATCTTCAAACCCAGCGACCGCATCGGCAAGCCGTACATCCAGGTAGACCCGAAAAAGATTGTAGGCGTTGTGGAAACCAACTGGCCGGATGAAGCCCGTTCCTTCGCCGCAGCGGATCCCCTGACCGATAAAATCGGGCAGAACGTGGCCGATTTCCTGGCTGCCGACATGAAACGGGGCATCATTCCCTCCACGTTCCTGCCTCTCCAGTCCGGCGTAGGCAACATCGCAAACGCGGTGCTGGGCGCCCTGGGCCGCGACAAGACGATTCCCGCGTTCGAGATGTACACGGAAGTCATCCAGAATTCCGTCATCGGCCTGATTCGGGAAGGCCGCGTGAAATTCGGCAGCGCCTGCTCCCTGACCGTGACGAACGACTGCCTGGAAGGCATTTACAGGGATATGGACTTTTTCCGCGACAAACTGGTGCTCCGTCCCTCGGAAATATCCAACAGCCCGGAAGTTATCCGCCGTCTCGGCGTCATCTCCATCAACACCGCCATTGAAGCCGACATTTACGGGAACGTCAACTCCACGCACATTGGCGGCACGAAGATGATGAACGGCATCGGCGGGTCCGGCGACTTCACGCGCAACGCCTACATCTCCATTTTCACCTGCCCGTCCGTTGCCAAGGACGGCAAGATCAGCGCCATCGTCCCCATGGTTTCCCACCATGACCATACGGAACATGACGTCAATATCATTATTACCGAGCAGGGGGTCGCGGACCTGCGCGGCAAGAGCCCGAAAGAACGGGCCCAGACCATTATTGAAAACTGCGTCCACCCGGATTACAAAAACATCCTCTGGGATTACCTGAAGCTGTCCGACGGCAAAGCCCAGACACCGCAATCCATCAGGGCCGCTTTGGGCATGCACGCCGAACTGGCCAGAAGCGGAGACATGAAGAATGTCGACTGGGCCCAGTATAAGTAATTCCGCATGCCGTCATTCGCATTGGCATCCATGAATTCACGTTAACCCCTCAGGACCGCTTCCGCAAAGCGAGCGGTCCTTTTCCTTTTTCCCATCCCCTCTACTCCTTCTCTTCACCATGAACTGGATGATTTACCCAGCAGCCAGGGCTTTCATCAAAGTCTGCGCCGTTCTTTTCGGCGCGGGCGCAGCAGCGGCAGTCCTCATCCGTCTGTTCATGCCTTTTTTCCTCCGCTCTCCCCGGACAGCCGCACCCTTCCTGCTTTTGGGAACAGGGGCGGAATTGCTCTCCATCCTTTCCCTGTCCTTCCTCATGTTCTGGGGCGCCAGAGTCCTGCTGGCCTCCCGCGGAAGCAGAATAACAAGAAATCTGAGCATGCTGGCCTTCCTGCCCGCCCTGTACGCCCTCCTCATTCCGTTTGCGGGCATGCCCGTCCCATCGCAATATACGGAAATGGACAGGGTTTGGGAGGCCGTCCTCCTTCTGGCGGCCGTCACTTCTTTCTTTTCCTTCCCTTATACGGCGGGATACGAAGCCGCAGGCAGGAGATTATTCCTGGCCTGGGGCATCGCGGCGGCAGGCTGCGGTTTGCAGAGCGCCCTGTTTTTTCTTGCCGTCCTGTTGCGTCAGTTCCTGTCCACCGCAGTTCCCTCCCTGGCAGCGCCTGTTGCATGGCTGGCCGTTCTTCTGTCCTGCGGCCTGGAAATCATGCTGGCGGCCCTTTCCGTTCTTCTGGCGCAGCGCCTGTTTAAAGAGGTCATGTCCATAGCATCCATGCCGGAACCGATTGATCCCTCCATGCCGGGCAACCGTCCCTGACTTTCCTATCCCTCCGTTTTTACCGGCCTGCCGGAAGAGCACCCTCATTCCCCGGCATGAAAGGCTTTTACGGCTTCGCGCAAAAAGCCGTCCGGAAATTTCCGCCGGTGGAACGGAATCCGTATGGAAAGCATTGCCGGAAAGCAAACCGCCCCACCCCGGAAAGCCGCGGGTTCGCAGGGACACCCCTCCCGTTCCCACGCCGGCGGCAGACAACCCTATTTCACCAATTCATCCAGATAACGGCCATAACCGTTATTATTCATGGCTCCGGCCTGGGAGCGCAGCATTTCCTGGGAAATCCAGCCGTTATTAAAGGCTATCTCCTCCAGGCAGGCTACCTTGAACCCCTGGTGGTGCTCCAGAGTACGAACGAACATGGAAGCCTCCAGAAGGGTATCGTGCGTGCCCGTATCCAGCCACGTATAACCGCGCGCCAGTTTTTCCACGCGCAACAGGCCCTGCTTCAGGTATTCCTGATTCACAGAGGTGATTTCCAACTCGCCGCGGGAAGACTTGGGAATCCGTTTGGCTATCTCCACCACCCGGTTGTCGTAAAAATAGAGGCCCGTCACCGCAATATCCGATTTGGGCCTGAGCGGTTTTTCCTCAATGGAAACCGCCTTCCCCTCCTCATTGAATTCCACTACCCCGAAACGCTGCGGGTCATGCACCTGGTAACCGAAAATGGTCGCTCCGCTCGTCAGTTCGGCGGCCCTCCTCAGCTTCTCCGTCAGGCCGCGCCCGTAAAAAATATTGTCCCCCAGCACCAGGGCAACGGAATCCTTTCCTATGAACTCCTCTCCAATAATAAAGGCCTGAGCCAGCCCCTCCGGCCTGGGTTGTTCCCTGTATTCAAAGGAAACGCCGAACCTGCTGCCGTCCCCCAGCAAATCCCGGTACAGGGGCAGATCCCGGGGCGTGGAAATAACAAGGATTTCCCGTATTCCGGCCAGCATCAGCACGGAGATGGGATAATAAACCATCGGCTTATCATAAACGGGCAGCAATTGCTTGCTGACGGAAAGCGTAACGGGATGCAGACGCGTGCCGCTTCCCCCGGCCAGAACAATACCCTTCATATCAAATTCCTAGCCATTGGTTCCAAGACGTTCCAGGCGGTATTCCCCGGACAGGATGCCCCGCCACCATTCCTCATGGTCCAGATACCACTGAATGGTCTTTCTGAATCCGGAAGAATGGTCCTGGCGCGGAGTCCACCCCAATTCCCTCCGTATTTTGGAAGCGTCAATCGCATAGCGCAGGTCATGGCCCGGCCTGTCCTGCACAAAGGAGATTTGCTCCCGGTAGCTCCGGCCGTCCGGACGGGGCCGCAGTTCATCCAGATGGGAACACAGCAGCTCCACCAGCTCCAGATTGGTTTTCTCGTTATTGCCGCCGATGTTGTACGTTTCCCCCGGTTTTCCGCAGGAAACGACCGTCAACAGCGCCTCGCAGTGATCCCCCACATACAGCCAGTCCCGCACGTTTTCCCCTTTGCCGTATACAGGAATGGGTTCCCCGCCCAGCGCTTTCAGGATAACGACGGGTATCAGCTTTTCCGGGAACTGGTAGGGGCCGTAATTGTTGGAACAGTTGGTGATCAGCACGGGCAGTCCGTACGTATCGTGCCAGGCGCGCACCAGGTGGTCGCTGGAGGCCTTGCTGGCGGAATACGGGGAATGGGGGCGATACGGCGTGGACTCCGTGAACAGGCCTTCCTTTCCCAGGGAGCCGTACACTTCATCCGTGGAAATGTGGTGGAAGCGGAAACGCTCCTTTTTCTCTCCCTCCAGGGAACGGTAATATTCCAGAGCGGCCTGAAGCATGGAAAAAGTGCCCATGACGTTGGTGGTCATAAAATTTCCCGGATCGTCAATGGAACGGTCCACATGGGATTCCGCCGCCAGGTGCATCACCCAGTCCGGAGCGTACTCCCGCAAAGTGCGCCGCATCAGGGAAGCGTCCCGGACGTCGGCGTGCAGAAAGCGGTATGCCGGAGAATCCGCCGAGCCGTCCAGTGAATGGATATTGCCGGCATAGGTCAGGGCGTCAATATTCAGGACTTCATGGCCGCGCTCCAGCAGCAGCCTGACCAGATTGGAGCCGATGAATCCGGCGCCGCCCGTAACGATAACTTTCATAGCACTGTTTTCAGGGAAAGATGCGGCGCCATCATACAGCAGCGGCGTTTTTTTTCAAAACAAATCCGCCCATGCCGCGGGAACGTGGCGGCATGGGCGGGAAAAAGCGGGTTCCGGTAACCGCTGAGACGGCTAGCAGCTCAGCTCCCGGCAAAGGTTGATGATATCCTGGTTCACGGAGTACTGCTGCCCGGCAACGGAATCCAGGGAGGCATAGCCGTACTGGCCGTCATGATACACCATGATCTGGTTGATGTCCCCGTTGTTCAGAGCTTCCACGGCGCGGGTGGCAAAACGGGTGCCCATCAGGCGGTCACGGGCGGTGGGGGAACCGCCGCGCTGCACATGGCCCAGCACGGTTAGGCGGGTATCCATGCCGGCTCGTTCCGTCAGCCAGCGGGTCAGGTACTGCGCCACGCGGGTGCCTTCCGCCACCACGGCAATGATGCAGCTTCCTTCCTCACTGATGACAGGCTGGAGACGCTTGTAAATGGATTCCAGGTCATACGGAATTTCAGGGACAATGCAGATATCCGCCGCGCTGCAAAGAGCGGTGGTCATCGCCAGATAGCCGCAGTCCCGGCCCATCGTTTCAATCACGAAAGCGCGGTGATGGGAACGGGCCGTATCACGAACGGAATCAATGCAATCCAGAATCACGTTCTGGGCCGTATCCACGCCCAGGCAGTAGTCCGTGCCGGCAATGTCGTTGTCAATCGTGGCCGGAATACCGGCAAAAGGCACTTCAAAATCATTGAAAAAGTCGTTCAGGGCGCGGAAGGAACCGTCCCCGCCCATGATGATGAGCTTGTCGATGTTGCGTTCCTTCAGATGTTCGTAGGCCTGCTTGCGGAATTCGTAGTCGAAAAAACGCTTGGATCGTGAGGAACGGAGGAGAGTTCCGCCCCTGTAGATCATATCGTTGGTCAGTTCCCGGGTGGCTTCCTTAATTTTTCCATCGATCAGCCCTTCCAAGCCGTCATAAACAACGTACGGGTTCATCCCAAGCTGGCGGGCATGATCCACTGCCGCCTTGATCGCCGGGTTCATTCCGGCGGCATCGCCGCCAGATGTCATAATATTCCACTCATAAGTAATAAGGTTAACTTGTCCGGGGGGAAATGTTACCGGGCGGAACAAATAATGCAAGCGCGGAGTTTTTACTGGCGCAATAAACGGCAACGCTTCATGATGCGGAGGCATGAACGACACTGCAGCAGCCATTCTGAAAGCCACGGCCGCCCTCCGGGACGGCACGGAGAAGCTCCGGTTCGAATCCCCGGTCCATGTTACCTACAACCCTCTCACCTATGCATGGGGGCCGCATGAACAGTATGTGCGCACCTACGGAAACGGGGAAAAGAGCCATCTGTTCCTGGGCATGAATCCCGGCCCCTTCGGCATGGCCCAGACAGGCGTCCCTTTCGGGGAAGTGGACGCCGTCGTCAACTGGCTGCACATCCGCGGAGAAGTCGGGCGGCCGGAACATACCCACCCCAAACGTCCCGTGGAGGGCTTCGGATGCCCCAGGTCGGAAGTCAGCGGCCGCCGCCTCTGGGGACTTTTCGCGGAAGCTTTCGGCACTGCGGAAAATTTCTTCCGTCACAATTACGTGGCCAATTACTGTCCGCTGATCTGGATGGGAGCCACCGGAGCCAACATTACGCCGGACAAACTGCCGGCGGAACAGCGCGCCGCCGTGGACGCGGTATGCATGGAACACCTGCTTTCCCTCATCACCATCCTGAATCCCCACACGCTGGTGGGGGTGGGCGCTTACGCCACGCAGAAGCTGCGGGACGCCGCCTCCCGGCTCCCCGGCAAAAGCTTCACCATCGGCACGTTGCTCCACCCAAGCCCCGCCAGCCCCATCGCCAACAAGCTCTGGCCGGAACGCCCCATCCAGCAGCTTAAGGAACTGGGCATTTTATAAAAAGTGTGGAGGAGGTAGAGCGGAGAGTTCCGTGACATGGAAGGAATCACCAGAGCAACAGACCGGAAATCGGCAGTTCATCGTGTTCCCCTCCAAAACTACATCGCTTTGAAGGAATGTCCGGCCCCCTTTACTGGCTTGATTTGCCCAGGGACACGGCTTTCCTGACGGAAGAAATGCACGCCGGCATCTACCGGAACAGAGAAGAACTTAAACGCCTCCCCACTTCCACCACAAAATCAGCCTCCCTCCAAATCAATCATCATTCTTAGACTGAAAACCCTCCGCTCTCCCCCGCAGGCCTTTTTACTGGACAGGGAGAAAAGGGTTCCGTACAGTTTCCGCGATCTTCAAGCGTTCCGAATTTATGGCAATTTCAGATTACATCGTGACCATTGGCCTAGAAGTCCACTGCCAGATCAAGACAAAGAGCAAAATGTTCTGCTCCTGCGAGACCGGCTTTGGCTTTGAACCCAATACGCGCGTGTGCCCCACCTGCCTGGGGCTGCCGGGCGCCCTGCCCGTCCTGAATGAGTTCGCCATTGAACGCACGCTGCTGACCGGCCTGATGCTGGGATGTTCCAGCCCGGAGATTTCCCAATGGGACCGCAAGAATTATTTCTATCCGGACATGGCTAAAAATTACCAGACCTCCCAGCTGGATCTTCCGCTGTGCCTGGGAGGGGAAGTGCCCCTGTACCCCTGGTCCTATCCGAATGACGTGATCAAAGCCGGCGTCCCCCCTTTCCGCACCGTGAAGCTGACCCGCATCCATCTGGAAGAAGACGCGGCGAAGATTACCCATCATGCCAATTATTCCCTGATCGACTACAACCGCGCGGGGTCCGCCCTGATGGAAATCGTTTCCGAGCCGGACATCGACACCCCGGAAGAAGCCTACGCCTACCTCAAGTCCCTCCAGCAGATTTTGAATTACGGGGATATCTCCGACGCGGACATGGAAAAGGGCCAGATGCGGTGCGATGTGAATATTTCCCTGCGTCCCCACGGGCAGAAGGAATTGGGCGCCAAGGTGGAAATGAAGAACATCAACTCCATGTCCGCCGTCCGCAGAGCCCTTCATTATGAAATCCAGCGCCAGGCGGAAGAACTGGACATGGGCATTCCTCAAATCCAGTCCACCCGCCGCTGGGACGACGAACGCGGAGAAAGCGTCGTCATGCGAACCAAGGAAGACGCGCACGATTACCGTTATTTCCCCTGTCCGGATCTGGTTCCCGTACGCACGGCCCCGCTGGTGGAGAAAGTGCGCGGGCAGATTCCCGAACTGCCTCAGGAACGGCAGAAACGCTTCATGGAAGAATACGGCCTGAGCGAGTACGACGCCAACGTGCTGGTGGGAGACCTGGAACTGGCACGCTTTTTTGAAGAGGCGGCGCGGGGAACCGCCAGCGGCAAAAAAATCGCCAACTGGGTGATTAACAACATTTCCGCCGTGCTGAATGAAAAAGGCATGCGCCCGTCTGAATGCCCGGTGAAACCCGGCGCCATCCGGGAGCTGATCGCCATTATTGACGACGGCACCGTTTCCAACAACCAGGCCAAGGACGTATTCGCCAAAATGTGGGATGAGCCGGCCCTCGCCGCAGCGCAGGCCGCCAAGCTGCTGGGCTTCGAAAAGGCGGATTCCTCTTTTCTGGACGGCATCGTGCGGGAAGTCATTTCCGCCAATCCGGACAAGGTGGCGGAAATACAAGGGGGCAATGAAAAGCTCCTGAACTGGCTTACCGGCCAGGTCATGAAGGCCGCCAAAGGCAAAGCCAACCCGAAAATCGTGACGGAAGCGCTGAAAAAAGCCCTTTCCATGGAGTAACCATAAACAAAGAGCCGCTTCCCTTGCCGGTGCCGGCTCCTTGCCCGCAGGGCATCACGGTTTGAACAGCTTCCTGTTTCCGGCCAGGGTGTTCCATACCTGCTTCACTTCCCCGGCCAGCGTCTGCTTCATCATGGCAAGGGAAAAGTCCGCCGCCTGGCCCATACTGATGTAGGGAGGCAGGGCAAGGGCGTCCCTGTCCACACGCGCGTCCAGCAGAGCGGCGCCCGGATAATTCAGGAACATGTCCACCATCTGGTCCACCTGGCTGGATTTGTCCAATAAAAACCCCTTGATGCCGACGGCATCCGCCACGGCGGCAAAAGAGGGGTTGTTCAGGTTGATCTGCCACGGAATCAGCCCGGCCGCCTGCATTTCCAATTGGATGAAATCCAGACAATCATTGTTATACACCACGATTTTCACCGGCAGCCTGTACTGGACAATCGTGATGAGATCCCCCAGCAGCATGGACAGGCCGCCATCTCCGCACAGGGCAATTACCTGCCGTTCGGGGTATTCCATCTGCGCCCCAATAGCCATTGGCATGGCATTGGCCATGGAGCCATGATTGAAGGAAGCCAGCGTCCTCCTTCCCGGCGTGGCGCACAGGAACCTGGCGCTCCAGATACAGGGGGTGCCGGTATCTACCGTAAATACGGCGTCGGATGCCGCATGCCTGTTCAGGGCGGTCGTGAGCTGTTCCGGCCGGATGGGAGACTCCTTGTCATTTCCTTCCATATAGGCGTTCATCTCCTTCACGTCCCTGGCGTGGCGTTTCAGGGCGGCGTCCAAATGCCCGGAATCCGTCTTTTCCTGCACCATGTTCAGCAGAGCTTCCGCCGTGACGGAAACATCCCCGCAAATACCCAGGTCCAGGCGGCAGCGGCGGCCCAGCACTTCACCGCGCCTGTCAATCTGCACGATTTCAGGTTTGGTGGGAATGAAATTGAAATAGGGGAA
>ENA-UEQB01001538-UEQB01001538.1-human-gut-metagenome-genome-assembly--contig:-NODE-1538-length-19025-cov-8.135634_pt1 | contig 19025 bp, 10 predicted proteins | sample MGYA00242901_ERZ507918 | MGnify/ENA primary metagenome ERZ507918 (study PRJEB26167, sample SAMN06115405) | human gut metagenome | host: Homo sapiens | place: China:Sichuan | collected 2016-04-06... | reverse complement strand
ACATTATTTTTATATCAACCAATTAAAGAAAAAAAGATTATGAATGCAGCAAAGGTATTAGACGATCTGAAAAGAAGGTTCCCCAATGAACCAGAGTATCATCAGGCAGTAGAAGAAGTACTTTCTACTATTGAAGAAGAATACAACAAACACCCGGAATTTGATAAAGCAAACTTAATCGAACGCCTGTGTATTCCTGATAGAGTATTTCAGTTCCGTGTAACTTGGATGGACGACAAAGGTAATATTCAGACCAACATGGGCTACCGTGTTCAGCACAACAACGCTATCGGCCCGTACAAAGGCGGTATCCGTTTCCACGCATCTGTAAACCTTTCAATCCTGAAATTCCTTGCCTTTGAGCAGACATTCAAAAACTCACTGACTACACTGCCGATGGGTGGTGGTAAAGGTGGTTCCGACTTCTCTCCACGTGGTAAGTCAAACGCTGAAGTAATGCGCTTCGTACAGGCATTCATGCTGGAACTGTGGCGTCACATCGGTCCCGAAACTGACGTACCTGCAGGTGACATCGGTGTTGGTGGCCGCGAAGTAGGATTCATGTTCGGTATGTACAAGAAGCTGGCTCACGAATTTACCGGAACATTCACTGGTAAAGGCCGTGAATTCGGTGGTTCACTGATTCGTCCGGAAGCTACCGGCTACGGTAACATCTACTTCCTGATGGAAATGCTGAAAACCAAAGGTACTGACCTGAAAGGTAAAGTATGTCTCGTTTCCGGTTCGGGTAACGTAGCTCAATATACCATCGAAAAAGTGATCGAACTGGGCGGTAAAGTAGTAACTTGCTCCGACTCTGACGGTTACATCTACGATCCGGACGGTATCGACCGCGAAAAACTGGATTACATCATGGAACTGAAGAATCTGTACCGTGGACGTATCCGTGAATACGCAGAGAAATACGGCTGCAAATATGTAGAAGGAGCTAAACCTTGGGGTGAAAAATGCGATATCGCACTGCCTTCTGCCACTCAGAACGAATTGAACGGCGACCACGCCCGTCAGTTGGTAGCAAACGGTTGTATGGCTGTATCTGAAGGTGCAAACATGCCTTCTACTCCGGAAGCTATCAAAGTATTCCAGGACGCTAAGATTCTGTACGCTCCGGGTAAAGCTGCTAACGCTGGTGGTGTATCTGTATCAGGTCTTGAAATGACTCAGAACTCTATCAAACTGAGCTGGAGCGCTGAAGAAGTAGACGAAAAGCTGAAGAGCATCATGAAGAATATCCACGAAGCCTGCGTTCAGTATGGTACTGAAGCCGACGGATATGTAAACTATGTGAAAGGTGCTAACGTAGCCGGATTCATGAAGGTGGCGAAAGCTATGATGGCTCAAGGTATCGTATAATCAGCAAAATATAAGAAAGCTATAGTCATTTTTTAAGATAAAGGCTCCCGCCTTCCGAGAGGAAGAGCGGGAGTTTTTTCATACCCCAATGCAGACAGTGGAAAAACAAGTAGAAGAGTGCAGGAAAGGATGTAGAAAAGTGCGGGAAAGCATATAGAAGAGCAGACGGCAGGAAGTACTTCATCTCTATGGATGATGTAGAAGAAAGAAGTGAATGAAGTACTCGGTCCGGGTGAAAGATGTACTTGAAAAAAAATATCGGAGACTTTAAAGATTATTCATAGTTATTTTCTATCTTTATATAGAAAATATCAGTTTGACAAGCAAGCAAAATCGATCTATCTTTGTTACATATTATAAACCCGGATAAAAGAATAAAGAGACTTCGGTTTATTTAAACTTTTCCTCCGACTAACATCTATTTTATGGAAGAAAAAAAACTAACTGCCGCGAATGGTCGTCCCATTGCCGACAATCAGAATTCGCAAACCGCAGGTCAACGCGGACCTGTCATGTTACAAGATCCATGGCTTATCGAAAAGCTTGCTCATTTTGATCGTGAAGTAATTCCAGAAAGACGTATGCACGCCAAAGGTTCGGGAGCTTTCGGAACATTTACCGTCACGCATGACATCACGAAGTACACCCGTGCAGCTATCTTTAGCGAAGTCGGAAAGCAAACAGAATGTTTCGTCCGTTTTTCTACCGTAGCCGGAGAGCGCGGAGCAGCAGATGCCGAACGCGATATCCGTGGTTTTGCTATGAAATTCTACACCGAAGAAGGTAACTGGGATTTAGTCGGTAACAATACCCCCGTGTTTTTCTTACGTGACCCCCTCAAATTCCCCGATTTGAATCATGCCATCAAACGCGACCCTAAAACAAACATGCGCAGTCCCAACAGCAACTGGGATTTCTGGACGCTTCTACCCGAAGCCTTACATCAGGTAACTATCACCATGAGTCCTCGCGGTATCCCTTATTCTTACCGCCACATGCACGGATTCGGAAGTCACACATACAGCTTTATCAATGCGGACAACCAACGTATCTGGGTAAAATTCCACCTGCGTACGATGCAGGGAATCAAAAACCTGACCGATCAGGAAGCGGAAGCTATCATTGCCAAAGACCGTGAATCTCATCAACGCGACCTTTTTGAAAGCATCGAAAAGGGAGACTATCCGAAATGGCTGTTCCAGATTCAGCTGATGACGGAAGAGGAAGCGGACAATTACCGTATCAACCCGTTCGACCTGACCAAAGTATGGCCACACAAAGACTTCCCGCTACAAGACGTGGGTATTCTGGAACTGAACCGTAATCCGGAAAACTATTTCGCAGATGTAGAGCAAGCCGCTTTCAACCCTATCAATACCGTAGATGGCATCGGATTCTCACCAGACAAGATGTTACAGGGACGCCTGTTCTCTTACGGTGACGCGCAGCGTTACCGCCTCGGAGTAAATTCGGAACAGATCCCGGTGAATAAACCCCGCTGTCCTTTCCACGCTTACCACCGCGACGGAGCGATGCGTGTAGACGGCAACTACGGCGCAGCCAAAGGCTACGAACCCAACAGCTACGGAGAATGGAAAGACTCTCCTCACATGAAAGAACCGCCTCTCAAAGTAACAGGCGAGATTTACAATTACAATGAACGCGAATATGATGATGACTATTATAGCCAGCCGGGTGACCTGTTCCGACTGATGCCGGCAGACGAACAGCAACTGTTGTTTGAAAACACAGCCCGTGCCATGGGTGATTCGGAACTATTCATCAAACAACGTCACACACGCAACTGCTACAAGGCAGATCCGGCATACGGTGCCGGAGTTGCCAAAGCATTAGGCATTGATCTGCAAGAAGCCTTGAAAGAATAAAAGAACAGTATATCGTTTGTAAAAGAAAGAGCATGTTTCCACGAGGATTCATGCTCTTTTTTTCAGCACAACAGTAACCAGCTGAATATCAACAGAATAAAATTCCTTTTTATTTCTTTAAAAGAAACAGCTCGTTGGTTTTAAAGAAACAGGTCGTTGGTTTTAAACCAAGCCCCCGTTCCTTTAAAACCAACGGGACGATTTTAAAAAAAGTTCTGCTTTTCCAATGAAAACAGAACTTTCTTGTTTCGTTTATTTATCAATTGGAAAAGAATCAGTCAATCCCCGGCATCAGAACAACACCGAGCTTCTTCTTACCATCCATCTTGACTACCATCGGCTTTTCAAAACGGACGTGACGCAGGAATTTCGTTTCTTCTACGGCAGGCTGTGTATTGAGGAAGTCCTGATTGTAAACTCCGTCATTCATAAAGGCATTGATTGTGAAATACCCCACCCCGAACGAAGTAAGATTCTGGAAGAAGTGAGTTCCCTGACTCGGGTCTACCCGATAATTGGTCAATCCGGCTTCCACTATCACACGGGCTGCAGAGATATGTGGCCACTTCACCGGAATGCCCAGCCATGTGTCGCTACTGCCCCAGCGTCCCGGACCTACAAGCACGTAGTTCCTTCCTGCATTGAGAAATTGCAGGTTCATCTTCTCTATTTCCCAAGCGATAGCCTGGTTATTCGAAGCACTGTATCCGTCCGTCTTGACGTAGACAATATCGTAAATATCGTTCATGACACCATGCCCCAATGAATTGTTGGAGCGAAGAATCGTATCTTCATCCGGTATCAGCGTCAAATCTTCGTCCAGCATTTCTTTGCTGTCTACAATCGGACGAATCTGTAATAGGTAGAACGTTCCCGTCTTATCCTGTTCGCGGCTCAGAGTAGCGGCAAACTCAATCTCTACCGGACGCCTCATTTCCTGTTCACCGTACTTCAAAACCAGTTGCAGGATACGTGCCAACGGGAAGACATCGTGTTGCAGGATATTGGCAAACGTTATCACCTTGCGTCCACCGGGATACAAACCATCACGAATAACCTGATCATACGGGTCGTAGGTAGAAGCGATGTAACGTAACGAGCCGTCATTTTCCGCTTCCTTCACGTGAAGTTTCAACAGATTAAAGCCGTCGTCGATAGAGAAATCATGCCCTGCATTCTTCAAGTCCAAAGCGTAGAAACGGGTCTGCGTTTCCTTCAGAGCGATTTCCATTTCACTGGTCTGCAACACCTGATTCGGGTGATAAGGAGAGAAACGAAGTGTCATCCCCCCGTCTACAATATATTTTCCTAGTCCAAGAGCCAGATTCACCGTACCTTCTTCCGCTTTTTCATCTCCTAACGGATAATAATTGAGCGAACGTGCCACGCCCGACATCGATGGATAGTAACGGTCTCCATATTGATTCCCCACGACCTCCTGCAAGATGACTGCCATCTTTTCCTGATCTATCACATTCGACGTAGCCTGCATATAGGCTTTACTGTCTCTGAAATAAACCGACGCATAAACCCCTTTGATCGCATCGGAAAGCATACGGAGCATTTCATACCGATCGTCCAGATAAGGAATCATATACGTATTGTAAATTCCGGCAAACGGTTGATAATGCGAATCTTCCAGCAAAGAAGAAGAACGAATGGCAATCGGTGATTTCACCACATCGAAGAAGGTGAAGAAGTCCTCTACCAACCGGTCAGGCAATTTCGCTTTCAGGAAATATCTTAGAATCGTATCATCGTCGGCATCCGAAAGAGCAATCTGATAGAGATTGTTGGTCTCCATAAACTCGTCAAAAACGTCGGTACACAGTACCACCGTCTTAGGAATGGCTACTCTCGCATTTTCAAACTCCTCAAATTCGGGATACCGCTTCACCATGTTATCAATGAAAGCAAGACCACGCCCTTTTCCTCCCAGCGAACCATCACCGATACGGGCAAAGTTGGAGTAACGGTCGAAACGGTCACGTTTGAAGACGGCAACCACTCCCTGATTTTTCATCTTCCGATATTTCACGATGGCCTCAAAAATAATCCGGCGGTGTGCATCTACATCTTGAAGACTGGTCCATGTGATCGGCTTCAGAAACTCGGCTACCGGGAACATAGCACGCGAATAGAGCCAGCGTGACACGTGATTCCGGCTGATATGATACAAGAAGGATTCGGCAGGCACGGCAAACAGGATATTCTGCAGTTCTTTCAGATTCCGCACCCGGGCGATCTCCTCTCCTGTCTCCGGATTGCGGAACACAAAGTCACCGAAACCGAAGTTATCGGAAACGATACGCCGCAGGTCAACGTCCATCTTTTTAGAGTTCTTGTCGATAAAGCTGGCACCGTATTTAGCGGCATACGAGGAGTTCTCCGATTCGGAGGACTGGATAATCAACGGCACGAACGGATCGTTCTTACGAATGGCGGCGCAAAGCTTGATACCTGCCAGACCGTCTTTCTCGCCCCGTTCCACTTTCGGGAAACGGACGTCGGTAATGACTCCTAATATATTATTCTGATATTTGCCATAGATTTCCATCGCCTCCTGATACGTACGGGCGAGAACGATTTTAGGACGTCCCCGCATACGAAGCGTGCGCTGATGCGCATTCAGGGCTTCGGTAGAAAACTCCTGACTCTGCTTCAACACGAATTTATAAAGGTTCGGAAGAATGGAAGAATAGAACCGGATGCCGTCTTCCACTAAAAGGATCATCTGCACACCCACTTCCTGCACATCGTGTTCGAGGTTCATCTTATCCTCCATCAGTTTGATAATAGAAACCAGCAGGTCCGTATTGCCCAGCCAGCAGAACACGTATTCAAATGCACTCAGATCTTCGTTGATAATCCGCTTTGTGATACCATGACTGAAAGGGGTCAGGATAACGATAGGAATATGTTCATATTTCTCTTTGATATGCCGCCCGATATCAAAACTGTCATTATCTCCCGTACTCGGCATACAGATCACCAGATCGAAAGACATATTTTCCAGTTGCGCCAATGCCTCCTCTTCCGTTGATACCTGCGAGAAACGGGGCGGATAACGAAGTGATAAAGAAGTATATTCATTGAATATCTTTTCGTCAATGCGTCCGTCATCTTCCAGCATGAAAGCATCATACGGGTTAGCAATCAGAAGAACATTGAAAATTCGCCGTGTCATCAGATTAGCGAATTGCGTATCTTTGAAGTAAAGCTGGTTTAATTTATATTTGCTGAGCATAGTTACTTTCCTTTTTTATTCCATCATGAAATTATTCACAGTACTATCTACTTGATATTTACTTTGCAAAGTTAATTTTTTAAATCTCATTTTCTACCATCTTCTTTATAAAGTTGTAATAAGTATTAAGTATTAGGTATTAAGTATTAACCTGTCGGTTTACAGCGCAGCCTAATACTTAATACCTAATACCTGATACTTACCATTATCATTTTATCATTATTTAATCAAAATATAGGCAAGAAATCATTCATATTTGAAAAGTTTTCCTATATTTGCAATGTAACAAGCTTACATTTTATCAGAATAACCTTTTAAACTATAATATCATGAACATCCAGAAAATCATGTCCTCTTTGGAGGCAAAGCACCCCGGTGAATTAGAGTATCTTCAAGCAGTGAAAGAAGTTCTTCTCTCAATCGAAGATATATACAATCAGCATCCCGAATTTGAAAAAGCCAAGATCATCGAAAGACTGGTAGAGCCTGATCGTATCTTCACTTTCCGTGTCACTTGGGTAGACGACAGAGGGGAAGTTCAGACCAATCTCGGTTATCGTGTACAATTCAACAACGCTATCGGTCCGTACAAAGGCGGTATCCGTTTCCATGCTTCCGTCAACCTTTCTATTTTGAAATTCCTTGGCTTCGAGCAGACATTCAAGAATGCACTGACTACGCTTCCTATGGGTGGCGGTAAAGGCGGTTCGGACTTCTCCCCCCGTGGCAAGAGCAATGCGGAAATCATGCGTTTCTGCCAGGCATTTATGTTGGAATTGTGGCGCCACCTGGGTCCGGATATGGATGTACCTGCCGGTGATATCGGTGTAGGCGGTCGCGAAGTAGGTTATATGTTCGGTATGTACAAGAAACTGACCCGTGAGTTTACGGGAACATTCACCGGAAAAGGACTTGAATTCGGCGGTTCGCTGATTCGTCCGGAAGCTACCGGTTTCGGCGGTTTGTACTTCGTTCACCAAATGTTGCAGGCAAAAAATATCGATATTAAAGGCAAGACAGTGGCGATCTCCGGTTTCGGTAACGTAGCTTGGGGTGCTGCTACCAAAGCAACCGAATTGGGTGCCAAAGTAATCACCATCTCCGGACCGGACGGATACATTTACGATCCGGACGGCATCAGCGGAGAAAAGATAGATTACATGCTCGAACTTCGCGCTTCGGGCAATGACATTGTTGCTCCTTACGCTGAAAAGTATCCGGGTGCGACCTTTGTAGAAGGCAAGCGTCCATGGGAAGTAAAGGCAGATATAGCACTTCCTTGCGCTACTCAGAACGAATTAAATGGAGAAGATGCACAAAATCTCATAAAAAATAACGTTCTTTGCATTGGAGAAATTTCCAACATGGGATGTACGCCGGAAGCGATCGACTTGTTTATCGAAAAGAAAGTAATGTATGCTCCGGGTAAAGCAGTCAATGCCGGTGGTGTTGCTACTTCCGGTCTGGAAATGTCTCAGAATGCCATGCACCTGAGTTGGAGTGCTGCCGAAGTGGACGAAAAACTTCACGCTATCATGCACGGTATCCATGCACAATGCGTGAAATACGGCACAGAACCCGACGGATATATCAATTATGTGAAGGGAGCTAACATTGCCGGATTCATGAAAGTAGCTCACGCAATGATGGGACAAGGCGTTATTTAAAAGAGACTTTGTTTAGTTGTATTTGTATTTGTGGTTTGCGCTGCTCGCCTCCTGTGACAGGACGCGGGTAGCGCTATTTTTTTGAGATTAACATTATTTTCAATGGAATTAATTATCTTTGTAGCATCATACAGTAAATAATTACTCGTGAGTTTGTTCTTGAAAATAAATAACTCGTAATGAATGAGTTATCATTCATGATTTTGTAATTAATAATTCGTAAACAATAAAAAATGCTACAACCCGAATTAAAACTCCGCCGCGACAAGATTCGCAGTCTGATGGTGTCACAGGGCATTGATGCCGCCCTCATTACTTGTAATGCAAATTTGATTTATACGTATGGCTGTGTAGTCAGCGGCTATCTTTATCTCCCTCTTCATTCACCGGCACTGCTGTTTTTCAAGCGGCCTAACAATATCACCGGAGAACACTCGTTCTCCATCCGCAAACCGGAACAGATTGTCGATATTCTGAAAGAAAAAGGTTTGCCTTTGCCCACTAAACTGATGCTGGAAGGTGACGAACTTCCTTACACGGAATATGTCCGGCTGGCAGGTTTGTTTCCCGAAGCCGAAGTCGTGAACGGGACACCGCTGATCCGTCAGGCGCGCAGCGTAAAGACAGCTATCGAAATTGAAATGTTCCGTCGTTCGGGAATGGCGCATGCAAAGGCATATGAGCTGATTCCGAGCGTTTATCGTCCCGGAATGACAGACATTGAGTTCTCGATAGAAATTGAGCGTCTGATGCGTCTTCAAGGCTGTCTTGGCATCTTCCGTGTGTTTGGCCGCAGCATGGAAATCTTTATGGGAAGTGTACTGACCGGGGATAATGCCGGCTATCCTTCTCCTTACGATTTCGCTTTAGGTGGCCGGGGACTCGATCCCGCCCTGCCCGGAGGTGCCGACAAGACTCCGCTAAAAGAAGGACAAAGCGTAATGGTCGATCTGGGAGGTAACTTTAACGGATATATGGGCGATATGAGCCGTGTATTCTCTATCGGCAAACTGTCGGAAGAGGCCTACACCGCTCATCAGGTGTGCCTTGACATTCAAGAAAAGATTGCTTCAATCGCCAGACCGGGTGTTCCTTGCGAAACGCTTTATAACACAGCTATCGAAATGGCTGCTCAGGCAGGATTTGCCGATAGATTCATGGGAACGGGACAACAGGCCAAGTTCATCGGTCACGGCATCGGACTGGAAATCAATGAAGCGCCTGTACTTGCTCCACGCATCAAGCAGGAACTGGAACCGGGCATGGTCTTTGCCCTCGAACCGAAAATTGTTCTTCCGGGCATAGGTCCCGTAGGTATCGAAAACTCTTGGGTGGTGACCAACGATGGAATAGAGAAACTGACTAACTGTAATGAAGAGATTATAGAACTGTCATAAGGGACTGGCTAAAAAGTCGATTCTATCTCGAATCTCCTCCTTTAGGAAGGAGGAGTACCCGTAGGGGGAGGTGGTAGGTGAATGCATAAACCTATCATTTACAAAGTAATAGGAAGAAACATTATTTCTCCTACCACCTCGGTCTGCGACCACTCCTCCTTCCCGAAGGAGGAGATTTAAGATACTATTGACTTTTTAGTCAGCCCCGAAGTAGCATCAAAAAACAAATCTGTTCCCAACTATTTTTCACGGATTCAAGAAAAGCTATTTTACAGGCTTCAGTCCCATCTTCGCCGCCCGTTCCAGCATAAAAGCGTGAGCTGCTTCATACTCGTTAGGGATAACTCCGTCCAGAATAGCATCCTTTATCGCACTCTTCAAAGCACCTACTTCCCGGCACGGCTGTAAGCCGAAGATTTCCATGATCTCTTCTCCACTCACCGGAGGCTGGAAATTACGGACACGATCCTTTTCTTCGAGATCTTTCAACTTCTGTCTAACCAGTTGGAAGTTATTCAGAAAGCGCTGCTTGCGCTCCATATTTTTGGAAGTGATATCCGCTTCGCAAAGAGTCATCAGGTCGTCGATATCATCGCCCGCCTCAAAGAGCAGACGACGAACGGCGGAATCCGTTACCACATCATCCGCTATCACAATGGGGCGCATGTGCAAACTGACCATTTTCTGCACATACTTCATCTTCTCATTCATCGGCAGTTTCATCTTCCGGAAGATATTCGGAACCATCTTCTCACCGATAAAATTATGATTATGGAACGTCCATCCCGCTCTAGGCTCCCAGCGCTTCGTTGCAGGCTTGGCTATATCGTGCAATAACGCTGCCCAGCGCAACCAGAGATTATCCGTCTTTTTGCTGATATTGTCCAGCACTTCCAGTGTGTGATAAAAGTTATCTTTGTGCGATCTGCCGTTCCGTGTTTCTACACCTTGCAGGGCAGCCAGTTCCGGAAAAATCAATGGCAACAGTCCGCTTCGTTCCAGTTCTACAAAACCTTTTGAAGGGATGGGCGAAAGAATGATCTTGTTCAGTTCATCCGCAATGCGTTCACGGGAGATTATTTCGATCCGTTCTTTATTACGGCAGAGCGATTCGAAAGTGTCGTCGTCGATATAGAATCCCAGTTGCGTGGCAAAACGGATGCAGCGCATCATACGCAGCGGGTCGTCGCTGAACGTGATATCCGGGTCGAGCGGTGTGCGGATGGTCTTTTCCTTCATGTCCTCCATGCCGCCAAACGGGTCTACCAACTCACCGAAGCGCGCTTTATTCAGGCAGACAGCCATCGCGTTAATCGTAAAATCACGGCGGTTCTGGTCGTCTTCCAGCGTTCCGTCCTCTACAATAGGTTTCCGTGAGTCCCGTTGATAAGACTCTTTGCGGGCGCCTACAAATTCCACTTCCGTGCCTTTATATTTCACTTGTGCCGTACCGAAATTCTTGAAAACAGAGACATGCGCACCACGCCCCAATCGCTTTCCAAGTGCTTCCGCCATCGCAATTCCACTGCCTACTACTACTACATCTATATCTTTAGAGGGACGTTGCAGAAAAATATCACGAACGTAACCGCCTACTACATAGCACTCCAATTCGAGTGCATCGGCTGTTTCGGCTATCTGTCCGAAAATCGGTTCGCTAAAATGCTGCTTCAATTCCTCTTGAGTCAACTCTATCATCTTTTTTAGTGCTTAACGATTAGTGATAAACAATCGATGCGCAACGGCAAAGCCGGTTAGCAACCGAGTTCCGTGGAATCCATCAGGGTGATATATTGGAGTTAACTCCTTTTCAAAAACAGACTTTCAAGGTGAATAGTGTAAGTCAGCTCTATCCTGAATATTATATTTTGAAAGTGAATGATTTTAATCAGGTAGCAAGGAGTCCCCTTGAAGAATGGATTTATTATCTGAATACAGGGGATATTCCTGATACAGCTACAGCACCGGGATTGAATGAGGCTCGTCAACGGTTGAAACTGGATCGGATGACAAAAGAAGAATTAAATGCATATTATCGGCATTTGGACAATATCGTGATTTTGAGAGATAACATTTTTACAGAACGTGCGGAAGGGCGTGCGGAAGGTCGTGCGGAAGGCATTGAAGAAGGTCGTGCGGAAGGCATTGAAGAAGGACGTGTGGAAGGAGAAAGAAATGCGCAAATTGAGATTGCCCGTAATTTGAAAGAAGCGGGAGTATCTATAGAGGTCATAGCACAATCTTCCGGATTGACTATTGAAGAAGTAGAAAATATTTAATTCGATGTTATAGCAAGTACATTTCACATTTATATAAATGAAAGACGGGAATTTTCGGAAACGGATATTGCCGCCTTTCTTTTTTTGTCTCGAAAGATGTCTGATAATGTTTGGTCGCTATAAAAAATGCGATGAAATGGACTATTTTAGACATTTTTGGAAGAATCATAGCTAAAATAGAACATCTGAAATCTTAGATATAACCTAAATTTGTGGCAGTGAATGTCAGGAAAGACCTCACTATTTATATAAAAAGGTAATCTTAATTAATAAACTTATGAGAAGCAAATTCCTATTTCTTTGTCTCTTCCTCTTTGGAATGTTGACAGCTTGCAAAGACACAAAATGGGTAGATGTTCCAACCGGTACTCCTCCCGAAGGTTCAGTTACGGGAAAGCCGGGCGAGACGGAAGACCCCGATGATCCTGATCCTACAGTGAAGACATTTATCAACTGTTCTTATATCCGTGGCGATTTTTTTGAAACAAATCGAGTTTCCGGAGCAAGTATGGGCGCCTGCAACGATTTGATTTATCTGACAGCACGTCCTTATGCCGACGGTGACCTGACTTTTGACCTGCCTGTGAATGATGCTGCCATAACGGGAGCAGCCACATATACTTCTTCTTATAGCGGTCGCAGCGGAGTACTGAAATTTGAGGGTACCGGAAAAATGAATGCCGGCGACGGTCTGTTGCACTCACCGGACGGAGCTTTCAAGAAGTTCACATTCGGTACTTATATATATGTAAGCGAATGGGTGGACGGTGCCTGCTTGTTTAAGAAGGCAGACGGAAATACTACTATCATCGCTTTCCAGCTAGGAGCAACGGAAGGCAATCTGAAACTGACTGTCGGAAGTGCTTCTGCAACAGTTACGAACAGTGCACTGAAACCGGGCGCATGGCATTATGTAGCGGTGACTTATGATGGCGGTACTGCTAAGCTATATATAGATAATAATGCTGCTACTGACTTTACAGGCTCGCTGCCTGCTTCGGTTCCTAATACCCGTGCGGATTTTGTGATGGGAGAAAAACTGAAAGGATATCTGGATGAAACATTCGTGAACAGTCTGCTGGTGGGTACACTGGGCAAAAATTCCATTTCTTTTGATACATGGAATAATACTAAAACACTTGCTTACTGGAAATATGACGATGCTGCCAAACCCGGTAAGGATTCACATACATGGGCTATCCGCCTGGAACAGATCCGCACTGCATTGAACGGACAGGCGGGCGACCGAAAGCTACGTCTGGGTATTGCCGGCGGCGAATGGCTGAAAATGGTAGGTAACGCGACAGCTCGTACCAATTTTGCCAACAACGTAAAGAAAGTGCTCGAAGAATATAATCTGGATGGTGCAGACCTTGATTTCGAATGGGCTTATTCATCCAATGATCTGGCTAATTATAGTAAGGCTATCGTACAACTGCGTGAAGTATTGGGAAAAGATGTATTCTTCACTGTATCCCTGCATCCCGTTTCTTATAAAATAAGTGCGGAGGCTATTGCTGCTGTTGATTTTATCTCACTGCAATGCTATGGTCCTTCGGTAGAACTTTTCTCTATGGAACGTTTCAAATCGGATGGCAAGGCTGCTGTGGAATATGGAATTCCTCAGGATAAGCTGGTGATGGGAGTACCTTTCTACGGAACTACGGGAACTGCCGGTGAACAGGCTGCCTATTTTGACCTTGTCGGCAAGGGTAATCTGACTAATACTTCTGCAGATCAATGGAATTATGACGGAAAGAGCTATACGCTCAACAGCCAGAAGACAATTCGCGAGAAGACACAGTATGTTTGTGAAAATGGTTTTGGAGGTATCATGAGCTGGGATTTGGCTACGGACGTAGATGTGACGCACGAAATGTCTTTGTTGAAAGCTGTGAAAGAAGAGTTTGATTACTACGCCAACCCTACTGTAGAATAAAAATAGAATCTTAATTAGTAAATATAATATTATGGAAAAAAAGAAGTTCGTGAGAAAACAAGGACGCTTTGTTCTTTTTCTGATGCTCCTGTTATTGTTTCCTCTGGGTGCGTTGGCACAACAAAAATTGATAAAGGGACAGGTGGTAGACGAAATGGGAGAACCCATCATCGGTGCTACGGTCATGATAAAAGGTGTAACCGGAGGAACGATTACAGATATTGACGGTAATTTCTCTATTCAAGGAAAAGTAGGCAGTACTCTTTCTGTTACATACGTCGGATATGCTCCGCTACAGGTAAAAGTCACCAAACAGGAAGGTAACAAACTGGTGATGAAGGAAGATGCCAAAGTATTGGATGAAGTTGTGGTGGTAGGTATGGATACACAGAAAAGAAATACCATTACGGCAGCCGTTGCCACATTGAAAGATGATGCGATCGTGAATCGTCCTGTGACCGACGTTACCAGTGCCTTGCAGGGTAATATTGCCGGTTTGAACTTTGCTTCGGATGCAGTCGGCGGTGGTGTCGGCGGTGAAATCGGTGCCGATATTAAATTTAGTATTCGTGGTATCGGCTCTATCAATGGTGGCGAACCTTATGTATTGGTGGATGGAGTAGAGCAGAGCATGCAGAATGTGAACCCTGCCGACATTGCCAGCATCAGTGTACTGAAGGATGCTTCCGCTTCTGCCGTATATGGTGCGCGTGCTGCTTATGGTGTGGTTCTGGTAACGACCAAGAGTGGTAAAAAAGAAAGAGCCAGTGTTACTTATCGTGGTACGGTAGGTTTCAGTTCACCTATCAACATGCCGAAGATGATGGATGCGTTGCAGTATGCAGCATATAATAACCAGCAGTATGATAATGGAGGAGCTTCTTCCGGTTTGCAGAAGATTTCGGATAAGACTATCGAAAAGATCAAGGGATTTATGCAAAACCCTTATTCGGCTGAATTTCCGGGAATAGAACCGAATACTACCGGTGATGACTGGGCAGGAGCTTATTACAATCAATACGGTAATACGGACTGGTTTGACTATTATTTCAAGGACAAGTCTGTCCGTCACTCTCACAATCTGAGCGTACAGGGCGGTTCTGACAAAGTGAACTACTATATCGGTATGGGATACACTTATCAGGAAGGTCTGCTGGATAAGGTACAGGATGATTTGAGCAAATATAACCTGAACACGAAATTGCAGTTTAAGACAAGTGACTGGCTGCGTTTCAACCTGAACAACAATATTACTTTGCAGATGATCAAACGTCCGATGGCCAATCAGCTGATCCTGTATAATAAGATCGGTAGCCACCGTCCGACTCAGGTGACTGAGTTGCCGGTTGAATCGGAATATAATATACCTAGCTGGAATGAAATGTTGTATCTGAAAAATTCAAATTATCAGAGAAACCGTATTTCAGATGCCTTGTCACTTTCGGCTACCGTCACTCCTTTGGAGGGATGGGATATCACCGGAGAAATGAAAATCCGTTTCGATGTGGAAAATAATGACCTGAAAATGAAAGACGACCAGAAGTATGAAACTCCTGCGGGTACTTTCAAGCCGGGTGATGCAACCAACCAGAGACAAGGATTTGCTTATCCGGGCATTAGCTGGAAAAATATGTATTTCGGCTCTTATACCCGCGGTAGCATGTTCAATTATTATTTGTCGCCTAATCTGTCCAGCTCTTATACCCACCAGTGGGGAGATCATTTCTTCAAGGCAATGGCAGGTTATCAGATGGAGCTACAGGAATATTCGGAAGAATATATGTACAAAGATGGTATGTTGAGCAACGACATTTATTCGTTTGATAATGCCAGCGGAAACGTGATAGCAGGTGAAGCCCGTTCGCATTGGGCTACGATGGGATTCTACACTCGTCTGAACTGGAACTACAACAATATTTATTTTCTGGAGTTCAGCGGACGTTATGATGGTTCTTCCCGTTTTGCAAAGGGACATCGATGGGGATTCTTCCCTTCATTCTCTGCCGGTTATGATATCGCCCGTACTCCTTATTTCCAGCAACTGGCACTTCCGGTGTCTCAGCTGAAAGTGCGTGTGTCCTACGGTCGTCTGGGTAACCAGAACGGTGCCGGCTTATATGACTACATTGCTCAAATGCCACTGGATGCACAAGGTACTAATGCGTGGCTGCTGCCCGGTATCTCGTCTTCTACAGCTTCCAAAGGAACGATAGCCAAGACTCCGAAAATGATCAGTCCGTACATTACCTGGGAGAAGGTGGATAATGCCAACCTGGGCTTTGACCTGATGCTGTTAAAGAACCGTCTGTCGATTACCGCCGACTTCTATCAGCGTACGACACGTGACATGATCGGTCCGGCTGAGTCTATTCCAAGCATCAGTGGTATTGCTTCGGATGACCGTGCAAAAGTGAACAATGCTACTTTGCGCAATCGTGGATGGGAACTTTCCGTGAGCTGGAATGATAAACTGAAATGTGGTTTCAGCTATGGAATCGGCTTCAATGTGTTCAACTACAAGGCGGTGGTGACGAAGTATAATAATCCGGAAGGTATCATTTACAATAATCATACAGGTCTGGCTGCCAATAAAGGGTACTATGAAGGTATGGATATTGGCGAAATATGGGGGTATCGTGCAGACGATCTTTTCCTGTCGAACCGTGAAATTGATGATTACCTGAGAAATGTAAACCTGACAGCATTCAAATCGAATGATCTCTGGCGTCGCGGTGACTTGAAATATATCGATTCCAATGGTGATGGTAGGGTAGACGGAGGTAAAGGTACTTTGGCAGATCACGGGGATTTGCAGATTATCGGTAATACGACTCCCAAATATTCATTCGGTATCAATTTGAATCTGGGATATAAAGGGTTCGAAATATCTACTTTGTTGCAAGGAGTGGCTAAGAGAGATTTCCCGATTTCCGGAAGTAACTATATGTTTGGTGGCAACAACTATAACTTCAAGGAACATCTCGATTACTTCAGCACAGAAAATCCGAATGGATACTTGCCGCGCCTGACCGGTTGGAAGGATGACAAAGACTTTTTGGTAAATACCGGATATAACACCACTCGTTATCTGCTGAATGCCGCTTACATGCGTATGAAGAACCTGACGGTCGGTTATACCTTCAACAAAAAACAGTTGAGACATATCGGTATCAGTAATCTGAAAGTATATGTGACTTGCGATAACTTGTTTACTGTAACGAAACTGCCGAAACAGTTTGACCCGGAAACACTGAACCAGGTAAATATGTCGGCTGGCGGCGATGCTCAAAATACGGCTCCGGGTCTGACTTCTCCTATGAAGCAGAACGGTAACGGTATGGTATATCCGATGAACCGTAACTTCGTATTCGGACTTGATTTCACCTTTTAATTAGAGAATAGCGATGAAAAAATTATATATATTATTAGTGGTAGGGGCCAGTCTCATGATGTCGGCATGTTCGGATTTTCTGGATAGAGAGCCTCTGACAACCCCCAATAGCGAGACATTCCTGTCCAATGCAAGTGCCGTGAACAACTATATCAACGGCTTGTATATCGCACTTCCTTCTTTCGGAACGTACGATATGGGAGTGCGCGGAGAAGAGAAGAACAGCGATAACATCGTGGCGGAAGTTTATGACAAGCGCCTGAACGGAGAGTTGCAGGAAAACGGGGGAGGTTCTACCGAATGGCAGAAAGGATATCAGAACCTGCGTAATGTGAATTATTTCTTTGAATACTATAAAGTGCCGGAAACCGAAGAAACGAAAGATGTGCTCTCGATGAAAGGGGAAGCTTATTTCTTCCGTGCCTACTGGCATTTCTACCTGCTGACCAGATTTGGAAGTATTCCGGTGATGGATAGCTTCTGGGACGGAAATGCAACCGTCGGTGGTTTGCAGATTCCTCCGCGCGACCGTTCGGCAGTAGCGCAGTTTATTCTTGACGACCTGAATACCGCTAAAGAATTGCTTCATCCGCGCAGCCAGTATAAAGGTTTGAGAGTGTGTAAGGAAGCAGCTATTATTATGGCTATGAGAGTGGCACTTTATGAAGGTACCTGGGAGAAATATCACAAGGGAACGGACTTTGCCGCTGCTGAAGATAAATCGGCAGACTTGCTGGGACAGGTGCTGACACTGGGCGATGAACTGTTTGGTATGGGCCTTACGCTGAACACCAAGGCTACTGACAAGAGTGCTGTGAATATAGAAGATGCTTATGCACACGTGTTCAATTCAAAAGACTTGTCGGATATGACAGAGGTTGTTTTCTGGAAGAAGTATTCGATAGCGGATGGTGTGATTCATAATCTGAGCAGTAATCTGGGAGCCGGTTATGTAGACAATAGCGGACCGGCTGGTTTGTCTCAGTCGCTGGTTGATAATTACCTGAATGCTGACGGAACCCCCATCGATCCTGCGGATGGAATTTTTAAAGATTTCAATCTGACTTTTAAGGGCCGTGACGGACGTTTGCTGGCAACGGTGATGCATTCAAACTGTAAGTTTAAGTCAACCTCACCGGAATCAAAATCGAAAGCGATGCTGGTAGAGGAATATTCGGAAGAGAACAAGTCGGTGGTGCGCCCTCCTTATCTGACTGAAGGTGGTCCGGCACGTAACGCCACAGGTTATCACATCCGTATGAGTATCGATACCACGTATGTAAGTGGTCAGGGCGAAACGTCACTTCCGATGATCCGCTATGCGGAAGCACTGCTGGCTTATGCGGAAGCAGCGGAAGAACTGGGGAAATGTACTCCTGCTGTTTTGGAAAAGACCTTGAAACCATTACGCGAACGCGCCGGAGTGACTTACGCTGATCCGTCTGAAATCGATCCTAATTTTACGGACTTTGGTTATGCAATCTCCGCCAATTTGCAGGAAATCCGTCGGGAAAGACGTGCGGAACTGGCTTTACAGGGGTTCCGCCTCGATGACCTGATGCGCTGGAGAGCTCATAAACTGATTCAGGGCAAACGGGGAACCGGTGCTTATTTTGGCACAGACGGTGTGTTGTACAAAGCATTCGATCCTAAAAGTGCTGCGGATTTGAAAACGATTCTGACTACAGACGGCTGGCTGGACCCGCAGAAAGAACTTCTTCCGAGAGGCTATCAGTTTGATTCCAACCGCGATTATCTGTTACCGGTTCCTCCGAGTGAGATATCGTTGAATCATGAGCTGAAACAGAATCCGGGCTGGCAACGGAAATAGGAGAATGGAACAAG
>ENA-UEQB01001530-UEQB01001530.1-human-gut-metagenome-genome-assembly--contig:-NODE-1530-length-19106-cov-5.285827_pt1 | contig 19106 bp, 13 predicted proteins | sample MGYA00242901_ERZ507918 | MGnify/ENA primary metagenome ERZ507918 (study PRJEB26167, sample SAMN06115405) | human gut metagenome | host: Homo sapiens | place: China:Sichuan | collected 2016-04-06... | reverse complement strand
CGGCCATGATTATACTGCCGTAGGTGTTTATATTGAAACTGACACTGAACTTGATCCGAATGAGGACTATGCTTTCTATATGAAAGATACGAAGTTTAATGCTGTCAATGCCACAGTCGATGGTACTTGGGAGAATAAAGTGTTTACCCAGGATCTGGAGAACATTGCTACTTACTTGAAATTACTGAGAGATGTGGATATTCCGGTATTGTGGCGTCCGTTCCATGAAGCAGCCGGCGGCTGGTTCTGGTGGGGTAAGGATGCAGCCAGCTTCAAGGCTTTATGGATTGCGATGTTCGATTACTTCAAAGCTCAAGGTTTGGATAATCTTATCTGGGTTTGGACTACTGAGGGCAATGATGCCGACTGGTATCCGGGTGATCAGTATGTGGATATCGTAGGGCGTGACCTCTATACTAAAGGAACAGCAGATTGCGTTTCCGAGTATGCTTCAATTACCGCTGAATATGGTAATAAGATGATTTCATTGAGTGAATGTGGCTCGGTAGGTCTTATTTCCGAACAGTGGAGTGAGGGAGCGCGTTGGAATTGGTTCATGCCATGGTATGATGCTGAGGATGCAGAAGCCTCTCATGCTGACGAGGCTTGGTGGAAAGATGCCATGAATCAGGATTACGTCATTTCGCGCGAGGATCTTCCTTCTATGGAGTAATTCAAGAAATACCAAAGGAAGGGCTATTTCAGTGTGTTGAGATAGTCCTTTCTTTATTTCTTATGTATTCCGTTATTAACTTATGCTGTTAATATAGCAATGGGATAAAATTGTATCACTATTGCTTCGTATAATCAGCTATCTTTGTACAAAGAATTAAGTGTTACCATAAACAATACCATAATGAAAAACATGAATAGGAAGAAATCCGGGCTTATGGCTGCAATACTTGCAACAGCTTTGTTGACAGCTTGCAGTTCTGCTAAGAAAGAACAAGTTACGGATGGAAAAACTGCTGCTATGCATACGCAGGAAACAGCGCATCTGCTAAGTAATTTGAAAAAAATCCCTTCAAAAGGTATTATGTTCGGGCATCATGACGATACGGTTTATGGTATCGGTTGGGAGGGAGATGAAGGCCGGTCGGACGTACAGAGTGTCTGTGGTGATTATCCTGCCGTCATCAGCTTTGATTTAGGAGAATTGGAACTGGGAGGTGAGGCTAATTTAGACAAAGTCCCTTTCGAGAAAATCAGAAACGAAATAATCAATCAGTATCATCGGGGTGGTATGATCTCGCTGAGCTGGCATGCGCGTAATCCTTTGACGGGGGGCGATGCATGGGATGTGAAGGATACTACGGTAGTGAAGTCTATCCTGCCGGGCGGAGCCAATCATGGGAAGTTCGCCGGTTGGCTGGGCCGGGTAGCGGACTTTATGAATACTTTGAAGACACCGGATGGCGTTAAGGTGCCGGTGCTTTTCCGTCCCTGGCACGAGCATACCGGAAGTTGGTTCTGGTGGGGAGAGAAACTTTGCTCCCCCGACGAATACAAAACTCTGTGGCAGATGACGGCGGATACCCTGCGCGCTCATGGCGTGGATAATGTCCTATATGCCTATTCTCCTGGAACGGAGCCAAAGGATACTGCACAGTATCTGAAGAAATACCCGGGGGACGAATTGATTGATGTTATCGGTTTTGATACTTATCAGTTCAACCGTGATGCATTTGTTGCCGGACTCGATAGGTCTCTCGCCATTGTAGACAGCATAGCCAAGGCACATGATAAAATAATAGCAGTGACCGAGGTGGGCTATGAAGGCATACCCGATAAGAAATGGTGGACAGGGACATTGCTTCCTGTATTGGAGAAGTACCCGGTGGCTTATGTGCTGGTATGGCGCAATGCACGCGAAAGAGTGACACACTTCTATGCTCCCTATCCGGGACAGACCTCTGCGGAAGACTTTGTGGACTTCTACAACAATCCTAAAACACTATTTGCAACAGACGTGGAATTGTATCAATAAAGAACAAACATAATATACTAATATGAAGACTTTTAAAGAGAAGGTGGAAAGACTTTTTCAGGAACATGAAGAGTTGATTACAAGAAAAAATGTAGCTGTAGAGGGCGGAAACGGCATCTTTACACGTTATAAATATCCGGTAGTGACGGCAGCTCATACCCCCGTATTCTGGAGATATGATTTAGACGAAAAGACCAATCCTTACCTGATGGAGCGCATCGGCATGAATGCAACGATGAACTCCGGTGCTATCAAGTGGAATGGAAAGTACCTGCTGATGGTGCGTGTGGAGGGAGCCGACCGCAAGTCGTTTTTTGCTGTGGCAGAGAGTCCCAATGGCATCGACAACTTCCGTTTCTGGGATTATCCGGTGACGATGCCCGAAGACGTGATTCCTGCAACGAACATCTATGACATGCGCCTCACCGCCCACGAAGACGGTTGGATTTATGGCATCTTCTGTGCCGAGCGGCATGATGACAGCGCACCTGCCGGTGACTTGTCGTCCGCCATGGCTACAGCTGCTATTGCCCGTACCAAAGACCTGAAGAACTGGGAGCGTCTACCTGACCTAAAGACCAGGAGTCAGCAACGCAACGTCGTTCTGCATCCTGAGTTTGTTGATGGCAAATATGCTCTCTACACCCGTCCGCAGGATGGTTTCATCGATGCCGGAAGTGGTGGTGGTATCGGTTGGGCACTGGTAGACGACATGACGCATGCCGAAGTAAAAGAGGAAACGATTATCGACCAACGCTATTACCATACCATCAAGGAAGTGAAGAATGGCGAGGGTCCGCACCCCATTAAGACTCCGAAGGGTTGGTTACATCTGGCACACGGTGTTCGCGGTTGTGCCGCCGGACTGCGCTATGTTCTCTATATGTACATGACCTCTTTGGAAGACCCCACAAAGCTGATTGCCGCTCCTGCCGGTGCTTTCATGGTACCTCAGGATGAAGAGCGGGTGGGGGATGTAAGCAATGTGCTTTTCACCAACGGCTGGATTGCGGACGAGGACGGCACGGTGTTCATCTACTATGCTTCTTCGGACACACGGATGCACGTGGCTACTTCGACCGTAGACAAGTTGGTGGATTACTGCCTGAATACGCCTGCTGACGGTTTGTGCTCATCCGCTTCCGTAGAGACGTTGAAAAAGTTGATAGATAAGAATCTGAAACTGATTCATAATACATAAACTAAAACAATTCATGGCAACACTAAAAGAAAAGATAGGTTATGGTTTCGGGGATATGTCTTCCTCTATGTTCTGGAAGATATTCTCTTACTATCTGCCTATATTCTACTCGAATATTTATGGTCTGAGTCTTGCCGACACCGGAATCCTGCTGTTGGTGACACGCATTTGGGATGCCGTCTCCGACCCGATGATGGGCATTATTGCCGACCGCACGCAAACACGCTGGGGCAAATACCGCCCTTACCTGTTGTGGATAGCCCTGCCATTCTCCATCTGCGGAGTACTGCTGTTCACAACTCCCGACTTTGGACCGACCGGCAAGCTGGTTTGGGCATACGTTACCTATATTATGATGATGACGGTCTACACAGCCATTAATGTGCCATACGGCGCCATGCTGGGAGTGATGACCGATGATTCGGACACAAAGACGGTGTTTTCGTCCTACCGCATGTTCTTTGCATACGCCGGTAGCTTTGTGGCGCTCTTTACATGGGAGCCGCTGTGCAACTGGTTCCGTGAGATGACCGGTTCGGCAAGCACAAGTTGGCAGTATTCGATGATAGTGATTGCTTTCCTGTGTCTGGTCATCTTCCTGTTGTGCTTCGGCATGACGCGTGAGTATGTCAAGAGTGTATCTACCGTTTCCATCGGAAAGGACTTCAAAGCGCTGGTTGCCAATGTGCCGTGGTGGCTGCTGATAGGCGCGGCGCTTTGCTGTAACCTGTTCAATACGGTTCGTGGCGCTACGGCTGCTTATTTCTTCAAAGATTATATCGGAGACAATGTCTTCCTGAACCTGGGCGATTTGCCTGTCTTCCTCTTTTATGCCGGATTGTTTCTGGGCGTGGGCGAAGTTTGCAATATGGTGGGTGTGGTGCTGACAGTCCCCCTTTCCCGCGCCTTTGGCAAGAAATCGACGTACATCCTGACCATGGCAGCATTGGCGGGACTGAGCATTCTCTTCTTCTACCTGCCTTGCACTCCGGTGGGCTTTTGGCTGATGCTGCTGATGCAGGTGGTTATCAGCATCTGTACGGGCATCGTGTCGCCGCTGGTATGGAGCATGTATGCCGATGTCTCGGACTATGCGGAACTGAAGAATGGTTCGGCATCTACGGGACTCATCTTCTCGTCCTCGTCTATGGCGCAGAAGTTTGGTGGTGCCTTCGGAGGTGCGGCGGTGATGTGGATCCTTGCGGCATTCGGCTATAATACCGCGGAAGGTGCGGCACAGACGGCGGAGGCCCTTACGGGCTTGAACCTGCTGATGAGTTGGATTCCGGCTGCCGTGGCTGTACTCGCAATAGGGGTAGTTTACTTCTATCCGCTGACCAAGGACCGGATGCTGGTAATAAATGAGAAACTTAAATCGGTACGAAACATTCAACAATAGAACACTATGGATGTCAAGATACTAAAGCAGGAAGTGCAAGAGGAATTGGTGAGCAATATCCTTCCGTATTGGATGACGAAGATGACAGACGAGGTGAACGGTGGCTTCTATGGCCGCATCACCGGGCAGGAACAGTTGATGCCCGAAGCAGAGAAGGGCGCTATCTTGAATGCCCGCATCCTGTGGACGTTCTCATCTGCCTATCGCCTGTTGAAGCGGGAAGAATACCTCGCTACCGCCACGCGTGCCAAGCGTTACCTCATCGACCGTTTCTACGACCACGAATTCGGTGGCATCTACTGGTCGCTCGACTGCAAAGGGCAGCCCCTCGATACGAAGAAGCAGATTTACGCCCTCGGCTTTGCCATCTACGGACTGAGCGAATACCACCGTGCCACCGGTGATGAAGAAGCCCTGACGTATGCGATTCGTCTCTTCGAGAGCATCGAGGCACATAGCTTCGACCCCCGGAAGAACGGTTATTGCGAAGCCCTCACCCGCCAGTGGGGAGAGATTGCCGACATGCGCCTCAGCGCCAAGGACGAGAACGAGCGCAAGACCATGAACACCCATCTGCACATCCTGGAGCCTTATACCAACCTCTACCGTGTATGGAAGGACCCCCGCCTGGAGCAACAACTCCGCAACCTGATACAGCTCTTCATCGACCGTATTCTGAACATCAACACCGGCCACCTGGAGCTCTTCTTCAACGACGACTGGGTAAGCAAATACCGCATCGTTTCCTACGGACACGATATCGAGGCTTCCTGGCTGATTCATGAAGCCGCGTTGGTACTGGGCGATCCTGCCCTTCTGGAAAAAGTAGAACCTCTGGTAGAATACATCGCAGCCGCTGCCGACGAAGGCTTGGTGCCTGCCGAAGGCAGCATGATTTACGAGACCTTCCTCGATAAAGACCGTACCGATACCGACCGCCATTGGTGGGTGCAAGCCGAGAACGTAGTCGGCCACGTCAATCTGTACCAGCACTTCGACGACGAAGTAGCCTTGCAGAAGGCGTTCCACTGCTGGGAGTTTATCAAGCAACGTCTGATAGACTGCCACTGCGGCGAGTGGCATTGGAGCGTCCGCGCCGACGGAACGGTGAATACTGCCGACGACAAAGCCGGCTTCTGGAAATGCCCGTATCATAACGGGCGCATGTGTATGGAGATTATAGAACGTTTTTCATAAGTGTTAGTCTGATGATTAGGTTAGGTAGTTTTTTATTTTTTATTTGGGTTGGGATTGCGCTGCAGGCGCAATCCCTTTATCCGGACTTCAGCAAGATGAATTTCGGATGCGATGGCAATAGCATTACGGCGGGTGAACAATGGTCGCGGACGGTGGTCGACGCGCTCGGTTTTGCCACGCACCACAATGTAGCGGTAGGCTCTGCCACCTGGGCGTGCTATGCCGATACGCAGGACTATGGCAGTCCCGGCTTCTCCGGTATCTCCGACGGCTGGCAACCTACGGATGACAAGATGGAGATACAGAAGCGCCACAACAACGTTTCGAAGGTGCACATCCAGCAGTTCATCTCCCAGGTAGAAAGCGGCGCCTATCCTGCGCCCGATGTCTTTGTGTTCTCCATGGGTACCAACGACCGCAACCTGGGCAGTGTCGAAGAAGCATTGCGTGGAAAGACGCTGGACGAGGTCGACGTCACCACCATGGCAGGCGGTGCTCGCTGGGCCATCCAAACGATTATAGAACGCTATCCCCACTGCCGTGTATTCGTCTGTACCCCCATTCAGACAGGCAGCCCGGAGCATAACGCCTTGAACCTGCAAAAGATTGCCATCTTGCGCCAGCTCTGCCAGGCCCTCTCCGTGCAACTGATAGATTGCTACTCCAACAGCGGCATCACCGAAAAGTTTGAAGTTCCTTCCGGTCGCGGCCGCTACCTGCGCGATGGCCTGCACCCCGACAAGGAAGGTCAGGTGCTGATGGGGCGTTACATTGCCAAGGAGATACGGAACAACTTCTTTTAGTAAGATTCCGTATATTCCGGCTGGAATAACTTATCATTAAGGGCTTGCAAAGCCCTTTTTTTGTCGTCGGTCTTGATAACGAACGCCACGTCATGGTTGCTGCTCCCGTAAGAAATCATTCGCAGCGGAATATCTTTGAGCACTTCTATGATTTTTGCTTCGACTCCGGCGTATTCCCACTGCATGTTTCCCACTACCGATACAATCGTCATGCGGTCTTCTACCAGCACTTTGGCAAAGCGGTTCATTTCGGAAATGATGTTTGCCAGACGGCTACTGTCGTCTATTGCCACCGATACGTCCAGGTTGGAAGAAACCAGCAGGCAGATGGGCGTGCGATATTTGGCCAGTGTGTCGAAAATCCTGCTGATAAACAGATAAGGACACAAACTGTGGTTCGACTCAAACCTGACATGGAAGATTTTGTCTTTGGCAGCTATGGCTTTGATGATGCCGTCGTCCTGTAAGTTGGATATCAGCGTGCCCTCTGCTGTCGGTTCCATGGAGTTGAGCAGGCGGACGGGGATGTTCTTCAGCCGCGCCGGGGCGATGCAGAACGGATGCAGAATCTTGGCACCGTAGAAGGCCAGTTGCTCGGCTTCGTTGAAGCTGAGCCGTTTCACAGGTTTGGTGCCCGATACTTCACGCGGGTCGTTGTTGTGCATGCCGTCGATGTCTGTCCATATCTGTATCTCTTCGGCATGGATGGCGGTACCGATGAGCGAGGCGCTGTAATCGCTGCCGCCCCGCTTCAGGTTGTCTGTCTCGTTGTAGACGTTCTTGCAGATGAATCCCTGGGTGATGAAGAGGTGGTCGGCGGGGTGCAGGGCAAGCTGTTCCTGGAGTTTCTGTTCGATGTATCCCTGGTCCGGCTCGTTGTCCAGACCGATGCGCATGAAGTCGAAGGCGCAGAGCAGGACGTTGGGTACATGCTGCTCGCAGAGGTAGAAGTGCATCAGGGCGGTGCTGATAAGTTCGCCTTGTGCCAGCACCTCTTTTTCTTCGGCAGAGGTAAAGGAACCCTTGGTGAATTTCCAGAGTTGCTGGAAGCGTTCGAGGATGTAGTCGATGGCCTTTTGCTTGATGCCGTCGTCCGTCAGCAGTTCGTTGGCGAAGTCGATGAACTGGAATTCCAGCCGGGTGATACGGTCGTGGGCTTGCTCTATATCGCGGCCGAACAGGCTGGCGGCAATCTCTTCCAGATGGTTTGTGGTGCCTGCTGTTGCCGATAGCACTACGATTTTGGGGGTATCGTTTGCGATGAGTGTTGCCACATGTTTCATTCTCTCTACAGTACCGACGGAAGTTCCGCCGAATTTACAAACTTTCATTTCTTGTTTCTTTTTAAGTTATTTCTTGTTCGGGGCTTATCGGGAATTCCCTTTCAGCCTTCCGTTTCAGGTTGTTCCTTTCCAAAATGAAAAGGAACTGTTCGGAGCATCCGCCTGCATCACCCCCTCTCAACCTTATTATACGGGGATTTCTTGCCTCGGATGGCTCCTGATGTTTACCTTCCTTGTTATAAAAGTTCAAAAGATGTGCCGTGCGTTTCGGGGAAAAGCTTTATATTTGCAGTCCCCTGTTTTGATGCTAAACTCTTTTTTAATATTCTACTTATGAGTAAGATTCTGATCGTTGATGACGAGGTGCAAATCCGTACCCTCTTGGCACGTATGATGGAGTTGGAAGGTTATGAAGTTTGTCAGGCAGGGGATTGCAAGGCTGCCTTGAAGCAGCTGGAACTCCAAAACCCCGATGTAGCTTTGTGTGATGTATTCCTTCCCGACGGGAACGGGGTAGACCTGGTGCTGTCCATCAAGAAGGCGGCTCCCAATGTGGAAGTCATCCTGCTGACGGCGCACGGCAATATCCCTGACGGGGTGCAGGCCATCAAGAACGGTGCGTTCGACTACATCACCAAGGGCGACGACAACAATAAGATTATCCCCCTGATAAGCCGTGCCGTGGAGAAGGCGCGCATGAACGTCCGCCTGGAGAAGCTGGAGAAGAAGGTGGGGCAGGCCTATTCGTTCGACTCCATCCTGGGCGAGTCCAAAGCCTTGAAGAATGCCGTGCAACTGGCTCGGAAAGTATCTTCTACCGATGTCCCCGTGCTGCTGACCGGCGAGACGGGTACGGGCAAGGAAGTCTTTGCCCAAGCCATCCACTACGGCAGCAAGCGTGCCCGGCAGAGTTTCGTAGCCGTCAACTGCTCCTCTTTCAGCAAGGAATTGCTGGAGAGCGAGATGTTCGGCCATAAAGCCGGCTCCTTTACCGGCGCCTTGAAGGACAAGAAGGGCTTGTTCGAAGAAGCCAACAACGGCACCATCTTCCTCGACGAAATAGGCGAGATGGCTTTCGAACTGCAAGCCAAGCTGCTGCGCATCCTCGAAACCGGCGAGTACATCAAGATAGGCGACACCAAGCCCACCCGCGTCCATGTGCGCATCGTCGCCGCTACCAACCGCAACCTGCCCGAAGAAATCTCCGCCGGCCGCTTCCGCGAAGATTTGTTCTATCGCCTCAGCGTTTTCCAGATACAGCTGCCGCCGCTACGCGAACGTGCAGGGGATATACGCCTGCTGGCAAAGGCATTCATAGCCAACTTCTCCGCCCAGTTGTCGCGTCCCATCGCCGAAACCACTCCCGAATTCCTCGCCACGCTCGAACAGCAACCCTGGAAAGGCAATATCCGCGAACTGCGCAATGTGATAGAGCGCAGCCTCATCGTCTGCGAGGGCGGACGGCTGGATGTAGCCGACCTGCCGCTGGAGATACAACACTCGCACTACGAGCAGTCCGCCGACGACGGTGCGCCCGGCAGTTTCGAACTCTCCGCCATGGAACGCCGCCACATAGCCCGCGTGCTGGAATACACGAAAGGGAATAAGACAGAAGCTGCCCGCCTGCTGAAAATCGGGCTGACGACACTCTACCGGAAGATTGAAGAATATAACCTCACTCTCCCCCCCTCTCTAATTTAGTAGATAGATATGCGTCATCCGTGCATCCATTCGTTTATCCGTGCCAAGTCAATGCTTGATAGTTTCAAAATGAATGCTACGTTGGAACTCCCAGTTTCAACCTTTGAAACCAACAGTTTCCTATAATGAAACCAACAGTTTCAACCTTTGAAACTCCGAGTTTCGCTTGTTGAAACTGTCAGTTTCGTTTGTTGGCACTCTGAGTTCGCCCTGTCGGAACTGGCAAGATGCGTATTTATCCGCCGTCTTTTAGAAGATGAACGCATACCGAAATAGGTTGCACCTTTTCAAAATGAAAGGGTGCAACCTATTCTTTTTTATATCTGCAATGATTATATGTCGTTGTTAATTAGTTATATATCTCCCTTCTTCTCCCTCTTGGCACGCATTTGGCACATACAAGGCAGACAAAATAATTAGTAACATTTTTAAAGGTAAAAGAACATGGGAATAACAGTATCATTCGTTTTCTGCCTCTTGAGCGGCTTGTTCGCTTTTTGGCTTTTCTGGAAGTGTGTAGACTGGTTTGAAAAGATTTAAGGAAGGAGAGAGATTATGTACACAGCTTTATTTGTATTAGGTATTGCGGTATTCGGGTATTTGATATATGTGCTCGTAAAGCCCGAAAAGTTTTAAACGTTGATGGAAATGAATACAGAAATTTTAGGTGTAATCCTACAGATTCTCCTGATGGTGGTGATAGCTTATCCGCTGGGAAAGTACATTGCCAAGGTATATAAAGGAGAAAAAACATGGTCGGACTTCATGAAGCCGATCGAGAGATTGATATTTAAAGTGGGCGGCATCAAGCCCGACGAGGAAATGAACTGGAAGCAATTCCTGAAAGCGCTTCTCATCTTGAATGCTTTCTGGTTTGTGTGGGGCATGGTGTTGCTGGTTTCCCAGGGCTGGCTGCCCTTGAATCCGGACGGTAACGGGCCGCAATCGCCCGACCAGGCTTTCAATACTTGTATCAGCTTTATGGTGAACTGTAACTTGCAGCACTATTCGGGCGAAAGCGGTCTGACGTACTTTACACAGCTGTTCGTCATCATGCTGTTCCAGTTTATTACGGCAGCCACCGGTATGGCTTGTATGGCGGCTATCATGAAGTCTATCTCGGTCAAGACTACAAAGACGATCGGTAACTTCTGGAACTTCCTGGTTCTGAGCTGTACACGTATCCTGTTGCCGCTTTCGCTGGTTGTAGGTTTCATCCTTATTGTGCAAGGCACTCCGATGGGTTTTGACGGCAAGATGCAGGTGACGACGCTCGAAGGGCAGGAACAGATGGTTTCGCAAGGCCCTGCGGCAGCCATCATCCCTATCAAACAACTGGGTACGAACGGCGGCGGATACTTCGGCGTCAACTCTTCTCATCCGTTGGAGAACCCTACTTATCTGACTGATATAGCCGAGTGCTGGTCTATCCTTATCATCCCGATGGCAATGGTCTTTGCGCTGGGCTTCTATACCAGGCGCAAGAAACTGGCTTATAGTATTTTCGGTGTGATGCTCTTTGCTTATCTGGTGGGCGTGTGCATCAATGTTTATCAGGAGATGGGCGGTAATCCGCGCATAGACGAAATGGGCATTGCACAGGACGGCGGCGCCATGGAAGGCAAGGAAGTCCGGCTGGGTGCGGCGGCTACTGCTTTGTGGAGCATCACGACGACGGTCACTTCCAATGGTTCGGTTAACGGCATGCACGACTCTACGATGCCGCTTTCCGGTATGATGCAGATGTTGAATATGCAGATTAATACCTGGTTTGGCGGTGTCGGCGTGGGCTGGATGAACTACTATACATTCATCATCATAGCCGTGTTTATCAGCGGACTGATGGTGGGGCGTACTCCGGAATTCCTCGGGAAGAAGGTGGAAGCGCGTGAAATGAAGATTGCTACGATAGTAGCGTTGCTCCATCCGTTCATCATCCTGGTGGGTACGGCTTTGTCCAGCTATCTGTATGCGCATCATCCCGAGTTCGTGGCGGGCGAGGGTGGCTGGCTCTGCAACCCCAGTTTCCACGGATTGAGCGAACAGCTCTATGAATACACTTCGTCTGCCGCCAACAATGGTTCGGGTTTCGAAGGTTTGGGTGACAATACTTACTTCTGGAACTATTCATGCGGCTGGGTGCTGATACTGGGGCGTTTCATTCCTATTGTCGGTCAGGTGGCTATTGCCGGTCTGCTGGCTCAGAAGAAGTTTATCCCGGAAAGTGCCGGTACGCTGAAGACAGATACATTGACTTTCGGGGTGATGACGTTTGCGGTAATCTTTATCGTTGCTGCCCTGTCATTCTTCCCGGCTCATGCACTGAGCACGATTGCTGAATACTTTTCAATGTGATAATGTGCCAATATGCCAATGAAAGAGTGTATAGAAAAAGAATTGTGTAATTAATAAATTGAATGTGCGCAGCCAATTAGCACATTAGCATATTGGCATATTAGCACATTATGGATAATTATGAAAGATAAGAAATCAGCTTCTTTGTTTCAAAAGGAGCAAGTAATGGAAAGTTTGAAGCAATCATTCGTGAAGTTGAACCCGCGGATGATGATTAAGAACCCGATTATGTTCACGGTGGAGATTGTGACGCTGGTGATGCTGGTGGTCTGCATCCTCTCCCTGGGCACGGCGGAATACGGAACGTTCGGGTACAACTTCCTGGTGTTTGTCATTCTGTTTGTAACCTTGTTGTTTGCCAACTTTGCCGAGGCGATAGCCGAAGCACGCGGCAAGGCACAGGCGGACAGTTTGCGCAAGACCCGCGAGGAGACTCCCGCCAAGGTGGTGGTGGACGGCAAGCCCCGTACTATCAGCAGTTCCCGTCTGAAGAAAGGCGATTACTTTATTTGTGAGGCGGGTGATACCATCCCCGCCGACGGTGAGATTGTAGAAGGTCTGGCGTCTATCGACGAAAGCGCCATTACCGGCGAGTCTGCCCCTGTGATTCGCGAGGCGGGCGGTGACAAGAGTTCTGTGACGGGCGGTACAAAAGTGCTTTCCGATAAGATCAAGGTGCTGGTAACACAGCAGCCGGGCGAAAGCTTTCTCGACAAGATGATTGCGTTGGTGGAAGGCGCCACCCGGCAGAAGACACCGAACGAGATTGCATTGACCATCCTGCTGGCAGGCTTTACGCTGGTATTCGTTATTGTATGCGTCACGTTGATTCCGATGGCGGATTATACCAATATAGACCATCCGGGAACCTACATCTCTATTGCAGCTATCATCTCGCTGTTTGTCTGCCTGATTCCGACGACCATCGGCGGTTTGCTTTCTGCCATCGGCATTGCCGGTATGGACCGTGCGCTCCGTGCCAATGTCATCACCAAGTCGGGTAAAGCGGTGGAAACCGCCGGCGACATCGATACTTTGTTACTGGACAAGACCGGTACGATTACCATCGGCAACCGCCGCGCCACGAAGTTCTACCCGGCTCCCGGCATCGATGAAAACTCATTTGTAGATGCCTGCCTGATGTCCTCACTCTCCGACGAAACGCCGGAAGGCAAGTCCGTCATCGAACTGGGTCGTGAAAGCGGCCACCGTATGCGCGACCTGAATACAAGCGGCGCCCGCATGATAAAGTTTACTGCCGAAACCAAATGTTCCGGTGTCGACTTGCAGGACGGCACGCAGATTCGTAAAGGTGCATTCGATGCTATTCGCCGAATTGTAGAGGGTGCCGGAAACAAATTTCCCCGGGAAATAGAAGATGTAATCTCTGCCGTCTCAAGCAATGGCGGTACTCCGCTGGTGGTGTGTGTCAACCGGAAGGTGACCGGCGTTATTGAGTTGCAGGATATCATCAAACCGGGTATTCAGGAACGCTTCGAACGCCTTCGCAAGATGGGTGTAAAGACGGTAATGGTGACCGGTGACAATCCGCTGACCGCCAAATACATTGCCGAGAAAGCGGGTGTGGATGACTTCATCGCCGAGGCGAAGCCGGAAGACAAGATGGAATACATCAAGAAGGAGCAACAGGCGGGTAAGCTGGTAGCCATGATGGGCGACGGCACTAACGATGCGCCCGCCCTGGCACAGGCCAATGTAGGCGTTGCCATGAACAGCGGTACGCAAGCCGCCAAGGAAGCCGGTAATATGGTTGACCTTGACAATGACCCTACCAAGTTGATTGAAATCGTAGAAATCGGCAAACAGCTGTTGATGACTCGCGGCACGCTGACCACCTTTTCTATCGCAAACGATGTTGCCAAGTATTTCGCCATCATCCCTGCTTTGTTCATGGTTGCCATCCCTCAATTGGCTCCGCTGAACATCATGGGGCTGCATAGTCCTGAGACGGCCATTCTGTCGGCAGTCATTTTCAACGCTATCATCATCCCTATCTTGATTCCGTTGGCTCTGAAAGGTGTTCAGTACAAGCCGATAGGTGCAAGCGCACTGCTTCGCCGCAACCTGCTGATTTATGGTTTGGGCGGTGTCATTGCTCCGTTCGTAGGCATCAAGCTGATAGATATGATAGTAAGTTTATTTATTCTTTAAATAGTACAGTAATGAAAACTCTTTGGAAATCATTTAAAATAACGCTCGCATTCTGCGTATTCTTGTCAGTGTTCTATGTCCTCGTCCTGTGGATATTTGCACAGTTTGCCGGCCCTAACAAAGGTAATGCCGAAGTGGCTACCTTGAATGGTAAAGTAGTAGGTGCTGCCAATGTAGGGCAGATGTTTACAGAAGACATCTACTTCTGGGGACGTCCCTCTGCTGCAGGCGACGGTTACGATGCTTCCAGCTCTGCCGGTAGCAACAAAGGTCCTACGAATGAGGAATACCTTGCCGAAGTAGCGGCACGCGTGGACACTTTCCTGGTACACCATCCTTACCTCAGCCGTGAAGAGGTACCTGCCGAAATGATAACCGCCAGCGGTTCCGGCCTCGACCCGGACATCACCCCTGCCGGCGCTTATGTACAAGTGAAGCGTGTAGCATCTGCCCGTGGCATGAGTGAGGCTGCTGTAAAGGCGATTGTCGACAAGGCTGTGGAGAAACCGTTGCTCGGCTTGTTCGGTACGGAGAAAGTGAACGTGCTGAAGCTGAACATTGCGTTGGAAGAAGCCAACGCGGATAAATAATTTTTTTAGTTGTGTTTGTCATGTGTTGTAGGCAGGAACGGGGCGTTCTGTTCAGGCAGCAAGAGGCTGCCGTTTCTACAGGGGGAGCCGAATCCCCGTCCTGCCTTTCAACCTTTTAAAGAAAGAAATAGGTATGAATAGTTTTAAAATTATAATTGTAGGATTCGTAGCTGCCGTTGCAGCAGCTTTTGTAGGAGTAAACAAGGTGCAGGCCCAGGACTTTACTATCCAGGGTGATTTGGTAAGTTCTTACGTTTGGCGTGGCTTCTATCAGACGGGTGCCAGCTTTCAACCGACTCTAGGTTTTGGTGCCGGTAACTTCTCTCTGACAGCATGGGGCTCTACCGATTTTGACGGTGCTTCCTCAGCCGAAGGTGTTGCTGCCAAGGAGATAGACCTGACTGCTGCTTATGCTTTCGGCGAATCCGGATTGAGTCTGTCGGTCGCCAGCCTTTGGTGGGGTGGCCAGGGTGCCAACAAGTACTTTAACTTCAAGAGCCATGAAACAGCCCATCATTTTGAAGCCGGACTGGCTTATACCCTGCCGGTTGAGAACTTCCCGCTGTCAATAGCCTGGTACACAATGTTTGCCGGAGCAGACAAGAACGATGAAGGCGAACAGAATTATTCTTCTTATGTAGAACTGAACTATCCCTTCAGTGTGAAAGCTGTCAATCTGAACCTGACTTGCGGCTTTTTACCATATGAAGCAGGCATCGGTGTCTATGGCGTTCCCAACAGCGGATTTGCCGTCACCAATGTAGCTCTGAAAGGTACAACGGACATCAAGATAACAGATCGTTTCTCCATACCCGTATTTGCACAAGCCATCTGGAATCCGCGTATGGAAGACGCCCATCTGGTATTTGGTATTACATTAAGGCCATGATTTATTTAGATATAACTTTAAACTTCATGAATTAGTGTTGAAAGCCCGTGGCAGTCGTGATGACCGCTACGGGTTGTGTAGCATGAAAACAACTAAAACCGGAAAAAGAATGAGTAGGGAAGAAAGCGTACAACATTTCCTCGACTTGATAAAGAAGTCGCGTCGTGGTAAGTTCAAGATCTATATCGGCATGATTGCCGGTGTGGGCAAGTCCTACCGTATGCTTCAGGAGGCGCACGACCTGCTGGATAATGGGGTAGATGTGCAAATCGGCTATATCGAAACGCACGGACGTGCCGGGACGGAAGCATTGCTGGAGGGGCTGCCCGTCATTCCGCGGCGCCGGATATTCTACAAGAGCAAGGAACTGGAAGAAATGGACCTGGATGCCATTATCCGCCTGCATCCCGAAATCGTGATTGTGGATGAACTGGCGCATACCAATGTGGAAGGCAGTCGCAATGAGAAGCGTTGGCAGGATGTGATGGATTTGTTGGACGAAGGCATCAACGTCATTTCTGCCGTCAACATCCAGCACATCGAAGGCATCAATGAAGAAGTACAGGGCATCTCCGGCATCGAAGTAAAAGAACGCATCCCCGACAGCGTACTGGAAGAGGCTGACGAAGTGGTGAACATCGACCTGACGGCAGAAGAACTGATAGCCCGGTTGAAAGCAGGCAAGATTTATAAACCGGATAAAGTACCGCTTGCCCTGAACAACTTCTTCAAGACGGAGAATATCCTGCAACTGCGTGAATTGGCATTGAAGGAAGTGGCGCTACGTGTGGAGAAGAAAGTGGAGAACGAGGTAGTTGTCTCTTGTGTCGGTGTACGCCATGAGAAGTTCCTGGCGTGCATCAGCAGCCAGGAAAAGACGCCGCGGCACATCATTCGCAAAGCGGCGCGCCTGGCCACACGGTATAATACTACTTTCATTGCCCTCTATGTGCAGACTCCGGGCGAGAGTTCCGACCGTATCGGTTTGGCGAGTCAGCGCCATTTGCTGAATCATTTCAAGCTGGTGACTGAGTTGGGGGGCGAGGTCGTCCAGGTGCAGTCGCGGGATGTCCTGGGCAGCATTGTTGCCATCTGCAAAGAGAAGCAGATAACCTCTGTCTGCATGGGCAGTCCTTCATTCCGTCTGCCCGAATCGCTGTTCATGCTCTTGAAATATAGAAAATTTGTGAGCGATTTGGCGCAAGCAAACATAGATTTGATTATACTTGCATAATTTTTAATACTTGGAGCATTATGAATATTCGCACAAAATTGATACTTAGCGTAGGGATATTGGCAGGAATGATAATTCTGCTGGTTGCCCTTTCGGTCGTTAATCTCCAAATATTAACGGCAACGGAGCCGGATAGCCCTGCGGCTATGCCCGGGTTGCAGCGTGCATTGCTATGGATTTCCGTTACGGGCGGTGTCTGCATCCTTGCCAGCATCATCCTGTTGGTATGGCTTCCGCGCTCCATCAGCAAGCCTATCCAGGAACTGACGCGCGGCATTCTTGAAATAGCCAACCATAATTATAAGAAACGTCTCGACATGAGCGGGCACGAAGAGTTCCGTGAAGTGGCGGACAGCTTTAACCGTATGGCGGAACGACTGATGGAGTATCGTGCCAGTACGTTGAACGATATCCTTGCAGCTAAGAAGTTCCTCGAAGCCATTGTGAACAGCATCAATGAACCTATCATCGGGCTGAACCGGGAACGGGAGATTCTTTTTGTCAACAATGAAGCATTGACGGTGCTGAACCTGAAGCGTGAGGATATTATCCGCCATTCTGCCGAAGAACTCTCTTTGAAGAATGACTTGCTTCGCCGCCTGGTTCGTGAACTGGTTACTCCGAGCGAGAAGAAGGAACCGCTGAAGATTTATGCGGATAACAAAGAGAGCTATTTCAAGGCTTCCTATATCACGATTCAGAATACGGAGGCGGACGCCGACGAACCACAGAACCTGAAGCTCAAATATGAGAAGCTGGACATTGCAAAGATTCCTATCTCGGAAGATAACTTTAGGGCTACGCTTGATGTGAATTATTATTTCCATTCGTTTACGTTGAATGCTTACATGAAAACTCCAGAAAGAGGGCTTGACAGCGAATTGTTAGCACTCAAGAAATCACCGTGGAAGTATGGTTTCTCGCTTCGGTTTAACAAAAAGAACTGGCTGGCAGAAGCAGGTACAGATAGTCCATTTACCAAACATTCCCGCTATACGGAATATTCTCCTATCGGTATATATCAGTTCACGCAAGAAAGAACCAGCCGCATCTACCAGCGTACAGGTTACGTGAAACTTGCCTATACTTTCGATTTCGGACGGAAGACTTCGCGCGACAAGAACGATGTAGACCGAAGCATCAACTCGGCTATCATGAAAGTCAACTAAAATCATAAGCTGTAATGAAGCGAACGTAAGCTGCACGACTTTTACGGACTTCCATGCCTGGCAGATTTGTCGGAATGCCGTATAATCAACCAAACGATTATTCAACATAACACATTTCTTATGAATAAAACCGGATTATTAATAATGTTATTGGCATTATTGGGCAACTCTATGCAAGCGCAGAATAAATTATACGGGACAGTAGAAAACAACGGAAAGCCATTGCCCTATGTAACAGTCCGCCTGCTAGAAACTGATTCAACTTTTGTTTCAGGAGTTACCACAGATACATTGGGGAAATATGTCTTCAGCAATATAGAGAAAGGAAACTATTTAGTAGCTCTCAGCTCAATCGGCTATAAGCCAGCGTTCATCCAGATAAAAATGTCTGATAAAAATTTAGAAGTTCCTCTTGTCACACTGGAAACAGAAAACGTTGTACTCGGAGAAGTCGTGGTAAAAGGCAGTTCATTTATACGTAAAGATGATCATGTATTGGTGATTCCGGACAAACAGCAGGTGAAACATGCCTCAACGGGATATGACTTACTATATAACCTGATGATTCCAAGCATTGAAGTGAACAAACGTACAGGAACAGTATCCACTTTCGGCGGTGAAGTCAGTCTGTATATCAATGGGGAGAAAGCCGATTACCGAGATGTGCAAAGCCTCCGCCCTCGTGATATAGAGAATGTGGAATATTATGACGTCCCCACAGGTAAGTATGCCAATGATGTAGCTGCCATCAATTATATTGTAAAGAAACGTCAGTCGGGAGGTTATATATTTGCCGATGGTAAACAAACAATCGGATATATGGCTGGTGACTATAATATAGGAGGAAAAGTGGCTCATGGCAATACCAGTTATTCTTTCTGGGGTGGGCATACAATGCAGAAATATAAAGGAAGTATAGTAGATAAAAACGAAACTATTCTTTTTCCTGACTATACTGTTTATCGGAATAGGGAAACCACAGCTGGAAATTATCGGAACAATCAACAGTATATGCAGTTTAAGGTAAGTAATGTTAATAAGAAACGTAATCTTTCCGCTCAAATAGCATTGGTACGTAATGAAACTCCTTCCGATGAAAATTATGGCTTGTTAGATTATTCGGGAC
>ENA-UEQB01001524-UEQB01001524.1-human-gut-metagenome-genome-assembly--contig:-NODE-1524-length-19168-cov-7.310670_pt1 | contig 19168 bp, 8 predicted proteins | sample MGYA00242901_ERZ507918 | MGnify/ENA primary metagenome ERZ507918 (study PRJEB26167, sample SAMN06115405) | human gut metagenome | host: Homo sapiens | place: China:Sichuan | collected 2016-04-06... | reverse complement strand
CATTGTCATACGTATACGTATATTCCATCGCCGGAATAAACTGGTTTCTAAGACTGACATACAGTGCAGGATTAGCTGTAGCCAGCTCTTTAAAATCCTCAGACTGATGCTGCAAGACATTAAATGTCAACTTAAAAGGGGTAATACTGTGCCTGCTGGTACGGGAAGGCTGGAAATCGTATGTAGCATTGCCCCCGAAGGACAGCAGTTTATAGTATTTAGCCCGGTTCAACTGATTGATATACAAACGGAAAGTCGTCGTAGCGGGGAAGTCAAATTCCCGTTTACCCAAATGCGGGAAAACGACTCTCGGGAAAGTCAGAGAGGTAGAAAGTCCCATTTCCCAACTGTTCATCAGCGAGCTCTTCTCTCCGCCTCCGGTTTGCCATTCGTAAGATCCTTTCAATTTGACATTCCAGCTTTCGCCACCTCCGAATACATTATTACGGGTGACACCAAAAGAAGCACCGGGGCCAGTCTGGTCATTACTCTTCGTTACCACGTTCAGTTCCAGTTCTGCATCCAGCGGTTTGGCAAACGTAGCCTGCATAGTGACATCCAGCGTATCACAAGCGGCTGTCGTATCTCTGGGAGCATATTGCATATCAAGATAGCTAAATATACCTAGCTGGCTCAGTTTCTCCTGAACCTGTTCCTGACGGTACTGGCTATAAAGGCGAGTACGGTTGGAAGCTCTCATCTGTTTACTCCGCACAAACTGTTGATAATTCATCCACCGATAAAGCATATTAGGACGAACCCGCAACTTATCATAATAGTGGATATTCAGATTCTTGTACAAGATACTGTCATTAGGTGCCTCGCCATTCTTTCCGAAGAGATAGACTGAAGCATCTCCTACATAGTAAGAACGTTGAGCGGCAGCCGGTAATCCCGGAAGAGGAATCAGACGAAGACTGATATGTCCGCCGGGAACCAAGGTTGTATCCGCCTGATAGGTCATATAGTCCGGACGGAAGTAGAAATATCCCCGATTACGCAAAAGGGTACTGATACGGGAACGTTCTTCATCCAAATCGACCACATTAAACTGTTCGCCGGGGGTAATGTAGGACATACGGCGCCCACGTTCCATGATCTTCAGAGTCTGGGGAGTGAAACGCTGATAATAAACGGTATCAATAAAATAAGGATTCTTCATATCTACCGTATAGAGAAGACTTGCTTTCAGACTGTCTTTCTTATCAACCAATGTTTCGCAAGTCACCTTTCCATTGAAATATCCATAATCACGGAGCAGATTGGTAGCTACCTTGACACGCACTTCGGGATTGACCGTAGAAATAAACACGGGAGGATTGGCGGCAAAGCGGTTAAACATCCATTTGCCGAATCCTTTCTTATACTTCACAAAGTCGTTATACATCCACATTTTAAAAGGAATAGGCAGAAAGCCTCCCAGCAAGGTAGTACTGGGAGTTTTGGCCAAAGCTGCATTGATTTCCGTCAAAGCTGTTTCGCCAACCCGTGTCGATGATTTATTGACAACCACCGTTTTTCCTCCGGTATAGAGAATTTCACCTTCGGGCAGATGTTTCGTCACCGAACAAGACGAAAACAAGACTACACTGATCAGCCAGCCTGCTAATATGTTAATACGTATATCTTTCATTCTTACTTCTTTTTCTTAAAGATGAACAGTTCACTGAGTTTGTCCAGTTTCTTGCGAAGTACCAGACCGACTCCGGTTTCCGTAATCTCCCCTTCGAGTACACTTTCGTAGTTTTTATCATAGAATAAACGGACATAACGGGTTCCCGTACGATCCAAACGATATTCCAAAGAGATATTGTCAATGAAGGACTCGGCATCATTCGTCGCATTCTCTCCTGTAGATACCTTACCGCCGATCACAATCTGGAAACGGTTGTTAAAGAGGCGTTGTGAATAACGGAAACTATAGTCCGTACGCTTGCCGCCAGTATCCGAGGCATCATGATCTTCGACACCTACAGAAACGCTTGCATTCTTCAGGTTACCCATCAGCGAGTTTATCTGACTGCTCAGCACGGAGTTCAGGGCAGAACCCATATTCAACTTGCCGAGGCCGCCCCCTCCGCCGCCAATCGGTCCGGTGCCGAGATAAGTTTTCATCAACATGATATAAAGCGCCTGTTTTCCCCGCTCTTCTGCTCCCATAGCAGTCAGTTCATTCTGTATGGTCGCATCTTCCGGAGCTGCTACATCAAACGCAAAAGAAAGATTATCCAGCCGGTTCTTCACGACAATGGAAACATCAAAGTTAACCATTCGCGTTCCTCCATTCTCTCCTTCGGACACGGAAGCACGGATACGGTCGGTCGCCTTGAAGTTCAGCATGGGGTCCATCGGGTTTCCGGTCCATTCTACGTAACTGCCGTTATCAATGGCAAATTCTTTGACAGCAATGATAGGCAAGGAATACTTCATCAATCCACCGCTCAGGGTGTAACGTCCGGTCAGGGTCAGATCGCCCTGCGGAGTATACTTCATCGAAAGATCACCGCCTCCTTCCAGCTCGACACGGTTATCATTGCTTGCATCCAAATCCACTTTCACGCGGACAGAAGGGTCAATATGAACCATCATTACCATATCCAGCCCCCCCAAAGACACCGTAGGTACTTCCTGGCGGACAACTGTGGTGGTATCGCTGAATGAAGTAAATGTCACCAGACTTCCCAGACGGTCCTGCACAGTCAACGGTGAATCGGTCAGCACATAGGAAACGTCCGTGTTGCCTAACAGATTCAGATTGCCACGCATATTCAATCCGTCCAATGGTCCTTTTATAGTTGCCCGCAAATCAGCGAATACCTTTCCGTAGACAAGGCTCTCACGGGTACGCTTTGCATTCAATAAGGTATAGTTCTCCGCCAACAGGTTCAGACTTGCCATCGGGCGGGACATATCCCGGAAATCGACATAACCGTCAATCGTAAACGGATTCTTTCCTGTGGTGTAAATGGCGAACTTATCAAAGATCAGACGATTGTTCTTCAGTTGTACAGGGCGGTTATCAAACAGGAAGTTAGCACCATACTGGCGTGACAGGACAGATACGCTGTCCAGTATCAGTTCGCCGTTGATTAAAGGTTGTTCGGTACTACCCGTAATGCTCAGTTCTCCGTCCATATCACCGGCAAGCGTAACAAGTTCGTCGGGGATAAAGACATTGGCTATATGCAGCGGGAAGTGTTCCAGCGTCGTATTTACTTCCAGGCTATCCTTACCCGTCGAAGTAGGGAGCAGCTTACCATCTGCTACCAGTACTTCTACTTTATCATGATTCAGATAAGCGTTCAGATACTGCTTTCCCTGCTCACCCGGTAGCCACGTAGCTCCCAGAGTGACATCACCAATACGCTGCCGTTCATAAGTCAGTTCATCAATAGAGGCTTCCGCAGAAAGCTGAAGGTCTTTTTCCGTCTGTATGTAGTGTGCTTCGGCTGAGAATAATCCGGTTATTTCGGGGAAATAAGGCAGTACGCTCGTTATTTCATCCAGACGGATTCTCCGGATTTCAACATCAATATTCTGTAAAGAAACCGTATCCCCCTCTACCGAATGGACACGGAACCCCATGCCTTCATCATCCCACATATCCACATTGGCGTAGACACGCATATTCTTATGCAGATATATCCAGTTGTGATTCTCGTTGAAATGAAATTTACGGAATGCAATAATCGGTTCTGCCGGAATCAGCGTAAAAGCCAGTCCGTCTCCTTTCCCGCGTCCTCCAACCAGCGGACGGGCATTGACGCCAAGCAATACACCGGTTTCTCCTTTTCCATTCTTATATTCTGCTATCAGTTCGGCATCACGATCACGAATCTCTCCTGTCAGAATCGTAGTGAAAGAGAATTGGGGATTCTTCGGTCCGTTAATGACTCCGGCACGCAGGTTCATGCGGGTGGTATCTTGCTTGACCGTGAAGAAGACAGTATCCAACTGCAAAGTATCCACTTTCAAGGCGTGGATGGCTGCTTTTCCATTGATTCCCCAATCGGGGGCTGTGCCAAATTTCATGGAGGCATCATGGAAAGATATATTTTTCATTGCCATATAATATGCCAACGGATTCTCCTTCCCTGCCGAGAAAGAGAAAATGGCCGACGGCAATGCTTCACGCAAAGCAGCATGATCCAATAACTTTTCATCTATCTGTTTCATCAGCACGTCGACAAAACGGGTAGACTGACGAATCAGCGGATATACACCGGCACGGGCACTCAGATTCAGTTTCATATCACCGGATGTGAAATGGGTGAAAACACGGTTCTGCCGTGCCTCTCCGCTTAAATTGAATGCCAGCGGACGCTTCATCGGCTTCGGTATAAGCCCCAGTTCGTGCAAATCAAGCTGGGTGACGTCAACGGTTACTTTTCCATCCGGATAACTGTGAGCTAAATTATATTCTGCATCAGCAGTCATTTTCAGAAGTTCATTGTCACTGGTAAGCTGAGCCGTCGCCAAAGCGCCTTTGAGATTTCCCGTCAAATGGACATTTGAAAGATGGTAGCGGGCATAATGAAGCTGATCCAAGGAGAGATTCAGCTTGGCAAAAGAATGGAAAGACATAACATCCAATCCTCTACCAGCGGCATCTGCCGAAAGAGACAGTTCATAAATTGAGTCTTTCGGAAGGAAATTATGAAGCTGCAGGTCATTTATTTTTAAGTCAGCTGTATAGACCTCTGTCAAGCTATTTAATGCAGCATTTACATTCATGCTGCCTTTACCTTCTTTAAGGTCAAGCTTTGCCTTATACTGAGGCCCGTTCATCTCCATCTTCATTTTAAGGCTCATACTATCGGGAACCACCAGAGAGCCATCGGGTGTCACTCCGGTCAGTCCCGTCAGAAAGTTCAGATTTTGAGTGACCATATCCAGGCCAATAGTACCCGAACGCCTCAAACTGTCTGTCAGGTTCTCCAAAATACCTCCTCCTTTCAGCGAGAAAGCACCCGGCAGATCTACAGTGAAACGTGAAATCTGCATTTCTTTCAGATTTCCATCCGTACCGGCACGAACCACTAACGGACGGAACGGATATGCTTCTTTGAACGTCTGAGGCAATCCGCCGGCAAAAAGCATGACGTCTTCCTTGCCTATATAGGCACTAAAATTGGCGGATAAACGGCCTGTCGTCGGAATGTTCACAAGTTCCCAATACGTCTGGGCGGATAAATTGATCTCTGAATGAGGAGTTTGCAGCTTCAAATCAGGAATACGGATAATAGAATCATTAGAAAAGAGTCGTCCTGTCAGCGACGTAATGCTCAGTCCCGAACGTTCTTCCATGGTTATTTCGCGAATGACGGCATTCATGTTTCTGCCTTCATAGAGCAGCGAGTCCAGACCGATACGGATGTTCCGGACAGCCATATGGGAAGCGTCAAAACCTTCTGTCGGCCCGCCTTCTCCGGTATCATAACTGGCAGAGGCACCCGACAAAAGAAACTGCCTCAACCCATAGAACTGGTTCTTTAAATCCGCTTTGGCATCGTCAACAGTCGCTTCACCTATATAGGCTGCCATCTTCAGGGAATCGGCAGGCAGTTGCATATCGAATGATATATTCTTCAACTTCAGCTGATGAAGGTCCACCTTCCAATTCACAGGCGCGGACGCCGTCGTATCTTTGGGAGTAGTCGTGGTATCATTCATCAAGAGTTGTATATGGGTATCGGATAACTCCGCCCGGTTGACAACTGCTGTTTCATTAGATAAATCGACTCCATGACTTTGCAGGAAGAAACGTCCCAGAACACCTTTTATCTGCATTCCTTCTATCAGGTTGGCAGAATTAACCGCCACCTGACTCAAAGTGACATCGTCCACTTCTACTTTTCCCTTTAATAACGGCCATGCCTGTACGCGAACATTCAGGCTTTCCAAAGACAATAAAGTATCCGGCTGCTGTATGACTTCCACTCCCCGTACCAACAGATTTAACGGGAAACGAAGGTCTATCCGTTCTACCTGAATCTGCATTCCGGTTGCCTTAGAAGCATACGCAGTAACCTCCCGTCGCAAAAGATTCTGAACAGGAGGTATATAAAGTAATACCATTAGTATTACAAAAAGTATTATAGGAGTAAGCAATATCCAGCCCACCCGTCTTATCCATTTTCGTTTCATGCAGGATGTGTCAGTGTAAAAGTGATACAAAGTAAACAAATTACTTTGAAAAAAGGTTTGTCGAAGAGCTAAAATGTGAGAAAACCAGCGACATCTTCTCTTTTTACTACTAGCCTATGTTTGTGCCGCGCCTTTGGCACAACTGTGCCATCGTAGTGGCACAACTGTGTCAAGCCCTTGGCACAAGTGTGACAACGGAGTGGCACAGGTCGTACACCGGGAGCTTAACCTGAAGCACATAGTAGCTGAGATCTAACGTGCCTCCAGACCATAATCTTCAGCAGCGCGAATCACTTTGCGAACTGCCTCCAGCGCTTCCAACGCAGTCTTTTCTATATCACCGGAGAACGCTTCTCCACGACAAGACTCCAGCCATTTTAATGGAGCAACTGACTCAGAAGCACCTATTAAAATAAAAAGAGGAAGCAGTTTATGAGCCATGGCGGCAATTCCGTCCACCTCCCTGTCAACCAATGCCTGCTGCATCCGTTCGGCATTCTTTCCGGTCTCTTCGACAAAAGTCCGGATAATGGAACGTGCTGCTTCCGGGTCATCTTCCGAGAAGGCGGTAAGTGCAGAGAAATTGAATGAAAGATGAGCACTTTCACGCTTTGAATCAATCTCTGTCGGGGGATTCTCTTCAGGTAGTGCATCTGCTGTCAGTTGCATATCGTGTGTTATATGTGCCTCATCAGCCGCCATCTGACCTTCATTCAAGGTCAGCAACAGTTCTTTTACTGTAAAAGGTTTGTGCAGGCATCCGGCAAAGCCATGTTCATGCAACGCCTTTTCATCCATTTCACTGCGTGCCGTGACAGCAATTACCGGAATATTACGGGCCTGAGGGATATTAGAGGCACGCAATAATTTTACCAGATCAAAGCCGTTGATAGCAGGCATCTGTATATCAGTCAGCAGTACATCAAAAGTTGAAGAACGCAATTGTTCTGTCAGTTCCTCCAATTGCTCACAGCAGACTGCATCAATGCCATGTTGCTTCAGCATGGCAGCAGTCAGGTTCAGCTGAATCTTATCATCATCAATCAGAAGCACACGGATAACCTTCATAGGTGGGATAGCGTCTGTTTCTTCGTTCAATGTATTCTCTTCAGAAGAAGCATCCTCTCCGGAAACCTCTGCACCTGCCGGTGTTTTTCTGATTCTGCTTCCAAAAGGCTTATTCTCCACAATCGACTTACCTACCGGAAAGAGTGGCAACACGACAGTGAAGCAACTTCCTTTTCCCAAGGTACTTTGTACATCGATGGTACCTTCAAGCAGAAGAACCAACTTATGTACGATAGACAATCCCAGCCCGAATCCTTCTTCTCCTTGCGCACCGGGAAGACGGGTAAATTCCTGAAAAATACGTTCCCGATCTTCTGACGCCATGCCTTTTCCGGTATCCGAGACCGCAATGGTCAGCTTCGAAGCATCATAACTGACAGATAACGTTATCTCACCCTGCTGAGTGAATTTCACAGCATTGGACAAGAGATTATTCACGATCTGCTGAATGCGCAAAGGGTCACTGATATACTTCTCCGATAACTCCGGAGCAATATGACATTGCAATACCAAGCCTTTTGCCGCCGTCAGCGGTTCAAAGCAAACACGGATTTCCTCAAATAGCTGGGACGGGTTAAAAACAATCCGGTTCACTTCTGCCTTATTAAGATCGAGACGGTGAAAATCAAGCAAGTCGCTTACTAACTTCAGTAAATGTTCCGAAGAGCTCTTCATATTGTCCAGGTAGAATCGTTGCCGTTCATCTTCGGTCAGCCGGGACAACAGTTCCGTATATCCCATGATAGAGCCCAACGGTGCCTTGAAGTCATGGGTAATGGCAAGCATCAGCTTTTCACGGGCGACAAGCAAATCTTCCGCCCGCTTATTCGCTTCTTCAAGCTGGCTTCGATAACGATTGCTGCGGGTGATATCCCGCATGATCAGAATCAGAAAAAAAGCAGACAGGAATACAGCACCAATAGCGATGCCTGCAATGATGCTTGCCGAACGCATCCTCACCTCCTGCTGAAGTGCCGCATCCTGACGGGCACGTTCAGTCATTTTCTCCTCATACCCCTTAATCAGGCTATCCATTCTTGCGGTCAACTGTGTGTTCATCCGCTGATACCTCGTACTGGTACGCCGGATCGTTCTTCGCCGTTGCAAGCGTTTCTCTTCGGTAGCCATGCGAATCTTATGCTGAAGAGAATCCGCCGACTTAACAGGTTCCAGAATTGTATCGGTAGCCACTTCCAGAGAAGTGTTGACCAACACGGCAGTATCTTTTTTAGAAGGTGCGAACACTTCCCCCAAGCGTTTGAAAAAGCCTTTCTTTTTGGGGGTAGTTATCAAAGAATCGCGTTTGGTAATGACCCGATGCTGTACCCGTTGCTGGGTAATCACCGAATCCTGCTGTTCGGAGATGATTTCTTCAATTTCTGAAGCGGAAAGCAAGCTGTCATTCGCCTCGCTCAATACCCGCAGCATCTGAAGGGTATTCTGGTCCTTTTCGTGAAGAAGGGTCAGCAGACTGTCTGTTCTCAGATTCTGCTGATCGTCTGCAGCCGACAGTGTTTCCATTTCCTGATGCACAAACACCAGAGAAAAAAGAAGAATCGCCAACAGCAAAATATAGCCAATGGTTATTTTCAGTTTGGTGAAGCGGAAGGAAGCCATAGGCAAATAAAGATTTTGAATTATTTATTTTGAATCGGGGACGGAAGTTTCGTCTTCTGATGGAAACGCCACCATAACATCAGACCGGCACTGGTCAACCCAAAAGGAAATGCCATCCAGACACCTATTATCCCCCATTCCAGCACAAATCCGCAGAAGTAACCGACCGGAAGCGAAATGAGGAAATAAGCAATGAAGGCAATCAGCATCATTAATTTCACATCTGAGATTCCACGCAAAGCATTGGCAAAGGTAATCTGCAATCCATCGCCAAACTGATATACCAGGAATGGGAAAATCAGTGAAGTCACCATAGCCGCTACCTCGGTGCTGTCGGTAAACCAGCCTCCCAAATAATTGCGGCAAAGGAATACAATAGAAGAAAGCACAACACCCAACGCCATCATCAGATGAAAACCGGCATAAGCCGAACGACGTACATTGAGTATATCGCCCTGCCCGTTAAAGTTACTCACACGGACAGCCACAGCAGCCCCCATCCCATAATACATCATGAAAGTAAACTGAGAAATGGCCAGCATGACCTGATGAGAAGCCAGTGCAATCGTGCCCAACCAGCCAATCATCACCGCACTCAAACTGAACGAAGCCGTCTCCATCCCCATCTGAAAAGCAATCGGCCAGCCCAGAGAATTTAAACGTCCGAAGATAGCTTTAGACCATCCCAAACGATAAAAGCCGAGTTTAAAACGAAGAAAACGCGGACTCCGCATAAAGATAATAACAAACACGATCACCATCACGATACGCGAGAACAGCGTACTGATACCGGCACCCAGCAAACCCATTTCCGGCAAGCCCAGCTTTCCGTATATCAGGATATAATTACCAATGATATTCAGTACGTTTCCACCGAGCAATATCCACATGGCAGTTTTAGTGTCCGTAATTCCATCCGTAAACTGCTTGAAGCCATTGAAAAGCATCACAAAGACAAGTGAAGCCAGCAGAACCAGATAATAAGGTTTAATCAGAGGAATAAGTTCCTCCGGCTGCCCCAGATTCTCCACATTGAAGTAAAGGACAGTCATAGCAATTGTGAGTAAGAGTGCTACCAATAAATTTGCCAGCAAGCTGTTGCGCAATGCCTGTCCTGCCGGAGCATACTGATGAGTCCCATACAAGCCTCCTACAATAGGAGTCAGCCCATACGAGAAACCTGTACTGAAAATAATCACCAGATTGAATACATTATTAACGAAGGAGGCAGCACCCAGTTCTATCGTACTATGGTGTCCAATCATCAACGTATCGGCAAAACCAAGCACGATAACTCCTATTTGCCCGATTACAATGGGCAATCCGAGAGAGAGCAGTGCCTTGTAATGTTCCTTATATATACTATAGATATTTCTCATTTATTTTTCCGTAGTTAATCGCATATCCCGGCAACTTTGCATCCCGATGTTGCCTCTATTAAATGTCCTACTCCAAAGGAGAGAATCAGGACACTTGTTTTTTATAATAAAGTATCACTCCATTCTCTTTCCGGAAAGCAGACTGGGCAACTCTTTGCAACTGTCCGGCAGTAACAGCGCGATAACGGTCCACTTCCTTTTCCATGTCTTCCGCTCTGCCTAACAGTTCGAACCATGCCAGATTGGTAGCGACATTCAAATAATTGATATTGCCGAATATCTGTGTCGATTCGAATTTATTCTTTACTTTTTCCAGTTCCTGTTCGTCTACTGGTTCTTGTTGCAAACGCTCCAGTTCTTCACGCACAGCCGCTTCCGCCTGTTCCAGCGATACACCTGCCGAAGGTTTGCCGGAGATATGGAATAATCCGGCATCCACACTACCGGAGATATAAGCGTCAATACTTGAAAACAATTGCTTTTGTTGCACCAGATGCTGATTCAAACGACTGGAACGACCGTTACTCAACAAATCCGACAATATATCAAAAGCATAATAATCCGGATGATCATGGCTGCACATATGATATGCCATGAATAAAGAATCAAGAGGTACGTTTCGCTCTACCGTCAACCGCCTTTCTTCCGTCTGCTCCGGTTCCTGCGGAAGATTCCGTTGAGGAACCTCCCTACGAGGGATAGGCCCAAACCATTTCTCCGTCAATGCGACTGCTTCTTCAAAAGCGATATTCCCTGTTACAGCCAAGATTGCATTGTTCGGGGCATAGAAACGGAAGAAGAATGCTTTCACTTCTTCCAGTGTCGCATTGGCTATATGCGACAAATCTTTCCCAATGGTAGGCCACTGATAAGTATGTGTCCGGTATGCCAAAGGGCGCAAAAGATGACCAACATCTCCATAAGGCTGATTCAGGCAACGTTGCTTGAATTCTTCCATTACTACTCCACGCTGTACTTCCAGACTCCGCTCACTGAAATCGAGGCTCAGCATACGGTCTGATTCCAACCAAAAACCGGTTTCTACATTTTGCCGGGGTACAGTGAGGTAGTAATTGGTGATGTCATTATTGGTCCAGGCATTATTCTCACCGCCTGCCAGTTGCAGCGGCATATCATAATCGGGGATATTCACCGAACCTCCGAACATCAGGTGTTCGAACAAATGGGCGAAGCCGGTATGCTCGGGATGTTCGTCGCGGGCTCCCACATTATATAATATATTAAGAGCCACCATCTGTGTACTTTCGTCCTGCGAGTGTACCAAACGCAACCCATTATCCAGAATATGCCTGTTAATCTTCATTCTACTTAATCTAGTACTTCTACTTTTACTATTTTCACGTCTTCTTCGGGGCGGTCGCTACGGTCGGTTTTCACCTGCTGGATTTTATCTACAATATCCATCCCTTCTATCACTTCGCCGAAAACCGTATATTCGCCGTCCAAATGCGGAGTGCCTCCTACTGTCGTGTAAGCCTCTACCTGCTCCGGTGTGAAATGAAATTCCGGTTGCTTGGCTGCTTCTTCCTGGGCCTGCGCAAAAAGTTTTTCCTGCAATTCATAGAGACCGTTTTCATCGTTCTCTTTCCGCATCTTATAGATTTCCTTCATATGCTTCTGAGCCAATGTATTGAAAATAACATTGATCTTATTTTCATTCATCTGGCTTTCCATGCCCAGCAAAGTGGAATCATTGTAGACTTTGCCTGTTACAATATAGAACTGGCAACCGGAAGATTCCTTCTTCGGATTCACATTGTCTCCCTGACGGGCAGCCGACAAAGCACCTTTTTTGTGAAAATACTTCGGATATACAAACTCAGCCGGAAGTGTGTAACCCACATCTCCTGCTCCCAGCATCTTTCCTTTCGGTGCATTCTTTGAATCCGGATCACCTGCCTGAATCATGAAATCTTTGATAACACGATGGAACAGCGTTCCTTCATAAACACCCTCTTCCGCCAGTTTAATGAAATTATCACGATGTTTAGGCGTCTCGTTATACAACTTAACCTTGATGTCTCCCAAGGTTGTTTCAATCTTAACCAACGTTTCGTTGTCCATATTTCCTCCTTTTTTTGTTCCGGTTTTGCAGGCTGTAAGTCCGCAAAACGATATGGTTAATAGTAAGTATGCAATCTTTTTCATAACACTTTTATTTAATTTAAGTTTGCAAATATACTACTTTCGCCCAAATCCTCTTACCTTTGTAGCATTAAAAAGAGGCAAAAGAGAGTATGATGAAATCCATATTAATTATTGAAGACGATATCACTTTCGGAATGATGCTGAAAACCTGGCTAGGAAAAAAAGGGTTTGAAGTATCGTCAGTGAGTAACATTGCCCGTGCCCAAAAGCACATTGAAGGACAAGGAGCAGACTTGATCCTGTCCGATTTGCGTTTACCCGATCACGATGGTATCGATCTTCTGAAGTGGATGAACGAAAAGGGAATCGATATACCTTTGATTATTATGACCGGCTATGCCGATATCCAATCGGCAGTGCAGGCTATGAAGCTGGGAGCACGTGACTACGTTGCCAAACCGGTGAACCCGGAAGAATTGCTGAAAAAAATGTCGGAAGCTTTGCAAACAAAAGAAACTTCAGCCGTTCATAACACTGCCAAAGCTCCTGCCAAAAAAAGTTCTTCTGCCGCATCCTCCAATAATGCCGAGACTCATCATGCTTATCTGGAAGGAGAAAGTGATGCCGCCAAGCAACTCTATAATTATGTAGGTCTGGTCGCTCCAACTAATATGTCCGTACTGATCAACGGCTCCAGCGGAACGGGAAAAGAGTATGTGGCACACCGTATCCATCAACTGAGTAAACGAAACGATAAACCGTTTATCGCGGTAGATTGCGGTTCGATTCCCAAAGAATTAGCCGCATCCGAATTCTTCGGTCACGTGAAAGGCTCTTTTACAGGAGCACTGACGGACAAAACAGGAGCGTTTGTTGCAGCCAATGGCGGTACTATCTTTTTGGATGAAATAGGCAATCTCAGTTATGAGGTGCAGATACAACTTCTCCGTGCCCTGCAAGAGAGAAAGATCCGCCCGGTCGGTTCCACACAGGAAGTAGCGGTTGATATCCGTCTGGTTTCTGCTACCAACGAGAATCTGGAACAGGCCATCGAAAAGGGAACTTTCCGTGAAGACCTTTTCCACCGTATCAACGAATTTACCCTGCGGATGCCCGACTTGAAAGAACGAAAAGAAGACATATTGCTGTTTGCCAATTTCTTCCTCGACCAGGCAAACAAGGAGCTTGACAAGCACCTGATCGGTTTCGACTCGAAAGCATCACAAGCTTTGCTCAACTATCACTGGCCGGGCAACTTACGCCAGATGAAGAATATCGTTAAAAGAGCTACTTTACTGGCACAAGGCAGTTTCATCACTCTTCTTGAATTAGGAACCGAATTGCTGGAGACGACTACTGCTTGTCCGGCAAGTATGGCGCTACGCAATGAAGAGACGGAGAAAGAACACATTCTGGAAGCATTGCGCCAGACCGGAAATAATAAAAGTAAGGCAGCACAATTGCTCAATATCGACCGGAAGACATTATATAATAAACTGAAACTATATAATATCAACCTATAGATTATAAATCAGCGCTATTTATATATTTAGAGGGGGATACGCCAAACTGTTCCATAAAGTGCTTACGCAAAGTACGGGTATCGGAATACCCAACCATTTCCGAGATCTCCTGAATTGAATAGTGGTTCTCCAGAATTAATGTTGCCGCCTTGCTTATACGTATGCTGCGGATCATATCAATAACCGACAATTCACTGCGCTGTTTCACCTTCCGGTATAAGGTTGGCTGACTCATGTTCAATTGCTCCGCCAACATCTTTACATTAAAGTCTACATTAGAAAGATTGGCTTCTATTATAGAGATAAGCCGCTGCAAAAAGGCATCTTCTTTCTCTCCTTCTTCTGACTTCCGTTTCAGCATCAGAGCTTTTGTATAAATCCGTTTCAATCGCTCACGCTGCAAAATCAGGTTATCCACTTTTGTTTTTAATACCTCCGGATTAAACGGTTTCATCATATAATCATCCGCTCCGCTATTACAACCCTGCATGATATCAATATCCTCCGCTTTAGCAGTCAACATCAGAATAGGAATAGGAGCAGTCTCCTGCTGCCTGCGAATTTCCCGGCAGCAAGTAAAACCGTCTTTTACGGGCATCATCACATCCGAGATTATAAGGTCGGGCAACTGTTCTTTTGCCACCCGCACTCCTTCCTCCCCATCCCCGGCTTCATAGACAGTATATCTGAAAGCAAATAAGCTCCGGATATATTCACGGACTTCTTCATTATCTTCTATTATCAGCAGACTCTTTTTAACTCCCGCTTCCTGCACATTATTTTCCGACACCGGAGAAAACGACTCTGATTCCAAATCCTCATCCTTTATTTTTTCCTGCTGAGCGTCTACAAGCTCATAAGTATCTTTTGCAAAATGCGCTTTTCCTTCGGGAATATAAAGGGCAAAGGTACTCCCTTCATCAGGCATGCTCTTTAAAGTAACCAATCCATGATGCAAGTCCATCGTAGTCTTCACAATATGTAGTCCCACTCCTGCCTTTGTTGACATTTCCGGTCTATTATCGCCTGTTATGAACGATTCAAAAATATGTTTCTGCAACTCTTCCGGAATCCCCGCACCGGTATCCGAAACCGTTATCCGGCAATAGCCTTGACCGTTTCTCATGGCAGGAGATACGGAGAGCAGAACATGTCCTCCCGGAGGCGTATACTTAAAGGCATTAGAAAGAAGATTCTGCACAGCCGAAGTAATCTTTCCCTCATCTACCCAATACAAAAGCCTCTCATCGGGTAAATCAACATCAAAATACAGTTGTCTGATTTCGGACATCTGCCGGAACGGTTCCGATACATTACGAACCAACTGCACCAAATCAGTCTCTGACAATTGAAGCCTGACCATTCCAGCCTCTATCTTTTGTATATAAAGCAACTGATCGACTAAAGTATGCAGTGAAGTCGCATTCTTATATATGAGTTGCAATTTCTTATAAAAGTCCTCCGACGGACTATACCGCTTCATCAGCTCCTGCACCGGAGCAAGAATCAGAGTCAGCGGTGTACGCAGTTCATGGGCAACTCCTGTAAAAAAGTTCTCACGTTCTACACGTATCTGATGTTCTTTCTCACGCTCCAGGCTGACCGTCAGCAGTTCATGCTTCATCTGCATTTCGTGTTCCATTCGTTTTTGGCGAAGTTTTATTAACCGTATTCCGTAAGCTACTCCTCCCAACAATAACAGAGAAACAAAAAGCCGGAAAACAAAAGTCTGGCTCCAATGAGGGAGAATAACAATCTTCAATGAAGTTACCTCCCCAGTCTCACCATTCGGATAAATATTCCTCACTTCAAACACATAGTCTCCGGCAGGGAGATTGGTATACGAAGCTCTCTCTCCCTCATCAGAGATCAGCCAATTCCCCTGATAAGGTAAAAGCCGGTAGTTATATTTCTGTCGTTCATCCGAATAGGACAAGTTATTGAAAGTCAAGGAGAAGTCCCTATTGCCATTATCCAGTACAATCCGGTCTGCAGAAGAGATTATTTGATTGAGTATAATCTGATTATTTACCTTTTCCCCTATCCCAACAGGACGGTTATCAACTTCCAAACCAGTAATCAATACACGTTCATTCGTTGGATAAGCATTTATTTCCTCCGGATTGAAATAAGTCAGGCTCTGATTATTCCCGAAAAATAAAGTCTTATCACTGAATATGGCAGAACGGTTACTACCCGCTATGTAGTAGTTATAGAAAAGATGCTGGCGACGGCCATAACGCGATATGCCGGAGTTACTTCCCAGCCAGACATGCCCCTCGCTGTCTTCTGCCATACAGCCGATAAAGTTACTGCACAATCCGTTATTCGTTGTATAATGCGCGCTGATTGAATTCTCTCGGGGAGACAGGACAGCAAAGCCATCCGTATAACCTATATATAAATTTCCATCCGAAGATGCCAGTAATGAGCGTACCGAACGATATTCCATATTCATTCTTCCCTCATATCCGTTTTCTACGGATATATCTCCGGAAGCAGATTCAACCAACCTGCAAACTCCCATATTACTTGTTCCCAGCCATATTGTCCCATCCTTAGTCTGAACAATCGCACGGATAAAGGGTTGTCTTTTCTCATTCAAATACCGTTCAGCAGATAACTTGACGCATATATTGTCCTGATGATTATACAACAGCAGCCCATCCCCCGTACCTACATAGAGCCTGTTCTTATTATCCATATACAAAGCCCATACCGAAGCCCTGTTGGCAACACCATCCACCAACAATGAATGAACAACAAAACGACCGGTCCGGATGTGGCAGACAGTCAAAGTGCCGTCTATATTGCCAAACCACAGATTTCCGTCTGCGTCTTTCAGAGCACATAACATTGTTTCTTCGGATTTTCCACTTCCTGTATCTACTTTAGAAAAACTAAGTTTTTTCCCTTGTACGTACGGCATGTCACTTCGCATGATTCCTTTATGATAGGTCGCTAACCACACCCGATGATTATCATCCAGAAGGATACTGCATATTTCGTTATGTCTGTCCTGATAGTAACGGTCATAGAACTGTGACCTCAAATCCGAATACATCACCCCTCCCCCATTAGTTCCAATCCAAAGAAGGCCATTCGGGTCATAATAAGCAGAAATCATACGCGTTTCCAAATTCCGGTAAATCTGCGTATGTGTATTGCTATAAATCTCTGATGTCAATTCTTCCGGCTGCTTTTCATCCGGCATCAATAGTGTATAGCCACCCCATGTCACTGCCATATATCGATTGTTACCAACAAATACAATCTGATAAACATCTGTATGGGAAAGGAGATTCTCCTTTCCTGTTCCACCAAACGAAATTCGGTCAATATGTCCCGACTTCGGATGATAGCGTACAATACCTTTGGCAATGGTTGAAATCCAGACGATACCGTCTTTATTTAAAATGGAAGTAACTTGTAACGGTTTTCCGTCTGCCAGCGATATCTTCTGATACGATTCCGGAGTATCCGGATGAAACAGAATCAGATTACCCCGATTAGTAGTCAGCCATATCCCGTTCTTATCTTCTTCACGATAACAGACAGAAGAAAAGAACTCCGTTTTTTCCTCTAATAACTGAAACTCCTTTTGTATGTTTACCCGAACAGCATATTCTCCCTCTTCCTCACCTTGTTCTATCTCCCATTGATAAAGTATCAGCCTGCTTCCTGATATTCCCCAATAGGAAGAATCATCAGCGACTAAGACATGAGTAACACCTGCCGCAATAGCAGAATCAGCGCATTTCGGAAGAAAAGTTTCCAGCTTTCGGTTGAAGTAATAAAGAAATCCATCAGATACGACACCTAAAAGATCATCTGACAACCTCACAATACCGGAAACTGAGACATAAGCCTCAGCGGGCTTAAAGTTCTGAATCGTTTTTCCATCATAACGGCTTAATCCGTTATCCGTACCAAACCACATAAATCCGTCTTCATCCTTATATATGCAAGGAACCGTGTTATCTGCCAATCCATCCCTCATCGTCAGCAATTGAATATCTTTATCAAAAAAAGCATAAGCAGGATGCAGGGGATAACAGATCAGAATCAGAAGTGTCAGAATTAGATTTAAGTGCTTCATTTTATTAATCAATTTATAGCAAATAAACGAAATTAAGTCAAAACACACAAAAAATAGAATGAAGAAATGGACTTCTGAATTAAACATGTATGTTGAATGAAAGAAACAGGTATACTCGAAACCACATTGTTTGCATACATTTGCAACCGTATAACAATTTCATGTACACCTTTAAATAATACATACGATGACCTTAGTTGATCTTAACCTGTCAGACACAAAAAAACTATTTTTATGATAATGCACATACCAAAGACTAAATATTATCATAAATGGTTGATCGGAGCTACATTCGTCGTTCCGATTCTTCCGCTTGCCGCCCAGACGTCTCCGAATCTTGTCTTCATCATGGCAGACCAATATCGGGGTGACGCATTAGGCTGCCTGGGCAAAGAACCTGTAAAGACCCCTTGCCTGGATAATCTGGCTTCCGAAGGAGTGCTATTCACTAATGCTGTCAGCAGTTATCCTGTTTCATCACCTGCCCGCGCCATGCTGATGACAGGTATGTATCCTCTCCATAACAAAGTGGTAGGAAACTGTAACTCACAAACAGCACCTTACGGAGTAGAACTTCCGCAGGAGGCACGCTGCTGGAGTGATGTACTAAAAGACATGGACTACCGTACAGGATATATAGGAAAATGGCATCTGGATTCTCCTTATAAGCCCTATGTAGATACCTACAACAATCATGGTAAAGTAGCATGGAACGAATGGTGTCCTCCCGAACGCCGTCATGGATTCGAACACTGGATAGCATACGGAACCTACGATTATCATCTGAAACCAATGTACTGGAACGCCACTGCCCCACGTGACAGTTTCTATTATGTCAACCAATGGGGACCTGCTTATGAAGCAGACAGAGCCATCGAATACATTCAGGCACAAAAAGAGAGTAAACAACCTTTCGCATTGGTCGTTTCAATGAACCCTCCACATACCGGTTACGAACTGGTTCCTGACAGATACAAAGCCTTATATAAGGATATGGATGTGGAAGCTCTCTGTGCCAATCGACCGGACATACCCGCCAAAGGTACCGAAATGGGAAACTATTTCAGAAATAATATACGCAACTATTACGCCTGTATCACAGGAGTAGACGAGAACGTAGGACGTATCATCGAAACGCTCAAAAGCAATGGACTTTTTGAGAATACCATCGTTGTATTTACGTCCGATCATGGTATCTGCATGGGAGCTCACAATGCTGCCGGAAA
>ENA-UEQB01001487-UEQB01001487.1-human-gut-metagenome-genome-assembly--contig:-NODE-1487-length-19524-cov-4.076413_pt1 | contig 19524 bp, 14 predicted proteins | sample MGYA00242901_ERZ507918 | MGnify/ENA primary metagenome ERZ507918 (study PRJEB26167, sample SAMN06115405) | human gut metagenome | host: Homo sapiens | place: China:Sichuan | collected 2016-04-06... | reverse complement strand
ATGTATGTTCCCAGGAATGCCGGAACTGGTCAATCCGTACCGGAAACTTGGAATGAACCCGAAATCCTTTGGCTGGAGAGGCATCCGGACCAAAACAGAGACTTATGAGGCATTAAAAAAGTATATCCAGATGGATATGTATAATTTGAAAGAACTTGTAACGAGACTGATTGCGGGAAGTTCTATTGAGATAAATCCAGATAAATTTCAGAATGATATGACTACATTTGCAAGTGCAGATGATGTCTTGACACTTCTGGTACATCTGGGATATCTGACTTATGATTTTGATACATGTACCGTTCATATCCCGAATCAGGAAGTACAGAAGGAATTTATTAATTGTATTGAAGATGGTGGCTGGGAACCGGTTATGGACGCAATCCGGAAATCCGAAGAGCTGCTTGCAGCCACAATCCGCGGTGAGGAAGAAACGGTTGCCCGGATGATAGAGAATGCACATCAGGAGAATACATCCATACTTGCCTATAATGATGAAAATTCATTGGCATGTGTGATCGCACTTGCGTATTATTCAGCGAAGAAGAATTATGTAGTATACCGGGAACTTGCCGGAGGAAAAGGATTTGCAGATATGGTGTTTGTTCCAAGAAAAACGACACAGACACCGGCAATCGTTGTAGAGCTGAAATGGAATCAGACAGCGGAAGCAGCGATCACACAGATCAAAAGAAAACAGTATGTCGAAAGCCTGAAGGATTACAGGGGCGAAGTGATACTTGTTGGGATCAATTATGAGAGCAAAGAGTTAAAGAAGGACGATTATAAAAAACATTCCTGCAAAATTGAGCGGATCACCATGGCATAATAGAGGGAAGGACAGGAGTTTCAGATATGGATGACGCACAGGCACAGCAGACCAATCCATTATTTGGTATTATTCCAAAAGAATTTTTCACACCGCTGGCATCGCCGAACAGACTTGTATATTGGGACTGTCTGTGCCGGTTGTTTCAGGCAATGAGTGCACAGCTTTCCTTTGGGATCGAGAGAGAAATCCTTGTGGATGAATTACAGTTTTATTTTGAACAGAATCAGGCAGCGGAATTTGAGGAAGATGACATAAATGGCATGGATTCCAGAAAAAAGGCAAATGAGATGCTGCGCTTATTGGAGAAGTACGGCTGGCTTGAGGTTGAGACAGATAAGAGTTATGTGCAGAGAGTCAATTTTTATGATTATGCCGTAAAAGTCATGAAAACGCTTCTTGAGATTTCAGACGGACGAAAGGTGGAATATCAGGGCTATATTTATACCATTTACAGCCTTGTGCGGACCAATACGGATCATCCGGCGGTTGTGTTACAGCAGATCCGGGATAATACGGATATGCTGATCACAGGATTAAAGAATCTCAATTCAAATATCAAACATTACATTGATGAACTGACAAAGCATAAGACCGTAGCAGAGATTATGAATGCACTGTTTAACGATTATATTACGAATATTGTAGATAAAGCGTATCACCGCCTGCTAACATCAGACAATGTCTCGAAGTTCCGGCCGGAGATCATAGAGCGGCTGGAAGCACATGGACATAGCTCACGTTATATCACAAAGACGTCGGAAGAGTTGGCAGCGATCCGGGAGATACCGGTCGGGCAGGCAGAAGAACTGGTATATCAGACATTGCATGAGATTGTGGAAGCATTCCGGAATATGGATGATATTCTGGCAGAGATCAACCGGAAAAACACACAATACCAGAGAGCAGCAGTAAACCGTGCAAAGTTTTTGCTGGCAGGAACGGAAGATGTCAGAGGACAGATGAAAGAGATTCTCTTATATATTGGAGAGCAGATGGAACAGAGCCAGCTGGATCTGAATGGAATCTATGAGATTGAGTATCTGGAGAATCTGGTACGGTTGTTTGGAAGCAGTTTTATTGATGAAAAATCGTTTTACAGCCCAATTGAGGGAAAGAAAGAGTTTCATCCGCAGGAACTGATAGAGACCATGCCGGATGTGGAATTCAGGCAGGAAAAACTGCGGAAGATGACCGAAAAGATGCAGCGTATTTTAAGCCCGGAACGGATAGAGCGGTTTGTAGAAGAACAATTAGGAGACAGGGCAAAAATCTATGCGTCTGAGCTTCCGATGGAAACAATGGATGATTTTATCAGGCTGATCTATGTCAGACTGTATGGCTCCAGAAAAAAGATGCGATATCGGATTGAAAAGGCAGAAGGTGCGAATAAAATCAGTGGAGAGTTTGATTTCCCGGATTTTGCGATCATAAAACGCTGACAGCGCATAGCAGAGGGAGAGCAGAATGGATTTATTAAATGGCATGCTGCAGAAGGATCAGGATGAATTCCGCAGAATATGTAATAAACTGATTAATGTATGTTTTATATGCAGACAGAATCAGGCAACAAGAAGTGACTTCTATTTTATACAAAAGTACAAAGAAAAGTTTGAAGAATTACTTGGAGTACTCGGCTACAGATTAGAAATAAACGAAGAATATGGCGTTGTGCAGCTTACCAACGCCCTGAATACAAACCGGCAGAATTTAAAATTATATGAGTCCGTTATTTTACTCATATTGCGTATTCTGTTTGACGAGAAGAAAAGAGAATTGTCTGTGAGCGATGAAGTCATCGTGAATCTGGGCGATATTCAGGACAAGTTTTTAAGCCTGAAGATCCGTGACAAAATGATCGATAAGACGACGATGGGAAATGCACTCCGTCTGTTCCGGAGATATCAGCTGATTGAGCTGCTGGATTCGGATCTGAAAAATGAGGAGTCCAGAGTTTTGATCTATAATTCCATCCTGATGGCAGTGAGGGTAGAGGATATCAAGAGTGTATACGACAAAGTGGACAGTTATAGGAAAGGAAAATTAAAAGATGAAGAAACTGACCAGACTGAAGCTGATTAATTGGCATCGTTTCTCGGATGTCACGATAGATTTTGGGGACTCAACTCTGATTTCCGGCGAAAATGGAGCCGGAAAATCCACACTTTTAGATGCGATCCAATTTGTTGTGACCTGCTCCACAAATCATTTTAATAAGGCTGCCCATGAGAACGGCAAGAGAAAGCTGACCGGTTATATCCGGTGTAAGACCGGACGTGAAAATCATCCTTATGAGAGAACCGGAGAGATCAGTGCGCATGTCGCATTGGAATTTTATGAGGAGAGCAAGGAAAAGTATTTTGTCATCGGGGCAGTGATCGATTCGGCGACTGAGGGACAGGAGACAGTCGTGCGTTATCTCATGGACAATGTGATGTTAGAGGATGAGATGTTTAAGATCGGAAACAGACCACGGACCATCACAGAATTCAGGTCGTTTAACAATAAAAACATCAAATTATTTGCAAAGACGAACGCAGAAGGCAAAAAAATGATCAAACAGCGTTTTGGAAGAATCGAGGATAAGTTCTTCCAGCTGATCCCAAAGGCGCTGGCGTTTAAACCAATTGATGATATCAAGGACTTTGTCTATTCCTATGTGCTGGATGAAAAAGAAGTCAATATTGACAATCTGCGCGAAAATGTAAGAAGCTATCAGGAGCTGGAAAAAACGCTGGAGGGTGTGAAAAACAGAATTGAAAAACTGTCAGAGATCGAATGCCACCACAAAGCAGTGGTGGATTGTATACAATCTGACCGGATGTATGAATATTTTATGGCACAGTCGGATCTGGATCTGACCAAAGAACAGATCAGCGTTCTGCAGGATGAGATCAGGCGCGAAAGTTACCGTCTGGAACAGCTGAATGCAAAGTGCAGCAGCATGAAAAAGGAACTGGAGAATAAGGAGGAAGTCCGCACACTGCTTTTAGCGGAACTGAACGCCAACTCAGATTTCCAGACGTTGGAAAAGCAGAAAAAATATCTGAAAGAATTACAGGAAAAAGAAGAAATACAATATCAGGAAAAGAAAAGACTGTTAGAGAGCGGAAAAAAAGCAGGACAGAAAGTAAAAAGACTGCTTGAAATACCGGATGTGGATGAATGCATGAAGCAGTATGATGAGCTGCTGCACCGGCTGAAGGATACGGAGGACGTTGTTAGTGCACAGGAACTGATTGACCGGGCAATCGCTTACAAGAAGCATATGAGTACAAAACTGCAGAGGAAAAATTTAGAGATCCAAAGCCGGCTGAATGAGATCGCAGCAGACCTGCAGGAGACAGAGCAGCGGATCAGTAATCTGAAACAGCACCGGTTTTCCTATCCCTCGGCAGTCGAGCTTCTGATGTCGCGTGTGGAGCAGGAATTGCTCAAGATCGGAAGGACGGCAAAGCCGAGGATTTTGTGTGAAATGTTAGAAATCACGGATGAGACATGGAGAAATGCAGTGGAGGGCTATCTGAATACACAGCGATTTTATGTGTTGGTAGAGCCGGAACATTTTGACATTGCCCTTGGTATTTACGAAAGATTGAGAAGAGAAAAGAAAGCATACGGTGTGGGACTGATCAATTCCGGCAAACTCGAGGAATATGACATTGCTCCGGCAGGAAGTCTGGCAACAGTTGTGGAGTCGAAGAGTATTTATGCGAAGCGGTATGTGAATATGGTTCTTGGCAAGGTACATATGTGTAAGAGAGTGGATGAATTAAAACAGTATCCGGTTTCTATCACACCAAATTGTATGCGCTATCAGAATCATGTCGCATCTGCGATCAGACCGGAAATCTATACAACTCCATTTATCGGCAAGAATGCATTTAAAGTCCAGTATGAGCAGGCACTGCAGAAAAAGGAGGATTTAAACCGGCAGAAAATAGAATGCAAAGACCGTATGACACATATGGAAGTGACGCTGCAATGGCTCGAGTGGGATGATGATACAGATGTGAAATATAGGATTACAATTGTATCAGAACTGAAAAGGACAGGACTTGAGATTGAAAAATGTGAGACGGAGATCCGTAATCTGCAGCAGAATACGACCATGATCGAAAAGCAGATCCGTGCGGATGAAATGCGGAAAGAGTGTGAGGAACTGAAAAGCCACATTTCCAAAAGTGACAGGGAAAGCGGAGCCTGCGAACTGAAAATAAGCAATGCAAAAGACAGGCTTGTGGAGTGCGAGGATGAGTGCATACACAAGAATGAACTGATCACAGACATTGCCCAGAAAGCAGAAAACGAGATCGTGCTCTGGAAGAAAGAATACGAAAAACAGACCGGTGATAAGACATTAGAGCAGTTCCGGCAGAATTTTGACCGGAGACGTAAGGCGAATAATACAACAAAAGAGAATGCGGATAAGAAAATGACAAGTGCAATGTACGATTACAAAACGGCATTTGATTTTGGTGCAGCAGCTACGTTAGAAGCATATCCGGAGTATGCGGCAGTCCAGGAGAGACTGGTGAACTCCGAGCTTCTGAATTATGAAGAAAAAGTAAGAAAAGCAAAATTATCGGCAGAGGAAGAATTCCGGGAACAGTTTTTATCCAAGCTTCAGGAAAATATGAAGCAGGCACAGGGAGAGTTTAAAGAACTCAATAAGGCATTGAAAGATATCACCTTCAGCAATGAAAGATATGAATTTTTATATTTGCCGAGCAAAAGCTATGGAAAATATTACGATATGATCATGGATGATTTCAATGTAGTGCAGGGAGAGTCCATTTTCAGCGGTCTGTTTCATGAGAATCATAAGGAAGTCATTGATGAACTATTTTCAAAGCTCGCACTGGATCAGGACAATGGGATCAAGGCATTAGATGAATTTACGGATTACCGCACCTATATGGATTATGATATTAAGATCACACATGAGGATGGCAGCTATTCTCTTTACTCTAAGGTTTGTGAGGAAAAGAGCGGAGGCGAGACACAGACCCCGTTCTATGTGACGGTAGCCGCATCCTTTGTCCAGTTGTACAATAATAATATCGGCGGAGAGGCAATCGGGCTGGTGATGTTTGATGAGGCATTTAACAATATGGATGATGAGAGGATCGTGGCAGTTCTTGAGTTTATGAACAGACTGCCGCTTCAGATCGTGATCGCAGCGCCGCCGGATAAAATCCAGTATATCGGTCCGAAAATGCAGGAGACATTATTAGTACTGACAGACGATAAAGTAAGCTTCGTGGAGGAGTATCGTTATGCATCCGGTCGAAAATAAGATATTGAATGATCTATTGGACAAATACGAAAACAGTAAGCTCTCCAGAGGAGAAAACCAGAGAGCGATCCATATTGCATTTCCGTTCAATAAGAAGACGATGCCAAAGTATTTCGATGAGAGCTCGCTTGAGATAGAAACCATTCACGCAGCCGCAGAACAGATGGAGCGTGAGGGACTGGTCGCAATCGCATGGAAAAACCAGAAGCCCGGATATATTATCGAGAAGCTTGTACTCTGTGAGGATCATGTGGAAGAGGCATATGAGAGGCTTGGCAGGAAGCCGAAGAGGGAAGCCGAGGCACGTACAAAACAGATTTTGGAGCAGTTTTATCAGAAAACGCAGGGTGAGATAACAAGAAGCTTTTTGGCCCGCATGATAACGCGGCTGGAAAGCGAACAGTCAGTAAAAGAATATCTCGACATTATGGATCACAGGAAAACAGAACAACTGATTGACACTTTAGATAAAGTAGAGCAGAACAGGAAAGAATGTTATATCAGGGAATTTTCCATAGAACATTTTCATGACAGCAAAGTATTCGAGACACTGATCCCAAAAATCTGTAAAATATTCCGGGAGGAAAATGAAGAACTGACAGGATTTGAAAATGAAGAAATTCTTGCGGAGTATCAGATTTATAAAACGCCGGGCTATGTGTATATGAAGGGAAACGTACAGATTTACAGCGCTGGGAAGCAGGCTGCAGATATCAGTGCTTTCCCGGAAGGAATCGCTGTTGCGGTGGGGAGTGAGGAGGATGTACCGGATATCTGTCCGGATCAGACGATTGATAAAGTATTCACAATTGAAAATCTGACTTCTTTTTACCGTTTTAAACAGGAACACAGTCTGGTGATCTATCTTGGCGGTTATCATAACCACAGCAGACGAAATCTGCTGATGCAGATTTATCAGAAATTGCCGGATGCACAATATTATCATGTTGGAGATCTGGATGCAGGCGGATTTTATATTTTAGAACACTTGAAAAGAAAAACAGGGATCCCATTTCAAATGTTTCAAATGGACATTGAAACATTGAAAAAGTATGAGGATTATGCGAAACCATTGACAGAAAACGACAAAAAGCGGTTGATGCAGTTAGAAAAAATGGAACTGCCGGACGAAGAGAGAAAACTCATCACTTATATGTTACAAAAAGGAATAAAGCTGGAACAGGAATGTATTTCCAAATCCCGGTAAGGAGCATAGATCATGTGGAAACTAAAACAGATTTTTGATGGAGAATACGGCTGCGAAGAGCGGCAGCCGGGAGAAAAAGAAAAATGTCTTGTGATTTTCGCAAATGAAGAGGGAGAAGAAAAGACATTTGAGGCGAATGAGGACTGGATTGCGGCAATCGAAAAGCTGTCAGCAAATCTGCTCATGAAAATAATTATCAGTAAGCCGATGGCGAAAGACTGCCAGTACAAAAAGATCGTGGTGGAGAAGAAAGGCGATGGCTATCAGGCGGCAAAGTATACAGAGAAACAGGTGTTTCACGATAATTTTGGCGCAGAAGATCTGCAGGGCTATTTGATGGAAGCCATACATGATACATTCCTGCAGGTAAATGCATGGGATGAGAAAAGAGAATACAGTCTTCTGATCTCAAAGAAAGGTGCGGTGACACTCAGGGCGAAAGCTTCAAAAGAAGCACCAGACACAGTCACAGAACATAACCGGAAGAAAAATTATATTTTGGATGAGGGACAGGTGATCCCTCCGCTGGTGGATATGGGTATTTTTACCGGAGAGGGAAAAGTAGTAAAGTCCATGTATGATAAGTTCCGCCAGATCAACCGTTTTATCGAGATGATCGATGATGCGATCCGGGAATATAAAGGTGAGGAAATACACATCATTGATTTCGGATGCGGAAAGTCTTACCTGACTTTTATCATGTATTATTATTTTACAGAGATCCGGCATATGAAAGTGCAGATGCTTGGACTCGACCTGAAAAAAGATGTCATCGAAAAATGCAACCGGGCGGCGGAGAAATATGGCTATGACGATCTGCGCTTTGAGCTTGGTGACATCAATGGATTTCAGACGCCGTTTGACGTGGATATGGTCGTGACGCTCCATGCCTGCGATACTGCGACAGATTTTGCACTCTATAATGCAATCACATGGAATGCAAAAATGATTTTTTCCGTACCATGCTGTCAGCATGAGGTGAATAAGCAGATCCAGAGTGAGGATTATTCCCTGCTCACAAGATACGGCATTATCAAAGAGCGTTTTTCAGCGCTGACAACAGATGCGATCCGGGCGAATCTTTTGGAGTGCTGCGGATACAAAACCCAGCTGCTGGAATTTATTGACTTTGAACACACACCGAAAAATATTTTGATCCGTGCGGTCCGCCGCCCGGTCTTACCGTCCTCTGCGAAAAAAAAATATTTAGCGGAAGTGGAAAACATGTGCAAGGAATTTCACTTAGAGCCAACCCTGTATACATTATTGCGGAACGATTGCAAAGTATGATAGTATAAATGGAGCAGAAAACACAAAGGAGCGCAGGTATGGAAGATATTTTAGCAGCATTTCCGGATAGAGAAACATTTGACCGTTACTGGGAGGAAAATTATGTTCCGGTAACTTATGAGGATGTAAAAGAGGCATTTGAGGATTTCGTGACCTCCGCAGGCGGACACATCTTTTTGTCCGATTACGAGGAGGGTGGATGCATTTCCAAAGAGGATTTTAAGGACAATCTTTCCCAGGAGGCGCAGTTTGCCTTTCAGGATGGTCTGACGGAAGTATTTTATGACAAAAACCCGGATTTATATGAGACAGCCTTTGCTATTTTTGAGGAGGCACAGATGTCTGGAAATCCGGATGTAAATGTGGCAGTTACGTTTCATGAAACATTTAACCGCCTGTATGCAGAGTTTTTAGATCGTTTATTTGAAGAGAAAGGCAGTATATGGCAACGTTAGGAATTCCACAGAATACCATAGAGGTTTTACAGAAATATAATTTTAATTTTCAGAAGAAGTTTGGACAGAACTTTCTGATCGATGAGCATGTGCTGGATAAGATCATTCGTGCAGCCGAGATCACAAAGGATGATTACGTGTTGGAGATTGGCCCTGGAATCGGGACGATGACACAGTACCTTGCCTGTGCGGCAAAAAAGGTGATCGCAGTAGAGATAGATAAGGCACTGATCCCGATTCTGGAGGATACCCTTTCAGAGTATGAAAATGTGCGGGTCATCAATCATGATGTACTGAAAGTCGATATCGCAAAACTGGCAGAGGAAGAAAATGGAGGAAAGCCGATCAAAGTTGTGGCAAATCTTCCATATTATATCACGACACCGATCATTATGGGATTATTTGAAAGCCATGTGCCGATCGACAGCATTACGATCATGGTGCAGAAAGAAGTGGCAGACCGTATGCAGGTGGGACCGGGAACGAAAGAATATGGGGCACTCTCCCTTGCAGTGCAGTATTATGCGAAACCCGAGATTGTTGCGATCGTTCCGCCGAACTGTTTTATGCCTCGCCCGAATGTCGGAAGCGCAGTGATCCGTCTCACAAGACATAAAGAAGTGCCGGTGCAGGTGAATGACGAAAAATTAATGTTTAAGATCATCCGTGCATCCTTCAATCAGCGCAGAAAGACGCTTGCCAATGGCTTGAATAATGCGCCGGACATTCATCTTTCCAAAGAAGTGATACAGGAAAGCATTGAGGAACTTGGCGTTCCGGTCACCATCCGTGGCGAAGCACTGACGCTTCAGCAGTTCGCGCAGCTCAGCAACATCATCGGCAGCAAAATAAAATTTGATTCATAAAAGCTGACTCCGTCTCATATACTTGTATATGGGATGGAGATTTTTTATGCACAGAAAAAACTTGGCAAAAAGAATAAACACGATGCTGACCATACTTCTGCTCTTGCTGCTCATACCACTTTTCCTCACCATTTTTTGCCAGAAAATGCAGCTGGAAGAATTGCTGGGCAATGTAAACCGGACAGCGGAAAAAGAGGAGGATGCGGACATGCTTTTTTGCATTGTCGCAAAGGAGATAAGCGCAGATGCACCGGAGGAATGTATCAAAGCCCAGTGTGTGATTGCCCGCACAAACCTTAAGGCAGCAGAGGAGATGGGGACAGAACTTCCGGGGAGTATGACAATGGGCGAATTACAGGAGCTGTGGGGCGACTATTTTTCCGAGGCAGAAGGGAAGATAAAGGAGGCGATACAGGAGACAGACGGAGAGACGCTGCAGTACCGGAACCATTACATATATGCGGCATACCATGCAGTGAGTGCAGGAAATACGAGAAATATGGAAGAATTGTATCCGGATTCGGATATGCCCTATCTTTCAGGTGTGGCATGCTATGAGGATGCACAGGCGCCGGATTATCTTTCAGTGTTGTATCTGGATCAGGAGATTACGATCGAAGAGAAGGATAGTGCCGGGTATGTCACAAAGGCGCAGATGAATGGGAAATCCTACACAGGAGAGGAACTGCGTGGGGAACTTGGGTTAAAATCCGCAAATTTCAACGTGACAGAACTGGAACCTGGCAAGATCCGGATCGTAACGAAGGGACATGGACACGGATTTGGCCTGAGCCAGTATACAGCACAGAAAATGGCTGAAAAAGGGGAGGATTACAGAAAAATTTTACAGTATTTTTTTCCCGGTACAGAGCTGGAAAATGTGGAATGAAAAACGATTCCAATTACTGTGAATAAACCGTCTGAATGTGGCAACACTATTGTTAATAGCAGTAAATGTATTCTGCTAAATAAACAATGGACGGTGAAAAATATGAGAAAGAATCACGGATGGGCAGCCTTCTGGCAGAAAAAACAGTATATCATTGCAGGCACGCTGGTAATCCTTGCAGCAGTCGGCATGACTGTTTTATATAGCAGAGGACAGGAACAGGAGAGAAAGCAGTTAGAACAGGAAATTGCAGCAGAGATGGACACGGAGAACCAGAATGTGGCAATGGAGGAAGAGACAGAGGCAGATCAGGTTGCTTCTATTTTAAAACCGCAGACACAGAGCACAGAGACAGCAGAGGTAGAAAAGGAGAGTGAGGAAGCAGACAGTGGACAGGAAGAGGTAGCACCGACAGGAAACACTTCCCAGGCACTCCATTTCGCTGCGGAAGATGGCATTTTATGGCCGATGGAAGGAAATGTGATCTTAGATTACAGCATGGACTCGACGGTGTATTTTGCAACGTTAGACCAGTACAAATACAATCCGGCGGTCATCATTGCCGGGGATGTCAACAGCAAAGTTTATGCGGTAGCAAAAGGAAAAATCCAGAGTATTGAGACAAATGAAGTGACAGGATGTACCGTGACAGAAGATTTGGGAGATGGGTATCTCGCAGTCTACGGACAGCTTAAGGAACCGGAGTTTGCAGTGGGAGACTATGTGGAGGCAGGTCATGTGATCGGTTATGTGACGGAACCGACAAAATATTATTCTGTTGAGGGCAGTAACCTGTATTTTGAACTTCGAAAAGATGGGGTACCGGTCGATCCGATCGAATTTTTTGAATAGCAAAAATTTCCTTTTTCTTGAACACACGGTATTTCTGGATAATAATAAATTTTATTGAAATACCGAAAACAGGCAGAAAGGAAGAGACTGCATGGGAGTTCATGGATCAAATGACGTGGTAAACGCATGGAAACAGGAAGTTTTGAACAGCAGAGGAAAGGACGCAGAGCATACACTCAAATGCTGTCTTGATATAGAACGGTATGCAAAGGAACATAAAGATGCGGCACTTCTTGGTTTTGCATATTTTTACAGTGGGGAAACTTACTATCTGCTGAATGATGTAGAGCACATGTTCCGCAACATTGCGCAGGCAATCCATCTGCTAGGACAGACCGGACAGTGGGAGCTGATCGCAAGGTCTTACAACCTGATGGCAATCTCTTCTGTCAACAAGGGAAATGTGTCTGCAGCGATGGATTACTATCTGACAGGATTGAATTACTGCTGCAAATATGGGATTACTAAGATGGAGATCAGCATCATGCAGAATCTTGGTAATCTGTACATGGAAAATGGTGTGTATCACGAGGCGCAAAGTTATTTCGAAAAGGCTTATTCATACTGCAGAAGTAATCCGGATGTGAAGGAAAATTATGTCGGACTGATGGCCAGTTACGTGAATCTGGCACGCTGCTATATGTTGCAGGGGATGTTAGATAAGACACATGCTTATATAGAAAAACTGGATGCGGAATGTGCGTCTTATTATGAGGATATTGACATTTTATATGTGGACTGCCTGAAGGCAAGATATTATCATCTGACCCACAATTATGTGAGACGAGATGCACAGATTCAGGAGATTGTAGAAATAATCAATAAAAATGTGCAGATCATGGAGGTATTTGACGACCTTTGTGATTTTTGCGGGCTGATGCTGGAGATCGGCCGGGATGATGTGTTGTGGATGATCGTTGAGAAGCTGGATCAGATCGTGAAAAATTCAGGTGTGATCAATCTGCAGCGCAGAGTCATTTCCATTAAGATCAAAGGCTACCGCAAGAATCAGGACAATGCAGGTTATCTGCAGGCAGCTGGTCTGTATTATGAGCTTTCCGAGATCATGGAGCGCGAGAACAAAGATATGATCGTCAACATGCTTTATGTCAGAAGTTCTCTCGAACGTGCAAATGAGAGCCGCAGGGAGATGGAAGCAGTCAATGTGAAGCTGCTGAAACAGTCGGAGACAGATCAGATGACCGGACTGGCAAACCGTTACCGCCTGAATGCTTATTCGGAAAAAGTATTAGATTACTGTTATGAGCACAGGCTTCCGCTTGCAATGGAGATTTTAGATATTGACTTTTTCAAGCAGTATAATGACAATTATGGACATCAGCAGGGCGACGAGTGCATTATTGCAATTGCAAATGAGCTGAAAAAGATGGAAGATGGGCAGACATTCTGCGCGAGATATGGCGGAGATGAATTTATTATCATTTATGCGGGTATAAGTGCGGAGGAAGTGCATGCGAAGGCAGGCGCGCTGCGGCAGAATATTATGAATCTCAAACTGGAGCATTTGTATTCCAAAGCATTGCCGATCGTGACAATCTCCCAGGGTATTTCGTATGGAGTTCCGGAGGAAGGAAACAGGAGCTGGGATTTTCTACATACTGCAGATATGCTGTTATATCAGGTAAAGAAGAGAAGCAGAAATGATATCTGTATTGCGGATATCCGTGGGCAGGAGCTGGATTTATCCTCAAAACAGGAAAAAGTGGAACCTTAGAGGAAAATTGGCATAAGTTATAATGAGCAATCCGCAATCGAACTATTGCTACGGCAGCTTTTTTTAGAGGTGACGGGCATATCACATTTTTACAGGGGAAAAACAGAAATACATGTGGAGTGTACGACGACTGGATTTTGCTTGGATATGGATGAAAAACAGGGAGTATTCGATTGCTTTTCATATTAACCCAGCTTTCTTTTTCATGGAAGCCGGGGTACATAGATCGTGCCGGATGTGATACGGGTATTCTGACAAAATAGTTGACAAAATGGCGACAATATGCTAACGTATACGACTGCGCATTCGCACGAAAGGAAAATATATGGAAACAGTAAGATTTGATGAATTAGATTTATATCCACAGGTACTCCGTGCTATCAAAGAGATGGGATTTGAAGAGGCGACTCCGATCCAGAGTCAGGCGATTCCGGTTGTGATGTCAGGAGTCGATGTGATCGGACAGGCACAGACAGGAACCGGAAAGACAGCATCTTTTGGTATCCCGGTGCTTCACAAAGTAGACCCAAATAATAAAAAGACACAGGTGATCATCCTCTCACCAACCAGAGAGCTTGCAATCCAGGTGTCGGAAGAAATCCGTAAATTAAGCAAATATATGCATGGTGTGAAAATCCTTCCGGTATACGGCGGACAGGATATCAACCGTCAGATCAAGGCATTAAAAGGCGGTGCACAGATCATTATCGGTACACCGGGACGTGTCATGGATCATCTCCGCAGAAAAACGATCCGCTGCGAGGCAGTCAATACGATCGTTTTAGACGAGGCGGACGAGATGCTGAACATGGGATTCCGTGAGGATATCGAGACGATTTTGGAATATATCCCGGAAGAGGGAAGACAGACGGTTCTGTTTTCTGCGACCATGCCAAAGCCGATTTTAGACATCACAAAGAAATATCAGCATGACGCAGTGACCATTAAGGTGGTAAAAAAAGAACTGACCGTGCCAAGCATCGAGCAGTATTATTATGATGTCAAACGCAAGGACAAGACCGAAGTCCTGACAAGACTGTTAGATTACTACAATCCAAAGCTTTCCCTCGTATTCTGTAATACAAAGAAAATGGTGGACGAGCTTTCCGAGGAGTTAAAGAGCCGCGGTTATATGGCAGAGGGGCTTCACGGCGATATGAAGCAGGCACAGCGTGACCGTGTCATGAAGGCATTCCGCTCCGGACGTGTGGAGATTCTGATCGCAACAGATGTTGCTGCGAGAGGAATTGACGTTGATGATGTGGAAGCAGTATTCAATTATGATATTCCACAGGATGACGAGTATTATGTACACCGTATCGGACGTACCGGACGTGCAGGTCGTACCGGACGTGCTTTCACTTTTGTAAAAGGAAAAGAGGTTTACAAGTTAAAAGATATCATGCGTTACTGCAAGACCAAGATCCTTGCAATGCCAATCCCATCTTCGGATGATGTGGCACAGATCAAGGCAGAGAAAGTAATGCAGGGAATCGGTGAGATCATTGAGAATGAGGATTTAAAAGAGATGATCGAGATCATCGAAAAGCAGGTCAATGATTCCGATTATACCGCAATGGATATTGCAGCAGCTTTCTTAAAACAGGCACTCGGTCAGGTGAATCTGGAAAACGACAGAGAGAATGGCGAGATCGACTGGGATAACACCGGAGCCGAAGAAGGTATGGTTCGTCTCTTCATTAACATCGGTAAAAAAGACCGCGTGAAACCGGGCGATATCTTAGGTGCCATCGCTGGAGAGTCAGGAATGCCTGGAAAACTCGTCGGTGCGATCGATATGTACGACAAATACACTTTTGTGGAAGTGCCGAGAGAGTATGGCAAAGAAGTATTAGAAGCCATGAAAAATGTGAAGATCAAAGGACGTTCCGTCAACATGGAACCGGCAAATCAGAAATAGATAATAAAAAGGGAGTCTCTTTTGTGAAATTTTTAAGCAAAATTTCGAAAGAGACTCTTTTTTTGGTGTATTGCACTACTTGAATTCGATTACATTTAATAGTATAATTTTTCACGGTTGTATAAATAAAAGGCAAATTAAGGAGGATAACACCATGGAGTGGAAGAATTTAGATACCCTTACTTCTTTTGAAGAATTGTCAAAGGTTGCAGAGGTTGACCTGACAAAAGTAATGTCCGGAGAAAACGGCGCAGAGCGTGTGAAGAAATACAGCACACCGATGGCAGAGGGACTTGCATATAATTATGCTGCAAAAAAAGTGGATGATAACACACTTGCAGCACTTGCAAAATTAGCTGAGGAAGCACAGCTTTCTGAAAAATTTGCAGCTCTTTATAATGGTGAAGTTGTGAATACAGGCGAGAAACGTCTTGTGCTTCATCATATGACACGCGGACAGTTAGGGGATGCAGTCGAGGCAGATGGCGTAGACAAACGTTCTTTTTATGTAGAACAGCAGAATAGAATTGCAGATTTTGCAAACAAGGTACATGCCGGAGAGATCACAAATGCAGCAGGTGAAAAGTTTACAACTGTAGTTCAGATCGGTATTGGCGGAAGTGACCTTGGACCACGTGCAATGTATCTTGCACTGGAGAACTGGGCAAAGAAAAACAACACATTCAAGATGGAAGCAAAATTCATCAGCAATGTAGACCCGGATGATGCAGCAGCAGTATTAGCTTCTATTGATGTTGCACATTCCATTTTCGTACTTGTATCAAAATCAGGTACAACATTAGAGACATTGACGAATGAGTCTTTCGTAAAAGATGCATTGAAAAATGCAGGACTGGATGCTTCTAAGCATATGATCGCTGTTACAAGTGAGACATCTCCTCTGGCAAAGAGTGATGATTATCTGGCAGCATTTTTCATGGATGATTATATCGGAGGACGTTTCTCTTCTACATCAGCAGTTGGCGGAGCTGTATTATCCCTGGCATTCGGACCGGAGGTGTTTGCACAGTTCTTAGACGGTGCAGCAGAAGAAGATAAACTTTCTTTAAATAAAAATATGTTAGAGAATCCGGAAATGCTCGACGCATTGATCGGAGTTTATGAGCGTAATGTACTCGGCTACCCGGCTACAGCCGTTTTACCATACTCCCAGGCTTTGAGTCGTTTCCCTGCACATTTACAGCAGTTAGACATGGAGTCTAACGGTAAATCTGTAAACCGTTTTGGCGAGTCTGTAAATTACGTGACAGGACCGGTGATCTTCGGTGAGCCTGGTACAAATGGACAGCATTCCTTCTATCAGTTATTACATCAGGGAACAGATATTGTTCCGCTTCAGTTCATCGGATTTAAGAACAGCCAGATCGGAACGGATGTTGTGATACAGGACAGCACAAGCCAGCAGAAACTCTGCGCAAACGTTGCAGCCCAGATCGTAGCATTTGCATGTGGTAAGGCAGACGACGACCGCAACAAGAATTTTGAAGGTGGACGTCCATCTTCCATCATCATCGGTGAGGAATTAAATCCTAAGACACTTGGTGCTTTACTTGCTCATTTTGAGAACAAAGTTATGTTCCAGGGATTCTTATGGAATATCAACAGCTTCGATCAGGAAGGCGTTCAGCTTGGAAAAGTTCTTGCAAAACGTGTTCTTGCACATGACACAGACGGAGCATTAAAAGTTTATAGTGATCTGTTAAACATCTAGTCAGGGGTCAGATCATGAAAAGAGAATCTTTTAAATCACGTCTGGGATTTATTCTGGTAAGTGCCGGATGTGCCATCGGAATCGGAAATGTATGGAGATTTCCTTATGTCGTGGGCGAAAACGGCGGAGGGCTATTTGTCCTGCTGTATCTCGTGTTCCTGATCGCCATGGGACTTCCGGTTCTGACGATGGAACTTGCCGTGGGACGTGCAAGCCGTAAGAGTGCCGTGTTAGGTTACAAGGCGTTAGAAAAACCGGGAAGCAAGTGGCATCTTCACGGCTGGGCAGCGATATTTGGCTGCTACATGCTGATGATGTATTACACGACAGTTTCCGGGTGGATGATAACTTATTTTTATAAATTCCTGACGGGTGAATTTCAGGCTGGCATGGATGCGGAGGCTGCCGGGGCAGTATTTTCCAACCTGCTTGCAGACCCATTGCAGATGAGCTTCTGGATGATACTCACGGTCATTCTGGGCTTTTTTGTGTGCAGCAGAGGATTGCAGAATGGTCTGGAAAAAATAAGCAAAGTCATGATGAGTGCCTTGCTTGGCCTGATCGTGATCCTTGCGGTACACAGCTTTACTTTATCCGGTGCGGGTGAGGGTGTACGTTTTTATCTGATCCCAAATATGGAAACGGTGAGGGAAGTGGGCATTGGAAATGCCGTTTCAGCGGCAATGAATCAGGCGTTTTTTACCTTAAGTCTCGGAGTTGCAGCCATGGAGATCTTTGGAAGCTATATGGGTCGTGATAACAGCCTTGCAGGAGAAGGTGTCAGAATCTGTGCACTGGATACATTTGTGGCAATCATGGCAGGACTGATCATTTTCCCGGCATGTTTCAGCTACGGCGTGGAAGTCGGGGCAGGACCAAAACTCATTTTCATCACGCTGCCAAACGTATTTGTAAATATGGAAGGCGGTCGTATATGGGGAACACTGTTCTTTTTGTTTATGACTTTCGCAAGCTTTTCCACGATTATTGCGGTATTTGAAAACATCATGTCATTTTGTATGGATATGTTTGGTTGGGATCGAAAAAAAGCGGCACTGGTCAACTGTGTGATCATACTGATTGCCAGCATGCCATGTGTACTTGGATATAATGTGTGGAGTGATCTGCACCTGATCGGTGGCAGAGATGTGTTAGACAGTGAGGATTTTATTGTGAGCAATCTGTTGCTACCGGGTGGTTCCCTTATTTATCTGTTATTCTGCGTCACAAAATGGGGATGGGGATTTGATAACTATCTGGAAGAAGCAAATACTGGAAAAGGTCTTAAGATCGCAAAAGGATTAAAACAATATTTCCAGTTTGTGCTTCCGGTATTGATTTTATTTATCCTAATCCAGGGATTAATCTGATTTTATTGATTCTCATCAGGGATTACTCTGATCAGGAGTTTACAACTTCGTACCAGTAGGAAGAACCATTTTCTATCATATTACAGTAGGTGTTGACCATCACTTCGCGGAACGGAGCGAATTCGTCAGCAAGTTCGAGCTTTTGTGGGTAAGTTCTTGTGACGAAGTCGATCTCTTCCGCGATTTTTCTTGCAACGGATGCATCTTTGATCGGCACAATGCCAAAAAGAGTGGAGCAATAAGTTTTGCTTCCCGTGCAGGAGGCAAGCAGAACTTTCGCAAAATTTTCCCACTCTGTCAGCAGAACTGCCTGTTCTGTTTCATTCTCAGGTGCGTATTCGAGCAGACAGAGATCTTTCATATATTGTTTTAATTCTTTTTGCAGATGCCGCTTGTTGAAAAAAGAAATTCCGGCAGCACCGGATGCTTTGATCATCATCCATGCTTTCATGAAGGCATCGTTCTTGCCGTCTTTTCCATAACGTTTTTCCAACAATTTCATACGGTAATTATCATTTGGAAGATCCAGCCCCCGGCTGATCGCCTGAGCGAGAATCTCTTTTCTTTCTTTGGCATTTTCTATCTCATAATAATGTTCCGGCCAGTTTTCGAGGGGATCGATCTGGGCGGGTTTTTCTTTTTTCAAAAGCATAGGGAAGTCCTTTCTCTGGTTTTTTGGGGAATGCGAAACTCTGGCAAAGTTGCTTTAAATTGTTCAAAATTAACAAAATTTTCGAAAACACGCTTCCGCTACGTGTCGCTGGTAGCGGTACTAAGAAGCCAGTCACGGCTTATGCCGCACCTGCCTTCTAAGTGCCGACCGCTCCCCAGTGTTTTCTCAAGCTTTTGTTAATTTTGAACAATTTCATTCACGTTTTTAGGAGTTTCGCAATTATCTATTTTAGTCTTTATTAGATCATGATTTCTAGTCCGCAGTGCACGCCAGAAAAATCAGAGATTTTCCTGGCTGTCGGGCATTCGCCCTATCATAGACAGGAAAAATATTTCCTTGCCTGCAAGCAGTCAGAAAATATTTTCTCTGTCTATGGCACTGCTCATTGCTTACGCACATTATATCA
>ENA-UEQB01001480-UEQB01001480.1-human-gut-metagenome-genome-assembly--contig:-NODE-1480-length-19582-cov-31.192053_pt1 | contig 19582 bp, 10 predicted proteins | sample MGYA00242901_ERZ507918 | MGnify/ENA primary metagenome ERZ507918 (study PRJEB26167, sample SAMN06115405) | human gut metagenome | host: Homo sapiens | place: China:Sichuan | collected 2016-04-06... | reverse complement strand
ATAATAATAGTTACCGGAACAAAGGCGTTCTGCAAGGGGCTATTTTGCCCTTTGCGGGGCGCTTTTCTTTTTTGTCAGAATGCGGAGGGTGCCGCATCCGGTGAGGATTTTATTTGGTTTGCCCCGCCGCCCCAAACAAAGACAAAGCAGGCCCCCCAGCACCATGCGGAAGTGCCGGGGGGCCTGTTTTTGCAATAAGGAGGAAAGCGGAGCTTTGCGGTAAACTCCGCCTCCGGGGTTGGTTAGTCTTTCACCAGTTCGCTGTGGTCTGCCTCCACCAGCAGCAGGGTGGGCTCTTCGGTCCCACGGTGGGTAAGGTAGAACACCTCGTTGCCGCTGCCCTGTGCCAGCAGGTCGTTGATGTCAAAGCTGCTGGTCTGGCCATTGGTGACGAACTGGATGGTCTGTGCGCCGTGGTCCTGCAGGTAGCGCAGGGTGTTCAGGTCGCCGGTAAGAGTGGCCGTGTCGTAGGCACCGGTATAGGTGCGCAGGGTGCCGTTCTGGCTCACGGTAAAGGGCTCATTCATGCCCTCGGCGTCCACCACCCGCAGCTCAAGGGCGCCGACGGCTTCGGTGGCACCGCAGTTGGTGCAGGTGTGGGTGCCGTTGCCGTTGTCCACCCAGTTGTGGCCGGTGGTGGGGATGGTTCTGGTCTCCACATGGCTGGGATCACGGTTGCAGGTACGGGTCTCCACGCCCTCATTGGTGCAGGTAGCGGGGGTGGTCACTGTCCAGTCGCCCCAATCATGGCCCAGGGCGGGGATCTTTTCCGTTTTCTTCATGCCACAGCGGCTGCACTCCCAGACCTTTTCTCCATCTTTCGTACAGGTAGGACGCCGCGTTACCGTGTTGTGCCAATCGTGATTAAACTCCTGTTTCATCGTGTCTCCGTCGGGGACCCAGGAGTTATCAATAATTACGTCGTTATTGCCATACTCTCCATAAAAATCTCCAGACAGATTTCCGGATTCATTTGCGCCTCTTCCGATGCCCTCTGATCCGTTGGTGCCTAAAGCCCCTGCCCCAGTGTCCAGAAGATAGTTTCCGTTCGCATCTTTTTCGCAGTTGCCGTTCGCATCCAGTTTGAACCGACCAATGACCGAGTTGATGATCCTTATCACGTTCTCGCCAGTCCAGTACGTACCTTTGGTTCCGCCGCCGCCAATACCAGCACCGTAGGTATTATTCTTCGAAGGTAAACCCGATTTGGCAGACTCGACCGTAGCATTTTTGATCGTCACATGCGCATACGTTTTGTCTGAGTCTGATTGGAAACCTCTACCAGCACCAGAACCAATGCCGGCTCCGCCTTCGCCGCCAACAGCCTCTTGCACCGTGGCTCCGTCGGTAATTTCTATCTCTGCGGAGCCGCCGTCATAGAGGAGAGAGCCTGGTGCAGCAACGAAAGTGCTTCCACCACCAATGCCTGCACCAAGGTGGCCCACAGCCTTTTTGATGATGGTGTTTTTGCCGCGGATCTCGACCTTAGCATCTCCACCCAGACAGCCGTCATAGTTACCGGTATCGTCATTGTCAGCGCCACCGCCGCCAATACCGGCACCACGAAGGCCCTCCGCCTCGATCACGCCTCCGGTGATCAGCACATCTCCCTTGCCGCCTTCATCGTCGCCCCAGCCGCCGCCTATACCAGCGCCATACTGAGCCGTCGACTTGATATGACCGCCGGTGATGGTCACTGCACCGTCGCCGCCCCCGGTATAGAAGGCGCCGCCGCCAATGCCGGTAGCCTCAATATTGCCGCCGTTGATGGTGATCGTTTGGCTGCGGTCATCCGGGTCGTTCTTATTGACCCTGCCGCCATCGCCGGCACCGCCTCCGCCGCCGATGCCGGCAGCACTCTCGCCGCCCGTTGCCGTGATCTTTCCGCCATCGATCACGATACTGCTGGTACTTTTACTAGTACCCGAGTAATAGGCTTCACATCCTCCTCCTATACCAGCGCCGCCATAGCGTCCGACACCATTATTACCGCCCGTAGCAGTCAGGCTGCCAACGTCCTTGACAGCATTGCCGCTTTCTCCGGCAGCAACTGCATCTTCCTCGGCCTTTTTCTCCTCACCCGTCTTCGCTGTGCCATCGTTCTTGAGGTCATCCCGGATGGTCAGTCTGCCGCTAGAGTCATCGTCATTCTTTTCCAAGCCGGCATGAGCCTTGCCGCTGGTCAGGACATTGCTGTGGTTCAGCTCAATGTTGACATCGCCTTCACCCGAAATGTTCATGGCAGCTTTGCTGTCGGATTTGATCGTTGCATTGTCCAGCGTGATATTGAGGGCATTTTCCGCTCCGGCGACCTTATTGATGATCTTGATGACATTGCGGACGGCAGCTGCCACTGGGTTGGTAAGGTTCGTTGGAGCCGGGGCCTCATAGGTCATGATGCCCGCATCTGCATCCTCAGAGTCCTTGTTCTGGTTCTTCTGGCCGCTCTGGTCGCTCTGGTTATTCTGGTTCTTCTGGTCGTTCTGGTTCTTCTGGTCGGCTTCCGGGTCGTTCTTGTCGGCTTCCGGGTCGTTCTTGTCGGCTTCCGGGTCGTTCTTGTCGGCTTCCGGGTCGTTCTGGTCATTCTGGCTGTCCGGGCGGGAGACCTCCTGATCCGGCTGAGCGTCCAGCTTCCCGGTATAGCTGATCACGGTGCCGTCCTTGTTCTCCGTTACCGTGGTCTCCGGGGCCTTGGTATCGTCCTTCGCAGCATCTGCAGCGGCCGTTGTGGTGGCGGCAGACTTTGTGACCGTGTTGTCGCCGGTAATGGTGATCTTGTCGTCCTTATCATCGTTCTTGAACTGTTCTGTTTTATTTTCACCGCCCACACTGATGGTGATGGTAGCCTTACCGGTGCTGTCCGCCTCCTGCTTGATCTCCACATCGCCGGTGATCTTTGCTGCATCGGACATATTAATGGAATAGCCAGCCGATGCAGGTACCGCTGCTGCAGAGACTGCCATACTCAGGGCCAGGGCGGCGGCCGCCGTCCGCTTCATGTTCTTTCGTAACCGCATAAATTTTTTCCTCCAATCGTTTTGCGGGTTGCCCGCTTTTTCTCATTCTACCCCCCCACTCCGTGTGCGCAAGAGCATTTTTTACCAAATTTTCTGCAGTTTTCATGTGCATCTTGTACAATGATTCGCCGAGATTTATGGGCATAATTCCGAAAGGCATCAGAAATCGTCCTCTTTTTTTCGGGAGCCCCGGGAAATCCAGTATCGTTTCCACGGACCGCCGATTTTGCGGGAAGCATCAAAGGCTCCCTGCCGGGGCCGTCCGGCGTTTTGGCCCGGCAGCAGCCTGCAAAAAGCCATACTATTGCCCACCGGGTGTGTCTGTTTTGAACAAGAAAAAAGAGGGCCGGTGTACCCACATTTGGTGCAGCTGACACTTGAAGATTTTTCAGCGTTCAGTATAATAATAGTTACCGGAACAAAGGCGTTCTGCAAGGGGCTATTTTGCCCTTTGCGGGGCGCTTTTCTTTTTTGTCAAAATGCGGAGGGTGCCGCACCGGTGAGGATTTTAGATAAGGATGGGAAAGTCTATGGAAAACTTTACAGAGCAGAAAAACACCCTTGGTCTGTACGATCCACAGTTTGAGCACGATGCCTGCGGCATTGGCGCTGTGGTGGATATCAAGGGCCGCAAAAGCCACCAGACCGTGGACGATGCACTGGCCATTGTGGAACGGCTGGAGCACCGTGCCGGCAAGGATGCCGAGGGCAAGACCGGCGACGGTGTGGGCATTTTGCTGCAGATCAGCCACAAGTTCTTCTCCAAGGTGGCCGAAGAACTGAACATCAGCCTTGGCAACGAGCGCGAGTACGGTGTGGGCATGTTCTTCTTCCCCCAGAGCGAACACCTGCGTGCGCAGGCCATGAAGCTGTTTGAGGTGGTCACCCGCAAGGAAGGCCTCGAATTTCTGGCATGGCGCAAGGTGCCCGTGAACCCGGATGCCGTGGGCCAGAAAGCCCGCGACTGTATGCCTGCTATCTGGCAGTGCTTCATCAAAAAGCCCGCCAAGGTGAGCAAGGGCATCGATTTTGACCGCAAGCTGTACATTGTGCGCCGCGTGTTCGAGCAGGCCAGCAACGGCACTTATGTGCCCAGCCTGTCCAGCCGCACCATCGTGTACAAGGGCATGTTCCTTGTGCACGACCTGCGCCTGTTCTATACCGACCTGCAGGACGAGGATTATGAATCCGCTATCGGCATGGTGCACAGCCGCTTCTCCACCAACACCAACCCCAGCTGGATGCGCGCACACCCCAACCGCTTCATCCTGCACAACGGCGAGATCAACACCATCAAGGGCAACACGGATGCCATGCTGGCCCGTGAAGAGAGCATCTCCAGCTCCATCATGCAGGACGACATGAACAAGATCCTGCCCATCATCAACACTTCCGGCTCCGACTCCGCCATGCTGGATAACGCGCTGGAATTCATGGTGATGAACGGCATGGATCTGCCTCTGGCCGTGATGATCACCATTCCCGAGCCGTGGGAGAACAACAAGAACATCAGCCAGAAAAAGCGCGATTTCTACCAGTATTATGCCACCATGCTGGAGCCTTGGGATGGCCCCGCTGCCATCCTCTTCTCGGACGGCGACGTGATGGGCGCTGTGCTGGACCGCAACGGTCTGCGCCCCAGCCGCTATTACATCACCAAGGACGGCCGCATGATCCTGTCCTCCGAGGTGGGTGTGCTGGAATGCGAACCGGATAATATTTTGGTCAAGGATCGTCTGCGCCCCGGCAAAATGCTGCTGGTGGACACCGTGAAGGGCGAAGTGGTGGACGACGAAAAGCTCAAGGAGTTCTACGCCAGCCGTGAGCCTTACGGCGAGTGGATCGACCGCAACCTTGTGGAGCTGGCCAGGCTGAAAATTCCCAACGTGAAGGTGGAAAGCTACACCGGCGATCAGCTCACCCGCCTGCAGAAGGTGTTCGGCTACAAGTATGAGGATGTGAACACCATGATCCTCTCCATGGCACGGGCAGGCGCAGAGCCTTCCGGCGCTATGGGCACCGACACCCCGCTTGCTGTGCTGAGCAACCAGCATCCGCCGCTGTTCAATTACTTCAAGCAGCGCTTTGCGCAGGTCACCAACCCGCCCATCGATGCCATCCGCGAAAAGGTGGTCACTTCCACCAGCGTGTATATTGGCGCACACGGCAACCTGCTGGAGGACAAGCCCGAGAACTGCAAGGTGCTCAAGGTGCACAACCCCATCCTGACCAGCACCGACCTGCTCAAGATCAAATACATGAACGTGCCCGGCTTCAAGGTAGCCACGGTGTCCATCAACTACTATAAGAATACCAGTCTGGAAAAGGCCATCGACCGTGTATTTCTGGAGGTCGACCGCGCCTACAAGGATGGTGCAAACATCATCATCCTTTCTGACCGCGATGTGGATGAATACCACGTGACCATTCCCAGCCTGCTGGCAGTTTCCGCGGTTTCGCAGTACCTGATCCGCACCAAGAAGAGCACCGCACTGGCCCTGATCCTGGAAAGTGCAGAGCCGCGCGAGGTGCACCACTTTGCCACCCTGCTGGGCTATGGTGCCTGCGCCATCAATCCCTATCTGGCACATGAGACCATCGGCCAGCTCATCGACGAGGGCCTGCTGGACAAAGATTACTATGCAGCCGTGGAGGACTACGACAACGCCATCCTCAGCGGCATCGTGAAGATCGCCTCCAAGATGGGCATTTCCACCATCCAGAGCTACCAGAGCAGCCAGATCTTTGAGGCTGTGGGCATCTCCAAGGATGTCATTGATAAGTACTTCACCGGCACGGTGAGCCGTGTGGGAGGCATTACCCTTTCGGACATTCAGGCCGATGTGGAAGCCCAGCACAACGCAGCCTTCGACCCGCTGGGTCTGGACATCAACATGGAGCTGGCCGACAGCGGCGCACACAAGTTCCGCAGCGGCAAGGAAGAACACCTGTTCAACCCCCAGACCATCCACCTGTTCCAGAAGGCCTGCTGGACGAACGACTACTCGGCTTTCAAGCAGTTCACCAGCACCGTGGACAATATGGGTGCCGACGGCGTGCATCTGCGCAGCCTGCTGGACTTCAACTATGCTCCTGACGGCGGCATCCCGCTGGAAGAGGTGGAGCCGGTAAGCTCCATCGTCAAGCGGTTCAAGGGTGCAGCCATGAGCTACGGTGCCCTGAGCAGTGAAGCCCATGAGACCATTGCCATCGCCCTGAACCGTCTGGGCGGCCGCAGCAACACCGGCGAGGGCGGCGAACCCGAAGAGCGCTACCACAGCGAGAGCAATTCCAAGATCAAGCAGGTGGCTTCCGCACGCTTTGGTGTGACGAGCAAATACCTCGTTTCTGCAGAAGAGATCCAGATCAAACTGGCACAGGGCGCAAAGCCCGGTGAGGGCGGCAATCTGCCCGGTGCCAAGGTATATCCGTGGATCGCAAAGACCCGCCACAGCACCACCGGTGTGGGCCTGATCTCTCCCCCGCCGCACCACGATATCTACTCCATCGAGGACCTTGCAGAGCTGATCTACGACCTGAAGAACGCCAACCGCAGCGCCAACATCAATGTCAAGCTGGTCAGTGAGGCCGGCGTTGGCACCATTGCGGCCGGTGTTGCCAAGGGCGGCGCACAGGTCATTCTGGTGTCCGGCTACGACGGCGGCACCGGTGCAGCACCGCGTACTTCCATCAAGCACGCTGGCCTGCCGTGGGAGCTGGGCATCGCCGAGACCCATCAGACCCTGATCCTGAACGGCCTGCGCACCCGCGTGCGCATCGAGAGCGACTCCAAGCTGCTCTCCGGCCGCGATGTTGCCATCAGCTGTATGCTGGGCGCAGAGGAGTTCGGCTTCGGCACTACCCTGCTGATGGCCGAGGGCTGCGTGATGATGCGTGTGTGCAATCTGGATACCTGCCCCATGGGCATCTGCACCCAGAACCCGGAGCTGCGCAAGAACTTCAAGGGCAAGCCGGAATACATCATCAACTACCTCACCTTTGTGGCCGAGGAGCTGCGCGAGTACATGGCAAAGCTGGGCGTGCGCACCATCGACGAGCTGGTGGGCCGCACCGACCTGCTCAAGGTCAAGCCCGCCGCACCCGGCAGCCGCGCTTCCAAGATGGATCTCGACTGCATCCTGCACAACCCTGCCATCGAGAACAGCAATGTTCACTTCGTGAAGGAGGACACCTACGACTTCCATCTGGAAAACACCCTCGATATGAAGGTGCTGATGAAGAAGTTCAAGCTCAGCAGCAAGAATGCCCAGAGCGTGACGCTGGATGTCTCCAACACCGACCGCGCCTTTGGTGCCATCTTTGGCAGCGAGATCACCCGCAAATACGGCAACAGCCTGCCGGATGATGTTTACACCGCCCACTGTGTGGGTGCAGGCGGCCAGAGCTTTGGTGCCTTCATCCCGGGCGGCCTGACGCTGGACCTTGTGGGCGACTGCAACGACTACATGGGCAAGGGCCTGTCCGGCGGCAAGATCGTCGTGCGCCCGCCCAAGGGCATCACCTTTAAGCCGGAAGAGAACATTATCACCGGCAACGTGGCCCTGTACGGTGCTACCAGCGGCAAGGCGTTCATTTCCGGCGTGGCCGGTGAGCGCTTCGCCGTGCGCAACAGCGGTGCCACCGCCGTTGTGGAGGGCGTTGGCGACCACGGCTGCGAGTACATGACCGGCGGCACGGTGGTGGTTCTGGGCCAGACCGGCAAGAACTTTGCAGCCGGTATGACCGGCGGCATCGCCTACGTGCTGGACGAGAACTGGGACTTCTACCAGCGCGTGAACAAGGAGACCGTCAGCCTGGAGCCCGTGGAGCACAAGTACGATGTTGCCACCCTGAAAGAGCTGATCCGCGAACATGTGGAGGCCACCGGCTCTCCCCGCGGCAAAGAGATCCTTGACAACTTCAGCGAATTCCTGCCCAAGTTCAAGAAAGTTCTGCCCTACGATTATGACCGTATGCTGCGTGTGATCGCATCCGTTGAGGAGCGCGGTCTGGACGGTGAGCAGGCACAGATCGAAGCATTCTACACGGTGCAGAAGAAGAAGTAAGGAGGGCAGCGTTATGGGTAAGACAACTGGATTTATCGACTATACGCGCAAAACCAGCACGGATGTTCCGCCGCTGGAACGCATTGAAAACTTTAACGAATTTCATGTCTGGCTCTCCCGCGAGGAGCAGCAGACGCAGGCAGCACGCTGCATGGACTGCGGTGTTCCCTTCTGTCAGGCCGGCATGATGATCGGCGGCATGGCCTCCGGCTGCCCGCTGAATAACCTCATCCCGGAGTGGAACGACCTTGTTTATCATGGCAAGTGGGAGCTGGCCATGCATCGGCTGATGGCCACCAACCGTTTTCCGGAGTTCACCAGCCGGGTGTGCCCTGCCCTGTGTGAAGCGGCCTGCACCTGCGGCGATGTGACCGGCAGCAGCGTGACCGTGCGCGAGAACGAGCACGCCATTATCGAAACGGCTTACGCCAAGGGCTGGCTGCACGCCGCACCGCCGCCCTCCCGCACCGGCAAGAGCGTAGCTGTGGTGGGCAGCGGCCCCTCCGGCCTTTCGGTGGCCGAATACCTGAACAAGCGCGGCCACGCCGTGACTGTGTTCGAGCGTGCAGACCGCGTGGGCGGCCTGCTGATGTACGGCATCCCCAACATGAAGCTGGACAAATCCGTCATCGAGCGCCGCATCAAGATCATGCAGGCTGAGGGCGTGGAGTTCCGCACCAACATGGATGTGGGCGGGGCTGTTGCCGCCGAAGAGCTGCTGAACGGCTACGATGCCGTGGTGCTGTGCTGCGGTGCCAAGAAGGCCCGCGACCTGAATGTGCCCGGCCGCGATGCAAACGGCGTGCACTTTGCCGTGGACTACCTGACCAGCGTGACCAAGAGCCTGCTGGACAGCCAGTTCGCGGACGGCAAGGCCATCGATGCCAAGGGCAAGAATGTTCTGGTGATCGGCGGCGGTGATACCGGCAACGACTGTCAGGGCACGGCCCTGCGGCAGGGCTGCACCGATCTGGTGGCACTGGAAATGATGCCGCAGCCGCCCAAGGAGCGTGCAGCCTCCAACCCGTGGCCGGAGTGGCCCCGTGTGCTGAAGGTGGACTACGGCCAGACCGAGTGCCTTGCAAAGTTTGGCAAGGACCCGCGCGTGTACCAGACCACCGTGAAGGAATTTTTGAAGGATGATGCAGGCAATCTGACCGGTGCTATCATCTCCTACCTGAAGCCGGAGCGGAACCCCGAGACCGGCCGTACCAGCATGGTGCCCACCGGTGAAGAATTTACCTACAACTGCCAGCTGGCGTTCATCGCCGCAGGCTTTACCGGCTGCGAAAGCTACGTGGCCGATACATTTGGTGTGGAGCTGACCGCCCGCGGCAACGTGGCAGACCACAGCTTCAAGACCAACGTGGAAAAGGTGTTCGTCTGCGGCGATATGCGCCGCGGCCAGAGCCTTGTGGTGTGGGGCCTGCGCGAAGGCCGCGACTGCGCCGCCGAGGTAGACCGCTACCTGATGGGCTACACCAACCTCTAACTAAGCCATTCTCTTTCCTATCCTAAACAAGCAGAAGCGGGGGCCTTTGCAAGGCTCCCGCTTCTGCTTTTGTTTTTTAGTCTGTATTGTGTTCCGGTTCCGTGGGGGTAGGATCTGTTGTTTCCGGAGGGGCCGGCTCTGTCGTGGTGGGTTCGGTAGCGGCGGGTTCCTCCGGTGTGACAGTGATCTGCACACTGGGGTCTGCCGCAATATACACGGTGATCACCGTGCCCACTTCCACCTTGGTGCCCGGCTCCTCGCTGGTACGCACCACGCAGCCGGATGCATAGGAGCCATCGTTCACCACCATAAAGCAGCTGGCCACAAGGCCCCGGGCTTCCAGTTCCTTTACCGCGCCATCCTGCGTAAAGCCGATGATATTGGGCATCTCGGCCATCTGCGGGCCTTTGCTCACCACCAGCCGTATGGTCTCCCCTGCCTTGAGCACAGTATCCGCGCTCGGCTCCTGCTGGATGATCTGGCCCGCCGGGGCGGTGTCGCTGTATTCCTCGGTGACGTAGAACAGATACATGCTGGTATATTCCCGGTTGTTCTGCACCTGCGTGTAGTCCATGCCAATAAAGTTCGGCACAAGGTTCTGCGGCACCATCACCTCGCTGCTGGCCGGTTCCGACTCCGCAGCCGACGCGGCAGGCTGGTGGATGTGCTGGCTCAGCACGCTCCACAGCGTGAGCAGAATGAGGATGGACAGCAGGATCACGATACCCGCCAGCAGCGCTTTTAAGCTGAGCAGATGCTCCTTGCGTTCCGGCTCCGGCGGGGCTGTGCGCACCGGAGTCTCCGGCTTCATGGTGCGGGTCAGCTCGGCGGTGTATTCCTTGGAAGAAAGGGCCTGATACAGCTGCGGCACGGTCTGGATGCGCTCCATGGGCCGCAGGCGCAGGCCCAGCTGCAGCACCTGCGAGACGTACAGCGGCAGGCTGCCGTTCACCGATTTTGCGCGTGGGTTGGAGTCTGTCACCATGCGCTGCGCTGCAGGCACCGGGGCCTGCCCGCACACCATGCGGTAGAACACGGCCGCAAGGCTGTATTCATCGGTATAGCGGCCCTCGAACTCTGCGGTGGAATACTGCTCCGGGGCGGAATAGCCTTCGTACAGCTGTTCGTGCAGGCCGCTGCCCGCCGTGCGCAGGCCCACCGTGGCATAGCCTGCCAGACGGCAGCGGTCGTTTTCCATCACGCGGATGTTCTCCGGGCAGATACCGCGGTGCACCAGACCGATCTTGTGCATGGCGGCTACGCCTTCAAACACCGGCTGCAGCATGGTGCAGGCATCGTCCGGGCGGATGGTGCCTGGGTGGTTTTCCAGCCACTGATCCAGCGGGGTGCCGCCCAGATTTTCCAGAATGGCGTAAACGCTGTTATTGGCTTCCACCACATCCAGCACGGCTTCCAGACCATTGGCCGGAGTGATGCGCTGGATGGAGCGGTACAGGTCCGCAAAATCCATGCGGGTGGTCTTGAACAGCACCTCACTGCCGGTCTTGGGCCGCAGGGTGCTTTCTGCCGTGCGCTCCGCCGTGAGGGTAATGGGCAGATATTCCTTGATGGTCACCCGGAAACGGCCCAGATTCTCTGCGCCGCGGTAGAGGATGCCCTCGCCGTCGATGCTCAGCATTTCCCCTACGGTGTAGCGCCCGGCCAGCACGGTGCCCACCGGCAGGGTGCCGCCGGGGTTGCGCCCGGCAAAGCTTTTGCCGCAGTGCGGGCAGCTTTGTGCTGCTCCAGGCAGCGGCTGCAGGCAGTATGGACACAGGCGTGTTGCTTCCATTGTGGTCTCCTTATACCGTTTTGCGCCGCAGCAGGCTCATGGGCGGCAGCTCCGGCGTGGGAATGGTGTATTTTTCCATGGCATGCGGGGTGCTCTCCACCCGTTCACCGGCTTCGTTTTCGATCCACTCAGGGTTCAGCGGAATGCTGCGGCCATCCGGGCAGAGGGCTTCCAGCGTGTCGCCCAGGCTCCACTTGCCGCGCTGCTGGCAGGAGGCAACGCCGTTCTCCCAGCCGTCCACCGTGCCCACAAACTCCCACTCGCGGATGTAAGTAGCGCTGTCGGTGGCCTGTCTGGCCTGCTCGCGACCAAAGTAGAAGCCCGGCGAGTAGTGGCGGTGGCTGGTACGGGTAAGCTCCTCGTACACTTCAGCAGGCAGCTCAAAGTTGTCGTTGAGCGGGTCGGCCAGATAAGCGTCCAGCGCCCTGCGGTAGGCGGCGGTAACGCTTGCCACATAGTAGAAGGTCTTGGCACGGCCCTCGATCTTCAGGCTGTCCACACCTGCCTTGCAGATCAGATCAAGGAAAGGCGCGGTGCACATATCATTGGCGTTGAGGATGTAGCTGCCGTTCTCGTTCTCGCCGATCTCGTACAGCTGGCCCGGACGGGTCTCCTCGCTGAGATAGTATTTCCAGCGGCAGGGCTGGGCGCACTGGCCGCGGTTCGCGTCGCGGCCCGCCATGTAGTTGGAAAGCAGGCATCGGCCCGAAACGCTCATGCACATAGCACCGTGCACAAAGGCTTCGATCTCCAGCTCTGGCGGTGTTTTATCGCGCAGGATCGCAATATCCTGCAGGGTCATCTCACGGGCCAGCACCACGCGCTTTGCGCCCATGTTGTAGGCGGCGCGGGCCGCAGCCCAGTTGGTGATGCCTGTCTGGGTGGACATGTGCACATCGATGTCCGGTGCAAAGGTCTTGCAGGCATCCAGCACACCAAGGTCTGCCACGATAAAGGCATCCACACCGGCCTTGGCTGCTTCCTTGATGGCCTCGGGCAGGCGGTCGGCTTCCTCGTTGGTGGGCAGGGTGTTCATGGTCAGGTAGACCTTGCGGCCGCGGGCGTGAGCGTAGATGACACCCTCGGCCAGCTGTTCCGGCGTAAAGTTGGCCGGAGCAGACCGCATTCCAAATTCAGGCAGGCCGCAGTAAACGGCATCGGCACCGTAGTTGATGGCATAGCGCAGGCGTTCCAGATCGCCTGCCGGGGCCAGCAGTTCCGGGATTTGCAGCATAGTTCAAATTCCTCTCATTTTTCCGTATTCACAGTTTTGTTCACTTGTGCTGCCTTCTGGCAGTTTGCGCTGTGTTCGCTCAGGGTGCGGGCATAATAATAGCTGCCCTTGAGGTCGGTCACAAAGAAATAGGCATCCTTGGCCTCCTCATTGGGCTGGGGGGCCAGCGCTGCCTTAATGGCCGCAATGCCGGGGTTCGAGATCGGCCCGGCAGGCAGGCCCTTGCAGCTGTAGGTATCATACGCAGCCACGATATTTCCCGGGATATTATCCCAGCCGCCATAGTAGGGTGCCACCCAGTTCCAGAGGTAATTGTTGTCACTGTCGCTCTGGATATAGCTGGAGGTGTTGCTCTGCAGGCGCGGGTAGGGCGAATCCGCAGCCAGACGGTTGCGGAACACCTGTGCCACGTTTGAGTCCTGACTGTTGCCTGCTTCCTCCTGCACAAAGGATGCCAGTGTGATCAGCTGGGGCAGGGTCATATCCTGCTTTTTAAGTTCTGCATACATCTCATCGGTGAGCTGTGCATCGAACTGGGCATAGAAGGTGGCTACATAGTTGTGCACGGTGTCGTCCTTTAAGAATTCGTAGGTCTCCGGGAAGAGATAGCCCTCGCACTTCATAAAGCGGTCTGGCGCGTCGGCATCGTCCGGCACGTACTGCCAGAAGGTGTATTCGCTGAAATCGCCCTCGTTGGCTTCCTTCAGGAAGTCCTCCGCGCTGCACAGCCCGGCGGCTTCCATCTTCTGGGCAATGGCAATGGCCGTGGTTCCCTCTGGGATGGTCACGCGCACCGTTTCGGCCTTAGCGTAAGTGGACAGGACCGCAATAATGGCATCGTAAGAACAGGCGCTCTTCTGCAGGGTAAAATCGCCATACTGCAGCTTTGATGCCGCACCCTTTTGCCCCACATACCAGCGAAACAGATAGGCCGAGCGGATCACACCCGCGTCCTTGAGCTTTTGCGCAATGACGGAAACGCCGCTGCCCTGCGGGATGCTCACCGTTACCTCCGTGCCGGGTCTGCCATTGCCGCTGATCTCGTTGTGCGCAAACAGCAGCGCCCCGCCAACGGCCAGCGCCAGCAGTACCACCAGCACCAGCAGGATCTTCCCTACACCGCCTTTTTTGCGGGTGTTTTTTTCGTGTGCCATAAGCACCTTCCTTTTATCTTAGTTTTCCAGCATCAGGCGCATGTAGCTTTCGGCTACATCAAAGGGTTCGGCATCAAAGCGGATCATGCCGTAGTCCTGCCGGGTGCCCTCGCCGAGGAACAGCGGCTGGGATGCGCCCACGGTAATGACCGCCTTTTCCACGATGACTTCCTTTTCGCGGGCGGCTTCCATCAGTACTTCAGCGGCGCGGTCATTGTCGGCCTGCAGCTCCACAAAGTAAAGCGTATCCTCCTTGCGGAAATAAATACCATAGCCGTGGGCGCTGGAAACGATGGTGGCACCGGAGGAGTACAGATCTCCCAGCACCACGGCCATGCGCTCCGGGGTCAGCTGCACGGTATCGGGCCAGAAGCGCTCCCGCAGCTCACACAGCTTTTTGGCGGTGACGGAATCAAATTCCGCCTGGCTCCACAGGTTGCGCTCCACCTCGCGGGGAAGACAGCGCAGGGCGAAGGCCCATGCAAAGCCCTTATCCTGCAGCAGTGCGGCCTGCTCCGGGCTGGTGGGCACCGCCACCGTAAAGCCTGCGCCGCGCAGCTTCTGCTGGGCACACAGATAGTCCACAAGGCCCGCCAGGATCAGGCTGCCCTCGCCGCACAGACCGTACAGGTAGGTGCCGCTGCGGCCCTGCAGCGTGACCGGCACAGCCAGCACCACCGCGGCGATCTCGTCATTTTCCTCGGCCACATAGACGTTCTGCTCGCCTGCAAACTGCTCAATGGCCTTTTTGGCAAATTCTTCCGATTCATTGCGCTGGCTCTGCCATAAAGCCAGCACTGCCGGTTTATCTTCCGGCTGCATCAAACGATACATCTGTCAGGATGCCCCCTCTTATCGAAAATTATGTCAGCTGCTTCAACACGATCTCCTGCACTTCAGCCTGAATGTCTTCGATGCTGCGCATGTTGTCCCCGCTGGTGCAATGCACGACGGCCCAGCCAAGGTGCGCGGCACAATACTCGGCGGCGCAGCGGCTGCGGGCAAGATACTCGGTATCCTTCTCGTGCACATCCTTCCTGCTCTCATCGCCGTGGTAACGCTGGGTCATAAGCTTCTGGCTCACGGCGGGGTCTACCTGTAAGTAGATCACCTCATCCGGCGCAGGCAGGCCCAGCAGATGGAATTCAAAATCAAACAGCCAGCCGAGAAAACTCTCCCACTGCTCCAGCGGAAGCTTGGAGCACTGGTGCACCGCGTTGGAGGTGGTGTAGCGGTCGGCAATGATGATGCCGCCATTCTCGTAAAAACTGCCCCAGTCCTTTTTGTAGCTGGCATAGCGGTCCACCGCATAAAAGCTGGAGGCTGCATAGGCGTTTACATCGTCCGGGTGCTGGCCGAACTGCCCTGCCAGATACATTTTTACAAGGGCGCTGGAGTCGCTTTCATAATTCGGGAAGGTGATCTCCCGCACAGAAAAGCCCTGTTCCTTTAAATGTGCTTCCAGCAGCTTTGCCTGCGTGGCCTTGCCGCTGCCGTCCAGCCCTTCCAGTACGATCAGTTTTCCCTTGCTCATGCTTCGGCACCTTCTTTGATCGCGGCATATTTTGCACGCACCTCGGCGGTTTTGCCGCAGCACATCCTGCCTTCCGGGCAGGGGCCGGATACACAGGCCGGGCCGGACTTTGCAAAGATATGCGGTGCCACCGGGTACACCAGCTCAAACATTTTTTCGGCCAGCTCCCGGATCTCCCACTGGGCGCGGCTGCAGCAGCGCAGGTGGAAAAAGTTCTGCAGGCTGCGGGCATTCATGGTGACCACCATCTTGGTCTCGCAGGCGTTGGGCAGTACAAAGCGTGCATCCTCGTTGGCCTGCTTGCTGGCCTTGGCGCGGGCCTGCTTTTCCGGCATTCCTTCAGCCATCAGGCGGGCGGTGTGGCCTTCTTCCAGCTTGTGGGCAAGGTCGAGGTAGCGCTTTGCGTCCTCTTCCATGCTGGCAAGGAAAGCTTCCTTTGCTTCCGGGATGGCTTCGATCTCGGGCGGTACCACATAGCGGAAATCGTCCAGCCGCACATAGCGCTGGCTCTGCACGCTGAAGGATGCAATGCGGTGGCGGGTGATCTGCGCCAGCAAAGTGCGGCTGACCCCCTCGATGCCAAAGGTGAAGCTGGCATGTTCAATGGGGCTGGCATGGCCCAGATCGCTGAGCATGGTCAGGAACTTCGCGGTCTTTTCCTCGGTCAGGCCGTCCAGCAGGTCGGTGATGTGCGCATCGGAATAGCAGAGCTTTGCCGCTGCAGCCACCACCTTTTCCGGCTCCGGGGTATGTGCGATCAAACGAACAGTCATCATAAGTGTGTTATTCCTCCGCAGTGATTTTGGTCAGGGGCGCAAAATTGGCCATGGTTTTTTTGATGCCCACCTTTTCAAAGTTGATCTCCACGATCTGATCTCCAGCGGCAGGCTTCACAGCCACTACCTGACCGCGTCCGAACACCTTGTGCTCCACAAGATCGCCCGGCTCATAGTGTTTTGCGCCTTTTGCAGCGGTTTTTGCTGCCGGTGCGCCTGTAAAGGAGATTTGCTTTGCAGATTTTTTCTGCGTTGTTCTGTCAGAATATGCAGAACTGTAACCAGAGCCATATTCCGCACCTGCGCCGCTGCGGCCATAGCCGGAACCGTATCCGCTCTGGCTCTGGCCCCGGTTTGCATAGGCCGAACCAAAGCCACGGCCCTCGCCCGCGTTGTATTCGCGGTTCAGGTAGCCGCTGCGATTGCTATAGCCGCTTCCGTAACCGCCCGAACCGTACCCACTGGCGCTGCGGCCCCATCCGGACGGCCCGGAGTAACCGGACGCACCACCGGGCACCGTATCACGATAGCTGTCGCCCCAGCCGCCAAAGCTGGAGCGCTGTTCCAGTACCGGGCTGCGGGTCTCCTCGATATACTCCGGCTCGATCTCCCGCAAAAAGCGGCTCGGCTCGTTGCGCTGGGTGCGGCCATACAGCATCCGGGAAACGCTGTTGGAGATATACAGCTCCTTCTTGGCGCGGGTGATGCCCACGTAGGCAAGGCGGCGCTCCTCTTCCAGATCGGCCTCGGAATACTTGCTCATCTCGCTGGGGAACACACCCTCCTCCATGCCAATCAGGAACACATACGGAAATTCCAGACCCTTGGCGGAGTGGATGGTCATGAGCACCACCTGATCGGCGCTCTCGTTATAGCTGTCGATATCGCTGATGAGGGCGATATCTTCCAGATAGCCTTCCAGCGTGGCTTCCTCACCGTGCTGGTCGCAGTAGTTCTTGACGTTATTCACCAGCTGACCAAGGTTTTGCAGGCGGTCAGCCGCATCCTCGTGGCCCTTGGCTGCATCGGCTTCCAGCATGGCCTTATAGCCGGTCAGCTCGATCGCATCGGCTGCAAACTCGTCCAGCGTGCGGGTCTCCAAAGAATCCTGCAGGCGCTGATAGATCTGCCAGAACTTGAGCAGCGGCATTACGGCGCGGCTGAGCTTTGCATATTGGTCGGCATGGCCGATGATGTCCAGCATGCTCACGCCCTCCTGCGCGGCCAGATCGGCAATGACCTCCACGGTGGTGGCACCGATCTTGCGGGCAGGCTCGTTGATGATGCGGCGCAGGCGCACATCATCGCGGGGGTTCGCCACGATGGACATGTAGGAATGGATATCCTTGACCTCTTTGCGGTCGTTGAAGCGCTGGCCGCCCACGATCTTGTGGGGGATGCCTGCACGGGTAAAGTAGCTTTCGATGGGGGCCGATTGGGCGTTCATGCGGTAGAGGATGGCATGGTCGGCCAGATGTCCGCCCTCTTTCAGGTGCTGGCCGATCACATTCGCGATGTGGCTGGCCTCGTCCTGCTCGTTCTCGGCGGTGTACACCTGCACCTTATCGCCCTCGCCATTGCTGGTCCACAGGGTCTTGCCCTTGCGCTCGGTGTTGTGCTGAATGACACAGTTCGCAGCGTTCAGGATATTGGACGTAGAGCGGTAGTTTTGTTCCAGACGGATGGTCTTGGTGCCCGGGTAAATGCGCTCGAAATTAAGGATGTTCTCAATGGTAGCGCCGCGGAAGCGGTAGATGCTCTGGTCATCATCGCCCACCACGCAGATGTTCTTTTCCGGGCCGGTGAGCAGGCTCACCAGACGGAACTGCGCCACACTGGTGTCCTGATACTCGTCCACCAGCAGATAGCGGTATTTGTTCTGGTAGAAATCCCGCACATCCTTGTGCTCGGCCAGCAGCTGCACAGTCTGGTAGATCAGGTCGTCAAAGTCGAATGCTCCGGCTTCCTTCAGGCGCTTTTCGTAGGCCGCGTAGATGCGGGCCGTCAGCGCGCCTTTGGTATCTTTTGCGGGGCTGGCAAGGGCCTGTTCCGGGCTGACAAGCTGATCCTTCCATCGGCTCATCTGGTTGATCGCAGCCTTGATGGGCAGGAACTTATCGTCCACATTCAGGTCTTTGTAGACAGCCTTCATCACGCGCTGGGAATCATCGGTATCGTAGATGGTAAAGCTGCGCGGGTAGCCGATTTCTTCTGCCCAGCGGCGCAGGATGCGCACACAGGCCGAGTGGAAGGTGGAAGCGAACACTTCGTCGCCCTCCTCGCCGCCCAGCATCCGGCGCAGACGTTCCTTCAGCTCCCCTGCTGCCTTGTTGGTAAAGGTAATGGCCATCACGTTCCAACTGCGCACAGCGTTCTGGCGCAGCATCCCGTCCAGCCAGCTGGGGGCGGCAGTGCCGGTCATGATGGCGTTGCGCAGAGCCTTGATATCGTCCTCCGTGGCCGGGCGCGGTGTCTGTTTGGAGCCGTGGGCCGAGCCGAACCGGATGAGGTTTGCAATGCGGTTTACCAGCACGGTGGTCTTGCCGCTGCCTGCACCAGCAAGGATGAGCAGCGGGCCATCGGTGGTGAACACTGCCTGCCGCTGCATATCGTTCAGGCGGCCAAACTGTTTTTCAATATAGGTATCGCGCAGAGCGCAGAATTCCTGTGTGAGATCTGTTGCCATGGTTTCCCCTGTTCCTTTTATGTTTATACTATCAAAATACAGTATACCACATTTCAAAACGATTGAGAATAGCCGCCGCGTTCGCTCTGGCTATTTTCAGCGGAAAAAATATTTTTATAATTTGTAACTCCGAAAAGCCTGCGGGCTTTTCGGAGTTACTTTTTCACGAAAGAGGTCGTAGAGAAAAATTGCATCTGATAAAACAGCAGCCGTTTTTCGTTACGGCCTTTTTGTGAAAATGTGTTTGGAGCAGCCCGCAGGCTGCGACAAACACGAAATAAATAATATAATTTCCTTATTTTATGCCCAAAGCAAACGCGGCGGGCATTTCAAATCGTAAAACAAAAACCGCCCGGCAGCTCTTGCGAACCGACGGGCGGAAAAATGCTTTTCAGAAAGTGCTTAGCCGAAGATGTTGATCAGGATACCAGCAGCAACGGCGGAGCCGATAACGCCGGCCACGTTGGGGCCCATGGCGTGCATCAGCAGGAAGTTGGAGGGGTTCTCGCTCTGACCGACCTTCTGGGAAACACGGGCGGCCATAGGCACAGCAGAAACGCCTGCGGAACCGATCAGGGGGTTCACCTGACCGCCGGTCAGCACATACATCAGCTTGCCGAACAGCACACCTGCGGCAGTGCCGAAGGAGAATGCGATCAGGCCCAGCACGATGATGAACAGGGTGCGGGTGTTCAGGAAGGTGTTTGCAGAGGTGGTGCAGCCAACGGACAGTGCCAGGAAGATGGTGATGATATTCATCAGCTCATTGCCGGCGGTCTTCTGGATACGATCCACGACGCCGCACTCCTTCATCAGGTTGCCCAGCATCAG
>ENA-UEQB01001476-UEQB01001476.1-human-gut-metagenome-genome-assembly--contig:-NODE-1476-length-19590-cov-5.602419_pt1 | contig 19590 bp, 11 predicted proteins | sample MGYA00242901_ERZ507918 | MGnify/ENA primary metagenome ERZ507918 (study PRJEB26167, sample SAMN06115405) | human gut metagenome | host: Homo sapiens | place: China:Sichuan | collected 2016-04-06... | reverse complement strand
TATTCTTCAATAGAAAAAGATGCCTCATACTATTAGTCTTAAACTAACAGCACAAAAATAATGGATTAATACAATGGAAAACGATACTATTTTATCTATTAATTAGCAGCAGTAAAAAAAGAACCAGCCGTGAAAACGAATCTTGTTTCACGACTGGTTCTTTTTACAACCAATGTCTTATAAACTCTTACCGGCTTAAAGCCCGAGTTGCTCCTTCAACCACTTTTGCCACTCATCCCATTGTTCCTGATACCAATAATGCCTTGTCTCCAGGTAAGGATGAAGTTCCTTCGGAGAGGTGATGGAATTATAGGCAGCATACATGGAAGTGGGCGGACACACATCGTCGTCATATCCCCAACTGAACCAGCCGGGCACATTCAGTAGGCGGGCAAAGTTTGCCGTATCGTAGTAACGTATCGTCTGAAGCTCTTTCTCACTCGGGGAAGCGCTATGATAGAAATAGTGCGGCCAACCGCAGGCACGCTTCTTCGTAAATGCTTCAAGATCGCAAAGAGCGGGATGAACGGCAGCGAAGAAAGTTACACGAGAATCGAGAGCAGCCGTAATTACAGAGAGGGCACCACCCTGACTGGAACCTGTAACACCCAGCGTACCATTGAACTCGGGCAAGGAGCAGATAAAGTCTACCGCACGCAAAGCGCCCACGATGACACGATTATAATAGAAGACATCACGGTCGTCGCGGCGGAAATTCCAGTAACCGCCCAAAGCTCCACTTGCCAAGTTATCGTAGACAGACTGTGCCATCGTCACAGGAATGCCATGAATACCAACTTCCAGTGTGATCACCTGTCCCGGAGCCGTATAGGTATCTCCCGAATAAGGGCGGACACCGGCACCCGGCACACGCAGCAGAGCAGGATACATCCCTTCCTTCTTCGGCACACTGAGGATGCCATAGAAACGACCGCCCCAGGCTTTGGTCTGGAAACTGACCTGATATACATTGTCCGTCTCCGTACAACGTTCGGGAAGCAATGTCATAAGCGGATTCAAAGGAGTCTTCCGCGCATTCTCCAGAGTGTTGGCCCAAAACTCACGGAAGTCAGCAGGTAAGGTGGTGACGAGTTGCAGTTGCTCGGGAGCATAGGCGGCAGTAGCCATGCCATCGTAAGCATGACCGTCGATATTCGCTTTCACCTTGCAGCGGAAGAAACCGGGAGTTTTCATAATACCTTGCAGCTTCAAAGTGCCGTCTTTCAGTACAACGCCGGTTTTTATTTCGGTAGGATACATCTCCGGGCCCAGTTCATAGTCTATCTTCACATTGGACAAAGGATTCTGAGCCTTCATCACTTGCACTGTGAATGTGCACTTCTCATTCAGGCGGTACGTCCAATCGCTATGATCGGGAGATACCACGATGCGGATTTCGTTGCCGCGGATCTGCGCCATTGCTGCAAACACGCACAACAAGCCCAGCAGGAAAAAGGAAACTCTTTTCATAATATCAGATACTTAAATTACAGAATACAAAAATATACCGTTACTCTGAAAGAGAATGATACTATTTTATCATATCACTATTTTCTTCTTACGGTAATTATCCCGGAACTCCTTCGGAGAACATCCCTTCTTACGCTTGAACATCCGGTTGAAGTTGGACAGGTTATTAAAGCCACAGCTATAACAAATCTCAGCCACCGTGCGCGTAGAGTCCACCAGCAGGCGGGTGGCAAAGCCCAGACGGATGTCGATAATATAGTCGGATAGCGTCTTGCCCGTGCGCAGACGGAAGAAACGGCTGAAAGAGACAGGTGTCATCCCCGCCATATCCGCCAGGAAGCCCAACGTGATTTCTTCCTGGTAGTGCTCGGCTATATACCTCTGTACCTTCTGCACCCTACGGCTTTCCGAGAAGGTCTCCATTTTGGCAAAAGAAGAACTGGACAATACCCGGGCATCATCATAGAGAGACAGTTCGTAGAGTATCCGCAGGAAGTTCATCACTGCATAGAAGCCTTGCTCTTCCGATGCCAGCTGGTCTATCCAATTATAAGTTTTCATGATGGCCTGCATCGGAAAACACAGCCCGCACTGTGCCCGCGTCAGCATCCGGCGTATGCTGTCGAACTGGTTCTTATTGACGAAATGGTCGAAGAAAAGGTCGGGAGAGAACTGAATGGTGATTTCACGAATGTCTTTGGAAGTGCATTCATGCTGTTCCCAGACGTGTTCCAGTTCCTTGCCGGTAATCAAGACCAGATCATAGTCGCCGATCACCTCGGCCGAGTCGCCTACGACACGACGGACACCGGAAGCATGTTCGGTAAAGTTCAGTTCGTATTCGGCGTGGCAATGGATGGGATAAGTAAATTCGGTCTTACGGCGGTCGGCAATGTAAAAGCAGTCCCGGTCGGACAACGGGGTAATCTCCCGCATAATGTAGTTTTGGTTTTCCATATTGATTGGCTAAAAAAGTATCAGATGACAAAGGTAGTAATTCTTTCCAAACAGCCAACAAACAGAAGACAATATTTGCCTACACCCGAAAGATACCTGCCTGTCAGGCAGAACTCCCTACCCTTTGATCTGAAACTCCCTTGCCTATGATACACAAGATGCCATCTTATGCTGCACAAGATGGCATCTTAAGCAGCACAAGATGGCATCTTGTGCATCGAACGGAATAGTGTTCCGTATGATAAGAGTAAATGTTCAGGCCGACAGCAAGTAATCATTCAGCCGGCGGCCTACTGCTATTCAGCAGCCAGCAAGCTATAAGTAGCTGCCGGAAGGCCTTCCGACTCCACCGTCAGCGTGGCTTCACCTGCCTCTCCGGTACTTTGCAGCAGAATTTGGGCAAGACCGTTGAAGGCTTTCACCCGATAGGTGCGGGCGTTGGCATCGGCGGGGCGTTCCGTATCGCGATAGGCAGGATCGCCGTTGCCTACACCGAGAATGCGGACGGGGCCGGTGACGGTCAGCGTCAATTCATTGCAAGCGGTGGGCACGAAACGTTTCTTCTTATCCTGAAGTTCGACGCGGACAACGGATACGTCGCGGTTATCGGCTTGGATAGTGGCGCGGTCGGCAGAAAGCAGAAGGCGTGCGGGAGTACCGGTCGTCTCCAGACTACGGGTGAGAAGCCGCTTGCCGTTCTTGTAACCGGTGGCCTTTACCATTCCGGGCTGATAAACCGCCTGCCAGGAGAGGTGACCGTTCTTCGGCATAGGCTTGCGGCCCAGGTTCTTGCCATTGACGGACAGTTCCACTTCATCGCAGTTGCTATATACCCAAAGGTCGATATTCTCGCCTTCGTGACCTGCCAGGTTCCAGTGGGGAAGGATGTGGAGCACAGGCTCGTCCGTCCACCAGGACTTCAGGTAGTAGGCTTCGTCCTTGAAGAAACCACAGTAATCGAGGATGCCGAACTGCGAACCGGTGGCGGGGAAGCCCAGCGGATTGGGTTCGCCGCGGTAGTCGAAGCCGGTCCAGTAGAAGAGCCCGGCGAGGTAAGGACGCTCGTCATAGAACTTCCAGCCGCGTTCGATGCTGTTCAGCAGACTGTCCGGACCGGTGGGGCGACGGTTGTGGGCTGCCATGTGTCCGGCGCTGCGATCGTCGAAGTAGATGCCGCGGGTGCCGCTGCCGGAAGTCTCTTCCGAACCAAGCGCGCGGCGCGCGGGATAATCCTTGCGATGTTGCTCCACGGGATTCTGGAGAATATAGTTATAGCCTGCCACATCGGCGGGAATCAATATATTGGGACCGCTGCTCGAAGCCACGGTCATCAGGCGCGTGGGGTCGAAGCGATGGCAATACTCGCGCATGCTGGCAGCGATGAGGGCACCGCTTTCTTTCCACTCGATGCCCCACTCTTCGTTGCCGGCACTCCAAAGGATGATGCTGGGATGATTGCGGTCGCGCTTTATCATGCGCTCCAGCAGGCGGATGTGCTCTTCGTTGATACCGGTCAGACGGTTCTCCTCGATGACGAGCATGCCGAGGCGGTCGCAGGCTTCAAGCATTTCGGGAGTCATCGGGTTGTGCGAAGAACGGTAGGCATTGCAGCCGAAGGCTTTCAGCTGTCGGATACGGTACTCCTGCAAGGCATCGGGGATGGCAGTGCCTACGCCGGCGTGGTCTTGATGCATGTTCACACCTTTCAGTTTCACGGACTTGCCGTTGAGGAAGAAGCCGTGGTCGGCATCGAAGCGGATGTGGCGCACCCCGAAAGGAGTGATGACAACGTCCACCTGCTTCCCGTTCTGCCAAACGCTCGTTTCCATCTTATAAAGATAGGGGTCTTCAAGCGACCAAAGACGGGGATTATGCAGTTGGAAACGCACCTTTCCGCAAAGCGACTCCTTAGGGAGCACTTCACCCAGCTCCGCTTTATCTTCCAGTTGCACTTGCCCGTCGGCATCCATCAACCGGCACCAGACTTCGCAGGGCGCTGCTTCGGTGCCCGAATTCTTCACTTGAACCTCAACTTGCAGAGATGCTCTGTCAAAGGGGGCTTCCAAACCGGTAGAAACAAACACTCCGAAAGGAGATACGTGCAGCGGCGCCGTCTTGTTCAGCCAAACATGGCGGTAGATGCCGCCACCTTCATAAAACCATCCCTCTTCAAGTGTAGCATCTGCACGGACGGTTATCAGATTCTCTCCACCATAGTTCAGATATTCGGTAATGTCATACAACTGTGTTGCATAGCCGCTCGGTTCATGCCCCAAATAAAAACCGTTCACCCAAACGCGGGCATCGCGGAAAATACCGTCGAACTGGAGATAAAGATGCTTGCCAAAATCTTCCTGAGGAACAGTAAAGGTCTTGCGGTACCATCCGACGCTGGTTTCGGGATATTTATAACCTACGGTTTTGTAGCCGTGGCTATGGCTGGCGCGCGGCTCGAAAGGAAGATCGACCACCCAGTCGTGGGGCAGATTGACCTGCTTCCAGCCGGATGCATCGAATTTCGGGGAGTAAGGCCCGGAGTTGTGGATGGAAGCGGCTTTCGTCAAGTAGTTGAAGTATTCCGTTCCGCAACCGAAATCCTTAGCGGGGTCAGAGGCATTACCGAAAGCGAACTGCCAGCCGTCATCCAGGAGAATGCGCTCACGCACGGATTGGGCGGAAAGGGAGAGGGTGATACTTATAAATAAAAGAAAGGGATAGAATATCTTCATATGGGTAATGTATTTATCATTTAACCGTAAACGTCTCCTTCAGCAAATCCTTATCATCCGAAGAAGCACCCACCATCACGATGAACTCGCCCGGTTCCACAATCTTCTTCATCTTGATATCATAGAAGGCAAGCTTGTCGGGAGTAATCTTGAAGTTCACCACCTTGCTCTCACCCGCCTTCAGCGCTACGCGGGCAAAGTCTTTCAACTCCTTCACCGGACGGGTAACGCAACTGAACTTATCGCGGATATAGAGCTGTACAATCTCCACGCCATCACGGTCGCCCGTATTGGTTACCTTCACGCTGACGTCCACACTGCCGTCTTTATTGATTTCCTTCTGTGCCAGCGTCAAGTCCTCGTACTTATAAGTAGTATAAGACAGACCGTAACCGAACGGATAAAGCGGCGTGCTCGGCTTGCCCGCTACATAGGGGTGGAAGTATTGCGAAGGCTTGTGGTTGTAAATCATCTGAAGCTGACCTACACTGTGAGGTATCGTAATGGCAAGTTTAGCCGACGGATTGACCTTGCCGTAGAGAATCTCAGCTACAGCCTGTCCACCCTGCATACCCGGCGCCCATGCTTCCACGATGGCGGGCAGATTCTCAGCAGCCCAGCGTACACTGAGCGGGCGTCCGTTCACCAGTACCAGGATAGTCGGTTTGCCGGAAGCGGCAACCTTCTGTATCAGTTCTTCCTGCAGGCCCACGAGGTCGAGGTCGGAACGGTCGGTATCTTCGCCGTCCGTACGGTCGTTCCAACGGAAGCGCATCATATACTCACCGGCTACTACGATGTTCAAATCGGCACTCTTGGCACGGGCAGCAGCTTCAGCCACCTTCTTGGGGTCCATGTTGCGCGGGTCCCAGCCCTGGTCTACGAAGTCGAACTGTGTGTCGGGAGCAATCATCTTCAGACCTTCGAGGATGGTAGTCACGTTCTCGTCTTTCTCGGGAGCGCTCCAGTCACCCAGGATGTTCTGGTCGTCGGCGTTGATACCGGTCACCATTACCTTCTTATATTTGGAAGCATCCAACGGCAGCACGCCTTCGTTCTTCAGAAGGACGATACCATTGCGGGCAGCTTCGAGGGCGGTGGCGCGATGTTCGTTGCAAAGACGTATTTTCATGGTTTGCACCTCGTCGGCGTATGGATTCTCGAACAGCCCCAAACGGAACTTGATATCGAGGATGCGGCGCACGGACTGGTCGATGCGGCTCTCGGGGATGCGGCCTTCTTTTACCAGTTCCACTACCATCTCATTCCAGTGAATGCCGTGCATGTGCATATCCATGCCTGCCATGATGGATTGGTAGAAGGCTTCTTTCAGGTTCTCCGCCGTAGCGTGCAGGTCGTTGATGTGCTCGATGTCCATCCAGTCGCTGACTACGAAGCCGGGGAAGTTCCATTCACCGCGGAGAATGTCCGTCATCAGCCATTCGTTGCTGTGGCAGGGCACGCCGTTCAGCTCGTTGTGGGCGGTCATCAGGGACATGGCGCCTGCCTTCACCCCTGCCTCGAACGGCGGGAAGAAGACTTCGCGCAGCGTGCGCTCGGAGAGGTCGGCGGGAGAGCCGTTAGTACCGTTGATAGGCTCGCTGCCACCTACGAAGTGCTTGATACACGCCAACACGTCCTCGCTGCCATTCAGATTTCCCTGATATCCCTTGACGGACTGCACGCCCATCAGCGTCACCAGGTAGGGATCTTCGCCGAATGTCTCGCCTACACGTCCCCAACGGGCATCGCGGGCTACTTCCACATTAGGGTTGAACGTCCAGTGCATGTTCATGGCGCGCATCTCCTTCGCCGTTTCGCGGGCTATCTTGTACGCCATCAGCGTGTCGAAGGAACAAGCCAGGTTGATGTTCGTGGGATATACCGTATTATCCGGTGCATTGGCATTGCCGTGAATGGCGTCGATGCCGAAGATAATAGGTATCTGCAAGCGGCTCTTCATGGCGAGCGATTGCAGATAGTTAGCCTCTTCGATGGTGAGTACGTGCAGGAACGAACCGATCAGTCCCTGTTCCGTCCATCCGGCTACGTCTTTCTCCGTCACACCGGGATAGAAGGCGTTCGCCGTATTATTCTTCAAGTCGTCCTCGGTCATCACAGCGCTGTTCGCCTTGATATGTTCCAAGCCGACAAACTGATTCATCTGACCTACCTTCTCTTCCAAGGTCATCCGACCGAGAAGATCTTCCACTCTATCCCGGACCGGAGCCGTAGGATCTTTGTACACTTCCTTCTGGCTTCCGCCACAAGATGCCAAGCAAGCTGCCATTGCCATAACGATTAGTTTGTTTTTCATTCTATTTATTGTTTTATTATTTACCTTTCTTGTTTACACTCAACCGATACAGCACTACATCGTGCCCGGGGATAGTAACTGCTTTCATCTTCTTCGTATTACCTTCCGCCTGCTTGGTCCAGAGGTTACGGACGTTGTAAACCTTGGAGTCGAAGTCGGTGAAACGCTTTGCTACGTCATCGTAGAGATTGAACTTCTGCCAGTCGATGGTATATTCCTTCGGCTCTGTGGTGCGGTTGAGAATGCAAAATGCCCATTCATCACCGGCAAGAGGCTTGAACCAGAACTCCAAGCCGTCTTCCACGGCAAACCGCAACCCTTGTACACCCAGGCTGTCCTGATCGATGGCAATCACTTCCTTATTTAATAGTATGTACTTCGTTTCCTGAGACATATTGCGGATGTCATTACCCAGAATCAGCGGAGCAGCCAGCATACACCACATAGTGAAATGGGCACGGTCTTCGTTCACCGTCTGTCCGTTGCCTACTTCCAGCATATCGGGGTCGTTCCAATGTCCGGGACCGGCATATTTGCGCAGTCCGTTCTGCATATCGAGTATCTGCAACACGCCGTACGAAGCATAACCCGGATGCTGGTCCACGCAATCGAAGCAATTGAAGATGTCGCCCGTAGTGCGCCACATGTGTCCGGTTTCGGCAGCCCATTCCCAGGGCTTGCTGCTTCCCCACTCGCACATACTGAAAAGGATGGGACGGCCGGCTGCCCGCAAAGCGTCACGCATCAGGTTGTAGGCGCCTACCGGATTGATGTCGTACGTCTCGCACCAGTCGTATTTCAGATAGTCGATACCCCACTTGGCATATTGCAAGGCATCCTGATATTCGTGTCCGAAACTACCCGGACGTCCGCCGCAAGTCTTGCGGCCGGCATCGGAATAGATTCCTATTTTCAGTCCTTTGGAATGAACGTAATCCGCCAGCGCCTTGATGCCGGAAGGGAACTTCACCGGATCTGCCTGGATAAAGCCGAGACTGTCCCGCTCTCCATGCCAGCAGTCGTCCAGGTTCAGATAAACGTATCCGGCATCGCGCAAGCCGGTCTCCACCATGGCATCTGCCACGCCTTTAATGATATTTTCGTCGATGTTGCAGGCGAACTTGTTCCAACTGTTCCAACCCATAGGCGGTGTTTGTGCCAGACCTTCGAACTTCTGTGCAAATGATGCGGTAATAGAAAAGACAGTGAGTACTGCTGCTAAAAGATAATGTTTCATAGTATTCAATTTTGTTGATAGAAATAAGGAACTTTTCTCTTCTGCAAAGATAGCAGGTTCCGACATTCGTGGATGGCATAATATTATCCAATGATAGTATTATTTTGTTGCCATCTACCGTATAAGTTGTTGCTTATCAGTTTTAGATAAATAAAACGATGCCTATTCGCGGGAATTTTCCTATTTTTGTATGCTGCCCTTCAGTAGAGAAGAGAGCAGGCAATTTCCTCATTTTATCACCTTAAACAGATAAGATATGATTAATCCCATTTATTCTCCGGCATCCGACCGGTACGCCGGCGGCATGAAGTTCCGCCGTTGCGGCAAAAGCGGCATCTTATTGCCCGAAATTTCCCTCGGCTTGTGGCATAACTTCGGCGATGTGAATACATTCGCCAACTCGCAGGCAATGGCACACTATGCCTTCGACCGGGGCATCACGCACTTCGATCTTGCCAATAACTACGGCCCTTCCTACGGCTCGGCGGAAGAAACTTTCGGCCAGATCATGAAAAAGTCATTCATGCCCTATCGGGATGAACTGTTCATCTCCACCAAGGCAGGACACGATATGTGGCCCGGTCCTTACGGCGAATGGGGCTCACGGAAATACCTGATGAGCAGCCTCGACCAAAGCCTGAAGCGCATGAACCTGGATTATGTGGACATCTTCTACAGCCACCGTTTCGACCCGGATACTCCGCTCGAAGAGACACTGCAAACGCTGGTTGACATCGTACGCCAGGGAAAAGCGCTCTACGCCGGTATCTCCAAGTATCCCGAAGATGCAGCAGCATTTGCCTACAAGTACCTCGAAGAACGGGATGTGCACTGCCTGCTCTATCAAGGCCGTTACAACATCTTCAACCGCGAGCCCGAAGAAGAAGGCATCCTGCAGCAGGCCAAAGAGAACGGAACCGGTTTCATCGCCTTCTCCCCGCTGGCACAAGGATTGCTGACCAACCGCTATCTGAACGGCATTCCACAAGACTCGCGCATGGCGAAAGGCAACTTCCTGAAAAAAGAAGCGCTGACGGACGAAGTGCTGAAACAAATCAAAGCCTTGAACGAAGTAGCTGCCCGCCGCGGACAGACGCTCGCCGAAATGTCGCTGGCATGGTTGCTGAAGGACGACCTGGTGACAAGTGTCATCATCGGCGCAAGTTCCGTAGCACAGTTGGCGGATAACCTGAAAGCGATAGAGAATACGAAGTTCTCTGCCGAAGAATTGGAAGAGATAGAGAAGATAATGAGATGAGCCGATACCGGATTATGACTGAGATATATTCCCACTACGATTGAGGTATATTCCCATTACGACTGAAGTACTTTCCCATTACGACTGAAGTACCTTCCCTATACGACTGAAACACCTTCCCACTACCAGCAAAGTATAATGGGCGTAAATGTCCCACTACAAACAAAGCAAGTGGGACATCAACCGTTCAATCAATCAACAACTTACAAGAGCATTTTCAAAGAGGCTGTCCCGAAGGCAGTCTCTTTTTTAGTTATCCCCCTCAAAAACAATTTCATCCCTTCGTGAACCTTTTATTTTTTATCTTGTTTCTCTCACAAAAGCCTAAGGTACCATAGGGCAGGAATTTTATTTAAACCTAAACAATTATAGAAGTATGAAGAAATTTATTCCCCTATTATTAGCGGTCTTTGCCCTCGCAGCTTGCGAGAAGGACCCCGACATGGGTAAGCTGGACAGTAACTATCTGGTTTATACCAATTATGACAAGAAGGCGGACTTCAAGTCTTTCGAGACCTACTACCTGCCGGATAGTATCCTCGTCATCGGCGATTCAAAGGATGCCGAATACTGGAAAGACGAAAGTGCCCAGGAAATCCTCAGCGCATACGTTGCCGACATGAACAGCCGCGGCTACACCCGTGTAGACGACCGCGAAGAAGCCGACCTCGGTCTGCAAGTAAGCTACGTGAGAAGTACTTATTACTTCACCGACTATGGACGCCCCGAATGGTGGTGGAACTACCCCGGCTACTGGGATGCACCTTACTGGGGCAACTGGGGCGGATGGTACTACCCGTACGCTGTGAACTACTCTTATAGCACCGGTTCCTTCATTACCGAATTGCTGAACCTGGATGCACCGCAAGGTCAAAACGAAAAGCTCCCTGTTCTGTGGACCAGCTACATGAGCGGATTGCTGAGCGGCTCTACCTCTGTCAATACGAAACTTGCCGTACAAGGCGTGAACCAGGCTTTTGCCCAATCCACATACCTGACGAATAAGTAGTAAGTAGATAGTAGTAAGTAGCAGACTGCTTCTCATCCGGACGGAGAAGCTGTCATCGAACCAATAAATAAGAATAAAGTATGAAAACAATAAAATATCTTTCCCTGAGAGTATTCGCGGTTGCCGCCCTTGCTCTCGTCTTCGCTATGCCGGCGAAGGCACAGATGACCGATAACGGTTATGCCAATATCGACTGGCAATACAACTTCCCTCTGAGCAACCACTTCACCGACAAGTCGAGCGGTTGGGGTATGAACTTTGAAGGTGGTTACTTCCTGACAGATAACTTTGCTCTCGGAGCCTTCCTGGCTTACCACAGCAATCACGAATATGTAGGTCGCCAAACCCTTCCCGTAGGTGAAGGCGGTAGTTTGAACACCGACCAGCAACACACTACATTCCAGTTGCCCTTCGGTCTTGCTTCACGCTATGTATGGAACCGCGGCGGTTCGTTCCAGCCGTATGCCGGCGTAAAACTCGGTACGCAGTATGCACAGTTGAAGTCCGACTTCAACGTATTCCAAGCTACCAAGAATACATGGGGATTCTATGTATCTCCCGAAATTGGTTTCAGCATCTACCCTTGGGCTTATGGACCGGGCTTGCACTTTGTTGCCTATTACAGCTATGCCACCAAAAAGGGCGACCTCTTTACCTACAGTGTAGATGGCATGAGTAACTTCGGTCTGCGCGTGGGTATCGCATTCTAACAGAACACACACTTAAAGCTTAACAGATAGAATTTAATTGTTTCAATTGGAAAGAAGGAGCATTCGCTGCGTGAGCAGAGAAGGCTCCTTTTTAGTGATTAATCACTATTTCTTCACCGCCTTGTACATCGCTTCCTGTATCCGCGTGCGAATATCCAGTTGCATCAGTTTATTATTCCACGCATTGGGATAGGTGCGGTTGCTCAAGAATATATAGACCAGACCATTATCCGGGTCTACCCAGGCACAAGTACCGGTAAAGCCGGTGTGACCATATACAGATGCAGGAGCAGATTCCGAACACGGACCGCCTTGCCCGCTGCGCGCCGGCTTGTCAAAGCCCAGACCGCGACGGCTTATCTTGGAGACGGTAGTCGTGAATATCCGGCAAGTCTCCTTGCTCAAGTAACGCTTGCCATCCAGTTCGCCACCATTCAGCAACATCTGATACACCTTTGCCACTTCTTCTGCCGAAGAGAACAAGCCTGCATTGCCGGATATTCCTCCCAGGAAAGCCGCCGACTCATCGTGCACAAATCCCTGCAACGTAGTCTTCCGCAAGAAGGGGTCGACGGATGAAGGCACGATTTCGCCTTTCTTCAAGAAGCGCAGAGGCAGATAGCCGGTACGTTTCAGCCCCATCGGAGTATAGAACTCTTGAGCCAGGAACTTATCCATCGACATGCCGGTACGCGCTTCCACCACCTGTTGCAGCAGGATGAAGCCTACGCAACTGTAGCGATACCGCTTATCCCTGAGCGGTGCATCAGCTATCTTCTGAAGATATTCTTTCTTGAACGAGCGGTTCAGCCACAAATTGTCCGACACCTGCATGGTGTACTCTGCCGAGCCGGTCTTGGACGTCAATCCTTCGCGGAAGCGGAAATTAGGATTCGCCCACGTCTGCCGGGCGATGCGCACCGTGTGCTGGGCATCCGCCCTTGCCTTGAACAGAGTGCCGGGATAACTTTCCTTGTCTATCGCCTCTTGATAGAAAAGTATCGTAGAGGGCAGACCGGACTCGTGCATCAGCAGTTCGCGCACAGTCAGGTTCTTCTTGTCCGTATCTTGCAGGAAAGGCAGATAGGTAGATACGCGGTCGGTCAGATTGAGGCGCCCGCTATCGTACAGCTTCATCACAGCCAGCAGGGTGGCGGTGGTCTTAGTCAGCGAAGCGATGTCGTAGACATCGGTCTTTGTTACGGGGGGAGCTTTCTTGTCACCGGTCTTGTTCCAGGTATGCGTACCGAAGGCTTTGTTATACATTTCCCTGCCGTCCTTCAACACCACTACCTGGCAACCGGGATAAGCGCCTTCGCGGATGCCTTCTTCGGCTATCTTGTCGATTTCTGCCAAAAGGCGGGCATTCAGTCCATGTTCGTCGGGAACGAAGTGCGGCACGCTCTGCCTGTTCAAAGTTACGCCGGTACCTGCGGCATACAGGCGGCCGATGCTTGCCGACAAACGGCCATCCGCGCCGGCGCTGCCATACAGAATCCGCGCCGTCTGCTGCTGCACATCGTCGTCGGAAGAGTGTGCCAGCACTACCGCTCCCGCCGACGAGATACCGCTATTTATCTGCAACGCCTGCTTGCCGGGGATAAAGCAAAGGTAAACCACCGGCACGCCGGGAGCAAACTTCGCAAAGAAGGACTGGTAGGGCGCCAGCCGATGCTCAGTAACACAGACCACGATGCGTTTGTACTTTGCCAGCGACTCCTTCAAGCGGTTGGCTTCCGCTTCCGGCAGATTCTGCCCTAAACGGAATTCCACAGGACGGGTATATTGGGACAGTTCTTTGATAAAAGGCTGAATGCCTTGGGCATCTCCCACATTGAGCACGGCTACTTCCTTAATGGAAGGATCCATCGGAAGCACTTTAGACTTATTATCGAGCACAGTGATAGCCGCCAGGTTCAACCGACGTATCAGTTCGCGGGTTTCCGGCGTATTGATGCGGGTTCCCAAACCGGAAAGACGCACATGAGGTTTCTGCTTCAAGCCGAGGGCATACTTATAAGTAAGGACTTTACGGCACTTCTGCTCTATCTCGCTCTCGCTCAGTTCACCGCTCTTCACGGCGTCAAGTATGGCGTCCACTTCTTCTTTGATACGACGGGGCACAAGCAACAGGTCATTACCCGCCTTCAGTGCTTGCAGACAGATACTTGCATTATTCGACACACCTTTCATGGCAAGGGCATCGGTAAAGACAAGTCCCCGGAAGTGCAACTCGTCCTTCAATAAACCGGAGATTACGCTACGGGAAAGAGAGGAAGGCACGCCTTTCTGCTTTTCGAAGGCAGGAACTTCCAGATGCCCCACCATGATGCCGCCCAGTCCGGCTTGAATGACCTTCTTGAAGGGATATAGCTCGATACTGTCCAGCCGCGCACGGGTGAAGGGCAAGGTTGGTAATGCCTTATGCGAGTCTACGTCCGTATCGCCATGTCCGGGGAAGTGCTTGCTGACGGAGAGTACGCCGCCATCTTCCAATCCGCGGGAGTAGGCGATGACTTTGTCCGCCACATTGTAGGGACTCTCGCCGAAGGAACGGGTATTAATAACAGGGTTCTTGGGGTTGATATTCACATCCGCTACGGGGGCAAAGTTCACCTGTACCCCCATCTCGCGGCATTGACGCGCCATTTCGCGGCCGTATTCATAAATCAGGTTATTATCCTGTATGCAGCCCAGCACCATATTCTTGGGAAAAACCGGAGTACCGCGCAGACGCATGGACAATCCCCACTCACCGTCGAAGGTAATCATCAAGGGCACTTCTGCCATGTCCTGCGCTTCGTTGGTCAGTGGCACCTGGTTCTGCATCAGCCCGCCGGAGAAGAGCAGTCCGCCCACTTTATAGTCTTTCACGACTTTGCGCAGCAGTTCCCGGTTGGCTTTATCCTGTTGCGGGGCGATGGTATAGATGAAAAGTTGTCCGATGCGTTCCTTCAAGGTCAGCCGGCGCATGACGGAGTCCACCCATTGCCGACAGTGTGCATCGCTCTGCAGGGAGCGCACTAACGAGGGAGTGGGAGACGGAACGGTTTGCGCTTTTACGACGAAGCACCCGAAACAAACAAAAACAATCAATAGATATGAGAACAATCTTTTCATCTTATTACTAATTATGTAAATGGGAATTTAGCGCGCTGTGCGCGCTAAGCTACGAGTGACAAGCTACGAGCTACAAGTTGCTGCGCTATTACGCCGCAAGGTACTTGTCACTGGTAGCTTGTAGCTCGTCAACCTAATTTAGCGGCGAAGCCGCTAAATTATCATTTATCAGAAACAACTCTTATAAATCAACTCCTGTATATCCGTCGGGATATTCATATCCCCCAGCTTCGTATTCCACACATTGGGGCAGAGACGGTTACTGAGGAAAACATAAACGAAACCATTATCGGGATCTGCCCAAGCACAAGTACCCGTAAACCCGGTATGGCCATAGACAGAGACTGGAGCAGAGGCAGCACACGGGTTACTCTTTGACCCTGCCACATCCGGCTTGTCGAATCCCAGCCCGCGACGGCTGATGGCCGACTTCTCCGTAGTAAACAGGCGGCAGGTAGCTTCGCTCAGGAAGCGCTTGCCATTGAACTCGCCACCATTGAGCAACATCTGATACACCTTCGCCACTTCTTCCGCCGTCGAGAACAGCCCGGCATTGCCGGACACACCGCCCAGGCACGCAGCCGTTTCATCGTGCACATATCCGCACAGGTCCTGCCGGCGCAGGAAATCATTGGATGCAGTCGGCATAATCTCCGCTTTGGTAAACTTCGTCAGCGGCAGGAACATGGTGCGTTGCAGCCCCATCGGAGCATAAAACTCTTTGGCGAGATACAGATCCATCGGCAACTTCACAAGCTCTTCCACCATCTGCTGCAGCAGCACAAAACCGAGGTCGCTGTAAACATATCGCTTGCGGTCCAGTTCGCAACGGGCGATGCTTTGAAGGATGGAGCTCTTGATACTCTTGTTCAGCCACATACCGTCCGCCATGTGCAGCGTGTAGGTGGATGTATTCTTATCGGACACCAACCCCTTCTTGAACTTGAAGTCGGTGCAGTAATAGCTATGCTCGCTCACCCGCGTACGGTGCCATTCGTCCTGCCAACTCTGGGAATACGGGCCATGCACGGAGTTCGGGTCGATGATATCCACATAGAAACGGATATAAGGCGGAAGCCCCGATTCGTGGAACAGCAACTCGCGAATCGTAAGGTTCTTCTTGTTGCCGCTGCGCAGGGAAGGCAGATACTTGGAAATCTTATCATCCAGCTTTATCTTGCCTTCGTCGTACAGCTTCATCACGGCAAGCAGCGTGGCAGTAGTCTTGGTCAGCGAAGCCAGGTCGAACATATCGGTGGGGCGTACTGCGGTGGTGTCCTTGTCCGAATGCACACCGAAGCCCTTGTCATATACCGGCTGCCCGTCCTTCAGCACCAGGATGCGGCATCCCGGATAGGCGCCTGCTGCCAGTCCTTTCTGCGCTATGCCGTCTATGCGTTGCAATACGTATGATTTCAATCCGTAATCTTCCGGGATAAGTCTCCCCGGCGTCATGCCCGGCTCTATGTTGCAACCCGTCCCGGCAGGGAACAGGCGTCCGATGCTCATCGACATCTTCCCGTTGGCAGAGGCTTTGGCAAAAAGCACATCCGCCACGTGTTGCTGCAAATCCGCCTCATCCGAATGGGCGAGCACCACAGCACTCGATTTGGCTATCGCCGGAGTAAGCGACATCAACGGGCGATAGGAAGTAAAGAAGGCGTAAACCACCGGCGCCGGCAGATTCAGTCCTTCCAGGAAAGCCACGTCCGCGTCGCCCACGTAAGTAGCCCCGGTGATGCTGATAACCACCCGGCGATACGTGCCCAACTGCTGAAGCACTTCCTGCTTGGCAGCCTCATCGGCACCCCACGGCAGATAGAAATGGCTGATGCCGGCGTTCTTCTCCATGGCTTGCACAAAAGGCGCATCCGCCTCTTTATCTCCCATGCTGAGTATGGCGATATTGCCCTCGGGCGATGCCAGCGGCAGGATATTGAAGTAGTTGCTCAATACCGTCACTGCCGAACGGCGCAGTTTGGCAGCCAGTGCCTGCGCCTCTCCCGTATTGATGCGGTAGCTCATTCCGCTGACCTGGAGTTTAGGCTGGGCGCGTCTCAGTCCCAACATATATTTATACATCAACACCTTACGGCATTTGGCATCCAGTTCGTTCCGGCTCAGTTGTCCCGACGCCACAGCGTCCGCCAACTCCTGCACCGCATTCCGGGTATTGAATTGCACCAACGCCATGTCGTTTCCGGCAAGCAGGGCCTTCGTCGTCACCTGCGGCACTTCCGACACTCCTTTCATATCCAGCGCATCGGTAAACACCAGACCTTTGAAGCCCAGTTCTTCTTTCAGCAGCCCCGTCACCACGTTGTGCGACAAGGAAGAAGGCGTAGCATCGTCGGGGTCGAACGCCTGCACTTGCAGATGTCCCACCATGACGCCGCCCAGTCCGGCACGCACCATTTCTTTGAAGGGATACAGTTCCACGCTGTCCAGCCGGGCACGGTCGTAGTGCAGCACCGGCAGTCCCTTATGCGAATCTACATCCGTATCTCCGTGTCCGGGGAAGTGCTTGCACACGGAGAGTATGCCACCGCTTTCCAGCCCGCGGCTATACGCCACGACCTTCGCCGCCACCTTCTGCGGATTCTCGCCGAAGGAACGCACGTGTATCACAGGATTCAGCGGATTGGTATTGACATCCGCATCGGGCGCAAAGTTGACGTGCACACCCAGTTCGCGGAACTGGCGCGCCACTTCGCGGCCATATTCCTCAATCAGGCTATTGTCCTCGATGCAGCCCAGGGCGGCATTGCGGGGATAGTTCGGGGTGCCCTTCAAGCGCATGGACAAGCCCCATTCGCCGTCAAAAGTAACCATAACGGGGATTTTGGACGACTTCTGGGCAAGGTTTGTCAGTATCGCCTGCTCTTCCGCAGTCCCTTCGGAAAACAGCAAGCCGCCTACCTTATATTTCTTTACCAACTCGCGTATCTGCTTCTTGGTAGCCTTGTCCGCCCTGGCGGGGACGGTAGCCACGATAAGCTGGCCTATCTTTTCGTCCAGGCTCATGCCCGAGAATACGGAATCTACCCATTGCCGGCAACGGGTATCGTCTGCCGCAGGCAAAAACGGGGCTACCCCCGTCTGGGCACGAAGCGAAGAAACTCCTAAAATGAATGCTGCGAGACACCAAAGGAGTGTGTACTTTTTCATAATGCAGTGTTGTTTAGATGATGATTACGTGTTATTTTTCGGTGAGTGTAAGTACCATTTCACCCACATAGATGCCGCTCTTGCCGGTATGCAGCACGGGCACCTCTTTGCCGTCGGCATTCAAGCCTGTCATCGGCTTCTCCATAAAGGTGTGTGAGTGTCCGCCCAGGATGACGTCGATATTACGGGTTTTGCGCACCAGCAGTTCGTCACAAGCACCATCCGGTTTGGAACTGCTGAGTCCCAGGTGTGACAGGCAGATGACGACATCGCAACCTTCTTTCTCTTTCAGCAGGTCCGCCATCTCCTGCGCTACGGCTATCGGGTCGTTATAAACCACGCCTTCGCATTTGCTCGCCTGCACCAGTCCTTCCATTTGGGGAGCAAGTCCGAAGATGCCGATTTTCACTCCTTCGCGTTTCAGCACGATGTAGGGTTTCACCAAGCCCTCGAGCACTGTGCCCGTGACGTCGTAATTGGAGCAGACCACAGGGAACGTAGCCATGCGGAACAGGCGTGCCATATTGTCGAGCCCGAAGTCGAACTCATGGTTGCCTATTGTCATGGCATCATACCCCATCAGGTTCATCATCTTCACTTCCAGTTCGCCCTGGAAGAAGTTATAATAAGGTGTACCTTGCGAGATGTCTCCACAATCCAGCAGCAGCACCTCAGGGTGTTTGGCACGGTATTGCTTCACGAAGGTGGCGCGGCGCACGACGCCGCCCATGCCAGCATAAGTATCGGCAGCATCGGGGTTGATAGGCTCTATACGACTATGCATATCACTGGTATGCAGAATGAATAATTCCTGTGCCGATGCGGAAAGAACAAAAAGCAGTAGAACTGCCAAAGAATATATACGTTTCATCGAACTTCTCATTTTTAATTCTTAATTCTTAATTATCACCCGGCCTTCCATGCGTGAGGTAATCTTCTTGCCGGCAGCGGTCTGTTGCTTCACATAGTCCATAAATAAGCCGCGCAGGGTGGCTCCTTCGGGACATTCTCTCTTATCTGCCTGCAAAAAAGCGGTCATCCCGTCATTGCCATCCGCCAGGTAGTCGATGGTAGCAACGGTGTACACCTGCTCATCTGCCACGGGCTTGCCGCCGATGGTGGCTTGCAGTAATTTACCGTCTTTGGATATTTCGAGTTGTATGCCGCTCACTCCTTCGCCACCTCTCACTGCAATGTTCTCGAACAGTTGCTTCATGGCGGAACCTTTCATCGTGAGTATGCAAAGTGAGTTCTCAAAAGGCAGTATCTCATAAATATTTTCCGTGGTGATAGGACCTTCCGTCAATACATTGCGGATGCCGCCCACATTGACCAGCCCCATATCGGCAGGCTTTCCCTGCACCCCGACGGCAGCTTCGCGCAACACGTCAGCTACCAGATTCGACAAAAGGCTTTCGGGCCTGTAACGGTCCATCGACATCTCGGCAGTACCTACCACGCTATACATCACACTGTCTATTTTAGCCTTGTAAGGAGCCAGCAGGGCTACCGCTTCCGCATCCGGCGCCGCATCCCAGGTAGAGTCCATCGGAATCCGGTCTCCTTCGGCTTTGACTACTTCGTAGGACGTATGGCAGGACGTCAGCAGAAGTGC
>ENA-UEQB01001474-UEQB01001474.1-human-gut-metagenome-genome-assembly--contig:-NODE-1474-length-19610-cov-3.251165_pt1 | contig 19610 bp, 29 predicted proteins | sample MGYA00242901_ERZ507918 | MGnify/ENA primary metagenome ERZ507918 (study PRJEB26167, sample SAMN06115405) | human gut metagenome | host: Homo sapiens | place: China:Sichuan | collected 2016-04-06... | reverse complement strand
TAAAATCGGAAAAGAGTATTTCCTATTAAGCAAACAAGGCCATACAATACTTTACGAAGTTAACTTGGATAAATTATCCCAAACAGAAGAAACCATATAAAAGCAAAAACCCCGCCCTCTGTTTAAGAGAGCGGGGCGTTTTCATGTTGTGTACTTTTCCACCAGCGTGGAGATTTCGCTAAGAAGCTCTTTGCGCTTTTGCTTTTCTGTGGCCAAATCTTCATAGCACACCTGGTAGTCTGATTTGGTTTTCTCATACAATGCCAAAAGCTCGTTGTATTTGACCTCAAAATCGGGCTGTGCGGCTTCCTCCAGCGTGGGGAATGCCCAGTCCTGCTCGGTAATAAAACCCCTTTCCAGATAGCTTTCGTTAGGGCTTACACTCTGGTTATCCGGCGCGGTGGGCTTTACGTACAGCACGCCTGCCGGGTCAATGGTGGTGTCAATGCCGCGGTTGAACATGCTGGTGCTGCCATTTAGCCCCGGTACAAACATCGGGTGGGCAGTATCGGTGTCAAACTCCACATGCAAATGCACGCCGGAAGAATATTTCCCCGTGGTGCCAATGGTGCCAATGCGGGTTTTGGTGGTTATTTTATCGCCTGCTTTTACTAATGGCAAATCTGCCATATGGTAGCAGCGGGCAATCAAATCGTGGGTTTCGCCGGTGGAATGAATATACACATCTTTGTACAGCACCACCACACAGTTGCCAAAGATGCTGTCCGTACCTGCTGCCAGCACTTCCCCGTCCCCCATCGCCCAATGGACGAGGGAGGGGTCGTACAAATCCATGCCGTAGTGGGCAAACCCCCACGCCTTGCGGTAGGCTTCATTTTTGTAGCCGCACAGCACTTGGCAATCATTCAATGGGAGGATGAGTTTTTGCATCCCTACTCCCCCTTTGTGCCCTGCTTGTACAGCTGGTTGATGTACACGCTGGCCCCCGCGCATAAAATGCCCTGGGTGACGGCCACAAACAGCCCCAGCAAAACGCTTTGCCAGGTATCAAACGCGCTGGCGGCCAGCACATACAACACGCAAAGCAGTATGCCTGCAAGCCCCAAAACCAGGGGGATAAACTTATCTTTCAAGGCGCTTTTTTTCAGCGCCACCCCAATAAAATACAGTACCGGGATTAAAATAAGCAGTTCGGGTTTGATGTAATTGACCAGTTGTTCCATATTTTTACAGCTCCTTTCATTTCAGTACCAGCGCCAGCACCGCGCCGATGATACCACCCACCAGCGTAGAGCAAAGGGTGGTGATAACGGTTTTCACCGCGCTGTTCCATTTCTGCGCGGGCAGTTGCTCTAAGGCTTCAATTTTGGAACCCTGCTCCTGTAACTGGCGCTGCATGTTTTCGGTGTTGATGGCAATTTTTTCCACCGACTTTGCCAGCTCATATATCGTTTTGGTGTCCTGCTCCAAACTGTCTATCCGGTGGGTGTTGCTCTTTGCCCGTTCAGATGTTTCAATCAACAGTTGAAATTGCTCCAAAGGCTACACCTCCGCTTCTTCCCAGCCGTATACCCCCGGCTCCCAGGTGTTCGCGTCCACTGTGCTTACCCAGCGTTTGCCTTTGTGGCTTACCTTTGCGCCTTTCGGGTAAGCGTCGTGCGCGCCCATAGGCTGCACCCATGCGGGCCATTCTTCTGCCGGGTCGGATATCCTCACATACAGCGAAACGGAGGCGTTGGGCGGCCAATCGGCCTGGCTTTGGTGGTCTTGCAGCACCTTGTACAAAACCTCCTCATACCGTATTCTAGTACCGGTTTGGTATTCTGCTCCCGGCTGCCACAGTTCAAAGAGTAAGGGCACCTCCTTGGCCTGGCTGTCGTCCAGTTGACTATTTACAGCAGTCATCTGTTCACGGATAGCCACCGCCTGCTCATAAATACTAGCCATTTGTGTCCACCCCCAGCACCGTTAAAGCCGCTCTCATTTCCCGTAATTGTTTTTCCATTTGTGAAGCACCGTCCGCTTCCTGCCCGTCTTGTACCAGCATTTTTACCAGGCTGCCGTCAATGCCGGTTTGAAACTGGTTCTGGTGGTTTCTGGGGTAAACGCGGAAGTAGTATTCCACGCCCTGTTCCAGTTCGCTTGCGGGGATGAACATGCTGGTGCCCGCCGAAGCTTTTACAAGGGTGCCGTCCTCGGTCAGTTCCCAGTCAGCGCCGACTAAACAGAATTTGGGCCTGCTGCCATATAATTGATAAATTTCAAAGTTGTTTACAGAACCCGGAACTATACCCGCCTCCATGATTTCTTCTGCATAGCCGGATTCATATGACCTCGGAATCATTGTCCACCAACGGACAGCATTCCCGTTGTATTTAGCAATACGCTTCGAATCGTTATTAAAATATGGGATAGCTGTGCCGCAAACCGGGGTATACTGGCGGGAAACTCCAAGCTCTGTGGCAGTCAGCAGCCCCACCTTGCGGCGAATGGTGGAAGCCGTATAGTTACCGCCGCCGGGCACATACGGCATGGCTACTTCCACAATGCCGTTTTGCACGTCCTCGTCCAGCAATTGCAGGTATTCCCCGTTTAAGAATACGTCCATGCTGTTGCCGTCCCATATATTTTTGGTCGCGCCCCATGCGCGCTTGTCGTAACAGTCATTGCGCAAAAGCAAAGTATTGCCGTTGTTTTCCTCCGGGTAGCCCTGCTGCAACACCAGAAATTCCACCGGCGCGCCCGATTCGTTTAGTTTTACTACCGTACCCGGCGCGGCCTGCGCTAATTTTGTATTTGCCATTCTTTCACTCTCCTTTCTAAACCAATGTGTAATCGCCCCGCGAATCGGGTTCTAAGCTTACTTTTGTGTTGCTCGGCAAACAAAATGCAGGGCAAATACCAAACGGTGAATCACTTCCGAAATTGTTACTAGTGCCATCACCAGATATAATTACAACCGTTTTAGAATTTACTGTGTAAGGTGTTCTTAAGTGTTGGTTATAAGGTGAACCATCATAATTAGCAATGCGTTTGCTATTATCGCTAAAATAAGGAATTGCCACACCATCCGCTTTTACATATTGGTTAGTCGAGAACCCTACTTCGCTATTGGAAAGCAAAAAGCGCTTGGCATCCAATGTAGATGAAGATGAATTACCACCTCCAATTGTATAAGGAATGGAAACTGTAGGAATTTTATTGCGTACCTTTTCTTCCAGCAGCAATAAATAATCTCCATTTAAAAAAGTGTGTATCGCACTGTTGGCATACGCATTAGTAGAACCCCACGCCAAAAGGCTGTGAATATCCTTTCGCCAAAGTAAAACGTTATTGCCTCCAACGTTTGGATATTCTGCTTTCAGCACCAAAAACTGCACAGCCTTGTTGCTTTCCATAATCTTCAAAGTGCTTCCCGGTGTTAAATTTTACAAATCCTGCCCCGTTACCAAAGCAGGCTTATCAAGCGTCATATGCTGCCCATCGTATGGGTTTTGGATAGGCCCGTCGGAAACCTTTTTCCACACCACCCAGTAATCCTTCAAATACGGGTAGCTGGCCTCTGTTGCCGGGTCTATGTTTAAGGCAACACCGCCGTCCTGCCCCACGGCTTTCAGCCCCGTTACCTGTATCGGGGTGGTGCGCGCCAGTTGTTTGCCCTGCCCGGAGGTTCCAAAAATCACGCTCATGCACCCGCCCCCTCTGTTGTGTTCACCACGGTTATCTGCGCGGTTATATCCATATCCGGCGGGAACTCCGTTACAGCGTACACCGTGCCGTCCACATTGGCGGTGGTAATGCCCGCCGGGATGTTATTCATCAAACTGGGCGGCAAAGCGATGTCCACCTTTTGGTTGGCCGTAAAGGTTACCCCCGTTATCTGCTGCAAATACATCCCCGTTAACGCGCTTTCGCTTAATGCGCTAAGCGCCCAGCCCCCACTGGTTAAAGTGATGGGGTAAATAGGTACGGCGGTTTCCAGGTCTTCAAACGCCTCATTTAAGGCATTCACGCCTTCCTGTGCCTGGTTCACTGCATTGCTTAAATAGTTGTAGCCATGCTGCTGGCTAAGCCCTACCTCGGTGCCGTTGGGGCTTACTATCTGGTTCATTACACAGTTTGTAGGTAAATCGGCCGGCAACGGTGTTTGAATCGGTTTTTCTGCCATCAAGATTCCTCCTTCACAACAATGTCGTGGGAAAATGTGGTGGCATCGGTCACCGGCACATATACCGGCGCGGAGGTGAGCACGTTCCCGCTTGCGTCGAGCAGCTCAATCAAAGTGATTTCGCTTGCCTGCTGCGGGGTAACGGTGTATAAAAAAGAGGCTGTATCCCCGCTTGTGCTGGCAGATACATCTGCTATTACGATGCTCCCGTTCAACCGGGCAGATTTGATATCGGTACTTAAAAAGCCCGCCACGTTGGAAAGCATGGCGGGCTGTATGGTTTTTTGGCCGGGCATCACAATTTCCCCCTTGTTTTCTTTCTGTCCAAACGTAAGCCCTCCAAGCCCCCAGTAGCCTAATCGGTAGTTCCAAAGAAGCTCTGCCAAATATACGCTTTCATTTAGCAGCACATGGTCGGCCAAAAACGGCATGTTGATATACACGATATGGCAAGGCTTGATGGTGTTGATGGTGAAGCTAATTTCCTGCGCGTAAAGCTGGTTTTGCGCCGAGCTTTTGACATACAGCGTGTAATTGGGGTAATCCACCTCAATTTCGTAGTTGCCTGCCCCCAAAAGGGAATCGAGCTTTTGATACAAAAAGCCCAATGTAAAAGGCGGTTTTGTAGAAATGCGGTTTAATACCCTGTCGCGTCGAAACTGTAAATCCTCGGTCTGCAAGTTGGGCGTTATGCCAATAGCCTGCTCCCACTGCGAAACCGAAGATTCGTCCATCGTCTGAAAAAAGAAATTTTGCGCCACGGCATTGATATACCCGGCCAAAATCTCAAACTGTGCCTGTTCGGTCTGGCAAATTTCCTGGTAGTCGTCCACTTCCCGGTACCACGGCATCAAAAGCTCCAGCAATGGGGAATCCAGTTGTACATTATTCACTCAGCGTCACCGTCCCCAATACGGGCACCTGCTGGGTGGTGCCGGTTTCTGTTAAAATCAAATCCTCTGCCGCGCCGTTTAGCTGCACATTGGTGGCGTTCACCATGCCGTCCACGCCTATCATGGCGGCAATTACGCGCGCCAAATATACGTTGGCCGCATACGAAACGCCTACCGCGCTGGTGTTGGTGCCCCAGTCCTGGCGCACGCTCAACAAATACGCGTTCAGCGCGTTTTCAATCGGCCCCTGCACCTGCCCGATTTCATAACCGGAAGAAAGGGTTAAAGTAGCCGTTACATTTACTGTTAAAGAGGTAGGGGCAACCACCGTCACCTTTGCGCCGATGGGGGCCATGCCAAGCCCCAACCCCTGGTTGGGCGGCGGGTCTAACGCGTTTTGCACATTTTCTACCAACTGAGAGGAAGCCGGGGAAAAATCCGCCCCTAAAACCGAGCACTTCACCGTTCCCCCGCCATCCCAGGTGGGGTAAATCTGTACAGCGCCAACACCGTCAATCCCCAGCACGTACTCCCGGTAGGAAGCAATGTTCCCGCCAAACGGGCGTTGGGTAAGGGCCTGCAAAACGCGTGTGCGCAGTTCGTCGTCGGTTTCGGTATCGTCGCCCGGAATCAAAATGTCGGTAATCTGCGCGCTTGTCAGCCCCGGTATGGCCGTGATGGGCAAAATGGCCCCGGTGTATTCGTTGCCGATAACCCCCGGCGTTTCGGCGGTTAATTGGTATTGGTTGGCACTTTCGGTTGCGGCGGTTACCGCAAAGTTGATGGATTCCGCCCCGTTTGCGGTGGAAAAGCGCGCGCCGATGGGCACTGCCGTGTTAAACACGCCCAATCGCACCGCGGGGGAAGCCGGGTAACGGGTAATGCCTGCAATCACCGCAAGGCTGTCCAACGCATCCCCCACGGCGGTTTGAATAAACGCCTGCTGCTGTACCTGGTTTAAGGATAAATAAAACCCCTCCAGCGACCAGGCCGCAGGGCCCAGCGCCGTGGGGATAGGGGACGTATCGCGCTTGTCGTATGTATCGGGAATGCGGCTTAACATCTGGGTCAAAATCGCCTGGTATGTCTGGCCTGAAAAATCAATCATGCAAGGTTCACCTCCACGGTGGTTTGGGTGTTTCCGTAAACGGTTACTACCGTCATGGTGGCCGATAACCGGTCGCCCTGTACGGTAAAGTCAAAATCAGTCACATCGCGCACGCGGTCATCCACCAGCAATGCCTCCCGCACGCGCCTTAACAGGTTCGCCCCCACATAGCCGGGGTCTTGCCCAATAAGCCCGTCCCATTCCGCGCCGGAATAGGGCTTGTATATCTGCCAGCGGAAACGCTCGGTATTCAAAATAATTTGAACCGCCTGGTGAGCCGCCTGCAGGTTTTCCGCCTCGCCCTCAATGCGGTTTGTGGTTTTGTTGATGTACCATGTACGCGAGGGTTGGCGCTGCGCGGTGATGGTGGTTTGTAAAGTAGAGCCTTGTGGTAACGTTGCCATTAAGCGCCGCCTCCTTCAAAAATACGGGATAGCACAATGAATTTCTGCCCGCGCTGCACCCGCAGCAAAAGCACCTTGTCCCCTGCCTGCAGCGCGCGGTTTATGGTGATATATTGCGCGTCTTTGGGAAGTGCTACGTTGTTTTCCATGCACGCCACATCCTCCAAAGCGTCGCTGGTCTGCATGCTGTCGGCGATATGGGCGTGCTTGAGCGCGGTGATTTTCTTTTCCACCACGGCGGATGTCAAATACAAAACCGGCGCGCGCAAGGGGGCCATTGCGGTGTCAATCGTGATTTCCAAAGGGGAAGCCGATACCACCGTCCCCGTGCAAAGGTCGGTCGGCTGGCTGGCGGCAAGGCTCTCCTGCGCTATCTGGTGTAATACATCGCTTAACTGCATATGGCCCTCCTTTACAGCGTCAAGGTTTCAATTTCCATCGTGTGTATGTCGTTTTCCCATGTATGCGTCACCTTTTCCAGCAAAACAAACTGCTGCAATTCGGGCAAATTGATGTAAATCATCATGCCCGCCCTAAGCCCCGGCACGCCCAATGCCGAAAGGGACAAATTGCGCATGGGGCGGTTGTAATACTCCAAAGAAGCCAAAGCCTGCGCCTTTACCTGCGCGTCGTTTACGTCCCCGTCCACCGTCTGGTACAGCTGCAAAAGCCCCCATTGGGCAATGTTCGCGCTGTCCTGTGCAATGAATACATCCGAGCGTCCGGTTTCCTCATTTGGGCGGGAAAGCTTTACGCTGTTGTAGGTCTGCTGGTCGATGTCCGTTTCGTCGGTGTACTCGGTCAAAAGCGAGTTTTCCCCCAAAACGGTTGTAGAAACCATATTGGCCGCTTCCCGCAGGGCCAAACCGTCGCCATCGTCAAAAAACACAAACACCCGTCCGGTGTTCAAAAGCGTCTGCTGTACGGCCGAGCCGATGATGTCCAAACAGGTCTGTTCCTGCTCAATCAAAGAAGGGATGGCAAAGCCGGTAGACTCAATCTGCCCAGTGGTTAATTGCATATCGCCCGCAATCTGGGTGATAATGTCCCCGGCGGTTTGGGCGTAAAACGCATAAGAGGCCGAAGCTTTCAAATACCGCAAACGGTCGTAGCAGGTGATTTCGCATTCCCCCCACCGGTTTTTGGAAACGGTGAACGCCCAGCCGTAAAACTGCATCTGCCCGTCTATGGAAAAGCGCACTACATCACCAACGTCAATGGTAATTGCGCCAATAATGGTGGCGGTAAATTTGCCCGGCGAACCGGTGCGGTTGGTTTCCCAGCTGGCGGTTGTTGCGCAGTTGGAAAGCTCGAACACCTGGCCGGACGCTTTGTTTTCCAGCAAAAACTCGGTTGTCATTCGCTCACCACCTGCAAGGACGATTTTTTCATCCATCCCAAGTAACCGCCGCTTTGGGTGGTAACGTGGATAGGGTACGCGCGCGAAGCATCCACCATGCGCTGCACCACCACTCTGCGCCCATTGCCGTTGCCGTGTGGCTCTTCGCCGTAGCTGGTGTAATACCAGGGGCCGTTTGCAATGCAAACGCTGCCCACGGTAATCTGCCCGCTGGGGGTTTTGCGGCTGGGTTCTGCCATAGAAGCCGTGCCGCCCGTATTGCTGGCAAGCTGTACCGTCTGCGGGGAATAGTCGCGGTATTCGGTTAAGGTTAGGTCGTAATAAAAGTCGCCGGTTTCGCCCCCGCGTTCTTCATACGAAAAGGCGGTCACCAGCACATCCAGGCCGGTGTCGCTGGTAAAAAATGGAGTTCCGTCCTCGTAATAGCGCACAGGGGTGTACAAAATGGGCACCTTATCATCCATTGCGGATTGGAAAAAGGAAATATAAAACTCCGGCGGTTCAAACCCACCGGAGGTCAGCACACCTGAAAAAGCGCGCCCCGGAAAAAAGCTGGAAATGGTAATTTCCCTTAGCGCCGGCGTTCTGGGCACCATAATAGGGCCAATGCCCAAAACGTTGTATTCGCCGTTGTCGTTTTCTTTTGCAACCGGCAGCTTTTCGGGGTTTTGGGGCAAGCGTATCACTGTGCCGTCCCGCGTAAAAAACAAACCGAAATTGTTCAAAAAAATCCCCCCTTAAAAAGCTCTTGCTGTTGTGCGCACCGAGCTTGCGGCAACCTGTTCCACCAAAATATCCCGTATGGTATTGGCAAGGTTTTGCCGGTCGGCTGCGGTATGGCCGGTGTTGGCCCCGTTTATGGTAATCACCGGGGTTTGCGCGGTAAGGTTGATGTTGTTGACGTATCTCCTTTCGGCCACATCCACCAGCGATTGAATGTCCTCCTCGGTTGCTGAAACTGAGCTTTTGATGTCTTTGACGTTTTGGGAGGTTTCTTCCATGTACGGGGTATAATCGGGCGACTGGAAAGGGTTGTCGGCATTGCTGTTTGATGAAAACAGATTTGCCCCCCAATTATATCCGCTGTTCCACGCCTCGCCGTAGTCCAATTGGTCTAAATACAAATCCTCTGCATTTAATTTGGCTACAAATTCTTTGCTTTCTCCAAATGTGTCGGTTGCCCAAGCTTTCATGTCATTGCGCCAGCCCTGAATGGTCTGCGACCAGTCGGAGCCGAAAATAAAATCAATGGCCGAGGCAATCCCTTGCAAAACGCCAAGCACTACATCCGCAAAGTCTATAAAAAGGCGCGCCGCCGTGCCCAATGGGTCTATAAATACATTTCCCACTAAATTGGCAACATCGGCAATAATATTATAGACAAGGGCAAACGCCCCTATAATAATGTTGATTACTGTAATAAACATGTTCCCAACAAACGCCAGCGCTACCGATATGGCCCCTGTGATGATGCCTGTAGCGGAAATCGTGGAGCCTGTAACGTGGTTGATAACCGCCACAATGAGATAGACTGCAGCTACCGCGGCGGTGATAACAAGAAGGACTTTTGCCCAAGTAGAACCCATAACTGTTTTTAATACTGTTTGTGCCGCCGTTAATGCCGCTGTCGCCTTTGTGCATATATTCGTCCAGTTCGCAGCGACTTTAAAAATCGCAAATGCTGCACCTACGCCAAGCACAATAGGCCCTACAATATCCAAGCTTTGCGCCAGCCAACTAACTGCCTGTAAAACCGGCCGCAATGCCTGTATGGCGATATTTTGGAACTGCGTCCACACCTGCCTCCAGGTCATGGGCATCTGCTCAAATTTGGCGTTGGTTTCCTCGGCGGCGGCAAACATGGCGTTTTTCACCACGTCTGCGGTAATTTTTCCATCGCTTGCAAGCTCGCGCATTTCGCCGGTGGTAACGCCCATATAATCGGCAATGGTTTTGGCAATCATGGGCGTTTGCTCCATCACCGAGTTGAGCTCCTCGCCGCGCAAAGCCCCTGCGGAAAGCGCCTGTGTCAGTTGGTAAATGGCAGCTGAGGCTTCCGTGCTTGACGCGCCGGAAAGGGTTATCTGTTTGTTAATCTGCTCGGCAAAGTCGATGATTTCCCGGTTGGAGGAAAACGCATCCCCGGCCAGATTGCCCAGTTTGGCTACAAAGCTGGCGGTTTGGGCATATGCCCCGCGGCTTCGCTGGGCGGATTCAAAAATCATCTGGTTTAATTCTTCTGTAGTCTGCAAGCCGTCGTTCATCATATCCAGCCGCGCCGTGGCGGAGGATATAGTGTCGGACAAATCCAGCAGTTTCCGAATTCCTTGCAGGCCTGCATAAGCGCCTACCAAGCCTTTGATAGATTGGGTTAATCCTCCGGTTGCGTTGGAGGCAGTACGCTGGCTTTGGGTAAATGCATTCGTAGCCTGTTTAGCGGTATTGGTAACGCCAGCCGCCTGCTGCCCGTATTGAATATATTTTGTAAAGGTGTTGGTGAAAGAATCGTATAAAATAAGTTCTTCGCGTATCTGTGCCAACCACTCACCTCCCTTTGGCTTTTTCAGCAGATTCTTTGTTGTCTTTCATGCTTTTTAAAGCAAATTCGGTTACCAGCAGCTTTTCGCGCAGCGGCAAATCGTCATAACGCGACGGGGGCCAACCCAGGTTGACAAAGCAGTAATACGCCACCAGCGTTTCTGCATCCCAGGTAGGCCCGCCGATTAGTTTTTTAGTTCATCCTCGATGCTGTCAAACCCCGAAAGTGCCGAAATTTCTTTCATAAGCTTGGCGTATTCGCCCGATAAAAGCATTTTACCCGGCACCATTGTAGGGTCTATCACCCCGTAGGCTTCGCACATCTCTTTTTGAGTAAAATCCGGTTCCACTGTAGCGGTTACCACCATGCGCCGGGAAAATTCCACGTTGTCCAACCGTTCTACCGTCTGGCCGTTTTCTTTTACGCGGCGCGTGGATTTTTTAATAATCTCGTCGTTTTCCTCCTGGGTAATCGCGCGGATTTTAAAGGGCACCACAGCGCCCTTTTCATCCACAAACCGGTTGGAAATCACCACTTCTTTTTCCTCCCCCGCGCTGACGGGGTTTAAAAATGCAGATAATTTGCTCACAAAAAAAGCCTCCTTAATTGCCTAACTGGGTCGGGTCGTTAAACGCCTGCAGCCTTGCCATGCGGGTGTAAGCAAAGTTAAAATCGTAGTTGAGCATCGCCTCTTCCGAGTTGAGAATCGACATGGGGATTGTCCCTGTCAAAGTACAACCGTAATAGGCCATCACCTGGCTGCCCACACTGGTTGCAGGGTCTTGGTTGGTAATCTGGATGTCAAATTCCGGCATGGTGCCGGTGTTGATATATTGCAAAACCATGTCGGTGAACAGGTTGGTGCCATAGTAGATATTGCCGGTGCCAGTCAGTTTGGCACCGTTGTTTTTGTTTTGGATGGTTCTGGTGCCGATAACCCGCATATCGCTGGATTGGATTTCGGCGTTGGTGGTAATGTTGCGCATGCAGGCAACCTCAATGTTTTTGCCGTTAGAGGTGACAAAAATCTTTCCCTCTGCGCCGTTTACCGTGTCTTTTGCAAGTAAATAGCTCACGTATTGCACCCCCTTAGTTCAGTTCAATGCTCATGTAAATTTTTTCTACGGCGTCCACCGGAGTAACGGAGATATTGACCACAATCGCGTCGATGGCGTCGCCCGGCAATACCTGTACGTCTTCCGACACAAAATTCTGGATGCCCCCATTGGCCTGAATGTCCAGCAGATACCCCACAATCATGCTCTGGAAGCGGCTGCGGCCGTCCTCGTTGTTGTTTACAACCCCGATGAAGTTGTCCGAAAATTGCCGGTACAAATCGTTTGCAATGGTATTGCACAAGCGCATCACGCGGTTTTTGCAGAAAACCTGTCCCACATCAGGGGTAAAGGTCACCAAAGAGTTGATGTCCTGCTCAATTTTGACAACCCCGTTGTCCACCAGCAGCACCAGTTCGCCATCCCTTAGCGCCTGCTCATACTGCGCGTTTGTCATCATGGGAGAAACCGCCACCGCGCCCGGGTACTGCGCATAGGTCAAACTCTGGTTGTACAAAGCCCCCGCCTGTGCGCCGCCTGCCCACCAGGTGGTTTGCGCAGCACTTAAGGCGGTGCCGTCTTCCAACGTTACGCCGGAATTGACGTTGATAACATACTGGCTGTCCGGCGCGGTAAGCCCAGATGCCACCAGCTGCGAATACTGCCCGGCTTCTTCGGCAATGCGTTTTACAAACGCGGCTATTGCGGTCTGTACGGTCGAATCGGTGCCGTCGTAAATCATGATGTCAAACGCATAAGGTTCAATAGCTTCCAGATACGTTGTGTAGGCAGTAGCCGCCACCGTGCCGTCCGCACCGCCGGTCAAAGGGGTTCCAGCACTTGCAGCAAGCGCGCCCGTGCCCGAAAAGGTCACCCAGTCGTTTGCTACCAGGTCGGATACTTGTTTGGCGGTTTGGGTATCCACCACATCCCCGGATACCAGAGTTTGCACGGTAAAGGTATCGGCGGGTTCGGTCAGCGCGGTGATGATAACCGAGATATCGTTGCCGCGCACGCCGGGGTATTTGGCGGTAATGGTTAAGGGCGTAGCCGTTGCGCTGGCTTCTTCCGCGCTGGCTGCCGCCGGGCGGTAAAGCAATACCTTTTGCGGGGCAGATGTGCGGTTTGTGCCCTTGAAAATCTCCCTTAAAAACCGGTTTTTGGGGTCGGTAATGGGATAACCGGTATAATTGGTTGTGTCCACTCCGGCGGAAATTTCCATCACCTGTGCCACCGGCCCCCAGGAAAGGGGCTCGCAGATAGTCACCACGCCGCGCTCGCCAACCGTCAAAGCGGTGTTTTGCGCCGAGCGAAAGCGGATATACACACCCGGGCGGATTTTGTTTTGGGTTGTCCAGGTTCCTCCGGCCATGAAAATCACTCTCCTTTTTTCTTAAAAAAAGCCAAGGCCACTTTTTGGGCCTCGGCTATGGTGTAAGTTTCTTTTGTCAAAATCGCCTTTAAAAAATCCGGCTGGTATTTTAAAAAGCGTTTGTCTTTTAAAATCGCTTCACGGCTGTACCGCTTCATCGCGCACCTCCTGGTGGTAATCCATCGTTTGGATGGGGTTGAAGTCCTCGGGCAGATACACCCATGTTTGCAGCTCGAACTTATAGTGCATGGCGTCCAAATCAATGCGCCACTCCCGGTTGTAGGTGCGTATAAGGGTGGGCTCTGGCGCAGTATCGTCTGCATACGGGAAGGTGTCCAGCAGCATGTCCAGCGTTTCGGCCGCCTGCTCGTAAAGCGCTTGCATATTGGGCAGGTTATAATCCACCAAATAGGTCAAATCCAGCCCAATGCGCCGCAAATAACGCCCGGAAAGCCGGTGTTCGATATATGCGTACCGCTGCTGCAAAAACATGCAGGGGGTTGTGCTGCCCTGCTGGTTGGGGCTTTCAAAAAAGGTAACCCCCTGAAAATGCGGGGCCAGGTAACCGGCTAGGGATTTGGCGACAGTGGAAACGGTAAAATTCATTTAAGCATCGCCTCCAAATCCACCAGCTCGGTTTTTACCACCCGGCTGTATTCCTCTTTGGCGGCTTCCACCATGAATAAACCCGGCACATATGCCGTTTTGGTGCCCACCACAATGCCCACTTTGGCCCCAGGCATAAATTCCAGCATCCCGGAATCGGGGTTGATATACAAACCCGGTACAAAATGCCTGTCCATCCGGTGGCCGTCGTTTACATAGCTGGCATACTGCATGTTGTTTGCCAGTATGGTAGTATAACCGCCCCCGTTTTTGGTGGGCTTTGGTTTGCTGTCAGCTGACCAGTGCTGCTTCATTTCACCGGTTCGCGTGTTGGTGCCGCGCAAATCCTTTGCGGTGGGCGGGGTGAGCTCCGCGGCTTTTTCGATTGCGCGCAAAGTGGCGTTTTGGCAGGCCGATGCAATTTTGCCGTCAATCTTCGGCCGCATTGCCTTCAACTGTTCCATTCTCTGTTCCAGCGTCACTTGGCCCGCCCCCTTTCACGCGCTCTTGCTGCAGCAGCCGGATTTCCTGGTGCGAAAGCCCTGGGATAACCGCGCCAAACGGCTCATAATACAGGTTTGGGTCACCAGCAAAGGCCCGGATAACCGGCCCTGTGCGCCCCAATCTCGCCCCGCGTGTGATGATAAGCTCGTCTCCCGCCTGAATCTCCACCGAAATATCGCAGGAAAGCTTATCCTCCTGGCGGACATCCGCTGCGGTTTGCGTCATATTGATGGCCTTGCTGTCGCTTTGGTAGACGCGGCAAGGGATTGCCTGCAGCACCCGCTGGCGTTCATGGAGCGTCAAATCCCCATCTTTTGTGGGCACTGCTCTGTATACATCTACAGCGTCGGTGTACCAGTCTAGAAAATTCATTGCGCACACCCCCCTATATGACGTACATGCCGGCAAGCCCAATAAGCTTTGCACGGTTTGCAAACATCTGCCCATAGGTGGTGGAGTTTAAATCGCCCCAGTCCTCGGTTCCGGCTGTAATGGCTGAGGTGTCATAGCTCACCGAGCTGTCTCCCAGGGTGGCAGATTTGACAACCCCCACCAGCGCGCCGGAGGCCGCCGCCTGCGCTGGCGTTTCGTTTGACGGGGAATACCCGCGCAGAAACAAGGTCGCGTAATGGGCAACATAAAGGCCAACCCCAAAACGCCAACCATCCAGCCATTTATCCGGCTGCACAGCGGCGTTTGCCATGTTGATGATTTCTTCCAGCATGGGAAGCGGGCCTAAAAAATCCCCTTCTTTGTTAAAAAACTGGGGGTAATCGGCCCGAAACTGCTCTACGGTATAGGTGCCCTTTCCATGCCCGATGTTGGCTCCCTGCGCCCGGATACCGAAAAACTGCGGTTTGCACCAGTACATACGGGCACCCCCTTTATTCGGACGTTCCCCGGCGCACCTTTACCGGCTTTTCGGCAGCCTTTTGGGTTTCTTTGTCGCTTTTTTGGGTAACCACCACTTTCCCGTCCTGCACAAGGGCGGAAAAATACGGGGTGGCAGCGGCCCAGTCGGGGATTTCCCCTACAAAATCACGCCCTACCCGGATGGTTTTTGCACCGTCCGGGGAAGGCAAAATCACATTGCGTTTGGATAAAATAAACATATGTCTGCCTCCTGGGTTCGTCTTAGATGCCGTCTACATACAAAATGGATGTGGGGTAGAACAGCTGCACTTCGGAGATGTTGGCCATGTATGCGGTGTCGTAGCAGACGTTTGCCACGTTGGGCGCGCTCATGATACGGGACATGGGCACCAGCTCGTCCATTTTTACAAAGCGTTCATGGTTGACATACACCACCATGCGGTCGGCATTGGCTGTGCCAGCGCCTTTGCACCATTTGGTTGCGCCGATGAACAAGCTGCCGCCGTTTTTGGCCGCAATGTTGTTTTTGAGCACATAGTCCATGATGGTTTCGGTGGCAAGGTCGGTCACCATTGTGTTGAGGATGTAGGTATACTGCTCATACGGAATCAAGATGTGGTTAGGGATAGCGGTTTCGTCGTATTCGTTGGCAGCCCACACAGCGGTCAACGCGGCGTTGATGTCAGCCAAAATCTGCTGCGGGGTTTTGTCCGCCCATTTGGTAGAGGCAGAGGTTTGCCCGTTGGACGCCGCGGCGGTTTCGGTGACGTCAGGGTTGTTGACAAGCCCGGTGGTGCCGTAATCTTCAATGCCCACATATGTGTTGGCGTCCAGGTGCTTGTCGTAAGCCATGCGCACGCCATCCTGCAACAGGTTGTCCAGGCTGCGGCCAATGTAGTTTGAACGCTGCATATCCTGGAACATCACGCGCAAAGCCGCTGCGAATACATGGGCTTTGTATACACCCTTGTCAACAGATGCCTGTACAATCGGGATGCCGTTTGCACCGCCTGCGGTTACAGGGGAATTGACCGCGCCGCCGGTTATGCCATAGGCCACCGACATAGCGGAAACATAATCCACCCAGCCGCCGCCGGTTTGAATGACGATGTCGCGCGGATAGGTAAAGGACGTCAGGGGCTTACGAATGAGGGGGTCGCGTTTTTCCAGTTCGGAAACTAAAAATGCATTGCCGGTGGCAACGCCCGCCGCGTCCATTACGGGAATGCCGCCTGCCGGTGCGGTGGAAGCCGAAGGGTTTGCGAATACACCGGCGTTATATGTACCTACGTTTTGAAAACTCATGTTGTTACCTCCTTTTATGCATTGCTGCGGGTTAAAATAATCAGTTCTGCCACACCGTTTGCGTCCGCCGGGCCGCCCCATTCACAGTTGGTAAGCAGTACTGTGTTGGACGATGTGCTATCCGCAACTGCTTCAAACCCGCCAACAGGGGCGTTGGGCAGCTCTCCATTTGCAGTTACGCGCACATAAACGGGGCCGCCCAGCACCGGGGCGCCGTTGTTACACTTAACATTGATGGAACCGCGCATAAACACGCCTACCGGTTCGCCTGGCGCGTACTGCCCGCCTACAGGGTCTAAATAGGTAAGAGCCGATTTAATTTCAAATCCGGCCACGCCTACAAAATCGGTTGCTGCGGACGAAGCGCCCATCAAAACGACATTTTTGTTGCTGTCGTATTTCAGCGGCGCGCCAAATGCAATTGTGTCTGTACCGCCTGCCGGGCGGGTGTTGACAATCATATCGGGCTGGCGGGCATAACAGCCTGCAAAGCCGTGGGGCATTTCTTTGCCGATTACTTGAGGGTTTAAAGCCATATTATTTCTCCTCCTTTGTCATCTTGTGGGGATTGCGCGCCGCATAGGCGTTTTGCGCTTCCAAGCATGCCTGCTCGTAAGTGGTCTTTTGGGTTTGCTGGGCATTTGCCTGGGCGCTGTCTTTCGCGGCCTTGGCAATGGACTGCATCATGTCGTTGCCTTTGATAGCCGAAAGCAGCGCATCGGTTACGCGGGCGCGCTCGGCCTTGTTTTCAATAGATGCCACCACCGGACGCACCTTTTTGAGCAGCAGCACCGCTGCGTCGCGTGCGGGGCCGGTGCAGGCGTCGGTTTCCTCTGCGGGAATGGTAATTGCCTCGCCTTCTTTTCTGCCGGAAAGCTTTTCAATCATTTCGTCAAGGTCGCTTTCGTCGTGCAAAGGGCGTTCGCCTTCGCCGCCGCGGCTTTTGGCTTCCAGCATTTCCAGAATGCGGTCAAGCTTTGAGCCTAAGTCGTCGCCTTTGGGGGCGCGCTCTACCATTACGTCGGTGGTTTTGGTGGATTCGTCCTCTGCGGGTGCTGCCTCCGGCGCTTTCTGAGCGGGTTCGGCATCCAGCGCAGTTGCGGTAATTTCCACCATCTTGTCCAGCTCATCCGGGCTGGCATCCTTAGCCGCCATACCGAAGGCGGTCAGGATGGTGTTGAAGAATTTTTTCATGTTGTTCCTGCCTTTCTCCGCCTCAAGGGCGGCGTCTTGTATTGCTACCTCGTGGCCTGCTCTGCCTTTTGGCACAACCGCCACGTGATTGCCGATGATTTTAGTCTGCTTGTACCCGTCTAAGTGGGGCACAAATACGCAGTCGTACCCGCATGAAACCTCGCGCAAAATGCCGTTTTCAATGTCGGATATCAGCGCCGGGTCTTTGATGATGAGGTCGGCCACGGTGTTTTCGCCGTCCCTGCGCACGTTTTCCAAATGGCCTTTGGAGTAGCCCGACTGGTTTTGTGCGTTGAGCATTTCGCTTGGGTGCCCGCGGGTGACGTCCTTGCCCTCAAAGCTGGCAAGCGCCGAGGGTGCAAACACATCCTCTTCCAGCCGGTACACCGTAACAGGCCGTTCCGGGTCACCCTCCAGGTTCAATTCCCGGGCGGTATATACCTGCGTGCCGGTGCGGTTGATGGGCACGCCATAGCAAAACAAATACCCTTCCGGCGACTTGACCAAATGCTCGGAAATGTGCGAGCCATAATATGCAACCGCCATCAATCCACCCCCGGTATCAATTCTTCTTGGTCGGCGCTTTCCCCGGCCGCGGCTTCCAGCAGCAAGTCTGCAATAATGGCTTGGTGGTCGGTTTCATCGGTGTTTACCTCCAGCAGCTTTTGCAGATGCTGGGGCGGTGCAATCGCCATAATCGCCATATACAGCCGCACCGTTTCGGTTTCGGCGGCAAGCGCCTGCTTTAACAGGGAAATGTATTTGTCCATTTGTATCCTCCTTTTGGGCACGAAAAAAGCACCGGTTACTCGGTGCTTTGGTTTGCTTCTCTATACAATTTCTGCCAATTTTGGTAAGTTTCGTCATTCGCCCGTTTGTGGCGCTCAAACGTCTGGTAAGTCTTTGGTATCTTGTTTCCCAGCGTCATGCGGTAATTTTCCCATTGGCGGTAATTTTTCAGCCATTGGGTGCGGGCGGATTCTTTTTTGCGGTAAGCGTCTATCTGCTTTTGGGTGCGCGGGTCACGGGTAAAGGGGTTTTTGCGCGGGTTGGAAAAATCCTTCTCTTTTTGAATTTCTTCCGGTGTTCTTCCCGCAGGCGTCCACGGTATAAGGACGTGTAAACAATTTGGGTGGATGTTCAAATAGGTATTGGTTAAATCATCCGGCCCGCTGGGGTCTATCTTGCCAAAGGCAGACGCTAACGGCGGAAAATCCGGGTTGGTGCCTGAGCGGGAATACACCCGCCCCTCAAAAGGCGCGCACACCTTGCAGGTGGTTGCGTGGCTGGAAATTTTATACAAATCCTGCTCAGGGTCGGCGGTTAAAACGGCCAGTATATCGGCTTGGCGGGAAGTGGTGCGGCACACCATCGCCCCATAGGTGTGCAGGCTCCAGTTTCGCCCAGCTTTGTCCACAAAGGCTGTCACGCCCTCACGGCGCAAAACCTCTACAAAACCGGGCACAGATGTTTGAACCCCTCGCCCCGAAGCCTGCATGCTTGCCACCTGTTCCAAGCCCACACGGCGGTAAATATCCGGTTCTGTGCGGCCTATAAGGGCGCTTTGCAAGCTGGCCATCACTGTCATGTTGGCGTCGGTGATTTCCCCCATGAGGTTCATCACCAGTCTGTCGATAACCGAAAGCTGCTCGCTGGTGAGCACAGCTGCATTTTGGTAGCCTGCAATGTGCTTTTCCACCGGCTCTAAAATCTTCCTGGCTTCGGGCACGCGCGCATAAAACTGCTTTTCTATCATTTTGGGGACATATTCCCAAGCGTCGTTTTCCAAGCGTCGCAAAATGGCCTGCACCCTTTCCAGCGCGGCAACAGCATGGTAATCTACCAGCCCCAGGCTGCGCAGCCTCCCTATTTCGTTGATGATGTCGGTTTCGGCTTTCAAAAACAGCTCAATAAGCTTTTCCAGCTCTTCTTCGCCGGGGGCGCGCTTTACATTTGGCAACGGTTTCACCTCCTAAGCCGACCAAAAGGCATAAAAAAAGTGCCAAAGCAGTCTGCTCGGCGCTATCTTTATTCAATTTTCAGGCGGCTATTCGTCGTTAGATAACAATTCTTCCTGTGTCACGCCGAAAAGGCCAGGCTTTAACAGGTTTAGAAAATCCCAAAAGGAAACCTCCGGATGAGCAGTGCCATAATCTATTACATTCTGTTCTACGCCGTCAGCAACTGCCGAATCCACAAACGATTCTTGGCATCGACATACAAACTATACACGCTATTATTGGATAAGCCGTCCTTACTGCCCGGGAT
>ENA-UEQB01001462-UEQB01001462.1-human-gut-metagenome-genome-assembly--contig:-NODE-1462-length-19791-cov-19.529066_pt1 | contig 19791 bp, 18 predicted proteins | sample MGYA00242901_ERZ507918 | MGnify/ENA primary metagenome ERZ507918 (study PRJEB26167, sample SAMN06115405) | human gut metagenome | host: Homo sapiens | place: China:Sichuan | collected 2016-04-06... | reverse complement strand
GCTTCCGGCATCAGATACATGGCGATACGGAAACATCCGTAACCTCCCAGTTTCATCAATACTCCGGCATGAAGCATAGATACGGCAGTCGGGGCGGAAGCGTGACCGTCAGGGCTCCATGTATGGAACGGGAAAAGGGCACCTAATACACCGAAACCAAGGAAAGTCAGCGGGAACCAGATGCATTGCTGTGCAAAAGGTATGTTGTGCAACTGTGCGATTTCAAGAAGATTCATGGTCGTTGCTCCCGAACCAAAATAGATTCCGAGAATACCGATCAGCAGGAAGGCAGAACCACCCATCACCCGATTCTGTTCCTTTTGTAACAACATATTTTTTTGAGCCAATTCCTTATTTCGTTTCTCTGTCTCATACCTCACCATCAACTCCTTCTCTGTCCTTTCTTTGTCTTCGTTATACAAACGAAAAGATTCAGCCGTATACTTCTTATAATATTCCAAGGCTTCTTTTGGCTCACCTAACCGATCGTAACAGGCTGAAAGCAACAGGTAGACTTCCCGCCGGAACAGTGAAGTGATATTTTTTTCAGAGATCTCTTTCCCGATCTGTAATTTTTCCAAAGCAGACTTGTATTTTTTCTGAGCGATTAGCGCCCGTCCATAGCCGACATAGGTGGACACGACATAAGCAGCCTGTGAAAAACCATGTTCCCGGATCGCCTGCTCATAGTACAATCCGGCCTTCATATAATCCCCCGCTTCCAACGCTATTTCTCCGTATGTATTATAAATATCCGAACGATTTTTAAAGTCATAACGTTTACTCAACCGATCCGCTTCACGGGTATATCTCCAGGCCTCTTCCATCTTCCGGTTGAGACAAAGATTGCGGGCCATAGAAATCGCCCCGCAATAGATCAGATAAGGATCATTATTCTGCCGGCCCAGCAGGTAACATTTCTCTGCATATTCCAACCCGGCTTCTTCATTTCTTAAAGTCAGTACTTCCGCGATATTAGCGACTAACAAACAATACAACAACCGGTGTCCGCAACGTTCGGCGATATCACACCCCTCCCGGTAATAATTCAAAGAGCGGTAATAGTCACAAGTGACATTTTGTTCGTACAACCCAAGCCCGTTATACACCGAACAAAGTGCCGAATCATTGTGTTGTATCTCAGCCAATCGTTTTGCCCCGAGCAAATCCTGTAATCCCTCCTGCGTTTTGCCCAGCATGATCCGTGCTTGTCCCTGATAGATCAAGGCATAGGTGTAAAACCATTCTTGTCCTCCCCAAACGGTATTTTGTAAAATCTCCTGACAAACTCTTTCCGTCTCCTGATATTCGCCCTTAGAAATATGCCCATAAGCCTTATCTTTCAAGACATACAAAGCCGAATCCGACACCTTTCCCTCCTGCTTGCCACCGAACCCACAAAACCATAGATAACAAACTGATAACAAACAAAATAAACGCACATATTTCACAATATCATCCATATTATTAATAATCCGTTCCACATTATCTTCGAAAAAATCTAAACCTCAAATATTCTGCCCATTAGTAGGAATCCCTTAATGATGCACCCCCATAAGAGAATGAAACTTATTCAATTTCATTCATCTCTTCAAATAGATACGGAGCTACAGAGATTTCCTTTTGTTTTTCAACTTTTCTTTTAAATGCCTCTATATTTTTACTAATCTCCATAAGAGCTGAAACCCTACCAATCTGTAAAATAAGGATATTTCTTCCCTCTTCAGTTAACCACCTATGAAACTGAGCAATTCTTTTTCCATCTTTTTTTATATTCTTCTTATTAAGTTCTTCTTTTATATATCCGTGTTCTATTGGCTCATACACATATTTATTTATAAAGTTTCCATAATACATCGGCCTTTTACGAGAAATAGTGATTCCGTTATTATAAAGACGATCTAGTTCAGCAAAAAAAGCATCCGGAAATGTTTTAATCCATTTTTGTAAACCTTCTTCAATATATTTTGCTAACAATATCCTTAATGCATCGTGTTTTCTGTCATATTGGTAACCCGTTGCTTCGTCAATTAATGCATCTATACCAACTTGAGCAAAAGCCATTAATAGAATTTCAGATTTCTCTGCAAGTTTCTTTTGTGAAGCTGTTAATTGGTTGTCTCTACGTGCATTGAGATAAACTTCACACATTTTAGGTAATATACTAGCCAAATAACCTGTTTTTTCTATAGACCCATCAATATATGTGATTGGGGTGGCTTTCTCAATAACTTCTGAAGTTATATATTTTTCTAAGTTTTTTGCGGCCAAAAATGGAGGTATTTTTGTTCCTTCAATTTCGAGCCTTGAATTCATACCTTTTCTAGTTCGATCAAAAGCATTAAATATAGATGTTGCGGTTAAAACTCTCCGACCATCATCTAATACAGCACAATCTATTTCCACATCGCCAATAGGAAGCACTCCAGTATATAGAGCCTTAGGAAAATTGCTTTCATTAGCAGCACTTTTTTGCCATCTTGATTGTGCCGCTTTTACTGCTATCTCTCTACGTTGTTCTGATGATAATTTTTTTGCTCTAACCTTACCACCTTTAATTTGATTTACATTCATATTTATACCTATTTTTTATGCTTGCTGATATTTTTTATATTGTATGCTTGCTATAGAGTCAAGAATTTTTCTTTTAACTAATTTAATGATTGTGTTTTCAATAATCGCCAGTATAATTTCAATATATTAGTAAAAACAACATAGGAAATAGCTATGACTGAGGCAGAAAAAAGAGAAATACTAGCAAAAGCAAAGGATTTTTTTAGAGAGAAAATTGTTGATAATCATAAAAGGAATACAGAAAGATTAGGTAAATTATCGGCTTTTCAACCGAATCCTTTTTTAGAAAAATATCTAGCAAACTTTGCTTTTGGTAATTGTAACGCTTCTAGCATAGCAAAGGCTCTAATATATCCTAGGGTTTTAGGAACATCAATAAATACTACATTCGGTACACAAATGCAGGCTTTTTGCAAAGATGTGCTTAGTGGTTTTGCCTCTACAACAACAGGTATAGATATTGAATTCGTTGATCAAATTGATGGTCGGCGAAAGTATTGTCAAATTAAAGCTGGACCTAATTGTATAAACAGAGATGATATAACAACTATTTTACATCATTTTGATGCTATCCGTCATTTGGCTCGTACAAATGGATTGCGTGAATTTAATGCTGATATAGATTGCATTGTAGGTGTTTTTTATGGAACAAAAAATGACTTATCAACAATGTATCGGACAATTGATCGTTCGCATCCAGTATATGTCGGCAAAGATTTTTGGCACCATTTAACCGGGGATCCCAGCTTTTATGATGAATTAATAAATGAAATTGCGTCTATTGCAACAGAGGTCGATGGAACCGAATTATTAAATAATGTAATTAGGCAGCTATCTACAGAAATAGAAGAAAAATATAATCAATAACGATATTTTAACTTATCTACAGCTATTCTAATAACCCTTGCATATATGCAAGGGTTATTTTATGGTTCTTTTATTGAATCAAGGAGTGTTACAATGCAGTTATCTATCCATGAAGTTAGCCAAAAACTTAATCTTTCAATCGATACAATCAGAAGATGGGAGAAAAAAGGCCTGATAAAAGCAGAAAGATCGGATAAAAACCATAGAATCTTTGATGAAGACGAAGTAAAAGCACTTCTAAAAAAACTAAATGACAAATCTGAAGCAGAATTTAAAGTATTAAAAAACAAAACACCATCCCCTTATACTGCAATAGAATTATTTGCTGGAGCCGGAGGAACAGCTTTAGGCTTTGAAAATGCTGGTATTCACCATGTATTGTTAAATGAATTTGATAAAAACTGCATAGAAACATTAAAACATAATTTCCCTAAAGGTACAAACATCATTCATGCTGATGTCCATAATGTAGATTTTACATCTTGGAAAAATAAGGTCGACATCGTTCAGGCCGGTTTTCCATGTCAAGCTTTCAGCTATGCTGGAAAAAGTATGGGATTCGAAGATACAAGAGGAACCTTATTTTTTGAATTTGCTCGTTGTGTTAAAGAAACCATGCCCAAAATTGCTGTTGGTGAGAACGTCAAAGGATTATTAAAACACGATAACGGCAGAACGCTTCAAACTATGGTAAATACTTTAACGGAACTTGGTTATAATGTAAGATATAAAGTACTTAGAGCACAATATTTGGATGTCCCTCAAAAAAGAGAGCGATTAATTATAATTGGAATTAGAAAAGACTTAGATATACCTTTCATTTTTCCCAAAGAAAAAAATTATACCGTTTCTTTAAGATCAGCATTAAAAAATTGCCCAAAATCTGAAGGACAAAGCTACCCTAAAAGAAAAGCTGAGATTCTCTCACAGGTTCCAGAGGGAGGATACTGGCGAGATCTTCCGATAGAGTTACAAAAAGAATATATGAAAGGAAGTTTTTACCTTTCTGGAGGAAAAACAGGTATGGCAAGACGTCTTTCCTGGGATGAACCCAGCCTAACTCTAACCTGTGCACCGGCACAAAAACAAACAGAACGATGTCACCCAGAAGAAACTCGGCCATTGACTATTAGAGAATATGCAAGGATTCAATCTTTTCCAGATACTTGGGAATTTAAAGGATCTATGGGGGCTCAATACAAACAAATCGGTAATGCAGTACCAGTTAATTTAAGTTATCACATCGGTCGCTGTTTAATTGCTATGCTTGATAAAAACTACGACATCAAAGACGCTATTATTGAGGATAACATTTTGGATGTAAAAACCTTAGATAAAGTAGCTTAAGTATCAATTTATATTCAGTATCTTATTCAACAGTAAATATTCCCCGTAAACAGACGAAATTAATCTGCTGGAAACCTATGGTTTGTCTATACGCATTAGCGTAAAAGGATGTCATTGAATACTTTTATCTTCACCACTAAGTGAACTTGAGGTTTTCTGTGAGAAATATAATAAACATACATCATATTTCTTAAAAAAAATAATATTTCCTCAGCATAAATTTAATCATTTCTTTTGACATTTAATTACACGTTGTTAATATGAAATCGGCTCAAAAGTGAGCTGGGACGTTGCAATCCCTCATAAAGCGGTCTGAATTAGAGAAGACAGACCGAAATCAAAAAACACTTCTCCTAGTCTAATGACTGGGAGATGATGTTATGTTCAGGCATTTTGCTAAAAGCATCATGCTGTCTTTATGCAGTTGCAAACTCCCAGTCGCCAAGACTACGGCGACTGTTTTTTTATACCATTAGCGTCAAATTCTGACGGGATAGGGATTTATCGTGATAGAAAATTAATCATAGGAGGGCAAAATGGCACTTAACGGAATTGAAGAATTTGTCGGAGAATATTTAAGAATAGTCAAAGAATGCGATTTCATTAAATATAATGAAAAATTTACCGTAAAAACAGAAGACTCTCATAAACAGAAAGGAATGTCCGAAGTTGATGTCATCGGAATTAATTTGAAAAAAAGAATAATTTTCGTGTGTGAAGTATCTGCGCAAATGGAAGGAATTTATGATACATATCCGGCAAAACTTGATTATAGAAATAAGAACAACAAATTCGCCAAAAATCAACGCTACATTGAGGAACATTTTAAAGATTTTGAACCTAAAACCGTTAAACATATGTTTTGGTGTCCAATATTAAAAGAAAAGCAGAAAGAAAAATTTACATTGCCGAATTATGTTGAATTAATCGATGGGCAGAAATTTTTGGACAAGATAAATGAATTAAAAGAAATTTTAGCAAAAAGTAAAAAAGATTATGCTTCTCCGGTTATTCGTTTTCTGCAAATCTTTGCACATTTAGAAAAAAAGAAAGATAAATAATATCATATTAGTTTCTGTTTTACGGAGGGTTATAGACAATTATATAAATCTCAAACTGCGATTCATTTAGATGATTTTAAACTTTTAATGATAAAAGTAAAACCCTCGGAAAGGTAGGAATACGGTTATGAATTACGGCAAGATGTTAGACCTGTTTGACTTGGCAATGAAAATGCAGGAAAGTTCAGACGGGATTTCTCTTGCCGATATTTGTCACGATTTTGATGTTTCGCAACGTACCGCAGAAAGAATGCGAGACGCTTTGCTTCGCTATTTTCCACAAATGGAAGAAGTCTATACTGGAGAAAAAAGAAAACGCTGGCGAATTCCTCAACGGACTTTAAATTCCTTAATTGCGTTTTCTCCGGAAGAAATTTCAGCCCTGCAAACGGCAATAAGTTACCTTAAGCAAAATAGTTTGGACAATAAAGCCGCTTTATTGGCAAAGGTTGAGCTTAAACTGAAAAACTTGATGAAGCCAGAACAAAAACGTAAGGTCGAGGTTGATGCAGAGGAATTAATAAAAGCGGAAGGGCTGGTTTTGCGTCCCGGTCCAAAAATAAAAATAGATGCCCAAATTATAGATACCATTCGGCAAGCAATTTTAAGTTGTCATCAGGTTAGGTTAAAATATAAAAGCAAAATGGACGGCAGAATTTTTGACTATAACCTGATTCCGTACGGTTTTTTATATGGACAGAGGGCACATTATTTAGTTGCGAAGCATAGCGATGGCTGGGATTCCGGGAAAGCACACAATTTTTCTTTATCGCATATTTTAGAAGCCGACATTTTGCCGGAAACTTTTACTAACGATGATTTTAATTTGGAGGCGTATGCCCAAGAATCTTTTGGGGCTTGGCATGAAAAGCCTTTTGATGTGGAGTGGCTCTTTAGTCCGAAAGTGGCAGAAGAAGCCAAAACCTTTATCTTCCACCCCAACCAAACTTTAATCGAAAATCCTGATGGCAGTCTGACAGTTAAATTCCGAGCCGGCGGAAAATTGGAAATGGATTGGTTCCTTTATACTTGGGGCGATGAGGTTAAGGTTATAAAACCGAAAACAATATAAATTTTGTTTTTCTTTTTTAGAAAATGTTACTTGACCTTTTCGTATAAAACATCAATCAATTTAACCATAGCATATGTATCTTGGTAACAATAGTCTTCCAAACCTTTAAATAGGATTTTTTCTTCTTCGTCAGATAATGTTCCGGTCAAAAAAGCAAGGTATCTGTCCATTGCCTGACTACCGTTAGCGATTTCCATTCCGGTATAGCTCAAATCACAAAAGGCAGGAAGAACATATTTAATTGATGCGGAACTATGCTGCTTTGGGCTGTATAAAGCTCTCTGTCTGAATGGAATTAATAAATCAATAATGCGGTTGTTGATTTCCAGCAGACTTTCGGATAAGTCTGTGAATAATTCAGCAAGCTCTCGATTGCGTGTTTTTTCAAAGTTGTCATTATAAACAATTATAGACCCTTTTTTCCCACAGGTTTCGACCAATGCTTCGGCCAAAAAACGCCGAGGATCTGTTTTTTCCTTGTGTAAACAGCTGATATGCTTGAGCTTGCTGCCTTTGCTCTTCTGAATATGGAGCGAGAACTGGAATGGAATTTGATTATAAGTGCCCGAATTTTCAAAAAGAGGAATGGCCGGCATAATGCTTTCGTAGTCTAAATAATATAAAGGATATTCCAGCGAATTGAGAAAGGCTGTAATTTCCTTTTTATCAATATGTATCGTGTTTTGGAGATAGCATTGAACATCAATAATATTTTTGTCATTGCAATATTCTATAATATCTTCCTTGATTTCGGCAGAGCCTCGGTGCTTATAAACCATATCGGCAGTCGGATTTTTCAAAACATCAAATATAGAGTATTCGGGAATATCTTTTCCGCAGTAATGAAAAAACGGACAATCAACGCAATTTTTGCACAAATCGATTTGTGGCTCTGTTGAGGTTTGCTGTATATCATAAAAGCGAGGAGCAAGTTCTTCGACTTCATTATATTTGCTGATAACCTCGCTGGTTACCTTTTCAAGTTTAAAGAGCCGTTTGACATCGATTGTCTTGCCTCGCTTATATTCTTTATTTAGGTGTAATACATAACAGTCTTTTACATTATATCCGGCATTGGTGAAAACATAGGACTGAAAAGCTAAGTCAATAATATGTTCATCCTTTAAGGTATTGGAGCTTTTTATTTCAACCAAATCCCAGCCATTTCCGTTTTTCTTCAAAACATCTATTCTGCAAAATGCACCCCATGATAATTGAGCAAAGGCTTCATATAAAATAGTATGATTTTCAGATTTTGATAAAAACATATTTTAAACTCCTCAACACCATATTTATACCTGTTTGGGTGGCAAGAAGCAATAATTATAGTTCTATGGCGTTATGGTTTCGAAATAACAGCCTTTTTCTTGCCAATATTCCTTATAAGCCTCATCGTTTTTAATGTTACAGAGGTAACCTCTCCAAAAATTAAATTTTTCACAATTAAGCAGGTCGAGCAGTTCGCTTTTTTCTTGCAAGGACATATTCTTAAAACAGTCCGGCTCTACTTTATCTTCAATTATTAAATTATCTACCGTGTAAAGTTCTTTTTCTGTAACTTTAGGATTTTTTATGCGGATGCTGAAAATAGATTTATATTTCTCTGCCCAATAAGGAGACCGAAGAGGAACTCCTAAATACTTCTTATTTTTTACAGCAACGCAAACATGAACATGCGGATAACGAAAAGGCATTTCATTATCTTCAGTAAAAAGCGTAAATGTACGTTTCTTCGTTTCGGATTTATAATAAGGCTGTGCCAATGCTATAATACGCATATTATAGGCATGATGAAGAGATGCCCATTCCGGTTTTTCATTGGTAAAAAGGCAAATGCCCTCATGCGTATCATATTCTTTAATATGGAAACCATACCAGCAATCAGGAAACCATGTCTGAATAAAATTTTTTAGTACCGGATAATTGATTACGACGCAATGCAACAGCCGTCCATTATTTTCTATCGTATAAGAATTATAAGATTCGTCTAATCCGCCAAGCATTTTTCGGGCATGCTGATGGTCGGTAAATTCGCTGTTCCACGCATAGACATCTTTGCCGTTGGTAAATATTCGCAGCATTACACAATGCTTAATTAAACTGATAAGCTGTTTTTGGCTTTTAATTTTATAAATCATGGCTTTGTTCCTTAATTTTTTAATTATATTATGGAAAGTCGCCAATTTTTGACGTTAATATTCATCTGCGTGCATAATTGTTAAAACCCTATTTGTAATAGAAGTGTTGCTCGGGTCTGAACTGTGGTATAAAAAATTAATGTCATAATAATCAATCTTCCAAAAATAAATGTCGTTTTGGAATTTGATACTTCCGAAATCATGTTCTCCGTAAGGGTCGTTTTCTTTTGTAAAGTCATTAAACTGTTTTACACAGTCAAATAATTCTCTTTGGGCTTCGGTAGACAGCATTTGAACTTTTTGAGTTATCATTACACGTCCGCCTAAAAAGCTTTTTCTAAAATTGTCATTAAGTTCTTTTATTATCTTTTTTGTCATTACTCTCTCCTGAAATAAGTGAAGCCCCAATATAAAATTGAGGCTTCGGTGGTATAGCAACTGCCAAAAGGAGAAATTTGTAAGGTAAATCCTGGCAGGTGTTATATAAAAAATTTTAGCTTTGCTCGGCCATAAGGGCATTCATTTCTGCCAAAACTGTATTTCTTTGTTTAGCTGTTAAATAGTCGTTAGGGTCGATAATTTTAGGTGTAGGAATGCCAATTTGCTCTTCAACCATAATTAAAGCCCGGATATCATCTTTTTTGTATAAGAAAAAGGCATCACTGATGAAAAAGTTCCAGTTGCTTAGCATTGAATAACACTCTTCCGCATCAAGCATTTCTAAATTGGTAACCGGTTTAATGTAAGAATTGCCCTTATACGGAACAGGAGCAAATTTTAACAGATAGGGAGCTATTCTTGCTTTACCGCTCTCACTCCATGTATTCCTGCCAGACAGTCGAATTTCAAGAATAATATTGATAAGTTCCTGCTTATCTTTATCATTAAATAAAGGCGTATAATATTTAGCGGCGTCATTATTAATTTCACAGCTAAGGACATACCAAAACAGTTTGTTAAGATTTAATTTTATTTCCTTGTTCATTGTCAGTTCCTTTCGTTTTGGATTAGTGTTTTGAATACTAATGGAAGTAAGATTATCTAAAACGGAATATCATCCTCCGATGATTCTATATCGTCAAAAATACCATCTACCATGTTACAAAAAATTTTTACCGTTCCCGTAAATGCTTGTTTATTTTTCGCTATTATAATCTCACATTCATTTTCCGTTTTACGATACTTCTTTTCCCAACGTTTCATTCGATGGTCAAAATGGTTTTTTGTTTCATTTGACTTTTTTTCTGGGTATTTCATTGTCAAATAGTAAGATTCGCGGTACAAAAATAAAATTTTATCACAATAAGGGTATAGTTTAATTGCCGAATCAACATCAGATAATAGCGGGCGTTTATCGGAGCGTCTTTCCAGATTTCTGCTTAACTTGCCTAAAACTAAAATGGGAACATTAAGCTTTTGGGCTATATCCTTTAATCCTTGCAAGGTGATATAGGACAGTTGGGGTTGTGATGAGTTTGGGAAAGAAAATAATAAAAACTCATCAATAACAATAAAACCGATTTTTGAACAGCCGCTAATTTTTTTTATTTTATTTTTTATGGAATCCAAAGACAGATCGGAATCATCGCATATATAAAAAGGTAATTTTCCTAGTTCTTTACCAGTATTTGCTACCGTTGCAAATTCTTCATAAGATTTGCTTCCATATTTGTATGTATGTAAATCAAACCAATTTGTACCGGTAATTTTTTCAGCTATAATCCGCTGAAGCTGACACAAAGTAAAAGATGGAGCTTCTGAACTAAAATACAGAACACCTTTATTATCCATGTTCATGTTATCCTCTTTCAAAAATGATTGTGCTACTTTATAAGAAAGATTCATTGCAAAAGATGTTTTGCCCATACAGGGACGAGAGGCGAGTAAAATAATTTCTCCACCTCTTAGACCTTGTAATTTGTTGTCTAGAGTCTTTATTTCTGTAGAAAGTCCTATAATTTTATCAGGATTTTGATATTTATAATCCAACCTTTCTAAATAAGATTGGATTATTGCAGAAATATGTTCCGAACAATTTTTTTTATCATAACTCTTCAAAATTTTCTGTTCGACCCTTTTAAGACCTAACATCCATTTATTCAAAAACATTACTTTTACCCCGTTTCGTTTTTTCATTGCTTTTGACGATATAATGCATTGACGACAAAATCTGACGTGGATATGTAATGCTCATAAAAAAGAATTATTCAAGCTAAAAACGCCTATAATTAAAAAATATTGTTGGACGAGCTGAAATATTGCTGTTTGTATTGGATGTCCCAATAATTCCAGTGTACACAGTTTTCACGGGCGGCGATGGAATGGCAACAACAGCCGCTTGCCGTAAAGAATGTTTATGCTCTTCAAAATACCCTATTGCCTGACTCAAAGCATCACATTGATCTTTAAATAAAGATCGCGGAAAAGTTAAGAACTCATCTTCAAAACTTTTGAACCAAGGTTCATATTGTCCTGGAAACAATAACTCACCTTGTTCGGTTTTTAATGCGACAATATCAAAACGCTGTTCCTTAGAACTTTTACATGAAACAGGTATTAAATTTGTTATCTTACCTTTCAAAGTTTGACAAAGTGAAATCCCGGAAGATGCATTTTCAACCAAAGTTATTATCTTGCCTGACATTTTACCTTCATATTTATCAGACAGTTCCTTAACCTTTCTTGTCAAACTAGGAAAATCAAGTCTGCCGCGAAACACTTCAAGCAGGTAATACTTTTGATCTTTTCCAACTCCAATCACCACACATGCAGAGTAAGCATTAGTTTCTGTAGTTTTAGACGCTGTATCCCATGATAAAATAATTTTACTTAACTTTGGCAGTTCTTGATAGGTCGTTATCCATTCCTGTTTAATCATTCCGCTGCCGATAGGTATTGGATTCTGCTGATACTGTGCGGAAAATACAAAGGGGCTCATCGAATTGCGATAACTGTTTACAACCTTTTCACCTTCGCGCTCGGGATGCAACAGCTCACCTTTTTTTCGCTTATATATCACTATTTTTCCGGTAATATGATTTTTTATTTGCCATTCTTCATCTTGTACAGCTATCAACGGCAAGACGATAGACTTAAAATCAGGATCGTTCTCAAACAGAAAACCAGATAAATCATGAGCATGCAAACGCTGCATAACCACAAGTATTCTCCCTGTATTTTTATCATTAAGCCTAGAATTAACGGTATTTCCATAGAGTTCATTAACTTTTTCTCTCTGTATATCAGAAAAAGCCTCAACCGGTTTCAACGGATCGTCTATAATAATCCAATCAGCGCCGCGGCCGGTTACTCCTCCTGAAATTGTCACAGCAAACCGTCCGCCGTGCTTGGTTGTTTCAAAATCCATGCTAGATCTCCTATCTCCCCGAATTCTTGTCTGAAAGAAAAGTTCTTTATACCAGTCTGTTTCCATAATGGTTCTACAATCCGTAGCTAATTTGGAAGCCAGATCCTCCCCATAGCTGATGCACATAATTTTAGCCGACGGGTTATGCCCTAGAATAAATGCAGGCAAAGCTATAGAACATATGACAGATTTTAAATATCTTGGGGGAAGATTGATTATCAACTTCTGATTCTCACCTTCAATCATACTTTGGATTTGATCGCATAATAAATCTATATACATGCCATTTATAAATTTTTCCGAGGGGTTTAATTCATAAAAACACTTCTGTACAAAGGTTGAGAAACTTTGACGGAAGACTGCATTCTTCACCAAATTTTTATCAGTCATTTCTATTCTCCTGTTTATTTTGTTCTAAAAACTGTTGTAAAATTTCCTCATCTTTTAGAGACAATTTGCTTGTTTCTAAGGATTGCTCTTCTTTCATGTCCAGCTGCATCATGTATGGGAAAAGTGCCGCAATGGCCTTGATTTCGCCTTTTACCGCAGCATTGACCAGCTGCATCAGCATTGCCTGCTTTTTGGTAATGCTGACGGTCTTACCCTCTTGCTGAATTTTGATTTTCTGTTCCAAAACTGCATCCAGAAGTTTGAGCGTATTTTTGCTTCCTTTCGGCCTTCCAGCCGGATTACCCGAACACCCCTTCTGAAATCGCGAATGTTTGGGCGGATTTTTATAGCCGCTTTCACTCATTGATTTTCTCCAATTTTTCTTGCAATAATTGCTCATATGATTTTTGCGAACTTTGATGAATAGCCCAATTTCCGGTTAATTCATAATATCGGCGAATAATCGTATCAATATACAATGGCTCATACTCGATTCCGTAACAAACACGTCCGGCCTTTTCAGCCGCAATCAGCGTTGTTCCGCTGCCGAGAAACGCATCCAGCACAATATCGCCCCGTTTAGATGCGTCCAAAATCGCATCGCGGACTAATTCTACCGGTTTGACCGTCGGATGCATTTTAAGATTTTTCTGTTCGGAGCCAAAACTGTTAACACCGGCATAATGCCAGACATTTGTTCGATAGCGGCCATGCTTGCCTAACTCCACATTATTAACATGAGAACCTTTGCCGTTCTGAAAGATGCAAATCAATTCGTGCTGTGAGCGGTAAAAACTACCCATACCGCCGTTTTTCTTACACCAAACCACCATATTCAGCATTTTAGCGTAGATATCTTGAGAAGCGGAAAGCAGCTCGGATATATGTCGCCAATCCATGCAAATATAATGAACGGAATTTTCAACAGAATGTTTTGCTATATTCGCCATTGATGTTTTCAAAAACGAAATAAATTCAGCCACATTCATCTCGCCAGAGGCAAAAGCAAACTCTTTATGTTTTGTTTGACCAGAGCCGCAAACATGTCCTTGAATTTTCACATTAAATGGCGGATCGGTAAAAACCATATTGGCCTTAATGTTTTCAAATAAACGCTGATATGTTTCCTCTTTCAGCGAGTTTCCACAAATAATTTTATGCTTTCCCAGCAGCCAGATATCTCCATATTGGCTGACTATTTCATTTTCCGATACATACGGAATAGAATTAAGCTTTTGATCTGCCTTTACGCTGGGTTTATCTTCAGCCAGAAGAACATCTATCTCCTTAAAATCAAATCCGGTAATATCCAAATCCAGTTCATCTTCAAGGTTCAAAGCCAACTTTTCAATTTCTGAAAATTCAAGCTTCAATAAATCCATATTCCATTGACCATTTTCCGATAATCTATTGTCCGCAATACGATAAGCTCGCTTTTCCACCTCGCTGAGATGCGACAAACAGATTACCGGCACGGTATCCAATTTTAAAAGTTTAGCAGCAGCTAAACGACCATGACCAGCAATTACCTCCGATTTTTCATCAATCAGAATAGGATTATTAAATCCAAAACGCTCAATAGATCTGGCAATTTGCTGTATCTGCTTTTCTTCGTGAGTTTTGGGATTAAGCTTATAATCAAAAATTGAGTTAATAGTCACATAATTAACTAAAAGTTTTTCATTCATTTGAAATCTCCTTAAAAAATTTTTTACATAATAAAAGTACTGACGACGATGTGTTTTCTGACGCTTTTTTTGAAAAATTTTTAAAATTTTAAAAATATACTTAAATTCAATATATTAGCTTGACTTCTACCAATCTGTAAGCGTTACTGAGCTTACAAGATATGGAAAAACAAGGAGTTGACCGATGAGAAAGAAGTTTTATCTACCGAGAAGTGCTGAAGAGCTTAAAGGTATGAACCACAAAAGGCAGGCTGAACTATGGGCGCGGTATCATAACAGTCCTTATAAACAGCAGTTTCGGGCATTATGGTATTATATCGCCTGTGAAAACGCCAATCTTAAAATTGAACACAAACACCTAACTAAACTGGAAAAATACGCCGAAAACCCCGATGAGTGTATGGTTAAGGTTTATAAGACTAAATACAACCTGCATCCCGGCACCGAAATTATCAAAACCTATCACGGCCGACAGTATAAGGTTACTATCGCGGAAGCAAATGATTTTATCTATGAGCGGCGGCATTATAAAACTCTGTCTGCCATAGCCAAAGAAATCTGCGGTATTAAAGTTTCCGGCTATGATTTCTTCGGACTAAATAATAAATCGGCATTAAAGGAGGCAGAAAATGGCAAAAATTAATTGTGCGGTTTATGTTCGCAAATCAACCGAAAAGGGCTTGGAATTGGAGTTTAACTCCTTGCATAATCAAGAAGAATCTTGCCGCAGTTATATCCTCTCACAAGCCTTTAATAATTGGGAGTACTACAAAACTTATACAGATGGAGGCATATCCGGCGGCACCATGGAACGTCCTGCTTTGAAACAAATGCTTGAGGATATCAGAAAAGGCCTGATACAAACGGTGGTGGTTTATAAGGTTGACCGTTTATCGCGTTCAATTATGGATTTTCACAACATGATGAAAGAATTTGATAAATATGGTTGTAGTTTTGTTTCCATCACGCAGGCCTTTGATACCTCAACCTCTATGGGCAAATTGACGTTGAATATGCTGTTATCATTTGCTCAATTTGAGCGGGAAGTATCTTCTGAACGTGTCCGCGATAAAATCCGCGCCAGTAAAGCCAAAGGCTTGTGGACAGGCGGCATCCCCAAACTCGGCTATGATATTAAAGACAAAAAACTGGTCATTAATCCGGTTGAAGCCGAACAGGTTCGCAGTATTTTTGAAGGCTATCTGCAATGCGGCTCACTGGCGGAACTTGAGAAATTTGCCGAGGTTAATGGTTTTAAACATAAAGGTTGGGTAACCAACAAGGGCGAACAAAGAGGCGGTAAGCCTTTCAGAATATCAGCCCTCCACCGCTTATTGCATGAAAAATTATACCTCGGCATGATTGAGAACAAACGCACCGGACAAGCATTTAAAGGACAGCATGAAGCTATCATATCAAAAGATCTGTGGGAAAAGGTACAAAACAAACTCAAAGATAATGACAACTGCACCAATCATGCAAGGAGCAGAAACAATAACCTGCTGACCGGCAAGTTATTTGATGCCAATGGCACCATTTTTAACAATCAGGCCAACAGCAAAAAGAAAGCTACCAAACGACACTATTACTCTATTAAGGGTTTGTTCCTACCCACGGAGCAAATTGATAAGCTCGCTAAAGACGCCATAATTGAAATTCTTAACAGCAATCTCAATGGCTTAAACAAAGACAGCGCAATGGCTTTAAAACTGATAAACTTCAACGATATGGACTATTTCGCGCAACGCAATTTTATCCGCAACTTCATCAATAAAATCATCTATCAAAAAGATCTCTTAACCTTCTTCTTTAATACCGATCCGATAATCCTCTCGGCCTATACCGGCGATTCGCTGAATGAAAGCAACAACCCGCTGGAAGTTATTGCTGATAATACCAACAACCAAATCATCTATGAAAAACAGGTCATCATCAACCGAGGGCTGTCAAGCAATGTCTACAACGCCGGAAAGGTCGGACTGATGAGCATCAATGACAACAACCGCCTGATCGTCAGAGCCTTTGCCTATGCATGGAAATTTAAGAAACTATATGAAAAAGGCATCCGGATGGAAGACATCATGAAACAGGAGAAAATGACCAAGCGTACAATTTACAAATATCTCAACCTTGCTTATCTCTCGCCAAGAATAGTCAATCAACTTCTCTCCGGAACTTTAACCGTCAACCTGCAAACCCTCTTTGAAGTAGCTTCTAAAAATCTAAGCTTCGAAGAACAGGAAAAGATGTTATCTATTTAATAGCTTAATTTACATTAAAAATTTTTCAGAATATCATTCATTATAATAATAAATTAGTGGATCCTATAATGAGTGAAATACAACAAGAATATTATAAACAGCTTCAAAAGCAGCTAAAAATTATGTGTAGCGCAACTATTCATGCGCTAATTGACACTTATATGCTTATGTTTCCTGAGGCGTACAAACACGAAAACAAAAATACCTTTATGTTCCGATATACTTTTTATGCGTTTCAGCAAAGAGCTATGCTTTCCGTTAGAAAACTAATTGAGCCCTCTGGTAAAAATAAAACTACAATTGATTCGATTGTAAAATTAGCAACAAAACCAGATTTTTCATTTTTATCAGAACAAGAAAAAACAGCATTAAAAGCTGATTACAATGAACTATTCAATTCAGAAGAAACAAAAAGGATAAAAGAATTTCGGGATGCTTTGTGCCATAATCTCTTAGATAGCGATAAAGCAATGTATTATTATAATGATTTTATGTTCATAGTTAGCGGATCAATCCACATTCTTGAACAACTATACCTTATTGTTATGTCATCATTACCAACATTTTTTGCTGATGCTCGTAACATTGCAGAATACTTAGCTGCGAATTACTGGAAAGCACTCGATACTGCAGCAAAAAACTCTAACAACAATTACGATATAAATGCTAAATTACAGAAGCTTCTCGATGGTGAATTTTAAGGGCTGAAGTGACTTTGCAAAAATCGGCATTGTATGTAACTGCCCGAAATTTTGCATTTTCCAACATAAAACGAGCTTACCATAGTCAATTCGGCGATGTCAACCACCCGCAAAGCCCGCATTTCCGCCGGATACAAAAAAAGACGCTATCATTTAGCGTCTTTTAAATCAAAATGGCGGATGAGGAGGGATTTGAACCCCCGATACGGGTCACCCCGTATAAACGATTTCGAGTCGCTCGCATTCAGCCTCTCTGCCACTCATCCGTAATACCACCTTTTAATATCGACAATTGTGATATTTTGCAAGCATTATTTAAAAACTTTTACTCTTTTTTCGATTGGCTCAAAAGTTTTTTCCCCTGCCGGAGCCTCACGACTGCCGACCGGCATCTGACTGATAAGTTTCCACGAGGCCGGAAGTTTCCATTCTGCCGCAACCGCGTCATCAATCAGAGGATTATAGTGCTGCAAACTGGCACCGGCTCCTTCATTTTCCAAAGCCGCCCAAACCATATACTGCAACATACCGCTCGACTGCAAAGACCACAAAGGAAAATTGTCGGCATACAAAGGAAAATTCCTTTGCAGATTCGCCACAACATCCTGATCTTCAAAAAACAAAACCGTAGCATACCCCTTGGCAAAAGAAGCAATCTTTTCTTCCGTTGCGGCAAATTTATCCGCCGGCACAATCCTTTGCAGCGTTTCTTTGACAATTTCCCACAAGCGCTGATGATTTTTCTTAAACAGAACAACCACCCGTCCCGACTGCGAATTAAAAGCCGACGGACAATATTTAACCATGTGGTTAACCAAAGATACGATCTTTTCCTCAGAAACAGCCTCATGATTCCCCAAACCATAAATCGAACGCCGGTTCTCAATCGCTTCGTAAAAATTATTTTTCATATCAGCGCCTTTTCTTCAAAATTAAACTATATATTAAAGTATTGGTTATATGATAACTTTTCAAGAATTAACCTCGTCGAAAATAAAAAGTCTTGATTTTGGCGCCAAATTCGTCTAAGATTAGACAAATTTTCGAAATAGAGAAGTTAGCAGGATGATAAAAAAGTTAGCAATAACCGGTTTGGCTTGTGTTTGTTCCCTCTGCATTTCAGCGGAGGCTTTTGCTTACAGCACTCGTTCAAAAATATACTTCGGAGCCGACTACGTCTATTCCGACATCAAATACAAAAACAACACCCTCTATGAAATGGATGACGGCTACAATGGTATCTCTCCGGTTATCGGTTTCAGTTCCTACGGCGTCGGACTCGAAGCCTGGTATATGTTTTCCGACAAAGCGGAAAACAAACACGGTTACGAATCCGAACTGACGGCCTACGGTGCCGACTTAGTCGGAGAAGCTCCGCTTTCCGAAAGCTTCTCGGTAATCGTCTCCATCGGTTTGGCCAAATATACCTTTAAAATCACTCAGCCCAACGGTTGGAAATATGACCAGGACGTTAACGGCCCGCGATTCGGTATCGGCCTGCAATATGAAATTATTCCGCACATCGCTTTAAGAACCATGTTCCACTACACCTCCCTCAATTCCGGTTCAACCGACTTCTACGACGGCGTCAGCGAAGTATCCGGAGGCGTTCGTATCATCTTCTAATCAAATATCTAAAAAAGTGGCAACTTTTTTCCCGCGGCTCTGTTCCGTTTTCCGTTAAAAAACAAAATTTTAAACAGCAGATAATTTATCTGCTGTTTTGTTTTACTATTATATGGAAGAAAATGTAAGTATAAAAATAAAAAAACCACCTTTACAAGGTGGTTTTGAATTGAAGTGGGCTGAAGGAAAGAAAACAATCCGGTGAATTGTTTTCTGACGACAGGCGAATGTTTGTTCGCTTGCAAACAAGCGAAAGCGATGTACCGCAAGCACTACAAACAGAGTGCCCGCAGCGAGTTAGTGAATAAAATGAACTTACGAGCCAGACAGGGATAATCCCGTCCGTTGAAAGCCAGCTATGCGGCTTGAAACGTCACCCATAAAAAAAACCACCTTTACAAGGTGGTTTTGAATTGGAGCGGGTGAAGGGATTCGAACCCTCGACATCAACCTTGGCAAGGTTGCGCTCTACCCCTGAGCTACGCCCGCATCGCTAGAACGAGATATTAATTACCATATTCAAAAAAAATTGCAAGCATAAAATTTCATTTTTTTCAAAAAAAATGACAAGCCTCAGCTTTTACATTGTTTTAGAGAATAATTTTATAAACACCACACCGCCCAAAATCATCACAATACCGGTTATTGCGGCCCAATCTAAAGACTGATGATAAAAAAACCATCCCAATACCGAAACCA
>ENA-UEQB01001459-UEQB01001459.1-human-gut-metagenome-genome-assembly--contig:-NODE-1459-length-19824-cov-11.520028_pt1 | contig 19824 bp, 17 predicted proteins | sample MGYA00242901_ERZ507918 | MGnify/ENA primary metagenome ERZ507918 (study PRJEB26167, sample SAMN06115405) | human gut metagenome | host: Homo sapiens | place: China:Sichuan | collected 2016-04-06... | reverse complement strand
GTGCAATTACTGCAATAAAAATGATAGATTTTGTTTGCAAATTAAAAAAACGATTAATAAAATATACATTAATATTAAATATGTATTCTTTATTGTTCAATAATGTCAAAAGCAACTCGTTCAATTCTTCTGCCAAAGAAATTAGCTGAGAAATTAAGAACTGTTGGAGAGCAGATTCGCTTAGCTCGGCTGAGAAGAAATATTTCTCTTGAGCTTGTTGCAGAGCGAGCGCAGTGTTCTCGTATCACGGCTGCAAAGGTGGAAAAAGGAGACCCAACAGTATCCATGGGAACTTATTTACGCATTCTATTTGCTCTGCAACTGGCAGACGACATCGAAATGATTGCTAAAAATGACCCAATCGGCAGAGATCTGCAGGATTTGAAAGAACGTAAAAGAGCATCAAGATGAAATCACCAAATCAAACTCTCTGCGTATATTTGGATTGCTCTCTATCAGACTCTCCGCAATTTCTTGGTCAACTCTACCGTGAGGTACTGCGAGGTGTGCCTAAATACGCGTTTGAATTCGACAAGCAATGGTTAAAAAATCATGCCAATATCAGGCTTTCCGCAGACTTGGAAAACTTCTCCGGACGACAGTACGTGCCCAGAGGCACGGATATGTTCGGCTGTTTTTCTGATGCTATGCCTGACCGTTGGGGGCGCCTCTTGATGAATCGGAGAGAGCAACTTGATGCTCAAAAACAGAACCGCCAACCTAAAACTCTTACGGCTTTTGATCTGTTAAGCGGAGTTGATGACTATTCAAGAATTGGGGGCTTCCGTTTTAAAACTGATCCTGATGGACCTTTTTTGAATGAGGAAGGAATTCTTTCAATTCCTCCGCTCACGGATCTCAGAGTACTGATGCAATCGGCTCAAGCAATTGAAGACAGCGAACTAAAAAACTGTTTGCCGGAAGAAAAATGGTTGCAGCAACTGCTTAAACCGGGATCTTCTTTGGGCGGAGCCAGACCCAAAGCAACGGTTAGAGACGAAAATGGAGATCTTTGGATAGCCAAGTTCCCGTCGAGAAGTGATGATCACGATCTTGAAGCATGGGAGCAATTTGCCTATTTGATGGCTCGAAAGGCAGGGATCAGAACTGCGGAAACTAAGCTTCTGGATATCAATGAGCAAAGTCATGTTTTGTTAATCAAACGTTTTGATCGAAATGGAACTAAACGCATGCACTTTGCCTCTTCGATGACATTGTTAGGATTGAAGGATGGGGATGGTGCGGCAACGGGGAATGGGTATTTGGATATTGCAGGAACGATCATTGAAAATTGTGTAGAGGTTGAGCACAATTTGGAAGAACTTTTTAGGCGAGTGGCTTTCAATATCTGTATCGGAAATACTGATGACCACTTTCGAAATCATGGATTTTTATTGCTGAAAAAGGGCTGGACATTATCTCCTGCCTATGATCTGAATCCAACAATTAACCGGTATCAAAGTCTGTTGATCAATGATTACACAGCAAGCTCCAGTATTGATATTCTTCGAAAAAGTGCTAAAGACTATTTTCTCTCACAAGAAACGGTTGACACCATACTGTCTGAAGTGATGACTGCTATGCGAGATTGGGAAACAGTAGCAGCGCGTATGAAGCTATCCCAGAGAGATATAGACCTTTTCGGTTCTCGTTTCATTACAGGATAAGGTTAGAGCTCAATATATTCGAGCAGTCCGTTTATTGGGAATTGGTGACAAAATTGAAGTGATTGCTTTAAATAAAAGAAAATCTCTGACACCCGTAGCGGTGCAGAGACATTGAATTGGTTGCGGGGGCTGGAATTTGGCATCCCGTTTTTACGGGAGCTTATTTTTTATATCCTGTTTTTTGATCGCAAATTGGACACCAGAGAAAAAAGTAATCAACTCGCCAAATACAGAAGCAGAATAGTAAGCAATTGACTGGGTAATTTTGGGACAAGTGCAAGGACAATCAGAAGTGAGCATTTTGAAAACGAAGTATTTGGCAAAAATCCTTTAATAATCAGCAATGGCGGAGCATTTGATCTTCATACAATAAAAAACGCATAGAGGTCAAAAACTTAGTACTCATGCAGTTTTGCTCAATGAGGAGTTCACTATGAAGAAAAAAACTGCCGCCGCCGTTATTTCAGCGGCATTGGCTTTGAGTATTCCAGCTGTTTCTAACGCGGCACTTGATGCGAGAGAAATTAGCATTGTTCCGATTGCTGCTTATACAGCTCTAGGTAATGAGTCTGCGTTGAAAAAAGCCCTTATCGAAGGGCTCGGCAACGGTATGACCGTAAACGAAATCAAAGAAGTTTTGGTCCAGATGTATGCCTATACGGGGTTCCCGAGAAGCCTGACAGGTTTGGGAGTGTTTGTCAATCTACTAAAAGAGAGAAGGGCTTCTGGAATTAACGATACAGTTGGCAGGGGGGCCACACCATTGCCGAAAGGTACGAATATTCGGGAATTAGGTACAAAAGTTCAAACGGAATTGATTGGACGTCCGGCGGCTGGTCCTGTTTATGATTTTTCACCTGAAATTGATACATACCTTAAAGAGCACCTGTTTGGCGATATTTTTGCCAGTGATGTGCTTGATCATCAGGCTCGTGAAATTGCGACCGTTTCGGCGTTGGCTTCCTTGCCCGCTCCAACGCAATTACGTTCACATTTGAATGTGTGCTTAAACGTTGGATTGACGCCGGATGACTTGAACGAATTCGTCAAAGTCCTTCGCGATAAGGTCGGCTCAGAGGAAGCGGATTTGGCCGATCAGGCGCTAAAAACTGTTTTGCAATCTCGTAAAAAATAAATTTTCGTAAGGAGAAAAAAATGACAAAAACGATTGCAGCCGCTGCTGTTGCAGCAACCATGGCTGTTTCAATGGGAGTTTGTGCCGCACAAACAAATCCGTTTGGTTTGGTCTATCAAAATGCGATTACAAAAAATGAACCCGGCAAGGTCAATATTCATCAGGTAACGTATGAGCTTCATGGTTTGAAAATTGCCGCCAATGTCTATACGCCGGCGGGCTATGATGCAAAGAAATCGTATCCCGCGATCGTGATTGCTCACCCGAACGGCGGCGTGAAGGAGCAGGTTGCCGGCTTATTTGCCGAACGTTTGGCTGGCAAGGGCTATATTACGATTGCCGCTGATGCCGCATACCAGGGCGCCAGTGAAGGCGAACCCCGCCACACGGATAAACCGCAATTCAGAACAGAAGACATTTGGGGCATGACAGATTACATCTCCACCTATCCGGGTGTTGATGCGCAGCGTTTGGGAGCCTTCGGCATTTGCGGTGGCGGCGGATACACCTTGAATGCGGTTAAGGCCGATAAGCGAATTAAGGCTGTTGCAACTCTTTCCATGTTTAATTCCGGTGAGGTACGCCGCAACGGTTACATCAATTCCGGGTTAGAGACAATTCAAGCTCGTTTGAAGGAAGCGGCCGACGCTCGTCAAAAGGAAGTTACTACCGGTGAAATTTCTATTTCCGGCAATGTGGATTTTGACAAACTTACTGATGAAGCAATCGCCAAGATTCCGACCGATTTGTATCGGGAAGGCATGCAGTATTACGGTCGTACACATCGTCATCCGAACTCCACCTTTGCTTACACAACATCAAGCTTGATGGATTTGATGAGCTGGGATGCCCGCAATCAGATTGAATTGATCAATGTGCCGCTTTTGATGATGGCTGGCGAAAAGGCAGATTCTCTCTACATGACAGAGGAAGCTTTTAAACTTGCGACCGGTACGAAAGATAAAGAGCTTTATAAGATTCCGGGGGCTACGCATATTCAGACGTACTTCGTTCCAGAATATGTTGATAAAGAACTCGATAAGTTGACGACTTTCTTTGGTCGTACATTGAAGTAATACCTCCAGCCGGCTTTGCCTTTATGGCAAAGTCGGTTTTTTTTTAAGGATTCAAAAAATGAGTATGTCACGATCGGTACTCCGTCACATGGTTTTAGCAATGGTTATGTCTGTTGTTGCATTGGGCGCAACGGCGGCTGAAAATGATCATAATCAAACGGTCCGCAATATCTCTGAAGAAAAGTGGGTTTCCGCCGGAGCGGAACACTTTACAGGAAACGTTCAAATGAGAAATGCTTTTGCTCAAGTGTCGCCCGCGCGCAGCTACGGAGCCTATGTTCGATTTGAGCCTGGTGCCCGCACTTTTTGGCATATTCACCCGACCGGTCAAACTTTAATTGTGACCGAGGGAGTCGGCCTAACTCAATCGGTTGATTCCAATGGAAATATGGGCCCGGTTATTGAAATTAAAGCCGGTGATATTGTGGTGTGCCCTCCGGGAATTCGACATTGGCACGGAGCAAGCGAAAATTCCTCTATGACGCATTTGGCCATGTCTGAACGCGATCCGAACAAAGCCGTGCAATGGCTCGACCCTGTAACTGAGGCTGAGTACAAAGGCGCTAAGAAATAATGGCGGTACTTGAGCAGGCAATCAATTTTTTTGCTGTTAGTGATTGTGGGTGTTTATGCCCGTCGGATTAAATGGATTACTTTTGAAAATCAACAGCAAATTTCAGGGCTGCTTGTCAATATTGCTTCTCCTGTCATTATTTTGTTCGGTGCATTGACGCTCACTTAGAAGGGGTATGGACAGGCGTCGGCTCTTACGTGGGCGTCTCTTGTCCTTTTGGTCTGAGTAATGTAATTGCCAGACTGATAGTGTTTGAGCACTCGCTTCACGGCAAAATTATCGCCATGACGCTCTTTACACTTGCATTAGCGAGACTTAATTAATTTTTAGGTAATGAGGTAGACATGAGAAGAAAAGATCGATCTTTTGCAGCATTGTCGGCAATTTTGTTGTCGATTACGCTTTGCACGGCTGTTTATGCCGGTGAGCATAGTTCGGTTGTGAATGAATCTCCCATTGTCTTGAGGACACAAGGCAGTTTTACCGTGGGCGGCGCAACGCTGACACATAAGGGAACCTTTTCTCGTGATCATTTTCTCGAACCTCAAGGTCAAACTGCTTACGGCGATCATGCTTATGTTTTTTACCAAATTCCTGTCGATGCGAAGACCTATCCGATTGTCTTTCAGCACGGCGGAGCGCAAACAAAGAGGACCTGGGAGTCAACACTTGATGGCAGAGAGGGCTTCCAAAACCTTTTTTTGCGCAAAGGCTACTCAGTCTATCTCTTAGATCAACCTCGGATGGGAGAAGCCGGTTTGGCCCTGAAAGCCGATTCCGGTAAAAATCCCTATGCGGCAAATCCTTTGTACGCGGATAAGACGCTTTATGAGCTTTGCCGGATCGGGGTATATCCGAACCAGTTTAAAACCAGTCAATTTCCAAAGGGAGACGCGGCTCTAGATGCCTTCCAACGATCTTGGACAACTTACTCCGGTGAACTGGATGATGATCTGAACGCACAAGCTCTAAGTGCTTTATTTGAAAAAATTGGCCCGGCAATCCTTTTTACTCATTCCATGGGTGGTACCATCGGCTGGAGAACTCCCATTCTTACCGATAAGGTAAAGGCTATTGTGGCGTTTGAACCGGGCGGCACGCCCTTCATATTCCCGGAAGGCGAGGTACCTGAAGCATTGCCGACAACCTATGCACCCGTTATCGCCACAGCTAAACCAGTGCCTTTGAAAGACTTCGAAAAACTGATCAAGGTTCCGATGCTTTTGTTGTACGGCGACAATATTGCAGAGCAGTCTTCAAAGCAAATTGGCCCCGATAAATGGCGCAGTGAGTTGGATATGGCTAAAAAATTCGTTGCGGCCGTTAACCGTCATGGTGGTAATGCGGAACTGATTCATTTGCCAGATATCGGTATTCGCGGAAATACACATTTTTTGATGTCAGATCTGAACAATGAAGAAATCGCCGATTTGACGCAAAAGTGGTTAAAAAAACAGAATTTGGATTAACGCGGAACAAATAGGGTTAGCCGATTTTGCCAACCCTATTTAGTAAACTATTTTGTTTTAACACCGCCATATACGGCAGACATTTTCATTGAGTCCAAAGCCATATCAATAGCTCTGAGTTCTTCTTCGGATAATTGAATATCTGCAGCTGAGGCATTCTCTTTGAGGCGCTCAAGATTTCTTGAGCCAGGAATCGGAACGATCCAATCTTTTTTTGCAAGCATCCAGGCTAAAGAGATTTGTGTTTTAGTCGCTCGTTTTTCGTGAGCCATGTCATCGAGTAATTTCAAAAGATCCGCGTTTTGCCGATAAGCCTCCTCAGTAAATTGAGGCATGACGCTGCGATAGTCAGTGAGCTTATCAAAGCCGGAAACACCATGATATATACCTGATAAAAAGCCGTTTGCCAGGGGAGAAAAGGCGACAAACCCGATATTTAATTTTTCAAGAGTGGGGAATAGCTTTTCATACCAACGAGCCATCATTGAGTAACGATTTTGAATGGCTGTCACGGGGCAGATTGCGTGTGCTCTTTCGATGACATCTTTGTCAACCTCCGACAAACCCCAATGGGTAATCTTGCCTTCATCAATAAGCTGCTGCATTACTTCAGCAACTTCTTCGATGGGGCGTTTAGGATCGTTGCGGTGTTGGTAGTACAAATCAATATGATCGATCTGCAGGCGCTTTAAAGAACCTTCAACAGATTTCCTAATCGTTTCGGGGCGAGTGTCGACAATTAAAGGTTTGTTGACCTCTTTGCTGCTTTCATCAAAATGAATTCCGAACTTGGTTGCAATGACAACTTTGTTTCTGTAAGGTTTGAGCACTTCACCCAAAATAGTTTCATTATGGTGAGGATCAAGAGTATTGCCGTAAGTTTCTGCTGTATCAAAGAATGTATAGCCGTCATCAATGGCGTGCGAAATCACATTTTGAAATTCTTTTTTATCGCTGGGTTGCCCATAAGCATGGCTCATTCCCATGCAACCCAAACCGATTGCAGAAACTTCCAAATCTTTACCTAAAATTCGAGTTTTCATCCTATTTGTCCTTTAGTTGCTTTATCCAAAATTCAACCGCCTCATTAAGCCATCCTTCGGCATCACTTCCGGTGCCAAGTCCAAAGCCATGACCGGCGTAGTTGCAAAGTCGGAACTTTGTGGAAATACCTAATGCAGATAAGCGCAAAAGTCGTTGTCTCATTGTTTCATGGTCGGCAATCGGATCATTGCGACTGACTACTGCGTAAGTGGGAGGATCCTTGTCGGTGTAATCAGTGTGCCCGGTATATTCCATGACGACGGCAGCTGCCCGGGGCGTTTCTGCGGCTCCGAACGCCGCGCTGCCGTAAGAGCCGAGATAAGCAGCCATTCTGGCACCGGCCGAGCCTCCCCAGAGTGAATAACCTGTAGGAGCTACCTCTAATTCTTTGGCATGGTCAATAATCCAGGCGAGAGCCTGAGCCAGATCTTCACAAGCGACTCGAGCACCGCCAATCCGATATTGGATGACGAATGCGTTGAAGCCTTTTTCTGAGATAGCCTGAGCGAGGGGAAATCCTTCGTGAAGAGAACCCACATAAGCAAAACCACCGCCAGGACAGATGAGAGCAAAAGGTGCTCCGGGTTTGCCCCTGAAGAAAAACAAGCCGGTTTGATCAGCGCGATTTTTATCCTCATAGAAGCTGTAGAAAACCTGTTTGCCTTCTGCGCAATCATCAATCAGACGATTTAAAGAGTGCAGTATGTCTTTTGTGTTGACATAACCGTGCCAGGGCATAAGCCTGGATACTTCAGAGATTTTTAAGTCCCTGTCAATATCTGCGGGACGAGGCATGAGGTGGGAGGCAAAGGCTTTTAAATAAGGGTGATTTTTAAGTTCACGAATATTTGAGGAGGCCTTAAGGTGCCATTCGTTGGCAAAAACAGCAGAAGGAATCGCCCATTCTGACATCAAAAAGCCTCCGACAGCCGAAAGTAAAAATCGTCTTGTTAGCAATTTATTTCCAACCCATCCGCTGAACCCAGGCTTTTAGATCCGGTTCGGCACGATCAACGCGGTCCCTGTAAACCGTAAAACCTCGGGTGATGACATTGGCTTTAGGAGCCAGCTCCTGAATGGTGGAAATGGTACGAGAAAAACCGCTTCCGCCGTGGGTGTTAAATGGGATGACAGTCTTTCCGCTTAAATCATGGGTTTGCAGGAATGTATAAAGAATCATGGGCATGTCTCCCCACCAGTTCGGGTACCCCAAAAAGATTGTGTCGTAGTTTTTCAGGTTTTCAATATTGCGCAACAGGGCGGGGCGAGCATTTTGATTCTGCTCTTCCTTGGCAAGATCAACCAATGTTTTATGCAAGGTTGGATAGGGTTTCTTAGCCTCAATACGGAAAAGATCTCCGCCAGTGTATTTCTGAATCAGTAAAGCAATATACTGGGTGTTTCCTAAAACCTTCCCATTAATGACAACTGTACTGTTTTCCTCCTCTTCGGTCATGTCTTTAGGATCATCAGTCTCCGGCTTGGAGAAATAAACAATCAGGGGTTTCTTTGCGGTATTGATTTGAGCCAGTGCCGTGCCGCTGCCGGCACCGAATCCGGCGCTTAATCCAAAAGCAAATAAAGACTTAATGACACTGCGACGATTCAAGGCAAATGAGTTATCAAACATTTTTCCCCCCTCCATTTGGGTTGAGAAATTTAAACTTATTTCTACTGTCAATCTTATAAAAGCGCCGCTTTTTGCTCGTGAGAAATTACATTGTTTTTTTGCCATTTAATTTCAAAATGATTTGTTTTCACAAGCAAAAAAACAATACAAAAAAAGACCCTGTCAGAAGAATCTTGACGGGTCTGAATTATTAATGTTTAGTAGATCATTAAGTGACTAGTGACCTAGTTTATTGTTCACTAAGAATTGCTGCATCAGATCAGCCACTTTTTCGTTATTCAAATCAGAGAAGGGGAAGTGTGTATTGCCTTTAAGTCCATGTTCGGGGAGCATGACAAGTTCAGCATGACCGCCCATTGAATTGATTTTTTCAACAAAAAGTTTTGCCATTTTCACGCGAACCCGCCAATTGTCTTGTCCCGGATTTTTAGCAGCTTCGTCCCCATCTTTTGGAATATTGTCCCCGTAGTAGATGACAATCGGAATGCGAGTGAGTTTCTTAAAGTCTTCCGAACTGATCGGCTCACCTTTCAAAGCGCCGGTCAGAGCAGGCATGTCTGCGGGCACTTCTCCCTTGGGGAAAACAAAACCGCTGCCAGGTTCATAAGAGATGATGGCCTTCACATGACTGCTTTTAATTGCCGTTAACCAGCCGATTCCGCCGCCCTGGGAGTGCGTAATTAAAACGCCGTCCCCACTTTGCTCAAACACAGTAGCCATAGCATCGGAAATGACAGCAGGGTCATAAGCACCGGTATTCGGCGTAATTTGTCTGAAGTATTGATTTAGAGATTCCTTATCTCGTGGGAATGCCGCGTTGTCAAAATAATCGGGATACATTCCAACACGGAAAGTATCAAACCAGGTTTGATCCATTGGTGTTGCGACAAGCTGAGAGTCGACAGTGGAATTGCCGGCACGCCCCCGTCTTGGTTGATCGACCAGATACACAGGGTAGCCTTTCCTTAAGAAGATCGTTTGGAAACCTTCGCGTCCATCCGGTGTTGTTTCCCAAGTTTTTCCGGACTGTCCGGCACCGTGCAGAAACACGAGCGGTAAGCCTGAAGCATTTTGAGGCACCTGATAAAACACATAGGCATGATCGCCATGAAGGGTTTGTCCCTCCGGCCCCATCTTATAAGGATCAAATTTTCCTTTATTTTTAAGCACCGTACCGCCAGCAGCAAAGCTTCCCTGCTCGACAATGGTAATTGGTTTGGAAAGGGGCTGGATGTTCACTTTTGCCTGAACCGTCGTAAACGCAAGGCAGGCAGTCATCAAAGCAAAAACGAAGACGTTCTTTTTTGTTGACTTAGACACTTCTCCCAAGGAAAACGGTAATTATCACTGGGTATGTTAGTGATTCAAAACCCGAGGGTAGGTTGATAAAATAGCGTTTTTTTGTCATTTTCTTCCAAAGGTATAAGCGATTGAATTGAAACTAATAAAAAAGCAAAGGAAGCTTTTCAACTTCCTTTGCCTCTGAAGCCTTTAATTGCTTTTGAAAAAAGCATCAGGCGACATCGTCTTCCAAGGAACGCTGACCGGGCTTAATATCCAACACTCTGACAATCTTGTAATTGGGATTGCCCATCTTGAGTTCTCTCATGGCTGATAATTGGCGTAATGCTTCTCTCGATTCAATGCGTTTGACCATAGTTCGTTTCATGAAATCCGGCAATGAATAAATCAAGTCGACACAGGCTTGATCAATAGCCAGTAAGTCCGTTGAAGCCATAATGCCTAAGTCAGGTAAAGTGGGAGTCGAGGCTTGAACGCCGGCGCAATCGCAGTCAACCGACATATTGCGCAGTACGTTAATAAAAACGATCTTTTTACCGAAATGATCCAGAATAGCTTTACCACCGTCAGCCATACGTTCCATAAACGGAGCTTTTCCGGGCCAGCTGCCGTCAGGCTGAACATTATGCAACTCTACTTTTCCGTGAGCCGCAGAGCCGCAGCCGATAGAAATGTTTTTCAGCGATCCGCCGAAACCGCCCATTCCATGGCCCTTAAAGTGCGTTAAAACAACCATCGAGTCATAGTTGAGCAGGTGTTTGCCGACGTGAAATTCTTTCAAATGCAAACCGCCTTTGACAGATAATGCGACATCACCTTCTTCATCCATGATGTCAACAGGGCAGAAGGTCCAACCGTTTTGTTCAATGACCTTACGGTGGCCGGCAGTCGTTTGACGAGGACTTTTATAGAGAACGTTGCACTCAACAATGTTGCTGTTGGGAATTTCGGCCTGCAAAGCCTTAACCCATTCACGCGGAAGAATGTTGGGACCGTTAGGTTCGCCGGTATGAAGTTTTAAAGCGACTTTGCCGGAGATTTCTTTGTTAATCAGATGGTACATCCTCAGGAAAGCATCTTTGCTTAACTCCGGAGTCCAATACACGACAGATTGATTTGACTCGGAAGATGGGGCCGCCATGGAAGGGTGAGTAACCGTTGCTGCGGCTACTGCTCCGAAGGCTTCTAAAGCTTGACGTCTTGTAAGCATTGTCATAGCACAACCTCCTAGTGGTTCACCTTTCATTATCCGAATTAAAAACGGCAGGCATTGCCAAAAAATGTGGTATTTTTGGCAGAACCTACCGTTTGAATAAATGACTGTCTGTAAAGATAACTGAAACGTTAACCCATTGAGGACAAAAGATTTTTCTTCATATCTTTTGTACTCTTTCCCGGGGTAATCCCAAAAAATTTCTTATAGTCACGATTAAACTGCTGAGGACTTTGATAGCCCACCGCATAGGCAGCGGAATTTACATCACCATCGCCTCGAATCAAAAACTGCTGAGCCTCATACAGTCTCAGGCGCTTTTGATACTGGACCGGAGAAAGTGAAGTAAAGGCTTTAAAGTGACGGTGCAGCGTGGTTGAGGACATGCCGGCTACATCAGAGAGCTGCTCAATGGTAATGGGTTCTCTGAAGTTTTCGCGCATCCAATGAATTACACGGCGAATTCTTTGTCCGACTGCACCCGGTGCATAAAGCGATCGCAGCGACTCGCCTGCCGTGCCTGCTAATGCCAGATAGTGGATATCTTTAATCAACAAAGGAGCACGGGTTTCAATTTGCTGCGGCCGCTCAAGCAACCGTAAAAGTCTGTCGAAATCTTCAAGCAATTCCTGAGTGGCCCAATCAATGGAGAAAACCTCGTTAGATTTGTGCTCAGAAGCTGTTGACTCCGATGAAATGATTTCAGCCAAAATAGCCGGGTTTAACTTTAAAGATAGGGAAATAAATGGGTTCGAGGGAGTAACGTTCAACAGCTCGTATGATGTTGGCATATCCACAGAGGTGACGATCATGGATCCCGCGCCGTACTCATACGAGTTTTTCCCGATATTGAGGTGCTTGCGGCCTTGCAAAATAAGGCCGACAGAGAGTACGTAAAAACAATTGGGTACTTTATCGGGCGTTTGGACGTAGGACAAATGCAGCCCCGGAATACGGCTGTCCCATTCGCCGGATGTTAAAACAATTCGGTGAACCCGATTGGCCAGGTTTCTGAGAAGAACCTCGCGCTCATCAGTTGCGGACAATGATGGCCAGGACTGAGTTGTCATTTATTACTTCCTCTACACAAAAGACAATTCACTTTCGTGTTCGATATGACGCTCGCACATCCAACGGATAATAGCTGGATCTCTATGGGAGAAAAATTGACTCGTATTAGTATCCAGTTTCTTAATTGCAGTCATGTCTTCGGCATCCAATACTACAGCTGTAGATTTAAGGTTTTCTTCCATGCGATTAGCGTGAACAGACTTCACAACAACACTAGCCCCTAACATCATAACGTAGCGCAGGACAACCTGAGCAACGGAAACATGATGCTTTTGAGCAATCGCGCTCAGCACCGGATGGGTAAACAATCCGTTTTTGCCTTCAGCCAACGGTGCCCATGCTTGAGGAGCAACACCGATTTCACTCATGATTTTGATGGCCTCTTCATTTTGACAGAAGGGATTGATTTCAATCTGATTGATCATTGGTTTGACTTCATTGTGGTACCAGAAGTCCAACAAGCGATCGGGGGCAAAGTTGCTCACACCGATTCTGCGTAAAACCCCTTCTTGGTGCAGACGACTCATTGCGCGCCACGCGCCGAAGACGTCACCGATCGGTTGGTGAATCAGGTAACTATCCAAATAATCGAGACCAAGTAGCTCTAAAGAGCGGCTTGCAGCTCGTTTAGCACCTTCTTCGGTTGCATCTTCAAGCCATAATTTAGTCGTTACAAATAATTCTTCACGTTTGATGCCGCTCGCTTTAATAGCAGCACCGACTGCAGACTCATTACCATAGGATGCAGCCGTATCTAAAGCTCGATAACCGACAGCCAACGCATCTTCGACAGCCTTTTGGCACTGAGCAGCATCTTTGACCTGATAGACACCATAAGCGATGGTAGGAACATTAATTCCGTTAATAGTTGTTAATTGATCTTGAAGTGACATTTTTTCTCCTAACTTTTCTGAACATGGCTCTCCTTGTTCTGATTGCATTGTATTGAGCACTGTTTGTGTATTATGCGTAAAAAATGCCACTCTTTTGCTTAAAAATTGCATATCCCATGCTTTATGTATTTCAACCGGTTACCTTTTTAACGGATGCCGCGGAATTCTCCGCGCTCACGCACGGGGAATTCCGCGGCATCCGTTAAATTAAATCCCTTTATCTTCTTGAAAATGAAAATTGCCTATCAAAAAATATTTGAATAAAGTGGATTCTTTTATCTCAATCGTGAGATAATTCGGCAGTGAGGTAAAGGAGTTCTTTTATGGTTACACCCGAAAGTCATTCGAAGTTTCAGGTGGAGTTCGTTAATGAAAATGCTCGTCAGGAATTGTTGAGTCTGCCCAAAAAGATTAGAGCGAAAGCATTCGCACTATTGGACAAAATGCGAGAAGTTGGTCCAAATTTGGGTATGCCATTTACGCGAGCATTAGAAAAAGGGATTTTTGAGGTTCGAGCAAAGGGTGAGGAAGGGATCGGGAGAGTTCTTTTCTGTGCGCGTATTGGTAAACGAATTATTGTGTTGCGTTGTTTTGTTAAAAAGACTCAAAAGACCCCTAGGAAAGAAATTGATATTGCCATTGCTCGTTTGAAGGAGCTTGAAAATGAAAGCTGCTAAAAATTTTGAAGACACTCTTGTTGAACAAATGAAAGATCCTGAATTTCAGGAAGAATTTTTAAGAACAAAGCAAGAGTTGGCTATTTTGGATAGAGTGATTCAAATTCGACGTAAGGCGGGCTTGTCTCAAGAAGCTGTGGCAAAGAGAATGGGAACCTCACAATCAGCCGTTGCTAGAATTGAGTCTGGTTTGCTCTCTGGACGTTTACCATCGCTGACTTCTTTGCAAAAGTATGCAAATGCAGTTGGTAAACAACTTGAAATTCGTCTTGTTTAAAACAAAAAATCTCAGAAGCCTTTCGACTGCTGAGACATGGAATTGGTTGCGGGGGCCGGAATTTGAACCCCGGTAATTACCGAGGTTCAATTTTTTACTCTTAAAAAATTAGTCGCTTTTTGTACGCCAGAGAAAAAAACGAGCATTTTAAGGAAAAAACTATCGTTAAAAAATAAAAAATACCTTTTCTTCTCTTTGAATATCTCGTGTCACTTGTGTCACAAGCTGGCACAAATTATATGAGTACCAATAATTTCAGTATCTATAAACCGAGACACTTGAGTGACACAGTGTGACACAAGACACAAAAAAAATTGGCACAGAGGCATAGTTGATAGTTTTATTCTATTTGTTGAGTTTTTTTGATGAAACGCAAATAATTTAAAAGGCTAAGCCTTGTTGATAGGAGTTTTTATGATGAAACCGAACAATAGCCGTTCCTTTTTTGTCTATTACGCGGGTTGGGGAATGCAATGCTGTGGAGAGCCAATATTAACTTTAACACGTATCGTTCATGAGGGTGGATAGACGTAGCCAGAATTCAGTGTTTTTCCTCACTTATCCAAATAACACTTACCTTGTATTGGGTGGTCTCGCGAAGCCTCCCCAAAGTTGCATCTGTGGAGTTTCCTTTTTTGGAGGGGTTTCTCAGCGACGTTGACCAGGCGCCCAATTCCAATCTTTGGTCAGCTCACCATTGCCTCGCGGCTCGCGAGACCTTAGCTCTCCAAGGGGTGAAAGTCTTGGTGGGAAATAAAGGCCAATAATTGCTTTCTCGTTAAGAGAAATATATGCAGTTTTTGTCCGGGCAAAAATGAAGCGCGAGATGCTCGCGCTTCCTTTCGGTTTCCTTTGCCTCCCGAAGTGCCTTGCCATTGTTGAGGTTTGGCACTTCAGGAAGTCGGGTGATGCGACTTAGAACTCGTAACGGAGCCAAACGCGACCGGAAACACCCTTGCGTTGACCGAAGTAAGTCTTGATTTCAGCATCGGCTTTGATCGGACCGCCTTCCTTGGGTTCAAAGGAGACGCCTGCCCAAGCCAGACCGCTGTTGCCGCCGAGATCGGCTTCGTCAAGACGGTAGCCTGCAACACTGCCGCCTGCCTTACCGTCAAACTCACGTTCCCAAGCCACACCGGCGTACGGACGGAAGCCCTTGTCAGCCGTGTAGCCCACTTCTGCAGCCAAGCGCATTCTGTGCGATTGCACCGAGTCAAAGTCGAACTTGTCAGCCGCAATTTTCACTTCTTGGCTTTCCAAGTAGTTCCAAAGGTACGTGGCGCTGACATCCAAGTCGAGGCTTTCAGTGACGTTCCAACGGTAACCGGCCGTTGCATGAGCAGCATAGTAGAGCGAATCGGTGTCGTAGCTTGCCTTCACGCCGTTGAGAGTAGACAAACCGCCGTTGCTGTAGTCCGTTGAGATGATACCCACGTGAGCCGCAGCTTCGGCATAAAGACCTGCCAACAAGCCTTGCGTCACATCGTACTTACCGATTAAACCGGTACCGTAGTAGTAGCTGTCGCCGTCACCGCGTTGAACGTCGCCCGAGATGCTGTTCTTTGTATCAAAGCTGCCCCAACCGGCTTCAACAAAGACAGCACCCGTGAGGTCGGCGCTGTCACCAGCCCAAGTATTGGCAACGCCCGTGACAAGGCCCACACCGCTGATGTCAACAGAGGATCCCGTCTTGTACTTGTTGTAAATACCGCGCACGGCACCGAAGACGTGTTTACCTGCCTTGTGGATGTCTTGGTCTTGCAAGAGATCGGCGGCAGAGTTAAGGAAGGCCATTTCAGCAGCACGGCTTTCGCTTAAGACCTTGGTCTTGGGGTTGGTGCCCTTGCCTTCGATATTGAAGACTACTTTATTTTCAGTGTCATCAAGGGCGACCTCACCGTTGTAACCCAAAGCAATACTTTCACCGACTGGAACAAATTGCTTTTGTCCGTCATTGGCAAGCTTGCCGTTATCTTCAACGCCGCTGATCAAGGTGATTTGACTGTTAGGTTGGAGGCTACTGTTTTCAACGCTCAACAAATTGACCGTAGTGCCCTTATCGTTGCCGTTGCCGAGGATGGTTGAAGTCGTAGCAAGAACCGTACCACCGTCTTCAACCTTGCCGGCTCTGAGATTGATCGTTTCAAAATTGGCAACCGTGCCGACAGTGGTTGTGACATACTGACGAGCGTCCAAATTCAAAGTGTTGCCCGTGAAGAGATCGTCATTAAGCGAATGAGCAGAAGGATCTTCTGGGTTTGTTTCGTAATAACCACCGTAAAGTGATATGGCCTCTTGGAGAGAAAAACTACCGCTGATGTTGACGGTATTATGAGTAGCAGTATGGCTATCAGAAGGGGCATCTACATAAACAGCGCCGCCGGCAATTCGATCACCTTCAACTTTCGAACTGTCAATAGTGACAGTGTTGTAACTGGCTTGCTCGGTATTGGATTTACCGCCATAAGCATCGGCGTAACCACCGTAAATGCTACCCTTAATAATGGCGCCGTCTAAAATCGCAACAGTATTATAGTTGGCACGGGCGATGGCAGTAGTACCGCCTTCGACAGCTACTCGGCCATCATAAACATTTTCTTGAAGCGTAGACGAAGACAAAACCGTTACGTCATTATTGTTGGCGGTACCGGTTACACTTCCATCACCATAATCAATAAAAGCCGAGGTTCTGCCTCCATACACATCATCTATAACCAAAGATGAGGAAACCAACACAGTGTTGCTGTCTGAGTTTGCATTGACTTCATTATTTCCTTCAGAATAACTGTCAATATAGATTCGACCTCCATAAACATTGCCCCCAATATCATCAGAAGACGAAATATTCACAATGTTGTTGGTTGCGTATGCATTGATAGTTGTATCCGTTTCTCCATCTGTGTAGACATTAACATATGCGCCCAAAACATCATCATTAACCTCGGAATCTAAAACAGAAACTGAATTGTTATTCGCATATGCGTTAGCAGTTCCGCCTGCTTCAAGCTCGATTCCGTAATCATCATCGTATATATCACCAATAGAGCCGCCAACGACTACTTCACCAATTTCTGCACCGCCTGAAACAACGACTGTGTTGTTGTTGGCATAGGCAGAGGCAGTGCCATTATTCATAAGATCAATTTCAATGTAACCTGCCATTGCGCTCCAATCAACATAAGATTTCGATCCGTCAATGATCAATTTGTTGTCGCTTGCATAGGCGGTAGCTGACACCGTACCCTCAGCTAAAACATTACCGCTTATTACATCCTCAGAAAAATAAGAATCAGAAATGCGCACAATATTGGCATTGGCAGAGGTTGTTCCGTCCATAGAAACTTCGGCATAGCCGCCATATACATCGCCTTCAACATAAGCGTCTGAAATGGTCATGGTATTAGTATTTACGGATACGGTCCCTTCATTAGCGAAGATCAATGCATAACCACCTGATACATCATCGCCAACCTCTGAATTCGAAGCAATTGTCACGGAATTATTGTTGGCTGTTGCGTTGCCAATTCCTTTACTTTCTAATGCATCAACAGAAGCAACATCAATGTAACTGTAACCGCCAAATACACCGCCGTAATATTCTTCAGTGTTACCTATCACTGCATCATCGGAAATACTTACAACGTTATTATTGGCGATTACGTTGGCTGTCACATCGCCGCCAACTAAGCCGTCAGGAGTCTCTTGGGGGACACGTATTGCTTCAGAGCGCCCTCCATAAACATACCCACTGTAATCTCCAGCGCCGTCAATAGTTGCCCCGGAAATCTCCACGCTGTTTTGGCTTGCATCTGCGGAAAGCAAACCGTCAACAAAAATCACGGACTGAGCAAAACCACCGACTACAAAGTCGTTAATCGTCACTCCTTTAGAAATAGACACTGAGTTACTGAAAACACTTGATGTAATACTCTCATCATCAGCGGCTGTAGCAATAAAGCCACCACTCACACGGCCTGTTATCACAATACTAGATGTATCGTTCTTAATCGTTACGTTATTATCGGAAACAATCTGATTATTAGCATCAGTAAATGCACCGTATATGTCACCATCAAAACTTGTATCAATAATGACATTATTATCGGTCAGCTTTGTCCAGTTGCCATAACTGGATTTATCTTCAGACAAAAATCCGCCGCTATTGTCTGCAATGGCTAAAGAAGAAAAAGCAGAAAGCAGGGCCAAACTCAGAAGGGTCGGAACAAAGAGAGAACCGTTGGAACGGGGTGCTGAAATTTTGCGAGAGAGAGTCTTAGACATACTATGCCCTCCGCTAATTTCGCCACAAGTGTTTTGCACAAAAATACTTCGGCAGAAATCAGCTGTTAATGTTGCAATTAGTATTAATTTTAACTCGTATCTTGTTTTTGGCGGTCTCGTTAAGGTTGCCCGCAGTTGTTCGCATTTGTGGAGTTTTCTTTTTGGGGTAGGGGTTTCAAAGTGACATTGGCCAAGCGCCCAATTCCAATCCTTGGTCAGCTCACCATTGTCTCGCGTCTCGCGAGGCTTTAGCTCTCCAAGGGTTGGAAGCCTTGGGGCAAAATAGCGGTCAATGATTGTATTTTCGTTAATATAGATATATGTAGTTTTTGTCCGGGTGTCAAGCGCAATGACTTTTTTCCAGGGTAAACGCAATGAGACCTTTCCAGAGAAATTTACGATTGTGTCGTGAGTTGCGATGGTTGATTTATTACTAGTCCCTCTCTTTTTTTCTCCAGTAGGCGATAGCTGTCTCCATTGATTGTCAGGGTACAACTATGATGCAAAAAACGGTCTAGGATGGCCGATGTGGCTGTTGGATCCCCTAGTAATACGCCCCAGGCAGTTCGAGCCAATCCGTGTGGAACGACAAGCCTTGGCATTCCAACCCTATTTCGAGTGTCTGGATCTCTCCATCCTTCCAATTCCATTGCTTCGCGCCGACCATTGAGTGTTTTGATTGTTTTGTAAATGGACTGCTCAGTAATCGGTTTGTGCTCACCGGAGAGTAAATTGCTGAAGATAAAACTGTCATCCCACGATCCGGTAGCACTTAAAACTCTCGGAACACTTAAAAGGATTTCGTAAGCTTGTTCAGATATGGGAATAATATGAGCCGGATTGTTTTTGAAATCGGCCTTCATTTCTTCTCTTTGGATTTTTAAGATTTTTTCTTCTTTGTTGAATTGCTCCCATCGTGAGCTGCGTGCGTTATCAATGCGTAACGCACAGAGTATTTGAAAAGCCAAACATTTAGCAGGGATACTTTCGACAGCCATCAATTCCTGCATAAATTCCGGCATTCGCTCCGGCGATAAATATGGGAAGTGCTCAGGTTTGGGTCGCACATGTGAGCCTGGCAATAGTTCTCTGACATAGCAGGATTTTGCCGGGTTGCTGCCAAGCTTTAAGTGACCGAAGCGAATTCCCCAATCGAAAGCGCCATCCAATGCTCCCAACAGCTTTTCAGGAGTAGAAGTATGAGTCAGCCAACAAGAATGAAGCTCATCTGCAATTTCCTGTGTTGTAACATAGGTAGCCAATTTTGATCGAAAAGGCTCAGACAAATGATTTTTTACCCAAGCCAAAATTGTTTGAGCCTGTGACTTTCGACGATTCTTCCAAATACCACGGTTTTCTTGGAATTCTGTCCACTCAAGAATCAAACGTTCGACAGTCCATGAAATTTTGTCGTAGTCCGGCTCCTTTCCGCTTGGTGTCGGGGAATCATTACCGAAAGAAATTCTCCGCACAAACCGTTCAGGGGCTTACCATTGTACAACCATTGTTGATTGC
>ENA-UEQB01001454-UEQB01001454.1-human-gut-metagenome-genome-assembly--contig:-NODE-1454-length-19875-cov-5.802253_pt1 | contig 19875 bp, 9 predicted proteins | sample MGYA00242901_ERZ507918 | MGnify/ENA primary metagenome ERZ507918 (study PRJEB26167, sample SAMN06115405) | human gut metagenome | host: Homo sapiens | place: China:Sichuan | collected 2016-04-06... | reverse complement strand
GAGAATATCGTGACTACACACGATGAACTTTATCAAGCGGATGCCAATGCAGAACATTTGGTAGTCAGCCTTCAAACAAAGGAAGTGCTACATTATTGCGAAGCGATGAAATATGGTTTTTCGCTGGTGCGCAAGAATAAGTTACTTTCTCTTTCCATGATAAAAGAGATACAAGCACGGTTGGAGCAGAACAACGCCGGATTCAGGGCTATGCCGGGTACATCCTTGAGGAACCAGCGTGGAGAGGTGGTCTATGAACCACCTCAGGACAAACAAACGATAGAACGGCTGATGGGAAATCTGGAGCTATTCTTGAATGATGATACTTTGAGCGACTTGGACCCTTTGGTGAAAATGGCTATTATCCATCATCAGTTTGAGAGTATCCACCCTTTCTATGACGGCAACGGCAGAACCGGACGTATCATCAATATTCTGTTCTTGGTTGTAAAAGAGTTATTGGATTTGCCTATTCTCTATTTGAGCCGATACATCATTGACAATAAGGCTGAATACTACAGGCAGATACAAGCCGTGAGAGATTCAGGAAATTGGGAACCGTGGGTACTCTTCGTGTTGAAAGGCGTAGAAGAAACGGCAACGGATACAATCCGGCTGGTAGGTGAGATTTCTCTTTTGATGAAAGATTACAAAGTACGTCTTAAAAGTTTGCTGGGCAAGAGTTACCGTCATGAGTTACTGAATAATTTATTTCGCCACCCCTATACTAAAATTGAGTTCATCGAAAAGGAATTGGAAGTAAGCCGGTTTACTGCTTCCAGAATTTTGGATAGGATAGCGAAAGAAGGATTGTTGGAGAAAGCCAAAAAAGGCAAGAGCAATTACTTCCTGAATAATGCGCTTATTGCTTTGCTTACTAATAACAAGGACCGTACTGACTTGTCGCCGGAAGACATCATAGAGTCTATCACTATATGACATGTGCAAAAAAAACCACTTTTTGCACATGAAACGAAGAACGTGAGCAAAAACAGCCTGTTTTTGCTCACGTTCTTTTTATCCTGTCATTAATCAACTTATCCCGCCCAATCATTGTATATCTGCTTCTTTTTTTGTTTATTTGTTGTCATTCTACTATTTGAGAGAGAAAATTCTATGTAAAACACTAAAAAACGCAGGTCTGTTATGAAAGGAAAGTATGTATGGCTGGTGGGAGTGTGCGGTTTGTTGGCTGCATGTGGCTCTTCCACAGGGAGTTTGCCGGCAGAGAGTGTACGGCTGAATCAGTTGGGTTATTATCCGGCACAGGAGAAAGTGGCGGTGACGGACAGTGGTAAGATTGAGCAGTTCACGGTGGTGGACGCTGCTACGGGTAAGGAAGTATTGAAAGGACAACCGAAGAGCACGGCTGTTTCCGAATGGTCCGGCAAGACAAGGACAACACTGGAGTTTAGCGAAATAGTGACTCCCGGGAAATATATCCTGGAAGTGAACGGAGCTTCGGTGCCTTTTGAGGTGAAGGACAGAGTGCTGGCGCCTCTTGCCGATGCCGCCTTGAAAGCATTTTATTATCAGCGCACGGGAATACCTATCGAAGAGGCGTATGCCGGCAAATGGAACCGTCCGGCAGGGCATCCCGACGACCGGGTGATGGTACATCCCAATGCTGCTTCTGCCACACGCCCCGCCGGGACGATCCTCTCTTCGCCGAAAGGCTGGTACGATGCGGGCGATTATAATAAATACATCGTCAACTCCGCCTATTCCATCGGATTGATGCAGAGTGTTTATAAACTTTTCCCCGATTACTTTGTCGCACAATCTGTGAATATCCCCGAGAGCAACAACAGTACCCCTGACTTGCTGGATGAAATGTACTATAACCTGGATTGGATGTTCACCATGCAAGACCCTGCCGACGGCGGTGTCTATCATAAACTCACCACCCCTTCTTTTGAAGGATTCATCAAACCTACGGATTGCAAGCAGCAGCGTTATGTAGTGAGAAAGTCTGTTACGGCTGCACTGGACTATGCGGCTGCCATGACGCAGGCCGCCCGCCTGTTTGCTCCTTACGAGAAAGATTATCCGGGCTTCTCCAAACGCGCCCTCGCCAGTGCCGAGAAGGCATACCTTTGGGCAAAGAAGAATCCCAAAGCCTACTACGACCAGGATAAACTGAGTAAAGAGTTTGAGCCGCCCGTAAGCACCGGTTCCTATGGTGACAACAATGCCGACGACGAATTCTTTTGGGCTGCCACCGAGTTATACCTTGCTACCGGGAAGGCTTCCTACCGCGCAGATGCCGTACAGAAAGCTCCCGCAGCCTTCCATACCCCCGGATGGGGCAATGTATCGGGCTTGGGTGTCTTTGCCTGGCTGCAACCGGGAAAGGAATTGAATGCGGAAGACCAGGCCTTTGCTGATTCCCTGAAAGAGAAACTGATTGCTTATTGCGATGCTGCCATCGCAGATGCCGACGCTTCATCGTTCCACTCACCTTACGGAAACAAGGCGAAAGATTTCTTCTGGGGATGTATTGCCGAAGGTTGTGCCGACCAGGGTATCTCGCTGGTTTACGCCTATCTTGCCACCGGTAATCGCGCTTACCTGGCGAATGCCTACCGCAATTCGGACTATATGCTGGGACGCAATGCCACCGGTTTCTGCTATGTCACCGGTTTCGGTACCCATAGCCCCATGCATCCCCATCACCGTTTGTCGGCATCGGACGATATCGAAGAACCTATTCCCGGATTCCTGGTAGGCGGTCCTAACCCCGGTCAGCAGGATGGAGCGGTTTATCCTTCCGCCTATCCCGACGAATCTTACTCGGATACGCAGGGTTCCTATGCTTCCAATGAGATTGCCATCAACTGGAATGCGGCGTTGGTAGGTTTGGCGTCGGCTTTGGATGCGCTGAGCGAAAGACAATGAAAACAAGTATTATAATAAAATCAGATGAAACGTAATGTATTAATGATTGCATTGTTGTGCTGCGCCGTAGCACTGAATGCAAAGGTCAAATTGCCGGCTTTGGTTGGCGACAACATGGTGCTGCAACAGCAGGCGGATGTGAAAGTTTGGGGAAGCGCCGCCCCTTCGACAACGGTGCGTGTCACCCCTTCCTGGGATGGAAAGTCTTATACCTGCCGTTCGGATAAGGACGGGCACTGGCTGCTTACGCTCCGAACCCCGTCGGGTGGCTATACCCCCTACGAGATTACGTTCGACGACGGGGAGCAGACTACCCTGAAGAATATCCTTATCGGTGAAGTATGGCTTGCATCCGGGCAGAGCAATATGGAAATGCCGTTGAAAGGCTTCGGCGGTTGTTGTGTCCGAGGGGGAATAGACGAAGCCATTGCGGCTTCCGATGTGAAAGGCGTGCGTATGTTCAACGTACCTCTCCGCCAGAGTTACGAACCGCTGACCGAGTGCGACGGCTCCTGGATGACGACCGAACTCGTGACCGATGTCATGAACTTCAGCGCCACCGCCTGGTATTTCGCTTCTTCCCTCAGCCGTGCGCTGCACCTGCCGGTGGGCATCGTCAACTGTGCGTATGGTGGTTCCAGCGTAGAGAGCTGGATCAGCCGTGAGATACTGGAAACCTATCCCGACATCTCACTGAAGCCCGAAGATATGGAGAAGATTCTGAGGTGGGAGCGTCCCCTGCTGATGTACAACGGTATGTTGCGCTCGGTAGAGAACTACACCATCAAAGGCATCATCTGGTATCAGGGCGAAACCAACGTAGGCCGCCACGAACACTACGCCCAACGCCTGGCAGACATGGTGAAGCTGTGGCGCAAGGAGTGGGGACTGGGCGACATACCCTTCTACTTCGTCGAGATTGCCCCCTACGACTACGACAGCCCCGCGCAAGACGAGAAAGCCGCCTACCTGCGCGAAGCCCAGTTCAAGGCACAAAGCCTGATACCGAACAGTGCCATGATTTCCACCAACGACCTTGCCGAACCTTACGAAAGGTATAATGTGCATCCCGGAAACAAAGCCCCGGTAGGCCGTCGCCTCAGTTACCTGGCGTTGAACCTTACTTACGGCATGAAGCAGATAGCCTGTTTCAGTCCGCAATACAAGTCGGTGGAGATGGAAGGTAACCAGGCGTTTGTCTCCCTCGACCATATCGAAATGGGCATCTGCCGCAACTACGACATCCGTGGCTTCGAGATAGCCGGTGAAGACCGCGTGTTCCATCCGGCGGACAGCGTATGGGTGCGCTGGCAGACGAACCACATCGTAGTCTCTTCGGAGAAAGTGCCCCATCCCGTTGCCGTGCGTTATTGCTTCCACGACTTCCAGATAGGTACGATGATCGGCGGCAACGAACTCCCGCTGATTCCCTTCCGTTCGGACGATTGGTAACGGTTTTGATATGACTTTGATAAAGCCCGGTGTCTGTCCTGACAGACACTGGGCTTTGTTGTGACAGACACCAGTCCCTGTCACGACAGACACTGGCTTCTGTCGCGACAAACACCGGTCTCTGTCAAGGCGGTAAAAAGAAATGCCCCAAGAACGATAGGCTAACCTATCATCCTTGGGACATCCCCTCTTTTGTGTATCTAATTCTAACTTAATTCTTCAGCAAATCCTGTGCAGCCAGTACCAGGAACATATAGTGTGAGGAACCCCCACCCAATACGTATTCAGTCTGTTGCCACAAGAACGGGAAGGTCAGCAGTTCCGGGAAGTCCGGACGGATAAGTGCTGTACCGGAGATTACACCACCGGGGATGTATGACCAGTCTGCACGGTTCGCACCGTAAGCAACGGTAGCCGACTGTGCACCTACGCCTGAAGCAAATGATGCCTGGTTGATACCCGGGTGACATCCCAGGATGAAGTTGAGGGCATTGAATACCGGCGCCTTCGGGAAGATGTCGGGATAAGTAGATGCCAGGTAGTAGTGCTGGTAACCGAAGTTCTGGATGTCCCAACCTGCTCCCCAAATGTGCGGACGGTAAGGAATGCCGTAAGGAGTCTCGTGTACCAATTCGTTCAATTCAGCCTTGTAGCCGATAAGCGCTTTGCGGAAGGCGGCACAGAAGTTCTTAGCCTTCTTGTCCTTCATCTGTGCAACTTTTCTTTCCAGACGGGCAGTGTACCAACCCATACGGCCGATTTGCTTCATGATGACATCCTGGTTTGCATAAACGAAATCCAGATAAGGCTGTTCGCCGGTAGTCAGGTAAAGTTCTACGGCTGCAAATATCTTGGCGCCCAATGCTCTGTTGCTTGCATCGGTAGTCTCGAATATCTGACGGGAAATGTTGAGGCAATGTACGCTCAATGTATCGTTGAAGTTCTTCAGAACGCGAGACATAGCTGCCAGTTGTCCGGCTGTATTCAGTTCGCTGCCCGGGTTGTTCTGAGTATAAATCCAGCGGTCGTCTTCGGTGCCCAGCTTGCCGTCGGTCATGGCGGAAGCATCGCCCAGAAGTACGTATTGGCGGAGGCTGTTACAGATGATACCTCTGTACAGACGTCCCAGTGCCAGGTAACCGTTTACTACGGTGAGGGCACCGTTTTCTACTTGCTGCAACATATCGTTCTTTCCGTCGGGCTGATGGATTTCAGTGATACGCTTGATTTGGTCGATAGAAGTTACGTCGATATCCGGATGGAAGGCTTCATAAGCCATAGTCAGGATATAGGCTTCTCCGGCTTGTGATTCTACGCGAAGGTCGAAGTCACCTGCATCGTGCCAGCCACCGATGTTCACGTTGGGAACAATGTCACCCGGTTTGTACTTGGAAGGAATGTTCTCTGCACTTTGGTTGTAACCGTCGAAGAGGTTGTCGGCAGGTGCCATCTGGGCATCGTCCATGTGGCAGTAATCATGCCATACGCGATATTTTTCGTTCACGCGCATGTGGCACATCTGTACCGGCAGGAAGTATTCGATAACCGGTTGCCATACGCCGCGGTCGTAGATGGTTTCGTCGATGCGGAAGATAGGAGAGGTAGAGTCACCATACTTGATCTGGTAAAGACCCGGTTCCTTGATGTCTGTAAAGTCAACCTTCAGATAGTTGTATCTCAAGAACTTGCCCCAGCTTGACGGAGAAACGGTTTTCACTACATTCTCTTTGTCGGCGTCGATGCGGATAACCTGTGCAGACAGTTGGCGGGTGTCGCGAACGTCCATTTCAATCACAGCTTCCTTATCCTGTGCGGGGTGATAACCGATTTGTGAAGTCTGGATAACCGGCGTGTACATCCAATCGGATTGAATGTTCGGAGAGATGATCCATTTCACAGCACCTTTGGTGACTCCCGGTTTAATGTCGCTACGCAGTACGAACCAACCGTTGTTGTGGTTCATACGGCCGTCGTACAACTTCAGGTCGCCGCTCAGTGATTCGATTGTCAGCTTGCTGTACGGATCGTCCGGACGGGAAGTGAACTTAGTACCTACTGCATAAGGTTTCGCGATGATATCATCTGCTACGATCGGGTTGTATCCCTTACCTTCTGCTACGAAGTGGTCGAACTGTGCCAACGGGCGTTCTGACTGATGGTAATGGCCTGCGTGCAGGTGGTTGGGCTCGGTAGTTATTACCGGAGAGTTGGGCTGTTGCGGATAGATGCCGCTTTGGCCGTCCATAATCCAGGGCTTGCCAAACAGATAGCCGGGGAAGAATTCAAGATTGAAGCCTACCTTGCCCAGGAGTGCCTGCGGAACGGGGCGGTCCAGGTCTACCGTTACTTCTATATTCTTACCTTTACTTTCTACTCTTACCGTATAAGTAAGGTTATAGTCGGGATAAATCATCGGGTTCAACCCGGTGAGGTGGCGTGAAGAGTCGGGATAGCACAGCGTAGCGGTGATGCTGTTTCCGTCGAGTTTACGATCCAATTGTTTCGGAACGGGTTGCCATTGTCCCGGAGTAGCTTCCATGCGGATGTCTCCGTTGGTTGCTATACGGTGTCCGTTCATAATCACACATACTCCCCCTTGGTGTCCTTCGGGGTAGATGTCGTCGAAAGCCATCACGTCTACTCCCTGATTCTTGAAGTAGCCGGAAGATGTCAGTTTAAAATCCTGTGCGTGCAGTGAGCCGCCGGAAAATAACAGGGCAAGAGCCGATGTCAATACTAAATGTTTTGTTCTCATAGTAATAAATAATTGTGTTACTAATTTTGCACTAATATACGGGTTAAAATGGAGACGGAAGGGGGGTGTTTGTCACCAAAAGAGTGGCTAAATGTATAAAATGAAGGTGTTCTACCCTATTTTTTCTCCTTTTGGCTACGAATGAACTCGGAAGGACTCATTTTGAACTCTTCTTTGAAGTGCCTGGTGAATATTTTGGGTGAATTATAGCCCAGTTTGTAGGCTATTTCCGCTATCTGCAACTGGCTTTCCGCCAGCAGTTGCTGCGCCCTTTTCATGCGGATTACCTTGATGAACTCGAGCGAGGTCTTTCCGGTAATCTTTACCATCTTCTTGTAGAGGTAACCGCGCGATATGTTGAGTTGCGCGGCAAGCTCCTCTACGGAGAACTCGGCATTGTTGATGTTGTTCTCCACTATCTGGATGGCCTTCTCCACGAACTGCTGGTCCAGGGAAGTGATGGTGATGTGGCTGGGTTCTATCTTTATCTGCTGGTCAAAGAGTTCGTGCTTCTTGAGGCTGCTCTCTATGAACTTGCTGATGCGCAGTTTCAGCACTTCCATGTTGAAAGGCTTGGTGATGTAGTCGTCGGCGCCCATGTTGAGGCCTTCCAACTGGTATTCTTCACTGGCTTTGGCGGTGAGCAGGATGATGGGGATATGGGAGATGTTGATGTCGCTCTTGATGGCGGTGCACAGTTCCAGTCCGTTCATCTTGGGCATCATTACATCGCTGATGACGATATCCACATTCTCTGCCTTCAGCACTTCCAGGGCTTCCATGCCGTTCATGGCTTTCAGCACGTTGTAGCTGGTGGAGAGGCAGGCGCTGAGGAAGTCGAGGAAGTCGTAGTTGTCGTCCACCAGCAGGATGGTATAGCTCAACTCGTTGCTGCTGTTACCCGGTTTCGGTGCCAGTTCGCTTTCTTCGGCGGGCTGCTCCTGCATCTGGGGTTGGGTGGTGGCGTGCATGGGCAGGCTGATGGTGAAGATACTTCCGTGGGGCACGTTGGTGGAAACCTGGATGTTGCCCTTGTGCATCTTCACGTATTCGGCTACAAGGTACAGCCCGATGCCGCTTCCGCCCTGGCTGCTCTCCTGGTGCTCCGCCTGGTAGAAGCATTCGAATATCTTCTTCTGCTGGGCGGCGTCGATGCCGCAACCCGTGTCGCAGAACTGCATAACGAGGCTGCTGTCTATGATATTGATTTTAATCTCGATGCTCCCCTTGTTCTCGGTGAACTTGAAGGCATTGGAGAGGATGTTCATCACGATTTTACGCACCTTGTCGTAGTCGAAGTCCATCAGTATGTTGGGCTGCTGGGCGGTGATGCGGTAGTCTATCTCGCGGGTGCGGGCTATGTTCTCGAAGGCCTGGAACTGGTCGCGCACCAGGCTCACGATGTCACCGTGTATATAATGTATGCTTTCTCCGCTGGCGTCCAGCTTGCGGAAGTCCAGCAACTGGTTGATGAGTTCCAGCAGATAACGGGCGTTGTTTTGCGCCGTATATAATAAGGTGTTCTTGTACTGCGGATATTTGTTGAGGAACTCTTCGAGCGGGTTGATGATGAGCGACAGGGGAGTCCTCAGTTCATGGCTCACGTTGGCAAAGAACTGCATCTTCATGTCCGTTATCTTCTGCTGCCGTTCGTTTTCCTGCTCGATGGCTTTCTGTTCGGCTGCCCGCTTGCGGCGGGTACGGTAGTAGGCGATGACTTTCCAGCCGAAGAATGCAATGATGAGGGAGTACAGCAGGTATGCCCACCAGGTTCTGTACCAGGGCGGCAGTATGCGGATGGTGATGGTCTTGACGTTGGGCGACCACATATATTCCGAGTTGCAGGCTTTCACTTGCAGGTCGTACTTGCCCGGCGGCAGTATGGAGAAGTCTATCTGGTTGTTGGTGGTGTAGCTCCAGTCCGATTGCTGCCCCTTGATGCGGTAGGCATAGCGCACCTTACCCGGCTCTATGAAGTCGAGGGTGGAGAAGCGTAGCTGGAAGAAGGGAATCCGCTCTTCGAGGATGACCTCGGTGGCGCACTCCAGGGACTTGCCGTTCAGCATCTGCGACAGCGGGTAGTATTGGGGTTCCACGCCGGTCAGGTACACTTCGGCATTGTACGTGTTGTGCACTATCTCCTGCGGGATGATGGTGGTGTAGCCGGTAGGGGTACCTACGAATATATTGCCGTTCTTCAGTTTGTAGAGGGCGCGTTCGTTGATGTTGTTGGAAGTGATGCCGTCGTTCACGTCGTAGCTGGTGATGGAGAAGGGCTTCTGTGCCAGGTTGATGCGGGTCAGCCCGTTGCAGGTACCTATCCACATCTGCTTGTTGTTGTCCTCGTTGATGGCGGTTATCAGGTTGGCGGGCAGTCCGTTGCTACGGTCTATGTAGCTGATGCTGTCCGTGTTGAGGTCCCAGTAAGCGAGGCCTTGGGTGCCGCCCATCCAGATGATGTTACGGCTGTCCTTGTAGAGGGTGTACAGGTTAAGCTGCTTCATCGGTTGCGTGCCGCCGGCGTTGGTTTCGACGAGTTTGCACTGGTGGGTACCGATGTCTATGGTCATCAGACCGAGGGTGGTGGCGGCGTACAGGGTGTCGTTGCCGTTGTATATCAACTGCTTGATGTTGGGGCGGTTGGGCTGGTCGAAGATGGTTTCGAAGGTGCGGCTCTTCGGGTCCAGCTTCTGGATGCAGCCGTCCAGTGTGCCTATCCAGATGTTGCCGTTCTTGTCCTCTTGTATGCCGTAAACGTCGTTCCCTTTCAGACCGCTGTTCTCGCTGGTATATTGCGTCACTTTCCCGTTGTCGTAGCATATCAGCCCGTTCTGGAAGCTGCCCAGCCATAGCCGGTTCTTGCTGTCTTTCTGCAGGGTGACGATGACGTTGGCAGGGGTCGGAATGCGTTCCGGTGTGGGGCTGTCCAACGCTTGGCGCAGGAGTCCGCCGCCGTCGGTGCCGTACCAGATGGCAAGGGAATCTTCGCAGAAGGAGAGGATGTCGCTGTATTGCCACAGTTTCTGGTTCAGGAATACCTGTGACTGGGGCACGTAGTAAGAAATGCCCTGCTTGAAGTTGCCTATCCACACAATTCCTTCCTGGTCTATATGAATGGCATTGAGGTTGTTGCTGGCAATGGTATGCGGCTTCAGGGCATCGTGCGACAGGTTCGTCAGGTTGCCCGACTGCGGCTGGTAGATGAACGCCCCGAGGTGGCTGGTGATGAGCCAGATGTTTCCTTTGGTATCCTCGGCAATGTGGCGGATACGGTTGAATTGCTCGGTGTGGATGGGCAGTTTTATTTCTTCCCACTCCGTCTGCATATTCTTCTTGTAGAGGAACAGACTGTTCTGGAAGGTATAAACCCAGATGCCGCCGTTGCGGTCGATGTACACGCTGGGGATGTGCCTTTCCAGCAGCCGCTTGTATTGCGAGGGGATGGGTATCTCCTGCGTGAGCGACGAGTTGATGTCCGTATAGTACAGTTTTCCGCTGTTGTAGATGGAGTAGATGTGTTCGTCGGTCACAAACAGGCGGGTGATGGCGCGTTCTGTCAGCGGATAGATCTTCGTGAGGTTCTGTTCGTGGTCGTAGATGTGTACTTTGGTGTCGTCGTACGCCCATAGATATTTCTTCTTGCGGTCTGTCCCTATCCGGCGCACGGTGTCGCAGGTGATGTTGAACTGTTGCAAGGTTTCTTTGCTGTTCTGGTTGAACTTCCCCGTCTGGTAGTCGTAGATGGCATATCCCTGGTCGGTAGATACCCAGACGTTGCCCTGCCAGTCCTCGAATATATCGGAGATACCGTTGTCGGGCAGGTTGTCTATGTCCTGGTAATATTGCTGGAAGGTGTAAGAGTCGTAGCGGTTGAGCCCGGAAGCGGTTCCCACCCACAGGAAACCGCGGCTGTCGCGGCACAGGCAGTTGATACTGTTGTTGGAGAGTCCTTCGCTGGTGGATAGTTGCCTGAACATGATGATGCTCTGCTCCGCAAGGGCGGCATAGGCTGCGTATGGAAATACAGCGCTTATCAGAAGCACTATACGGCATATCAGATTGGTTACAGAGGCTTTCATGTCGGTATCTATCTTAAACATGCTACAAACCTACTTAAAATTTATAAGACATGAAAGCCTTCCGGCGGTTTCTATCTCTCCGATTACGTTCTTGTTTCGTTCCTATTTGCCGGCAATATACAAATGTTCCCTAATTTGTGAACAAATCCACCCTCTTAAAGTGATGTGATGTAAAGAATAAAAGCGAAGAAACCGTTAAATTTGCGATATTCCATTGTTGACTACTAAATATCTATATTATGAGAAACCATTTTATTGCTCTTCTGCTTATTGCCCTTCAGTTTTTTGCTATCCCCGTGGCAAAGGCACAGCCCGCAGAGGCTAAAACATTGCACGACGAGATTGTGGCGGACTTGAAAAACAGTACCCTTTCTTTCTGGGTGAAACACAGTGTAGACCCTGCCGGGGGCTTCTACGGCTCCTTGCGGCGCGACGGCACCCCGATACCCGATGCTCCCAAAGGCGGTGTGCTGAATGCCCGCATCCTCTGGACCTTCTCGCGGGCATACCGCCTCTATGGCGATAAGACCTACCGCGAACTTGCCGACCGCGCCCAGCGCTATCTGATAGACTATCTGATAGACCCGCAGTACGGCGGCGTGTACTGGCTGGTGAATGCCGACGGCACTCCTTTGGATACTGACAAGCAGACCTATGCCTGCTCCTATGCCATCTACGGACTTGCCGAACACTACCGCGCCACCGGCAACCCGGAGAGCCTGCAAAAAGCCATCGAAATCTATCAGACGATGGAGACCAAGATCAAAGACCCCGTGAAGGACGGCTACATCGAATCCTTCTCCCGCGAGTGGGGCAAGCCCGAGAAGCTGGGCTATGACGGCGACGGCGTTGCCACCAAAACCATGAATACACACATCCATGTGCTCGAGGCCTACAGCCTCTTCTACCAGGTATGGAAAGACCCGGGCCTGCGCGAACGTCTGGCAACAGTGCTGGACATCCTCACCACCAAGCTCTACAACCCCAAGACGCATCACCTTATCCTCTTCTGCGATTCGGACTGGAACAACCTGGACGACATCGACTCCTATGGCCATGACATCGAAACTTCCTGGCTCTTCACCGAGGCGGCAGATGCCCTGGGCGATGCCAAGATGATAAAACGATGCCGCAAGATTGCCGTTGACATGGTGGATACCGCCCTGAAAGAGGGCTTGAACTCGATGGGCGCCATGACCTACGAGCGCCACAAGGACAAGTACCGCCGCGACGCTTCCTGGTGGTGTCAGGCCGAAACCGTGAACGGCTGTATCAATGCCTGGCAGCTGACCGGCAAGCAACATTACCTCGACACCGCCATCCGCACCTGGGAGTTTATCAAAAACTACATGATTGACAAGGAATACGGCGAATGGTTCCGCACCGTGCTCCCGGATGGGAAGCCCCGCTACCAGGAGCCCAAAGCCAGCCTGTGGAACTGCCCCTACCACAACAGCCGCATGGGCTTCGAGATAGATACCCGCCTGTCTTCCGCCCTGCCTTTCTCCGCCGGAACGGAAGTGATGGCATGGAGCAACATCACCGGCGTACGGGTAGACGGCGAACTGATAGACTTTGAATCGTCCCTGCGCGTGGGCACTCCGAAGGGCGATATGGAAATCACCGGAAAAGAACGGCAAGTCCGTCCCCGCTACCACCGCGAAGGCGATACGCAGGAAGTGACCACCACCCTGCGCGGTGTCAAGTTCCTGCAGAAAGTAACCGATAAAGACCGCGGACTGGTGGAGATATCCATCGACGCCGCCTCGGACACCACCTTGAACCAGGGCGCCTACTTCTGCCTCACGCTTGCCCCCGAGCACTATGCCGATGCCCGTATCAAGACCGGCGGCAAGAGCCTGACCATTACTTCCGCCACCCGGAAGCTCGACTTCCGGTTCAACCAGTCCGTGAAGGCCACGGTGGAGAAGGGAGCGGAGAGCACCCTCGTCTACCTTCAGCTGATGCCCAGCCTGAAGAAAGCGGCAAAGAACCTGCTTACGATGGAACTGCGTGCTTCGGGCGCGATAGACCACTCCGACGTCAACATCGCCCTGGATGTACAGAACCCCGGACAACTGTTCACCGGCTTCGGCGGCAACTTCCGTTTGCAGAACCCGAATGCCGACCCCAAAGTGATAGACTACTGCCTCGAAAACCTGCGTGTGGCATACGGCCGTGTAGAAATGCCGTGGCGCATCTGGGAAGCGGAAGTAGGGCAGAACCCGCTCACCGCCCCCAAAAGCGTAGCCCTGCAACAGCATGTGGAAGAAAGTATGCTGATGGCAAAACGCCTGCGGGCAATGGGTATGCCGGTGATATTGAGCTGCTGGTTCCCCCCTGCATGGGCCATTGACGGCGGTCCCGAGAGCTACGTCCGCCAGGGCGGTATCATGGCATATCGGTTGGACCCCAAGAAGAAACAACAGATATTCAAGTCCCTCAGCGACTATATGATTTATGCCAAGCGGCACTACGGCGTGGAATTCTCCATGTTCTCGTTCAATGAGTCGGATATAGGCATCGACGTCCTTCATTCTCCGCAGGAGCATGCCGACTTTATCAAGGAGTTCGGCGCTTATATGGCGAAGCTGAACCTGCCCACCCGCCTGTTGCTGGGCGATAACTCGGATGCCACCACCTTCGACTTCATCCTGCCGGGGCTGAACGACCCTGCCGCGCATAAGTACATCGGCGCCGTTTCGTTCCACTCCTGGAGAGGTTGCGACGATGCTACGCTGAAGAAATGGGCTGCTGCCGCCCGCCAGTTGAATGTTCCGTTGCTGATAGGCGAGGGAAGCACCGACGCGGCTGCGCACGGTTATGCCGAAATCTTCAACGAGTCCACCTTTGCGCTCTATGAAATCAACCTCTATATGCGCATCTGCGCCATCTGCCAGCCGCTGTCCATCCTGCAATGGCAGTTGACGTCCGATTATTCCCTGCTTTGGGGGGACGGCATCTACGGTTCCAAAGGCCCGCTTCATCCCACGCAGCGCTTCTGGAACATGAAGCAGCTCGCCTCTACCCCCGCCGATGCGCTTGCCATCCCGCTGACCAGCAGCAAAAAGACAGTGAACTGTGCCGCCTTCGGCAACATCACCCGTGGCGAGTACGCCCTGCACATGGTGAACAACGGAGCCGATTGCGATGCCCTCATCACCGGCATCCCGGCAGGCGTGAAGCAGCTGACAGTGTATACCACAAATACCAAAGATAGCATGCGCGAAACGACCGTAACAGTAGACGGCGGACAGGCACGGGTACATCTGCCTGCCATCAGCTACGTCACGTTATTGTCGGGGGATTAAAGCGCCTATAGTCGCGGCGTGCTGGATCTATAGTTCCAGCACGCCGCATCTATAGATCCAGCGAGCGGCATCTATAGATGCTCCAAATCGTTTATTTACACGTGATATGTGGTCCTTTCCCGCCATTGCGGTGGAAATGTTCGTTTATACGTTTTATTATAATAAAACAAGGAAATCATTGTATACTTGTTCACTTATTCGTTATCTTTGTGGCGTGAAACATTTATATAAATCATGCCGGAAAAAAGAAAGTTTGTTCGTCAAATAGTCGTATATGCTAATTACTTTAAGGAGTTTAGGAAAACATTGCCTCGTGAAGCATTGCGCAAGACTTATCAGATATTTACCTATATTATGACTTTGGAACAGATACCGGAAAAATATCTGAAAGCGATTACTAACGTACAAGGACTTTTTGAAATTCGTGTAGAAGCTAATGGCAACATTTATCGCATATTTTGCTGTATGGATAATGGGAACCTGGTGATTCTGTTTAATGGTTTTCAAAATGATTATGAATGAATACTTTTCTAATAAAAAAACGGAAGGAGAAATAAGCAATGAAAAATGAAAATCCAAAAGCATGGGGATGTACTCCCATTGAAGACCTGATTGCCGAAGATTTTGGCGAACTGGGAACTGCTGAGCGTGAAGAGTTTGAAAATAGTTGCGACGCCTTCATCCTTGCCGAACGCTTGAAAGAGGAACGTCTTAAAGCCGGCATGACGCAAGAACAGCTTGCTGCCAAAATAGGCACAAAGAAAAGCTATATCTCGCGTATTGAAAACGGCCATGCAGACGTCCAACTCTCTACTTTATATAAGATATTTCAAGGATTGGGACGGAGAGTCAGCCTCACTATCTTGTAATAACTGCTTTGTAAAAGGAACATATAGCGGCGGATATGTTTATCCGCCGCTTTTTAGTATAAGGGTTTTCAATCCGCCTTAATTCTCCTCTCCTTTTCCCCCTTCCTGCTGCCTCATAAACTCCGACGGACTCATATTGAATTCTTCCTTGAAGTGTTTGGAGAATACTTTCGGTGAGTTATATCCCAGCGTATAGGCAATCTCCGCCACTTGCATCTGGCTTTCCGTCAGGAGTTGTTGCGCACGCTTCATGCGGATGGTGCGGATGAACTCGATAGGCTTCTTTCCCGTAATCTTAATCATCTTCTTATAGAAGTAGCTGCGGGAGATGTTGAGGCTGCTGGCAAGCTCTTCTACCGAGAATTCCGTCTCGCTGATGTTGTCTTCTACAATCTGGATGGCTTTCTCTACCAACTGCTGGTCCAGCGGAGTAATTGTAATCCGGCTAGGCTCTATCTTTATCTCGCGGCTGAACAGTTCCTGCCGCTTGGCGGTCATCTCTATAATCTTGTTGATGCGCAGCTTCAACACTTCCATATTGAAAGGCTTGGTGATGTAATCGTCCGCTCCCACGCTGAGGCCTTCCAACTGGTGCTCCTCGCTCGCTTTGGCGGTGAGCAGGATGATGGGGATATGCGAGTAGCGTATGTCGTTCTTGATGGTGGCACAGAGTTCCAGTCCGTCCATTTCGGGCATCATGATGTCGCTGACTACCAGGTCGACATCTTCTTTCTCGAGAACGCCCAATGCCTGCTTGCCGTTCATCGCCTTCAGCACATGATACTGCTTGGACAGGCTCTCGGAAAGGAACTTGATGAAGTCGTAGTTATCATCTACCAGCAGGATGGTGAACGGATGGTCTTCATCTTCTGTGCTGTGCATGTCTTCTATCTCCACCTCGGCGCTATTGTTCTGGTGCAGCGGGATGGTGATGGCGAATACCGCCCCGCAAGGCTGGTTATCCTTGACACTGATGCTGCCCTGGTGCATCTTGACATACTCCGATACAATGTGCAGCCCGATGCCGCTGCCCCCCTTCTGGGTCTTGTCCGATTGGTAGAACCGCTGGAACACCTTCTCCTTGACGGCATCGTCTATGCCGCATCCGGTGTCGGCAAAGGTCAGTTCGAGGTTGTTGCCCGCCACCTTTACGTTCAGCGAGATGCTTCCCTTGTTGGGGGTGAACTTGAAGGCGTTGGACAGGATGTTAGTGGTTATCTTGCGTATCTTGTCGTAGTCGAAGTCCATAAAGATGGAATGCTTGGGACCGCTGAAGGTATAAGTGATGCTCCGCTTCTGCGCCACAGGGTCGAAGGAGTGGAATATCTCGCTCAGGATGATGAGGATATCGTCGTGCCGGCATCTCAGGCTTTCGGCATTGGCATCCAGCTTACGGAAGTCAAGCAACTGATTTATCAGTTCCAGCAGGTAGTCGGCATTCTGCTTTACCATATCCAGTATGCCTTTGCGGTGCTCGGGGTAATCTTCGAAGAATTCTTCAAGGGGGTTGATGATGAGCGAGAGCGGGGTGCGCAACTCATGGCTGATATTGGCAAAGAATTGCAGCTTCATGTTGCTTACCTTCTGCTGGCGTTCATTTTCCTGCTCGATGGCCTGCAGCACTTCTTTCTCCTTGTGGCGCATGCGCAGGAAGCGGACGATGAAGGCGGCGAGGGAAAGGACGATGCAGATGTAGATGGTGTATGCCCACCAGGTGCACCACCACGGCGGAAGGACGATAATCTTCAGGTTCTTGACGTTGGGGCTCCAGATGCCCTGCGAGTTGCATACTTTCACCGACAGGGTGTAGTTGCCGGGGGGTAGCATGGAAAGGTTGACCTTGTTGCTCTCGGCGTAAATCCAGTTGGAGTGGCTTTGGTCTATCTTGTAGGCGTACTTTATCTTGTCCGGTTCCACGAGGTCCAGCGCCGAGAAGGACAGGGTGAAGGAGTTGTTCTCTTCGGTGAAGGTCAGGGTTTGGGTACATTCCAGCGAATTGCCTTTGAGCATGTTGTCAAGGGATGCCCCGGACTTTATGTCCAGTCCGGTCAGGTAGATTTCTGTGTTATAGTCGGTGGACAGGATCTCCTGCGGGATGATGGTCTGGAATCCTTTGGGAGTACCTATCAGGATGTTGCCGTTGTTCAGTTTGAGGATGGCGTGCACGTTGGTGTCGTTGCATATCAGTCCGTCGGCTACGGAATAGTTTACGATAGAGCAGGCTCCGTTTATCAGTTGGATGCGGGAGATGCCGTTGCCCGTGCCAATCCACATCTGCTTGTTGTTGTCCTCTACAATGGCGCGCACCAGGTTGGCGGCAAGCCCGTCTTTCTGGTCGATGAAGTGGATGGAGTCGTTCTTCTGGTCCCAAATGCTCAGGCCGTGGGGATGGCCTACCCAAATGAGGTCGCGGCTGTCTTTGTAGACGGTCAGCATGTAACTCTCCTTGAAGCGGCTGTTATTGGAGTAGATGTTGTAGGCCTGGGTTTCGGTGTCTATGATGATCAGTCCGCCGCTGGTGGCGACATAGAGGTGGTGGTCGCTGTCGTAGAACATATCGCGCATGAAGAATTCTTCGGGGCGGTAGAGGATGGTGTCGAATTGCCCGGTGTCGGGGTTCAGGCGCTGTATGTAGCCCCGCATGGTACCTATCCATACGTATCCGTGCTTATCCACTTCTACGGTGTATACATTGTTTTCGAGAAGCTGGCTGTTGGCGGTGGTGTATTGCTTGATCTGCCCTTGGGAGTAGCAAAGCAGCCCTTTCTGGTAGGTGCCTATCCACAGTCGGTCTTTGGAGTCGATGGCGAGGTCGACTACGATATTGGCGGGGGTGGGCACTTTCTCGTACAGGTCGGTTTTGAGCGACTGGCGTATCAGGCCCGTGCCGTCCGTTCCGTAGTAGATGCAGTCGTGGGCATCGTCTTTGCAGAAGGTCAGTACGTCGTCGTAGTCCAGGGATTTGTTGCTCAGTATGATTTGCGACATAGGGCTGTAGTAGGAAATGCCGTGCTTGAAGTTGCCGAGCCATACAATGCCGTCCTGGTCCTGGTAGATGGCGCTCAGGTTGTTGCTGGCGATGGTATGCGGTTTCAGCGGGTTGTGTACAAGGTTGGTCAGCGACTTGCTGAGGGTGTTGTAGATGAACAATCCCTTGTGGCTGGTGAGTATCCATACGTTGCCGTCACCCAGGTCGAGGATACGCTGTACTCTGTTGTATTGCATTTCTTGGGCGTTGTTCAGGTTGATGTCATCCCATTGCAGAGAGGTGTTGCTCTTGTGCAGCAGCAGACTGTTCTGGAAAGTATATACCCATAGGCTTTCGCTGCGGTCTACGTACACGTAGGGTTCCTGGTTCTCGAGCAAGGGACGGTAGGAAGCGGGCAGGGGGAGTTCCCTGGCTTCGGATGTCTGCTTGTTGATGCTGTACAGGGTTCCGTTGGAGTACATCACATATATATACTGTGCACCGATGGATATATTGGATACCTTCTCCGTCTGCAATGAAAAGACCTTGATGGAACTGGTACTTATGTTCCGGATGTAGAGCTTGGACTGGTCGTAAGCCCAGAACTCACCGTTCTCCGTCTTGCCTACCCGAAGGATATTCCTGGCAGGTATCTTCTGCTTCTCAAGCACTTGCTTGTAGTCGTTGTTGAACTTCCCGGTGTTGTAGTCGTATATACTATATCCATTGGACATCCTTACCCATATATTGCCGTCCACCCCTTCGAATATCTCGCTGATGGCATCATTCGGCAATTCCGAGTTGTTGCGGTAGTATCGCTGGAAGGAGTAGCCGTCGTACTTGTTAAGCCCCGATTCGGTTCCTATCCACAGGAAACCCCTGCTGTCCCTGAATATACTGCGGACGCTGTTGTTGGACAGCCCTTCGGTGGTAGAGAGCTGTTTGAACATGACTGCCGGTGGAGCTTCGGCGGAATTTCCGAAAGATGCAGTGACGAGGCACAGGTTGCATATAAGGATCAGAAGTAGCTGTTTCATAGTATTTCCTTTCTTGGATAGTTAGCAATAATGTTGCATTTGCAAACTTAGGAATAATCATCCGAACGAGCAAGAGGGCGCTCTGATATCGTCTGGCGGCTATATCCTTCGTTTGATGAAAAAGAGTGCACAATTTGTTTCCTACCCCTCTAAAAGCTGCCGGAAGAAACAAAAGCAGGTCTTACCTACGGTAAGGGACTTATGGAACTTCTTAAGCAGCCGCTCGGTCATCCGCTTTCGCTTGCTGATATGGTATTTACTCTTGTTGGTGCAACAGGCAGAAAGTTTGTTGATATCCCGACGGAGGATACTAAGAAATTCCAGAATAAAATGCTTGCTTATATGAATGAAAACTACTCTCAGCTTGTCAACACAATTGAGCAGGAAAAAGTGCTTGAAGATGGCACCAGAGAGCAGATTTTAGAGGCAATTGACGAATTTAAAAAGATTTCTCAAGAGGGTTAATGATGGCTAATGCTCGTGAAATTCAAGCCAGAATGAAGTCT